>Ga0210397_10001720_pt1 | contig 14001 bp, 9 predicted proteins | sample IncBWH2OmetaG_FD_160126 | JGI IMG/M metagenome (GOLD analysis project Ga0210397, IMG submission 160126) | Forest soil microbial communities from Barre Woods Harvard Forest LTER site, Petersham, Massachusetts, United States - Inc-BW-H-2-O ...
ACTTCTACTGCGCTTCCCCACGGTCAGCAAAACGCAGATCGTCTTCACCTACGCGGACGATCTCTGGATCGTCAGCCGTGACGGCGGCGACGCTCGCCGCCTTACCTCTGCCGCCGGCATCGAGGGCCTTCCATATTTCTCTCCCGACGGCTCCCTGATTGCCTTCACCGGCGATTTCGATGGCAACCGCGATGTCTTCGTCGTCCCCACCAGTGGTGGCATCCCTCGCCGCCTGACCTACCATCCCGCCGAAGAGTACGCTGCCGGCTGGACGCCCGACGGCAAGAAGATACTGTTCAACTCTTGGGGCAATAGCTTCATACACTTCGAGGATCAGCTCTACACGGTACCCGTCGAAGGCGGACTCCCGGCTGAAGTTCCTCTCCCGATCGCGGAGGACGCATCATACTCCCCCGACGGAACGCACATTGCCTACGTCCCCCATCCCAAATGGCAGCAAGCGTGGAAGCGCTACCACGGCGGCCAAACTACGCCCATCTGGATCGCCGATCTCAAAGACTCCAGCATTGTGAAGATTCCCCGCGACAACTCCAACGACCACCACCCCATGTGGATCGGCGACACTATCTATTTTCTTTCCGACCGTAATGGTCCGGTAAGCCTCTTCGCCTACGACTCCAAGACCAAGCAAGTCACCGAAGCTCTGCACAGTGACGGACTCGATTTCAAAACCGCCTCGGCCGGTCCCGACGCCATTGTGATCGAGCAATTCGGCGCTATCAAGCTCTACGATCTTGCGACTCGTCAAGCCAGGAACGTGACCATCCACGTTGCCGGTGACGTCGAGGCCGTGCGTCCGCACTTCGCCAAGGTCGAACCCAAGCGCATCCAGAACTTCAGCATTTCCCCCACTGGAGCGCGAGCGGTCTTCGAAACCTGGGGAGAAATATTCACCGTTCCCACTGACAAAGGTGATATTCGCAACGTCACGCGCAGTCCGGCCGTGGCCGACCGCGATCCCGCATGGTCGCCCGATGGGAAGTCCATCGCTTATTTCTCAGATGAGTCCGGAGAATACGAGCTTGCCATCCGCGATCAGAACGGATTGGGGACGGTGCGCCGCATCAACCTTGGCAATCCGCCGTCATTCTTCTACACGCCCACCTGGTCTCCGGACAGCAAGAAGATTGCCTACATCGATAAGCGCCTGCAGTTGTGGTACGTAGATCTAGACAAACCCACTCCCAAGCTTGTAGACACTGACTATTTCTGGACTTTTTCCTCCAATGCAACCGGTCAGACTTGGTCGCCGGACAACAAGTGGATTGCCTATACTAAGCAGCTTCCCAGCGGACAGCACGCGGTCTTCGTCTACTCGCTCGACCAGGGCAAGACCTTCCAGGTTACCGATGGCATGAGCGACGCACTCTATCCCAGCTTTGACAAGAACGGAAAATATCTCTATTTCACCGCTTCGACGAATGTCGCTCTCACTACCGCCGGTCTCGACATGACTAGCGACGAGCATCGCGTCTCGCGCAGTGTCTATGTCGCCGTACTCAGCAAGGATGAGAAGTCGCCTCTGGCCCCTGAAAGTGACGAGGAAAAACCAAAAGACGAAAAGAAGCCAGATCAGGATAAGGACAAGGCCGCGGACCAAGCCCAAGAAAAGACTAAAGACAAATCAAAGAACAAATCCAAGGACGCAGATAAATCCTCTCCCGCTGCCACCGACAAAGACAAGGACGACAAGGACAAGAAGAAAGATGAACCCGTCGTCGTGAAGATCGACATCGACGGCATTGGACAGCGCATTCTCTCGCTGCCGATCCCGGCGAAAAACTATCTCAACATGCTCTCCGGTAAGTCGGGCATTCTGTTCCTTGCCGAAGGCCCCATGGTCATCACCGAAGACGACTATCCAAATATCAGCCAGACCATTCAGAAGTTCGACCTCAGCAAACGCAAGGTCGACAAGTTCATGGACGATGTCAACGACTTCACCGTCTCCTTCGATGGGGAGAAACTTCTCTACCGCAAGGGCGACTCTTGGGCCACTGCGTCGTCCGACGATGGTCCCGGCAGTGGCTCTCCCAAGCCCGGCTTCGGTCCGCTCAGACTCGATGGATGGGAAGTCTACGTTGAGCCCCGAGCGATGTGGAAGCAGATCTACAACGAGACCTGGCGCATCGAGCGCGATTTCTTCTATGACCCGCACTATCACGGCCTCGACCTCGAGAAGGCCAAGAAGAAATACGCCCCTTACCTCGACGGCATCGCCTCCCGCGACGAACTGACTTATCTATTTCAAGAATCTCTCGGCGAGATGACAGTAGGCCACATGTTCGTTGGTGGCGGCGAAGCACCCGAACCGAAGAAGGTGAAGGGCGGCCTCCTCGGCGCGGACTACAGTCTGGAAAACGGCCGTTATCGCATTGCGAAGGTCTATGACGGCGAGAACTGGAATCCCGGCAACGAAGCTCCTCTAACTCAGCCTGGCGTCAACGTCAAAGCCGGTGACTACCTGCTCGCCGTCAATGGCCGCGAACTTCACGCCTCCGACAACATCTACGGCTTTTTCGAGGAAACCGCGGGAAAGCAGGTCGTATTAAGAGTCGGGCCGAATCTGGATGGAAAGGACTCTCGCGAAGTCACGGTCGTTCCCGTGGAGAGCGAGGAAAACCTGCGCCATCTCGCCTGGATCGAGAGCAACCGACGCCGCGTCGACCAGGCTACCGGAGGCCGCATCGCCTACGTTCACGTACCCAACACGGCGGGCGGTGGCTACACCAGCTTTAACCGCTACTTCTTCTCGCAGGTAGGAAAACAAGGCGCCATTATTGACGAACGCTTCAATGAGGGCGGGCAACTTGCCGACTACATCATCGAATACCTGCGTCGCCCCATGATGAGCAAAGTCGTCACCCGTGAGGGCCACGACTGGTCAAGCCCGTCGGAAGCAATCTACGGGCCCAAGGTCATGATCATCAACGAAATGTCCGGCTCCGGCGGCGATGCCTTGCCCTGGTACTTCCGCAAAGCGGGCATCGGTCCGCTGATCGGCAAGAAAACATGGGGCGGACTTGTTGGGATCGGCGGCTACCCTGAACTAATCGATGGCGGCCGCGTCACAGCGCCTCGCGCTGCCATTTACGGCCTCAACGGCGACTGGGAAGTAGAAAACAAGGGTGTCGCACCGGATGTCGAAGTCGATCTCGAACCTGCAGCGTGGCGCGCCGGCCACGACGCACAACTCGAAAAAGCCATCGAGGTGGTGATGCAGCAATTGAAAGAGCATCCACTCCCTGAAATCAAACGTCCGCCATATCCGAACTACCACGAGCACGACGATCTTGGCGCAAAATGATCAGATTTGCTGTGACGATGCTCTTGCGGGGACAGCCGCCCTCGGCTGTCCCCGGAGCGAATCTCCGGTTTCTAAGTCTCGCCCGCAAGCCCTTTGCTTGCAAGTCGGCAACCAACGCTCTCTCACACGCACGGGAATCGGGAACCTGGAAGAACTACTGAGGATTGGCGGAGCGTACCGATGAGGCCAGCAGAGACCCAACTCCCGGTTTGTACCCGTAGAAGTCGCCGATCACGTGGAGATGCTCAATGATCTCCTCATCGTAGCGTTGCTTAAGCCCGGGCGTGAGAATGTCGTGCTGCGCATTAGGATCCGCCGCCAGGTCGAAGAGATAACTTTGCGCCGGCGAATCGTACGTCGTATATAAATACCGCCCGTCCGCCGTAAGAATTCCGTACACAGCACGCACATCCGACGCCAGCAAAAGATCCCGTCGCGGGTAGCGATCAAGTTCCTGCTTCGTTTCGGCAAACAGAGGCCGGCCGTAGATCTCGTTCTGCGCGACGGGCCGATGTCCCAGCAGGTAGTAAAGCGTCGGCGCAATGTCGGTCAGTGTCGAAAGGCGAGTGTCGTCGTACACAAGACGCTCCCGCATCTGCGATGGGAGGTGGATGATCAGCGGCACGCGCATCACCTCCGGCCAGATCGAAGTCGAATGGCTCATACGTCCAAACTCGCCTGTAGCATCGCCGTGGTCGCTAGTGACGATGATGATGCTGTTGTCATACATTCCACGCTGCTTCAGATAGCCGAAGAATTCGCCTAGGCATTTATCAACCCAGTGCACTTCATAGCTGATGCGGATGCTCATTTCATTCGGCGCTTTCCAATGCTGCGAAGTGGGCGAGGGCACATCGTTGCGGGCAAACTGGTGCACGTTTTTCGGCTGATCGTAAAAGAAAATAGGGTCCTGCGAGCCGATGCGACGGTCGAGCGCCGATTCAGCCTGCCGCACTGTCGATCCGATTTCCAGCTGGTTCCAGAGTTCCTTGTCGGTGTCCAGCTTGGTTAGTGTATCGGTAGGCAATAAGACCTCTTTCAGCACTTCGTCCATGCTCACGACCATGTGGTAGTTGTCGGCGCGCAGCATCTGTTCCAGGCCATTTACTCTCGAGAAGGGCTTGAGGTAGTGCGCATGAAGCATCATCGCGCCGGCCCAGAGCGCAGGTTCGGAAAGGGAAGTCCCGGCATATTGCGAGTACGCGTTATGCAGCACGATGCTGTCACGGGCAAAGGCATCGAGATTGGGCGTGTAGGTAACGCGAGGATTGTAAGCACCCAGATAATCTGGCCGCATCGCGTCTACAACGAACACAAAGATGTTCGGACGCGCGCCTTGCGTCATGGATAAGTTGTCGACCAGACGAACTTCCGTGTTCGTCCGCGTATCGCGGACATTGGTGTATTCCCTCGTGATGCGGCACAGGTCGCCGCACACTTCTCCGCGGCTATTGCCGAGCATGTGATGGGCGAGCAGGAACGACGGGTCGCCTGCACCGTATTCCTCGAGTTTGAGCGAAATTTCGTCGTCGGTTGAGCCGACGGACTTGCCCCAGAAAATCTCCGTGACCTGCAACCCTTTGTAGACAAAAACGCCGACCACCAAAACGGCCACAATGGCCACCACGGAATAGTTGCTACGCACTGGGCGCAGCCGGTACACGCATAGGCTCATCGCGATCCAGAAAAACAGAGCCGAGGTGCTCTCGACAAAGCCATTCCAATCTTCACCGCCAATCAGTGAACGTGATCCCAATGCGAGCAGCGTGATTATCACCATTGCGATCCAGATGAAGATAGTTTGCGCGAACGAGAGCGGCGAGCCGCTCCCTGACTCGGACGCAATCGTGTTGGTCTCAACCTTGCGCGCCAGGAAGGGTTCAATCATCGAGAATCCCCAGAGCGTCAGGGTGAGCGCGAACGCACTCGCATACACGTACGCGCTCCATCCGTCGAAACTCATAGCGTTGCCCAGAAACCGCGTCAGGACAAACGCCAGGACTAGCGTGACCAGCATGCCCACCAGCCAGCGGCGTACAAGTTGAGGTCTGGAAGTCCTGGCGGCGAGCAGAAAGATCAAGTTCAGCGCCGACAGAACGATGATTGCGAGGGCGACATGAGAGACCAGACTCCAGAACACGACTGCCGCGTCCTGCCCGTGAAATGCCAGTGTATGCCTGTCCGCGTAGAGGCGAACTCTCGCTCCCACGCTGTAGATCACACTAACCACGACCGCGACTAGCAGTCCGGCGGAGAATCCAAAGGGCTCTGCATTGCCGTCAACGCTACGCACTCCGCGTTGTCTTGCCGCGCTCATGGACTGCCATACAGCAATTCCAATCAGGGGGAGCAAAGCAATCAGGCTCCAGGCGTAGGCCGCGCGATTGTTTTCCAATTCAGGCAGAAACGGACGGACAGTCAGGCAAACTCCCGCACCGAATAGGAGAGCGATCCCAATCCAAGTTCGATGGACTTTCTGGCACGGCCAAGCGGAAATTAGCGCGGCCGCAAGCGCGCACCAGTAAAGTGCTGCCTGATGACGCGCAAGCCAGGGCATCCACGCATAAGGTGGAGTCCTGATGAAGGCGCAGAAGGTATACGGCAGAAAGGCCAGCAGACAATACAACGAGGTTAGGACAAAGTACGTCCCGGATATGGCCTTCAGTAAAATATTGAGCCAAAGCCTCAAAAGGGGTGCTTCCTCGACGCAGCCGCGATGCCTGGGTGCTGGTAACCTGATTCTCAACGAGCCTCCATCTGCGCCGCAAGTTACCGTGGGCAAGTTGACTCCGACAACCGTGCGCTGCCGCGACGGCATCCCACGTAGGTGACCAAAGTACCTATCTCGTTACTACTTCAGTGTGGGCGTAGAAGTCTCCGGAAGGTGCTCGGTTGGGCTAGGATAAGAACCGCACGCTGTTTCCCTTTTGGCGAGAACAACCGAATGGCTGGTCAGGCTGTTAAGAGGTCCGCTGCGCGTTTCTCGTCGCTCGCACTGTTCACCCGGAATTTTCTGAAGAGTCCGACCATGCTCGGCTCTGTGGTCCCGAGTTCGCCCTTCCTTGTGAATGACATGATGAGCCAGGTGGATTGGGAGCGGGCGCGGGTTCTCGTGGAATACGGTCCTGGCGTGGGTACGTTCACGCGCGAGATTCTCAAGCGCATGCGCCCAGACGCGGTGCTGGTTGCGATCGAACTGAACACCGACTTCGTGGAGTATCTGCGCGACCACGTCCGCGACCCACGCTTTCGTGTGGTACAGGGGTCGGCGGCGCGGGTTCGTGGTGTGCTGGCGGAGCAGAGTCTTGCACCCGCCGACTACATCATCTCCAGTCTTCCATATCTCAACATGACGGATTCGCTGCGCCGCGAAATTCTCGAAGAATCTCGCCTGGCGCTCAAGGCGGAAGGATCGATGCTGCTGTTTCAGTACACGCGCATGATTCTGCCTTACCTCGAGTCCAGCTTCAGTTCCGTCAAGCTCAATTTCCAACTCTTTAACATCCTGCCTGCGCTCATCTTCCACTGCACTCCCTAAGAGAGGTTCGCAGTTCCGGCGGCGACTGTTATTCCGGGCTGTTTGGAATTTTCGTTATGGAAATTGGGGAAAGGGTGGCCGGAGCCGCTTGGAATACGAGAAGCGTGCCGCACAGGCGGGGCCACCTTTCACTGACTGAGCAAAGGGCGGAGCGGCTGCCAGCGTTCTCGGCCACCCGCAGACTTGAAAATCGTCGAGTTCCTGAAACCGCCTTTCTATACCCCGCGTTTCGAGCAAGCATCCACATCATCCGAAAGAGCTGTCGAACCCAGGAGTTGAGCTTACGATCGGCTGGTGCGATGCTAGGCAACAGATTTGTCGGCTACTGTGAGCGCACAACCGGGTGAATGGCCGCACTCACACGCAATCTCGACATCGTTTGATCCGGCATCTTCGCACGACTGACTGCAATATCTTTGACCTTCCTGCACAACACAAAGACAAGGCAGATGGGCGCAGGTTTTGGGTTCATTGTTCGACATGATTGACCTCCAGAAATTGTTGGCACTCTATCGCTAAGTGGAACCCTGGAAACCTGTCAAAACGAACAGTCCCGCACAGAAATAGCGTCGCGCTTAGGAACCGTGTTTTTCGGGTAGCAGAAGAAGCGGATAATTGCGTCAACCTCTACCTTGTGGGCATGATCATGCTCTTCCATGCCCAGCGATGGTGCGCATCCTGCTGAAAGATCACGAAACAGCTGTATATGCGCTCGGTGGGCGTGCATTGCAACACGCGTGCAGCAGCGTCCGAGCCTTGCAGTTGGTAAGGACTTGGTTGTCCGTGGACCGCCTGCTGCAAGTTGATCCATTGCAGACCACTGTCCGCATCCAGTCCTTTGAAAACGTCCGCCGGTGACACGTTCTGAGCCCGAATGAAATTAAAGCCGGGCATCATCAAGGTCGTCAGCGTGGAGGTGTTCTGGCCCACGGCAGCTTTGAACTTTGCAAAAAAGGCGTTGAAGTCCGGTTGCGAATTCTGGCCGTTCAGCGTCGCTGCGCTCAGTAACAAGAGTCCGGCCAAGCGGAAAGCGTAAGCTCGCATCATTTGTTGTAGCCACTCCCAACTGCACGAGGAAGTTCTGGGGACTCAGAACTTGCGGAGCGGGAGCGTCTCATCGTGCTCGCTCCCCGATGCTCTCGTGCGACAGAGTCTAGCCTATCCGTTTCACGGGAAACGGGACCATTGGCAAAATTGCCAGTGGACCTTGGATGCAGCGAACAATATTCTTTGCGAACGGAACGCCGTAATCGAAGGGAGGTTCCATGAAGAACGTTTTCGGCAAGTTCGCGATGATCGGGCTGAGTGTATCGACCATCGGACTGTGCACCGGCCATGCTCAAATCATGAACCAGCTTGATTTCAAGGTGTCGCAGCCGTTTACGGTTGCGAACACCACCCTTGCGGCTGGAAGCTACACCATCCGACCGGTGCCGGGGGCGGGTCAGACTGTTCTCGAGATATCAAGTGCGAGTGGGAAGCCTACGGTTATGGTGGATGCGGAGTCAGCTCAGCCCGACTCGGCTCAGGGTGGAAGTCACTTGGTTTTCAATAAGTACAAAAACGTGCTTGCGTTGTCGCAGGTATTTCCGGGTGGTGGAGGTTCCGGATACCAACTAGTTCAAGGGCATCCTGAACAACTGGCTGCGAAGAATGAACAGCCAACGAAACAGACGGTTGCGTCTACCGCCAAATGAGGCGCGACGCTCATCGCATGTGCTGTCAATTTTGCCAGTAGGCCCCTCAGTTCTCCAGCAGTAGAAATCTGGTAAATGGAGTGCCTGTTGACTGCCTGGGTGCATGCTGGCCACTAAACGCCGACCGTAAATTCCAGAATAACCCTTCTGCGTTTGCGGTCCGCTACGACAGTGCTGAAGTTGGCAAGACACAAGGCGGAATTCTCGATATGTGAACAGGAGCGAGAGATCATGAACAAAAAACGGGCAGAAAGAATCGCATCGATCGCAACTCTGTCCCTGTCGGTGTTTGTACTGTTGTGCGGTATCGCCGCCGGGCAAAACCTGCAGGGCGTGATCAACGGAAGAAGCGGCGCCACTATGACGGTGAGGACTCAGTTTTCCGGCAACGTCGTGGTGCTCCTCACCTCTTCCACCGAAGTGGATGAGGTGGAAGGATTGTTGAAAGCGCGCAAAAAGGAGATGGGTGTCACAGCGCTGATCCCGGGCCTTCCGGTGCAGGTGCAAGGAACGTACAACGCGCAAAACCAACTCGTCGCAAACACCGTTAAGTTCAAGGGCGACGACCTCAAGAATGCTGAAGACATTCAGGCTGGCGTGGCCCCGACGGAGCAACTCGCTCAGGCGAACCAGCAGCAGATCCAGCAGAGCGAACAGCAAATTCAGGCTCAGAAAGCGGCGCTTCAGCAACAACAGGCGCAGCTGCAGGCCGAGCAGCAGAAGACTGCCGCCAACCAGGCCGCGATCGCCGCGAACAAGGCGGCCATAGCTGCCGATAATAAACGCTTCGGTGAACTGGCGGATTACAACATTCTGGGAGAGACGACGGTTTACTTCGGCAACGGCAGCACCGAGATCGACGCGCAGTATAAACCGCAACTTCTGAAACTGGCGCAACAGGCCGTGGGTATTACAGCCTACATCATTCAAGTGCAAGGATACGCATCGAAGGTGGGCAGTGCCGCGCTGAACCAAAAACTAAGCGCGGAACGTGCCGACCATGTTCTCGAATTTCTCGAACAACAGGGGAACATCCCGTTGACAAACGTCTTAGCTCCCGGTGCTATGGGAACTAGCAGCCAGGTCGCGCCCGATGCCACGGTGGAGGGGCAAGCGGAGAACCGCCGGGTCGTCGTCAGAATCCTGCAGAACAAGGGCATCGCTGGCACGTAGAGAGGGGGAGACAAGAGAGGTTGAAGAATCCGTGAGGGGATCCGCGCTCAGAATGACGGCAGGTCCCTGCATTGCCGAGACTGTCCTGTCAAAAGCGACAGTTGTGCGCACCTGAATGTTGCCGTACACCCTAGCCTGTAGAACAGGGTGAGACGACGACCCTAGACTGTGGGGCCCTATTCCGACACTCCTGGCTAAGATTCCGGATGAATTCAAACCACTCGCGGCGCTGGGCATCGGCGCGCTCGTTTTGGTTTTGATCGCTTTGTTCCATGGTTCTGGTTTGCACTGGATCCAGGTTCTTCAGCACCGCGGCGAGCGACGTCTGCGGCTCGAGCGGCCTCATCTTGTGGCGGCCTCGTTTCTGTTCGGATGGTCTGTACTGCTCATGCTTATTTTGCACCTCGCGGAAGTTGTTATCTGGTCCTTCGCCCTCACTAAAATGGGTTTGATCGTGAAAGGCTACGATGCGATCTACTATTGTGCCAATTGCTACACCACGCTTGGTATGGGCAGGGTTGACGTAGGTGAGCATTGGCGAATCATGAGCGCCGTGATTGGCATCTCCGGATTGTTCACCTTCGCCTGGACGACCAGCGCCCTGGTCGACGTCGTCGCTTCTAACCGGCGGCTGATTAATCAACTTGAGGACGAGCGCGAGCAGGAAATGTACATGCGCTTCGCCCTGCGAAAACAACAATGGGCCACTCTGAAAACGGAGAGAGGCGCGGAGCAGGCGGCAAGAGAGAAAGCGAAACTCGCCGCCGCAGGGTCCTCATTGGCAGAAAGATTCAGAATCTGGCGGGAAGAGAGAAGGAACCTGCAGGAACTCCGCAGGGAGAAACTGCGCGAGTTGGAGGCTCTCCGCCGGCAAGAGAGATTGAAGGAATTGGAAATCATCAGCAAAGCCGCCATGACCAGCTCAGTGGACACGAAGCTGAAGTAATGGCGTCGAGTGGCGAGTCTGAACCCGCGGCAGGCTGCACTGTCAAGCAACGAAGGCCGGGTATCCCGGAAGGAAGTTCCGGATCCCGGCCCACGTCTTCGTTCAACTTGGAGTAAAAGCCGTGCCTGTTAGTTGCCCGAGCCGTTGTTGGCGGCAGCGGTAGCCGGGGCCGCAGCGGGAGCGGCGGCGCCTGTACCGTACCGGATCAACCGCGGAAAGAAGGGCGTGACCTCAAACGGCATTTTGTCACGCGCCGAGGTGATGGCGACCGGAGCCGTCTTCACCATTTCCGCCTTGTCGTCCCAGGGATTGATCTTTACTCGCCCGCCCAGAGGCAGAGCAGCAATCTGATCGAGTTTCGTGTTGTCCAGTGCCGGACCCTGCGTAGACAGAGCGGACAAGCGGCTGACCGTTCCGTTCTCCGCCAGCGGGTTGCCCAAGTGCGTGGTCAGCAGTGCGCTCAACTGCGGAGCGCGCAGTTGCAGCGCCTTCAGGAATAAGCCCACATTGTCCAGTTTCTGCGCGTACGGAGAATTCTTCAGAAGTTCCACAGCCTTTTTATCAGCAGCCGTTTCTTCTTCGGGAATGTGCTTGAAGCCGAGGTTCTGATACGTTCCCTCATCCGAGAACAGCATGCGGTCGTTGAACGCGTACTTACTGCCCAGGTTGTGGCCAAGAATGATGTGCGCGAGTTCATGCGACAGCACCGCAGCCAGGCTGGCTTCGTCCGGAAGCACGTCTACCAGGCCGCGGCTGATCACGATTGTGTTACCTACGCTGAAAGTTTCTAGCGGAGAGGTGAGCAGCACGCGCGTCCGTACCGGGCGAGGCAGATCGATATTGTTGGTGACCTCTAGGTTATTCACAACAGTCTGAAGAATGCGGTCGAGGTCGCCGTCGGGCGCGAGCAATCCGGCGTTGGTCAGGCGCTCGACAACGTTGTCTTCCGCCTGCTGCTGCCATACGCGCTCAGCCTGCAGTGGGGACGCATCCTGCGCGGCTGCACTCTCGTCCGTCACGCTGTCCACGCGGATCTGCGTCAGTTCGTCGTCCTTGCCGCCCTTTTTCAGGTCATAACCCCAGATACGGGTCTGCGCCTTGAAGGCCAGCTTGTTCTTCACGCCGGCGCTGAAGTCGCCTTCTTCGCTGTAGATGAAGGCAGGTACCCAGTAGCCGGGGATCAAGTTCAAGCGCCAGCTGTCCATGTGAAAGAACATGGCGTTGCGCGGCGCCGGAGCATAGGTTCCATTCAGGCGTACGATGTTGTAGCCCTGATCTTCCACCCAGATGCGGCCCAGGAAGCGACCGCGGCCGGACTTTGGTTTCGGCGTTACGTCGAATACCAAGCAGCGCACATCGCCCAGGAACTCGCGGCGGGCGTAACGAAATTCATAGTGCTCGCGGTCGAAGTCGGTGCGGTCGGCATAGACCATCCACGAGAAACCCAAGGGCTGGTACTGGACCTTGTAGAGTTTGCCGAAACCGCCCAAGAGTCGCGACTGCATGCTCCGTTCTTCTTCCTTCAAGTAGTCCTTGCGGTCGACGGTCTCGCCCATATCCATGCGGCCAAGGAAGTAGTGATCCGCGCTCGGCACCGGTCCAAGTTGCGGGTCCGCGGTCAGATTCTGCAAGTAGGTCTCGACCACCGGCGTGCGGGTTGCGAGCGCCTTGATCAGACCGTGTTCATGCTCAATGAAAAGAGTCACCACCTGGTCCATGGTTGTGGGAGCAGGCGATGGAGGCGGTGGTGCGATCGAAGCGGCCTGCGCCGTCGCTGGCTGCGCCGTTGCCGGAGTAGCCTGCTGAGACGATTGCGCTGTCTGCGTCGCATCGGGTGCAGGCGGCTGTGCGGACGGCTGTGGCTCCGCCGCTTGCTGTGCGGCCGCGCTCATCGATGCCAGCAACGCCGCAGTGAGTATCGCTTTCCAAGTACGCATGACTCTTCTCTCCAAGTTTCTTTGACCCAGTTTTCAGTACCGAACCGTTTCTGTTTACTGGTCCATTGCCAGAGTTACTTCGCCAAAATCTTCAGTACGCCATTTGGAACGTCACGTGAACCACCGCCGTGGAATCCACGGGTTGCCCACCGCGCAGCGCCGGTTTGAACCGGATCTTGTTGGCGGCGGCGATCGCGGCTTCATCCAGCCCGTGACCCAGACCTCGCACCACGCGATTCACATGCAACGTGCCGTTCGCCGAAAAACTAACTTCAAGAAGCACTTCGCCTTCCAGCTTCAGGCTGCGCGCTTCTTCTGTGTAAACCGGATTGGGCTTGAACGTGATTTCGACCGGAGTGCTTGCCGGTCCGGAATCCGCCTGTACGACCTTCGGTCCGGCGTGCACCACCTGCTCCGATCCGAATCCACCTGTGGCAACTCCCTGGCCGTTGCTGCGTCCGTCACCCTTGCCTCCGGTCGCAATGCCGTTACCGAAATCCGCGCTGGCCACCGTGCCTTTGATTCCCTTGGCTCCGCCCGATCCATTGCCCTGTCCGGGACCCGCGGGCATATCAAAACCGCCTGCTTGAGCCGCGTACAATTTGGCACCCTGTTTGCCTTCGCCCTTCAGGCCATTCGGATCGCCAAACCCGCCCGTCTGAACTTTTTCTACGGCAGCGTTCACCGTAGGCTTCTGCGAACTGCCACCAAAATCTCCGGTGTGCACCAGTTGCGGACGCGCCCCACCGGCCGCGATCTTTAATTCCGGGGCCTTGAACTGGTTGACCACAACTTGTGGCGCCTCGATTGGCTTAGGCGCTTCCCGGCGAACTTCGCGCGGCACGATTAACTTGGGCTGCTCAAACACGGGAAGCTTCACGGCGGGCAGCAGTTTGGGATGAATCTCCGGCTTTACCACCTTGATGGGCTCCGGCTCCGGCCGCAACGATGGCATGGGAATCAGTTCCGTCACGTGGTACTGCCTGAGCTGCAGCTTTTCCGGAAGGATCAGCCCGAGGTTGATTACGATGAGCAGGACCAGCGCCACTATTCCGTAGGCGGTCGCCAGTGCCCGTTTGTTCAAATTGCGTTCGGGCAGTAATCCGAGTTGAAAGCCGCGGTAAGCCGTCGCCATGCAATTTCACTCCATAGGGTGCCCGGTTGGGGAGAATGCCGAGCCTTGGAGTCTTAAAAATACGGGAGATAGGACAGGGGGTAAACGTGTCAACGGCTCTTGACCTTAGGTAACTTCAGAAGCGTACTTTTGGGGAATCGGTTCAAAACGGGCGTGAGAGGCCGTTTCCCCGCGGCCACGAGCTGGGATCCGGCGAAACCGCCAAGAAACACGGAAATATAAAGTGGGTCGGTCTTTCTATGGCTTT
>Ga0210397_10001725_pt1 | contig 13982 bp, 11 predicted proteins | sample IncBWH2OmetaG_FD_160126 | JGI IMG/M metagenome (GOLD analysis project Ga0210397, IMG submission 160126) | Forest soil microbial communities from Barre Woods Harvard Forest LTER site, Petersham, Massachusetts, United States - Inc-BW-H-2-O ...
CGCATATGACCTGTACAATCTACCAATTGTAGTTGTAATCAATCTCAATATTTTAAAGAACGAAAGCAAATCACAACGATGTGCCTATTTTTGTTCCGGTTGTTGTGTTGTAATCAATCTCAATATTTTAAAGAACGAAAGCAAATCACAACTCCTAACAACTGGTACAAACCAATCGAAATGTTGTAATCAATCTCAATATTTTAAAGAACGAAAGCAAATCACAACACAACTTACATGCTGCCGGAATCCATGTACGTTGTAATCAATCTCAATATTTTAAAGAACGAAAGCAAATCACAACAATATAAGCGACGTTATCACATCATTGCTGGTTGTAATCAATCTCAATATTTTAAAGAACGAAAGCAAATCACAACCACAATAGAGTCTTTAAGCTTCTGAGCAATGTTGTAATCAATCTCAATATTTTAAAGAACGAAAGCAAATCACAACCTGGAAACTACTTGAGTAGGGTCAATTTGGTTGTAATCAATCTCAATATTTTAAAGAACGAAAGCAAATCACAACTTAGCTGTTATAGCATCCTGCAAAGCTTTGTTGTAATCAATCTCAATATTTTAAAGAACGAAAGCAAATCACAACAAACCGGATTCAGAGGGAAATTGTCAGTACGTTGTAATCAATCTCAATATTTTAAAGAACGAAAGCAAATCACAACTACGTTCGCTTCTGATAGATGGAGAAACACGTTGTAATCAATCTCAATATTTTAAAGAACGAAAGCAAATCACAACGCATATGACCTGTACAATCTACCAATTGTAGTTGTAATCAATCTCAATATTTTAAAGAACGAAAGCAAATCACAACAATAACCTCCGGTGCATTCAATACAACTCTGTTGTAATCAATCTCAATATTTTAAAGAACGAAAGCAAATCACAACGTACACGTCTTAGGATTCACGCCATTTATGTTGTAATCAATCTCAATATTTTAAAGAACGAAAGCAAATCACAACAAATTACAGTTAATCAAATTACAGTTAATGTTGTAATCAATCTCAATATTTTAAAGAACGAAAGCAAATCACAACCTAAGATAATGGCACGTAATACTAAATTTGTTGTAATCAATCTCAATATTTTAAAGAACGAAAGCAAATCACAACTATATATGATGTTTATTCGGTTGTATTTTGTTGTAATCAATCTCAATATTTTAAAGAACGAAAGCAAATCACAACTTTACTCAGTCTGTGTCTTCCCATTGCTATGTTGTAATCAATCTCAATATTTTAAAGAACGAAAGCAAATCACAACACACGTAAACGTGTAACCGTTGCAAGGTTTGTTGTAATCAATCTCAATATTTTAAAGAACGAAAGCAAATCACAACGCAAATGCTGATGTGTGGAATAAACTTTCAGTTGTAATCAATCTCAATATTTTAAAGAACGAAAGCAAATCACAACCTAAGTGCCTGCCATGCCTCCGGTGTTAATGTTGTAATCAATCTCAATATTTTAAAGAACGAAAGCAAATCACAACACAATGCAAGACATACACGAAATCGCATCAGTTGTAATCAATCTCAATATTTTAAAGAACGAAAGCAAATCACAACATCAAAATAAATGTATCGAAAGGCGGTAAGTTGTAATCAATCTCAATATTTTAAAGAACGAAAGCAAATCACAACAAAAAAGGTGATATATTATTTGATATTATGTTGTAATCAATCTCAATATTTTAAAGAACGAAAGCAAATCACAACTATGAGTGCTGGTTGTGTGTCTGCTACTGGGTTGTAATCAATCTCAATATTTTAAAGAACGAAAGCAAATCACAACAAAAAGAGAAAGTATATAACACTCTTCGAAGTTGTAATCAATCTCAATATTTTAAAGAACGAAAGCAAATCACAATACATTCGTATTTGTGTTCGAGTTCTCCTAAGTTATGATTTGCTTTCATTCTTCTATTAAATAAATCCTTTGCTGAAAGCGACATTATTATCCCAACATCCATTTGGAAATTCCCAGTATGGAATAATAGTATTGCCCAATTTGTTTGTGAATACTTTTATGCAACGCTGTAACATTGGAACATTCCCATATTTAATTTCTTCTATTTGCTCTTTAAGATCAGGATTATTGAACAACGATTTTGCATCCAATTCAGATATTTTAATAGAATTTGCTTTATAAAATTGCTGAAAAACAACTTCGTTTCTACTTGGATTCATATCTTTTACTATATATAAATATGGAGAGATGCTTTGTTTCTCATCCCATTTAATTTCTTCTATTTGCTCATGTGTTAATTGTCGAGTAGGCAGATATACTAAATCATTTTTCGCAAGAGTGAAAATTAGTTTTGAATCAACTTTATGTTTAAAGGTTTTATAGTCAATTTTATCAGGTTTATTTAAGCTAACAATCCTAGCAGCATCAAGTAATTTTAGAAATTCTATACTTCGCTTTGCATCTTTCTTTTTTTCATCCTTTTCAACGAATACATATGTCATAAAAACATCCCTTGAAAAAACATATCTATCTTTAGTAATTTCGTATAAGTCATTATTAAATGCTATTTGCCTAACTTTTTTAACCTCAATAGGTGTACTCGAAAGAAAAATAGGGTTAGTAAAATAATTTTGCTTCAAATCATTTAAATTAACGCTAGATAATTTTTCTTTAATTTGTTTTGTCATTGAATGTTTTGAATAACAAATTCTATCAAAATACTCAGGATGAAAGTTTTTCAATTCGAGCCATTCAAACATATTATCACTTTTTTTAATCCTTACTTCATAGATGGCATTACTGAATAATTTTAGTGATTCAATATCTCTTTTCAATCTATTTTTTTCCTGCGTATCTTTGGCTAGTTCATCAATTAAAGACTTTTGCTCATTTACATATGTTAGTCTGTATCCAGCTAGTCTTTTTATTCTAGGATCAACTATGCTACTTACTTCTTTAATCTTATTCAGATCCATGGATAACCCTAAAGGCCGACTAGATTTATCCTTTTCAGAATATGTAGAAAGCCATTTTAAAGGGTGGTTTGTTTTTAAATCATATAAAAGTTTGTCTACTTCTATTTTAGTTAAAACTTCTTTGCTTAACTCTTTAATTAACTTATCATTTAATGTAATAGTGTCATATTTGTCAAAAAGTTCTATAAGAATATTTTGATACTTTTCCTTAAGAACAATATCTTTAATAATTTCCTTAAATGACTTAAAGTGAACCATTGTCTGATATTGATTATCTTTCTTAACTCTAAATAGAAAAGGAATTAATTTAACAATATCCGTTTTATCACCTTCGAAATAATTTTTCTTCGCATAATTCGTTTCTTTATGAAGTTCACCACGTATTGAAGCTAATTTATTAAACGATATATCTTTATTTATTCTATGCTTAGAAGGACTTATTAATAGCCTAGTATTTTTATGAGAAATTATAACTTCACTTAATATTTTTTTTACGACAAACATAAATTTGTTTTCGAACCAAGGAGTTTTAAATTTTTTACTACTATTTGCAAGACATACATCTTCTTTAATAAAAGAATATTTAGACTTTTTATTTTCTTCGTCTTCTTGGTCTGCTGTATTGATAGCATTTAACGTATTGATATATTGAATATGATTTTGTTTAGTACAGGCAATAATAATAGCATCCAGAGCGTGATGCCTATGATCTAAACGTTTAGAATAACCTTCGAATACTTCTACATCTTCCCACCTCTCAGTTTTAGAATTATATTGTTGCGTCAAGTGAGTAAGATTTTTAGTTTCAAACATATCTTCACTTGTTGAATAATCATATGTTTTTATTTTTTTAACCAGACCATTTTTATTTTCATAAATAACTGCCTCTAAACCTAAACTTATATTTTGAAGTTCATCTTTTTCTTTTATTTCTATATTTTTTTTACCTATCGGTATTTTAAATACTTCAAAAGCATTTTCCGAATTCAATACCTTTTTAATCTCAAATAACATTTCCTCCTGTTCTTCTATAGTTTTGAGTTTAAGAGATTTTTTTCCTGTAGGAATTTCGAAATTTTCAAATCGGTTTCGCATTAATTCCTTCATTATTCCGTTAAGATGCCAACGGTCTCTTAAAATATCGGTCACTGCCCCAGAAGTCACCCAAACTTTTTTCTCACCTACTAATTCAGCTAATTTCTCTTTTAACTTTTTGGTAATATATTGAGTTTCCTTTAATGTTCGATTAATTGGATCTTCCGGTATTTCTTTACGAAGTAGATTAGTTTGTTTTCCACCTTTAGGAAACATTGATTTGACATGCTCTTCCCAATAATCTGGCGCGACAAGAGGGAAGTCATTTCCTCCAACGCTTATCGTATTTTGCTTTCTTTTACTAACAATAAACTCATAAGCAGTTCTATTTCCATGCTCCGATTTTGCTTGATTTACTTCTCTCCATGTAATAACTTTATTGGAATAAGAATTTAAATAATATCGTTCTTTAGGTAAAATATGCTCAATTTCAACAACTTTACCTTTAGCAAATACATCGGTTAAAGGAATAGGTTGGTTGGTGTACGGACATCTAAAATTCTGATCCAACCACATTAAATATTTCTTAACTTCTGCTTTGGTTGGCTCACCTAATTTATACTCTTTAACCTTACTTTTATATTCTTCAGATTTATTAAATCTAACCACATCTTCAATAATTTTCATTTTTTCGATGTTACTTTTGTTAGCTGGGTCTGTATCCAAATTTTCGACATTCCTATCATCTTCAAATAAAGCTTGCTTAGCTTCGCGAAGCATCTGTTTAGCCCATTCGTTTTTCTCCGCATTATTATTCATGGATTCCCACATTTGCTGACGCTCATCCATACTAGCTTTAAGTTCTCTACTTAATTCAATCCGAACTTCATCGAAACCATATTTTTTAAATATTTCATTAACAATAGATATGGTTTCATTTACTATTTTTTCTACTACTGGATTATTCATAGAGTGAGATTTGACTCTATTTATTTCAGGTTGAGTAATAGTATTTTTTGTTGAATGTGAACCATATACTATTGCGACAGCTTCCCAATAATTTAGATAGGTAAAATTTTCCTTTGAATTAAATTCTGACAATCTAATACGCGCTTTTTTATCAGAAATAAAGTTTTTCAAGCCTTCTAATTTTTCGGATTTCAATTCTCTTTCCTTAGAATTTAATTCTATTAACGAAGAAATCTTATTTTGAACTTTTTCTGAAATATTAATACCATTATTCATTAATGGTAAAATTTGCCTGATTGCTTTGGCTGAAAGACTTGCCATTCCTATATCATCAAATTTTATATTTGTTAATGCTGTTAGTTGTGTTGTCGAAAAAGCATTTTTAGAAAATTTATTTTTAATAGTCTTAGATAGTTTAGATTTATCCGTAATTGTAATATCATAAATTATTTCCCACAGTAACTGCAGATTACTTACTTGATATGAACAAGTTTGATAATTAAAATTCTCCTTTTTAGGGTTTATTTTGTAATGTTTATCAGTTGATGTTTTATAAACCTCATTAAACCAAGCATCCTCTTTATCAGTTAGAATCTTTTGTAATTCATTTTTTGTAGTATTACCTTTCAATTTAATATCTTCATAAGTACCATCTTTTTTTCTTTTTCTAAAATTCACTGAAAAATAAGTATCAATGACTTCACCCGTTTCAATATCTAAACCTTTTTTCTTTCTTATTTTATTATTATTTTCTTCAAATTCATCAATTACATTTTTAATTCCTAGTGTATCTTTTACGAAGACTCGCCATGACAAAGTTTTGTTTTTTTGTAAGGCATCATAAAGTAATTCTTTAACTTCACTAATTTCTTTATCTAAATATTTTTTAAACATAGATTGATTCTCAAATAAATCAATCCTAGTATCAGCGTTATTTAGAAATATTCGAACATTATTTATTTGCTGCCAAATTTTAAATTCTTGAAATAAGGGATGACTGCGGGGAATAACCGTACGTCCAATGTATTCTTCAATAATCTCTTTTTTGTCTTGGCCCTTAATCTTAACCTCCTTCTTCACTTTTATTCTTTCAAATAAACATTGTCCCTTATTTTTGGCTTGTTGCCACGGACGTTGATAAAAAATAACCTTATCCTTTATCAAGTAACTAAGCTGGTCTTTTATCCCTTGTTTTTTTAAAACTTCATTTAAAATAGGTTGATAATCTTTAAAAGCGTGCTTTACTATATCTTCGATTTTTAATTTATAAAAAAAATCTTTGTGATATTGAAATTGAGTTTCCCATATTTTATCAAACTCTTGCTCATACCAATTACGGTTTATAACATTATTTCTTATACGTGAAATATTTTGTGCTTCATAAAAATTATGGAAGAAGTAAGATCCAACTGTCCCTCCGGCGCCACACCATTCCGTCAAGCTTTTTTGCAAAGTTTGATATTTATAGTTCCAATCTGTTGGATCTGGAGTTGTTAATGTAATTTTATAATATTCAGATAAAACTTTTTTTCCTTTTTTATCCTGTTTAAATTCAGGTTTTTTTATTGTAACAAAATCTCCCTGTTTAAAATTAATATCCTTCTTAAAAAGAAAACCTTCAATCTCTGTTATAAATTGTTTATTTTCATTATCACCAATATTATAAGGTTCATCAAATCTTAAACGTACAGCTATTTTATAATATTTAACTTCCTCTTTATTGTTGTCTTCAGCAATAGTTAGTTTATTTTCAAAATCAGCATCTAATACTTCCGTTAAATAATAATCAAACTTAGGCTTTTCTTCTTTTAAAAATCTATCACTACTATAACCTCTCAACTGATTAAGATGAAGAAAAATTCTTCCCAGCTCAGTAAGATCAATGGGTGAGATTAAAGCCTTATTCCTTAGTTTATATAATTGTTTACCTATATCACCTTCAGTCCTTTTCTTTCTTTGCCTCTGCCCTTCTTCATTTATAAAATATTCTCGTTCCTTTGTATAAAATCCTCCATTTTTTTTAGTATTAATCCACTTTCTTTTATTATCACCATAAATTTCTAAATTAAACGACCCATCAGGTTTAAGCCCTATAAAATCTAATATGAAAAGTAATTTATCACGTCTTAATTTATATCTACTATTCATTCTTCTAACACCACGATATTTTCGTCTTGTAGCTGTAGGAGTTAGTGTGCTTCCTTTAGAATCATTAAGTGTAAGACCTTGATTAAATCTTTCAGTATCTTGGCTAATAATCCGAACTCCCACTGCATCTTTATGAATTCCAATTCGATCGTTATTAATATCAGTTTCGGCTTGCTTTCCAGTAACATCATTTTCTTTTTTTTCATCTGTAGCTTCAACAATAGCCCAACCAATTGACGTAGTTCCGATATCTAATCCTAAAATCTTTTTCATATTAGTTTATTTGAAATATTATTCGTTACTTTATGGCGAAGCAAATCACAATAAGATTTTATCGTTGTGAAAACATTTAAAGCGGTCCAAAAGATCGCTTTTTCTTTTTATAGCAATTCTAGGATTTAATACCTTTTTTTATTTTCTAAAACTCTCGATTTAAAATTCCTGCATTGGCAGATGCAAAAATCCATAGCTTACTCAAACAATTCCTCAATATATTTATTCCAAGCTAGTATTCAAACATTATCTTATGTAAAAAAATTGTACTAATCGAATATAATTCTTTCAGCTGTCAGAAAAAACCACTACACTTGCAACGCAATTTTTGCAGAGATTGCATTTTCCCTCGCCTTACATAAACCTAAGGATATATTTTATTTATTATTCACTTTTAACAAATGACAAGCTATGTCGTACCAAAATCTTTCCGTTAGCATTACGTCTCAACAAAAAGCAGACGTTATTGCTAAAATTGCAGCTGTTAAAGCAGCTTTACCTTTTTTAATCAATCTCACTCCCACAGAACGACATGCATTGCGCAAGGTCGCCGAAAAACGTCAGGGGTATGTAAACGATGTGATGATTGCTGTAAAAGCAAACCCTACCATGATTCCTCCGGTAATCAATGTAGCGGAATACACCAAAGACGCGTTACTATATAGTGACATGGCCGAGATTATGGCGCATATGAAACGCTATATGAGGGGATAAACGATACGTATATGGCAGCAGGCAATGAGGCTATTGTTGTAACGGATCAGTGTTATGGGATATTAAAACAGGCAGCTAAAGGTAACGCAGCTCTTTCAAGCACGGTGCAGGATTTAAGCAAACATTTTAAAAGCCAGCGGAGCAAAAAAGAAGAACTTGCTCTCGAAAATTAAGCAATAAAAAAGTCACGCTAACCGGCGTGACTTTTTTATTGCTATTCGAATATACTTTTTCCCCGTCTTTCTCTCTTCTTCTTTTCCAATAACTTCTGATTTGCTACTCCGAGTAACGATGAGGTTACTAAAAGCATCGATTTTGTTACAAAAAGCATCGACGAGGTTACTCAGAGTAACCTCGTCGATGCTTTTTGCTTCGTCGTCGGTACTCGGAGTAACGATTTTGTTACTCCGAGCATCCTCGTCGATGCTTTTTGTAACGACGTCGGTACTCTGAGCGTCGGCATCGATGCTCCGAGCTTATATTTTGTTGCTAAGTGCGACTCTACGCTTGTCTACCTGAGCATGCCTATGTTCAGGGAAAAAATCAATACTAAAAAAAATAATATCTTTCATAAAGATCATACATGGCAAAAGTACATTTCTTTTTATTCAACCGAATGCTACTTATAACCAATACACAAACACTTATCCCTATATGCTTTTCAATATTTTTTAATGCTTTATTTAGTCTTGATTGTTGGTGTTCCAGCTTGAAACAATATTATACAATAAACAAAAGACAATGCGGATCACCAACAACCTTGAATGATGCTTTTTACTTTTGTTAAAAATAAATTCTTAATATGTGATTGATATAAGCATCTTCTTTAAAGATGTAATTTTTTCAAAAAAGATAATCGCAAATTTGATTAATAATTAATTAACCATTTAAATAAACCAGTTATGACAACCAGCAATCCAACATCTACAAAAACAGAGAAAAGAGTTATTTCTCCAGCCGACAATCAAAAACGTATTGAAAACCACAAAAAAGCAGCGGCTCAACACGAAGAGGCAGCTAAAAGTCATCGTGAAGCGGCAAATTTTCATGAAGCCGGCGACCATGAAAATGCTTACGCAGCAACTGTAAAAGCGCACGGACACCATGCACTTGCAGAAGAACATCAGAAAGAAGATGTGAAACAACATGCACTTGCAACTGAACATCCGAAAGAAGATGCGAAACAACATGCAATGAATAAATAATTGCTGCTTAGATGGCAATAAGATATGTAAACAGGTTCGTCAATCGTAACATATTTTATTGCCATTTATTTTTCTGTTTTTATTCTAACAAGTTCTTACCAACAATTGCAATACAATCAAGCTAACTAAACGTTTTTATGTATCACGCTAGTAATTATAAAAACGAACAAAATACATTAATAGTTATTGCACTATTACTTTCAGGGACTGAGTGATATTATTTTGTGTAAGATGAATAACGTGCATTCCCTTGCCTGTGAGCGTAAGCATATTGTTTGCTTCGTAGTTATCATTCTCATACACTAGTTGCCCGAGTGTATTATAAATACTAACCTCATAGATTCCATTACCGGATAAAGCAAACGAACCTGTTGCCGGGTTTGGATAAACATTTACAATAGTAGTATTCAATTGAGCATCTTTAACAGCCGTAGTAATTACAGCATCAAGCGCGTATTTCGTAAGACCGCCATTGGTTGCGATCCATATCGTATCTGCTGCCGTTGCAATACTGTATATATAATTTCCTCCTAAACCTGAAGCCTCATAGGGAGACCAGGTTGAAGCCGTATGTGTAGTCCAGTTTGTGCCGTTAAATACAGATAAGCCATAACCCCATGTTCCAAAATACATATTACCCTTAGCATCTTCAGCGATCGCAAACACACTATCACCTGCCAACCCATCCGTTGTGGTGTAGGTCTTCCAGACAGAACCATCGAACCTGGATACGCCCCCTCCCCAGGTTCCAAACCATTTGTTATTCTGTGCATCAATAAAAATATCAAAGACAATATTTTTCAGTAAGCCATCTGCTGTAGTATATGAGATCCAGTTACTACCATCAAATTTAGATACACCTTTGTGCGTACCAAACCATTTATTGTTCTGCGCATCGATTACAACGGCATATACGGTATCGCTTAATAAACCATCGGCTTTAGTATAAGAGGTCCACTCCGTACCATTAAATAGGGACACACCACCACCCCATGTTCCGAGCCATTTATTGTTCTGTGCATCGATTGCGACAGCATGTACCAGATTGTTTACCAAACCATCGGTCGTAGTATAGTTTGTCCAGGTAGTACCAGTGAACAAAGATAACCCTCGATCTGTACCAATCCATTTATTGCCGGTCGCATCAAACGCTATATCATATACATAATTACCTGCCATACCATCATCTGTAGTATAATACATCCAGTCAGTATCATTGTATACAGAAAGGCCGGAAACAGTACCGACCCATTTTTTGCCTTCTGTATCTACAGAAACAGCCGTTACATGATTTCCTGTAAGTCCGCTAACCGATTCATAATGTTTCCAGTTTGTTCCGTCAAATTTTGAAACGCATACGTCTGTGCCAAACCAACTATTACCATAATTATCAAATGCAATGGAAAGAATGGTATCTCTTCTCAATACGTCTTCAGAGGTATAGTTTGTCCAGGTAGTACCATCATACCGGGAAATACCATCATAGGTACCAAACCATTTAACATCCGAGGCATCCACTGCAATGGTGTTTACATTATTGCCTACAAGCCCCTGAGCAACGCCGATAAAGCTCCATGCAGTACCATTAAAGAGTGTTACACCGTGCCCGGTACCAAACCATACATTCCCTTGTGCATCGGTTGCTACAGAATAGATTTTATTATTTTTAATACTTGCATTATTATTTCCGGATGTTATGGTATAGCCCGTCCAGGTGGTGCCATCAAACTTTGTGATGCCGCCATCAGTGGCAAACCAGGTATTGCCTTGCCCATCAAATGCAATGCTGTAGATAAGATCGTTGGTTAAGTTCGGAGTATTAGCGGTATTATATGTTTTCCAATTGGTGCCATCATATAGGGATATACCGCCATTTGTACCAAACCATTTATTACCCTGGGCATCGATAGCAATTGCATTAACACTATTATCGGCCAAACCATCGGCAGTTGTATAGGTAGTCCAGGATGTGCCATCAAATGTAACAACACCAAGTGCTGTTCCGAACCATTTCTTACCGGCTGCATCTATGGTTATTGCCATTACAATACCTTTATCAAATCCTTCGGCAGAGTTATAATCTTTCCAGGTTGTACCATCAAACAATTCAACTCCGTCATCAGTACCAAACCATTTATTTCCTTGGGCATCCGTTGCGATAGCGAAACAGAAATTGCTGGCAGTATAAGTAGTAAATTGCTGTGCATAACTTACGGCAGAATATATGCAGGCAACTATTAAAGAGAGAAAGATATTTCTCATATAAGCGGTTGTTATTATAAAAGATGATCCGCAAGATAAATTTCAGATAACAAAAAACAAAATGAATGCGATGCGATATCTGCAATATCTGATACTTATTCTACTGTAATTACAAACATGGATTATTTGTTAGCTAAGCATTAACAATTGTTTATAATAAACTTATGTATAGACACAAATTTTATAAAGCGAGAATTTCTCATACATACAAAAGGCCAGCTGATTTATTAGCTGGCCTTTTATATGTATGAGATGAATGTATTTAAATTATTTTATGAGCATTTTTTTATGCATATAAGCAATACTACCGGCCTGAGCCTTGTAATTAGCGGGAACCGTCAATACGTGTTTGCCCATCTTGTCATATACATCATAATTACCATTTGTCTTGGCAGGTTTAACCGTAAACTCTACTTCTCCGTTACTATTGTGAAAGTCTCCGTTCTTAGCCGCTTTGCCAAGAATTTTTCCATCTTTATCTACCAGGTTGCCGTTCCTGTCAATAAATGCTATCCTTTGGCCTTGATGATTTTTAATAATGCTGTCTTTGGAGATAGTAGCAAACGTTGTTCCCGAAGCATCCATGATAGCACCGGAAGTATCCACTTTAACCGGGAACTGTGATTTGTACGTTGTTTGTGCAAATGCTGTATTAAACGATACAACGATCGCACATACCGAAATCAATAATAGCTGAATTGTTTTCATGATCTTGTTTGTTTGGTTGAAGAGCTTCATCATATATTTTCTGCCGATATCTTATAAAGAAGAATGTATAAAGCCTATAAAACAAATTTCAATTTCTTGACTTTAATAAGTATTATATTTTTTCAGGAAATTTTTACATGATTTACGGGTGAAAGCTCAAGGCTTAAAGCAAAATGTGGAATGCAAAAGGCTCAAGGCATAAGCTGGTATAAACAAAATAGAAAAATAAAAGCCAATTTAAATGAGAAGCAAGCTTTAGGCTTAAAGCCTAAAGCATTCCGCTTTATGCCGTTTTAATCAGATAAAATACGAGAAGGATGCTGATAAAAAATATAACGGCTGTAAGAAGTGTAATAAACAAAGAAGAGTGCTGATATATACCTTCGTCTAATTGTTTATTTGTATACCGGTAACGGATGTATGACACCACTGTTGTAAGAAGTCCCAATGCAACCAACACGATACCTACTACAGCAGAATAATGTGAATGATGTGCTGGTACCGGGATTGTATCTTTATCAAGGATCAATGAAATTTGTTTTACAAACAGGGAGAACTTTACTACAACAAAGCCAAAAGCCATAATACCAATGCTGGTACGCACCCACGCTAAGAATGTACGTTCGTTGGCTAAATAATCGGTAGCATTTGCTTTTCTTTTTTCCTGTTCCATATAACAGCCATTTTAATTTCTTTTAAAAATTAAGATAATAAAAAGATCTGATTTAAAAGGCTGTTTCAAGAAAAAGCAAACACATATTTAACATTTCTCACCCAATATTATTAACAAAACATTGATAGAGCATGCTTGGTTAGTTACTGATAACAATGAATAAACAACTGTCTCCAGAAAATCAAGATGATTTTTCTTCTGCGAGAATTTGTTGAGCTTTATATTTATCTTCTGAAAAAACTCTTAATTGCACGCCACCGGAAGGGTTTAAACCCAATACATTCTCATCTTCTAAAAAAGAAGGAATCCCGTTTAAAGTTAATCTATCCTGCACAATAGAGGCCTCTATTGCATTATTAAATATCAACAGGGCAACTGTATTCGTGTATGGCATATATAAAACTGATTAAGTAACTTGTTTGGTTAATTTTTATTCGTCTTTATTATCTTCATGAAACATGTTTTTAGCATCAGATTTAAACGGCTGAGGCTTCATACGTATATTCATACTACGATCTTCTTCGTATTCGTTTGCATTTATACGATTTTTAGAAATTGCTTTTTTATTTGTATTATTTCTACCTTTATCCTGGAGATTATCTCTTCCAACAGACGGTTCTTTTCTGTTCTTTTTCATTTTATATGACGGTTTTTATATAACGGTTTATGCGAAAATTTTATAAAAATAAAGCGCGATTCATATTACGCCTTTTGTATACGAATTTCCTTTTTTTAAGAGAAGAAATGGTTACACTTTTTTCATAAAAAATTACATGATTTACATGCGTCTTTTCGTCTATCAACAGGATACAGAAGAATCAAAAATTTTCTCTCAAGGTATTTAATAAGGACGACGAAACAATATCTTACTATTAACTTAATTAAGCTCCTGTTTTATTACAGGTAAAGTAAAATAAAACATAGTTCCTTTATCAACTTCTGATTCGAAGCCAATAGTACCAGCGTGGCGCTCTATAATACTTTTAACCAAAGCAAGCCCTATGCCTGTACCCTCAAATTCCGATGCC
>Ga0210397_10001730_pt1 | contig 13971 bp, 13 predicted proteins | sample IncBWH2OmetaG_FD_160126 | JGI IMG/M metagenome (GOLD analysis project Ga0210397, IMG submission 160126) | Forest soil microbial communities from Barre Woods Harvard Forest LTER site, Petersham, Massachusetts, United States - Inc-BW-H-2-O ...
AGTTGCCAGGACGACCGTCTCGCCGGTACTGACGAGCGCCGCGCCTGAGGCCTGCTTGGCCATGCGCCCGGTCTCAAAGACCAGTCGCTTGCCACCGGCAAGCTCAACGGCTACTTCGTGTTTTGTAGACATACATGTCCTCTTTTCGTTTTTTTCGCTTGGGAAACTTGGGATAGGAAGGCGCGGATGGGCGCCGCAACCCGGTGATCGCTCCGGTGAAACCCGCGATCGCTCCAGCTTGGAGGGTACGGGCTTCAGCCCGTACATCGTCGGCTGCCTTCTGAGTCGGGGCTTTAGCCCTTGAGGTAGGCCATTCGGCTTCGCCATCCCGAAACCATCCGGCATCGGGGTGCACGCGCACCCGAGCAAAAGCCGGTGCGCTAATGTGCACCAGACCGCACTTCAGCCGACAGCTATGCTCAATCCCCGGCAACCAATCAAGATCGCCAGGTACACCATGGCCCCAGGTTCTGGGTGGAACAGGGGCCGTGACCAGTTTCCGGTCTGGGCGCTTCCGGTTCAATGTTGGCTTTCTGTTTACTTGCGGATTCCGAGCTTGCCGATCACGTCGCGGTAGCGATCCGTATCGTGTGTCTTCAGGTAATCCAGCAGTCGGCGGCGTTTGCTTACCAGCATCAACAGGCCTCGCCGGGAGGCGTGGTCCTTCGCGTGAGTCTTGAAATGCTCGGTCAGTTCGCCTATCCGCTCGCTCAGAATCGCGATCTGGACCTCCGGCGAACCGGTGTCCGTATCATGGGTGCGGAAGCGTTGAATCAGATCAGTTTTCTTGGCAGTCGCCAGCACGGCGTGTGTTACTCCTCATTCGTCACAGTCCACTTCTCAAGTGTCTAAGGTGAGATTACCATGAACGGGCTATCCCAAGGAATTCCCTGCCCTCGGTGAACCACGCCCGAAACCTCCCCTAACGCCCCCCGGAATTGAAGCAATCGAATGTCGAATCGTTCCCGGAACGAGCCCCGCCGCCCTGGTCGGCGACTAGGCGAGTATAGTGTTCCCGATACCGGAAGTGCGGTGCGATAATTCGTGCAGTCAGAGCCCTTGCATGCAGCCGCGGAGGCGCGCGGGAGTGCTCCGCAAAGAGAATTTCCCCGAATGGAATCCTCAGCCTCCTGAATCGCCCCAGCCTCGCGGAGAGGAAGTCCCACCGGCAGCCTCTGCCAAAACCGGGAACAACCGCAGAAGAGGAGAATCGGACATGAGCGTTTCATCCGTCATTGGAATTGCCAGGGAGTCGGTTGGCTGGGCAATTGGATTGAGCATTCTGATGATTCTGGCCGGCATCCTTGCCATCTTCGCCCCGCCGGTCGCGGGAATCGCAGTTGCCGTACTCGTCGCCTGGATGCTGATGCTGGGCGGCATCTCTCACCTCGTTTTTGCCTGGCATGTACGCACCACCAGCGGCTTCATTTGGGAACTGCTGATCGGCGTGCTTTATCTGTTTGTGGCTGTGTATCTGCTGATTCACCCGGTCGCGGGCCTGGCATCGCTGACGCTGCTGCTCGCGGTCTACTTGTTTGCCAAGGGCATTGTGGAGTTCGTCCTGGCTTTCCGTCTGCGGGCGCTGCCGGGTTCCGGCTGGCTGGTGTTTGACGGCATCATCGCGCTCCTCCTCGGGGCCATGATCGGGAGGAGTTGGCCGTGGAGCAGCGAATGGGCCATCGGAACTCTGATCGGCATCAGTATGCTGTTTGCCGGCATCTCGCGTCTGTCCCTTGCGTTGGCCGCTCGCAAGGTCGTCGCCGCCCTGCCGTAAGCAATCCCCAACTCCTACTGGGTCCCCGGTCTCGATTCTGAGGCCGGGTGCCCCAGGTCTCGATTCTGAGACCTGGGAAAGCACAAACCTCAACCGAAAGAATTAACCAATCAAACTCCAACCGCCTTCTTCACCAGGGGATAAATCCACCCCCCGGCCGCCTCCACACTCCCGCAACTCTCCGCCAGCGCATCAAAAAACTCAAACGATGTCAACGCCACAAGAACCGCGATCTTTCTCTCCAGTTCCCCGGTGTCGATTTCCTGCCGGCCGGCATGGAGCCGCTCGATCACCCGGCTCGCCGCCATCTTTCTCCGCTGGTTCCGCGCCTGCACCGCCAACCCGAACTCCGGATCAATAGCCGCAATCCCATGTATCCGTTTCAGCAGCAGCCTGTCCTTCCCCCAGAATCCCGCAAATATCCCGACAAACGCAGCCAGCATTGATTCGCTGTTGCTGGTCGTCATCACCTCGCGCATCCGCATCATGCCAGCATCCGCGGCGATCCGGTCAAACAGCGCCTCCAGAACCCCGGTCCTGGTGCCAAACAGGTTGTGAATTGTCTGCCGCGTCACTCCGCTGGCCCTGGCCAGGGCCTCCATCGTAAGGTCGCGCGCCCCGCCCGATTCCAGCAACTCCCGGGCGGCCGACAACACCGCCTCCCGGGTCCGGTCTGACGCCTCCCGCCGCTTTCCCAACTCGTACGGCCGCTTGCACGGCAACCCGTTTTCCGTTTTCTCCACGATTCCTCTCGCTCTGAATTCTATTTTAGTTTGACATATTGTCAATCCAAATGTAGCATCGCATAAGGTCGTCATAGAGGTTCACAGAATGGCCGCTCTCCCTAACTCAATTCCCCTTACTCAACCGGAAATCGACAGGTTCCCAACCCCGCTCCGCATCAGCTTCTGGATCTGCATCGTGATCGCCGTCGCGGTCGTCATCCGGCGCCTCTTCGCTCTTGCCGCTCCTTCGCACGGCGGTCCTCCCCTGATGGCCGGCCTCGACGATGCCTTCGCCTCCCACACCGCTCTGACCCTGGCGCACATCATCCCCGCCCTCTTCTTCGTTCTTCTCTCGCCGTTGGTAGTCTTCTCACGCTTCGCCCGTCTTCAGTGGCCGGAGCGGATCCTCTTTCCTCTCGGCGCAATCGTCGGACTCACCGCCTACGCCATGAGCGCCTTTGCCGTCGGCGGCTGGATCGAGCGTTCCGCCGTCTTCTTCTTTGACACCCTCTTTCTCTACTCCCTCGCCCGCGCCTTCTGGCATCGGCAGCGTCGCGAACCGCTCTTGAAACGCCGCTGGATGCTTCGTTCCATCGCCACCCTGCTCGGTATTGCGACCACCCGCCCGGTCATGGGAGTCTTCTTCGCCACCAGCGCCGCCACTCATCTCGTACCCAGCCAGTTCTTCGGCGTCGCCTTCTGGACTGGCTTCTCCATCAACACCCTGGTTTTCGAATTCTGGCTTCGCTCCGTCGGCCGCCGCTTCCAACCCCTACCCGCCGCCGTCCCCGTCCTCTCCACTCAGGATCATCGCGGACGCGGCCGAGGCTATCCCTGATGACCGTTACTCAAAACGCCCCCGTCGCCGCCGTCAAGCACGCCGGTCCCCCGCTCTGGCTTCTGGCTTCCCTCTATGTGGTTTTGTTCAACATCGGTCTGTTTCCCGTCACCATGGCGGGCGGACTTCCCTATTGGCCCGGCCCGTGGGAACCAGCCAATGTCATCGTCTCGTACTTTCAGAGCCACGCCTCGCGGGTCCTCTTCTGCCTCTTCCTGCAATCAGGAGCCAGCATTTGCCTCGGCCTTTTCACCGCCGTCGTAGTCAGCCGCCTTCATTTTCTCGGTGTTCGTGCCGCGGGCGTTCACATCGCGCTCTTTGGAGGCTTTCTTACCGTCTTCGATGGAATCGTCGCAGCCTTCGCTACCTGGACCATGATCCAGCCCGCCGTGGCGCAGACCCCATCCGCTCTGCTGGCGCTCTACTACTATTCCTTCGCGTTGGGCGGACCCGGCTTCTCCGTTCCCATGGGCCTCCTTATGGCCGGAGTCTCAGTAACTGCCGCATTCAAAAAGTTGCTGCCCACGTGGATCATCGTTCTCGGTCTCGTCCTCGCGGCCGCGGGAGAGTTGTCCATCTTTCACCTCGTCAGTCCCCGCTTCCTGTTTCTGATTCCCCTCACCCGGTTCCCCGGTTTCATCTGGATCGTCGCCGTCGGATTCGCCCTGCCCCGCACCCGATCCGCACAACCGAAGGCTAACGAGGGCATCCATTAGCGAGGGCATCGGCATCAAAACCTTTGCTTTCTAAGTCAGTGCGGTGACAAGTCCCTCGCGATCCGCCGGAAAGCAGGGTCGCATCCTCCCATCTTTAACAACGAGCTGCCGGCTTCGCGGCGGCCGCGGAGAATCCATGATCACAAGTCGTTTCCTTCCCCTTGCGTTGGTTCTGGGCTCACTTACTCCCATCCATGCGCAGTACAAGGCGATTTTCAGCTTTGGCGCTTATGGAAACCCCTCGTGCCCGTCAAACGAGGTCATCGCGCAGTCGCCCGGGGGCAACCTCGTCAGCACCAACTACAGCTCGTGTTCCGACAACGTCACTGAGTATCCGCCCGCGGCATACGAGATTGGCTTCCAGGGAGCAAACTTCACAATGCTCCAGAAATTCACCACACCGTTCGCGTGGCCGCTTGGCGGTCTCACTTTCGGCACCGACCAACGCTATCACGGAACGATTAATGCAGCCGGCTCGCGTAACCACGGGGCCGTCTACCGACTCTCGCCCACCGGCGCCATCGTGTACGAGCACAGTTTCGAAGGCGGTGCAGATGGGGGTTTCCCGCAGTCGGCGCCCATCCAGGGTGCGGACGGAGCCTTCTACGGAACTACCGTAGGAGCTTCCTCAGCGTATGCCGGCACGGTATACAAGATCGATACTTCGGAGCGGTACTCGGTGCTGCATCTTTTCACCACCACTGATGGAAGGGCGCCCGGCGCACCATTGGTGCAAGGCACCGACCTCAACTTCTACGGCACCACCTCGAGCGGTGGTACAAACGGGCTGGGCACGTTCTTCCGCATCAGTTCCACGGGAAACTTCGCCGTCCTGCACGACTTCGCCAGCGCAGATGGCGGTAGCCCGGGGCTCCTCATCCAGGCCCGCGACGGCAACTTCTATGGGGTCACTTTTCAGGGCGGAGCCACGAACACCGGTGCAGTCGTAAAAATCACGCCCACGGGAACCGTATCCATTCTTTACAGCTTCGCAGGCGGCCAGGATGGAACTCAGCCAGGCGGAGGCCTGCTCGAGGCGACGGATGGAAATTTCTATGGCGTCCTTTCCCAGGAGGGAGCCGGTGGGGGTGGGACTCTCTACCGCGTCACGCCTGCCGGGGTCTTTACCAAGCTCCACGACTTCTGGGTCGCATCCGGTATATACCCGCAGACCACTCCTATGCAGCACACGAGTGGGAAAATCTACGGCACCGCATACGCCGGAGGCGCGACTAACTACGGTGTGATCTGGGAGTACGATCCGGGCCTGGCGCCGTTCGTGACGTTTCTGAACGTCTACGGGCAGGTCGGCACGAAAGTCGACATTCTCGGGGAGTACTTCACCGCGAGTAGCGTGGTTTCTTTCAACGGAGTGCCCGCGCAAAATCCCGTGATCCAATCCACGTACATCGAGGCCACGGTGCCCGCCGGCGCGACTACCGGCTACATCACAGTGACCACCACCAAGGGCACGCTGAAGAGCAATAAGCCGTTTGTTGTGCACTAGCCTTGTGGCTGTTCGGCCGGCTGAAACGCAGCGATGCCTTCGCATGATGCCGCGCACACATTGCACTCTGCCAGATTGTTCCAGGCCAGCGTTCGTCTGATCTTTGTTGACTCAGAATCGGGATCCGTCGTGGTCCCGATTGCCCCATACAGGCCCAGGCACTCATCCATGGCCGGTTTAAGCGGCGTACTGCGGTTGTTCTCCCGGAACGGTCTCATGACCGCGCTATCGTACCTTCGCAGAACTCAGCCGCAGGGGCAGTGGCAACGGTCTCGTTGGGATCACGCCAAATTCTTCGTCGGAGACACAGGAAGAAAAACGCGAACAACGGTGCCGTGATTCTCAACGTCATTCTTGCTTTCGATCTCAACGCTCCCGCCGTGCCCTTCGATAAACTGCTTCACAATAAACAGACCGATTCCTGTGCCGACTGTATTCCGCGTTGTGAAGAAGGCGTCAAACACTTTTGGCAGGACGTCCGCTGCAATGCCGACGCCGTTATCCTGGATTGTCAGAATCACTCCATCGGGCACAGTCTCGGCATCTTTCACAGACACGGATAGAGTGCCGCCTGTTTGCATCGCGTACACCGAGTTTGAGATCAAGTTCGAGATCACCTGCGTCATTTCCCCGCGACGCAATTTGAGTGTTCTCGAGGAATCAAGTGACTTCCTGATTTTGATGCTGAGCGCCTTACACCGCGGCTCGTAGATCGTGATCGCGAGCAGAACGAGTTCAGCGAGCGATGTGTCCGTCGCGGACGCATTTTCACGATAGTACCCGAGTGTCTGCCTCGCGATATGGGATACCCGGGTAAGTTCGCTTTCGACGGAATCGAGGTATTTGATACCTTTCGGGTCGCCGATCGTCGGACGAAGAAGGCAGAGCAGATTCTCTACCGCTTGAAGGGGATTGTTGATTTCGTGCGCGATGGTGGCCGCCATTCGGCCAGTGGCAGCGATTTTTTCCGCCTGCAGCAAAGATCTTTCGAGGCTCTTGCGCTCCGAAATGTCGCGAAGAATCTTGGAGGCCCCGATGACCTGTCCACGTTCGTCCATCAGCGGGGATATGGTAAGCGAGACATCGAGCAGTTGCCCCGCCTTTGTGCGTCGTACCGTTTCGAAGTGCTCAATACGGCGGCCGGCGCGCAGACTTTCGATGATCATTCTTTCGTCGGAATGCAGATGCTCAGGAATGATCTTGAGGATGGATGAGCCAATCATCTCCTCCGCCGAATACCCGAAAACGCGGATTGCGGCCGGATTCCAACTCGTGATGATGCCGTTCAGGTCCTTGCTCAGGATTACGTCATCGGATGATTCCACGATTGCGGCGAGTTCGCCGGCGCGCTTTAAGCTAACTCCCAGCGCATTCTCACTCTCCTTAATCCGTGTGATGTCCCGAATCGTGCCGAGTATCTGTCCCGATGATCCATTTGACTGAAGCTGTCCCTTGACCTCGATCCAGCGCAGCGTCTTGTCAGGAAGCCAGATCATCCCTTCAAATTGAAACGGCTCACCCCTTTGCAGGGTAGCTTCCATAGCCCGTTGAAATGATTCCCGAAAATCAGAATGCACAATCTCCTGCAGGAGGACGGTGCCATTTACCGGGCCATCTTCGCGAGACCGCCCGAAGATCTCGTACATGCGGTCGTTTTCCCAACTCGCCCGATCTTCTGCCAGGTACCACACAAAGATTCCCAGTTGTGCAACTTCGGTCGCGAGCTTCAGCCGCGTCTCGCTATTGTGAAGCCTGCGAGCCCCCCTCACGATCTCGGTCGTGTTGCGATACGCATCGTAAACCCCTGCGATCTCGCCGTTCTCATAGATGGGGATGAGCGAATAGCTCCAATAGTGATCCTCGATGGCTCCATTCAAGAGGATTGGGATGAACATATTGTCTCGTACCGCTGTTTCGCCCCGATAGAAACAACCTTCAAGATCGGCACTCACCAGATCCCATGCCTCATGAAAAACAACGCGATACGGGGCGCCGAGTGCGCCGGGATGCTTTCCCATCAATGTTGGAATTGCGGCGTCGTTGTAGAGGAACACCATCTCTGGTCCCCATGACAGGATCGTTGGAAATGGCGAGTGCAACATAAGATTCACCGCTGCGATCAATGTCTCAGACCAGACCTCGACAGCACCGAGGGGCGTCGCCGCCCAATCGTGTGTGTGAATGCGATTGGCCATCTCGCTCTGCCCGGTAATCAAGTTTGCTGCTGTTCTCATAGTCCCATCGCGGATGATAATAGGCAAATCCTGTGCTGCACCCGCCTGCTTCTCTTATGGTGGCATGGCAAGCTCATGTCCTGGATAAGGCGAGCGTCGAACGGTAAGAGGACATAGCGCTTACGAGCGTCGGGGAGTTAGCGGTAAACCAACCCGAATCCTGGAAGTAAAGCGCTTCTCCGCTCGATCAGGGATATCGAAATAGACGACGGCTGCGAACCGGAAGCGCCTCCTGCTCCTTGTTGATTCGAAGGGTTGCTTATCTCACCATATGCGCAAATGGATTCGCTCAGTGGTCAATTTTGCACGCTTATCAGAGAAATCGGGCAAGTGCGGAGCGGCAGTGCCGCCAGTTGGCTGCAGTGATTTCCACTCACGACTTTAGATGACCTGGTGTCAAAACTTCGCCTTCGTGGCGGAAGGTGGTCAATGGGGACACTACCCCGAGGTAATGTACGGATCGGGCGGTGACTCGACCCAGGAACAGAATCAGAGGGCACGCCTCGATCAGTGCCTCGGCGGATTTACTATTCATCGCGGAGGTCGTAGCGGGTCAACTGGCAAAGATCACTTGCCCAACAGGCCGCTGATACATCGAAACAGGTCCAGCGGCAATCTGCATTCCTCCGGTCCCTGATTGCCAGCGCCGAAACCCTGTCGGCTCGCGCTCCTGCGCAGTTGCAGTGGGCAGTTTGCGTCAGAGCTGATGAGTCATTGCATGAGCAAGCCGATTTCCTAAAACATGCACCCAGCTGCGACGACGTGGCTCCCGGGAAGTAGAAATCAGTGCAGGTTCCAGGGGCCAGGGAACAGCAATCAAGAATCGCAAAATTCCTACTTGACACAACAATAAAATCCACTACCATATGGTTGTGGATAAGCTGGGTACAACATTTGCGGCTTTATCTGATCCCACCCGTAGAACGATGATCGAACGACTCTCACATGGGCCTGCCTCTGTGCATGGATTGACGGAACCGTTTGAACTCTCGCAGCAGATGATTTCAAAACATATTGCCTACCTGGTGCGGGCACGGATTGTGATCAAGACCAAGCGCGGACGAGAGAGTGTGTGCACGCTTAGGCCGGAGGCGATCAAGACAGTCAGCGACTGGGCTTTTAGCTATCGCCGATTCTGGGAAGAGAGCTTCGACAAGCTGGATGTGGTTGTGAATCAAATGAAAAAAATGGAGGTCAGAGATGACACAAAACACGGTTAACGAAATTGAGCGGATGGTCGTTACAAGAATTTTTGATGCCCCACGCGAGCTGGTTTGGAAGGCGTGGACAGACCCGAAATACGTGATGCAGTGGTGGGGACCGAAGGGCTTTACTGCGCCTGTTTGTCAGATGGATTTTCGCGTTGGAGGAAAACTTCTCTGCTGCATGAAGGCGCCGGATGGGCAGGAGTTCTGGAATGCGGTTGAATACCACGAGATTGTTCTGCACGAGAAGATCGTTTCCTTGATGTACTTTTCGGACTCGAAGGGAAACAAGGTTGACCCTGCGACATTAGGAATAGAACATGAAGCCATAGACGGTGCATACGACGTGACCATCTTTGAGGATCTCGGAAACGGCCAGACGAAACTCACCTTCATTGGAAATGAACCCATGGAGAGCGCAAAAAATAGCGGACAATTCGAGGGCTGGAACCAGATACTCGATAAAGTTGCCGCAGTTGTTGCGGGGCTGGCACAGGCGCAATAGGAAGTTGAAGTTTGACGATCGTCCTGCGCGAAATACGGCTAAGGCAGGCGGCGGAAGCTTAGTTAGAACGGGCTTCTCGTCGCCTGTCGAATGCTCGCCTTTCCGGCCAAGTGACCCCTGGCTCAACTGTTGCGTCCAGGGAGCAACCCACTCATCCAGACCACCCCTTGCAGAATATTGCCTGCTCCCCGCGCACAATAAGAACAGTAACCACCAATCCACTCTCGGGGAGTCCCTCCATGACCGAAACCGTACACTATCTTTCCGCGCCCTGCGCACCGCCTGATTCCAGCCCCGCCTGGAAAACACCGCTATGGCTCACTGTTGCGAAGTGTGGGAACTCACCCGCCGTCAGGCTCGGGACGCGGGCAATAGTACCGTCGTCTCCAGGGTTGCGGCCCACAAGGCCTTTCAAAAGTCCCTGCCGCCTCTCACCGGACCGGAAAATATCCAGAACTTCATCGCCTGTGTCGCCCACGGCATGCTCATCGGCGCATTCCTGAGCCAGGATGGAACGCGGCTGCTGTATGCCGCTCAGGTCGCCATGGCCGCTGCCACAGCCCGGCGACGCAACCAAAGACCAGCGGGAAATGACTCGGTCGTCTCCGTCCCCTGAACGGCACCCCCACCCTCCCCCTATGTAGATTCGCTTTTCTTTCACTTACCAGAAATTGCGTATTGAATCCAGAGGTGTTACCAGCCAAATTTCCGGATGTAACAGCATTTTCTGTTACATTAGCCCCTTTTTGGAAAGCGAATCATCCGACTCCGAAGATTCGTTGGCATGACTCTCTTGATGCGCATGGTGAGATTTCGTCGAAAGAATCCCGGACAATTACGGAGTAAACAAGGGTTCGCCTTGCTTGCCCTTGCAGGGGTTGTGATGAAGCTATTGATCTGTGGTCTCTGGATTGCGTTTGCGGTTGGCCGTCTGAGTGCGCAAACCCCTGCCTGGCAGCCATCGCCCGGACATACGCAAGTGGCGATATGGCCGGGGGCGGTGCCGGATGCGCAGCCGGTGGGAGGACCTGAGGCCGCCTTTACGACGGGGAAGGATTCGTTGGTTGCAAACAGATCGTGGGTTGCGGTGGAAAGGGTCTCGCAGCCGACGATGACGGTCTATTCGCCAGAGGGCAAGAATACGGGCGCTGCGGTGGTCGTGTTTCCAGGTGGGGGCTACAAGATTCTGGCTATCGATCTTGAAGGCACGGAAGTCTGTGACTGGCTGACGTCCAACGGGATCACGTGCGTGTTGTTGAAGTATCGCGTGCCGGGCGACCCGTCGAAGACGTATCAGAGATCGGGGCCCTATCCGGAATCACCGATGGCGTTGGAAGATGCACAGAGGACGGTGGGGCTGGTGCGTTTTCACGCCGCGGAGTGGCACATCGATCCGCACAAAATTGGAGTGCTCGGGTTTTCCGCGGGAGGACATCTGTCGGCAGCCATCAGCACGCATTTCGCCAGGCGATTGTATGCGCCGCAAGATGCCGCCGACCATGAGAGCTGCCGACCGGACTTTGCGGTGCCTGTCTATCCGGGACATCTCTCGCTTTCCGCGGCCGAATGGGATGCGAAGCAAGGCCCCAGGAAGATTGCGGTTCCTCATGCGGCGACGGCGGATCAAGATCTCGGCTTGAATCCTGAGATTCCTGTCACCAGCCAGACGCCGCCTACGTTTCTTCTGCAGGCGGAAGATGACCACGTGGACAGCGTGTACGACGCGCTGGCTTACTACATTGCGCTGAAGAAGGCCGGGGTTCCCGTAGAGATGCATTTGTACTCCGAGGGCGGGCATGCATTCGGGCTGCGGCGAACGAAGTTTCAGATCACGGGATGGCCGGAGTTGGTGCAGACGTGGCTGGGCACGATCGGAATGATTCCACAGTAGGATTTCGAATCAACAAAGCATCGCCTGACAACACCCGATGACGAACCCGTCTGAACTATTGGTGCGCTTCCGAGTATCATGAATGTATCGCCCCCTGTGGACCTGGTGTCACCTGCTCAGGGAGGCCGTAAACCATCCCTGGACTACTGGAGAAGCCTCGCTCTCGTGAAACCCGATATGAAAGTGAAGTTGGCGGGCCTGGAATTGACCAACCCGGTCATCGCCGCGAGCGGGACTTTCGGTTACGGGATCGAGTTTGAGGAAATCGTCTCGCTGGAGCGGATTGGCGGCTTCGTCACCAAGGGAATTTCGCTTCAGCCGATGCAGGGTCATTCTCCCCCGCGCATCATCCAGACTGCGGCCGGCATGCTCAACGCGATCGGGCTGCAGAACGTTGGCGTGGAGGAGTTCATCGCGAAGAAGCTTCCTCCGCTCCGCCGCTATCCCGCCTGCAAGGTCATAGTCAATATTTTCGGTTACACCGTGGGCGATTACATAGCTGTGATCGAACGGCTCAACCACGCCGAAGGCATTGACGCTTACGAAGTCAATGTCTCGTGCCCGAATGTGCACGCGGGGGGCATGGCCTTTGGCGCCGACTGCGGGTCGCTCGAATACCTCGTGGGCCGCGCCCGGTCCGCCACCAGGCGGCCGCTCATCGTCAAGCTTTCACCCAATGTGACGTCGGTGGCGCAGATGGCCAAAGTGTCGGCCGGGGCGGGCGCTGATGCCGTAAGCCTGGTCAACACGTTTCTGGCCATGTCGATTGACGTGGAAACGCGCAAACCGCGGTTGAGCAACGTCACTGGAGGGCTCTCAGGGCCAGCCATCAAGCCGATCGCGCTGCGCATGGTCTATGAAACCGCGCGCGCCGTTTCCATACCGATCCTGGGTATGGGCGGAATCATCACTCCTGAAGACGCGGTCGAGTTCCTGCTCGCCGGAGCAACCGCCGTCCAGGTGGGCACCGCCAGCTACGCTGACCCGCGCGCCACGGAACGCCTCGCCCGGGATCTTGAATCCTGGTGCCATAGCCATGGAGTGGAGCGCGTCGCCCGCCTGACAGGGGCCCTCGAAATACCCCCCGCGCAACCCGGGCCCGCGGCGCCGCCCGCCCCTGTTACCAGCCCGAAAACCGCGCTAACATAGATTTGCTATGGCGTTTCCGATACGAACCTGTGTGATTTGTGAAGAGGAATTTGAGCTAAAGCCCGACAAGCCCGGCTTTGCGAACCGCTGCCCGTCGTGCAGCACTCCGGAAGCCGAAGCGGAGAGGGCGAATCGCGCCTCAAGCAGCGACGATCTCAAAGGCGATAGCGAGGTCAACGCCGCGCGGAGAAAGGCGATCCGCGACCTCCTCTACCGCAGCGAAAGCTGAGAGTCGGGTCAGGAAGGCCGGTCCGGGCCGGGTTCAGATTTTTTTCGTCGCCTGCGGACGGGTCCGGTCCATTCCGGCACTTCGTCGGGGTCGGGCTTTTCCTGCCCAGGGCGGTCCGGCTCCGGGACGTGACGCAGGTTTATGCGGATCCGGGTCCAGGTGGTGTATCGCCCCCGCATCGCGTCCACAAGCACATCGTCTACGGCAAGATGCCGGGCTGCCTCTCGGTGACGGGATTTCCATCGTTCCAGCCCCGCCAGGGCTTCGTCCTTGCTTTGCGAGTTGGCCACGGTGATAAGCGGCATCTTCTCGCGGGGCGGTTTCTTCGCCGCGGTCCTGGCCTTCGAAGGAGCTACCCGGGGCGCCTCCCCTTCCATCTTGCGGAAGTGAGGTGGCCATGGCGCGTCGTCAAGGCCCTCGGCTTCATCTCTCGCCGCCATGTCGAGCAGCGCATCCAGCGAGCCCGGCGTTTGGTCCATTGCGGCATGGAGGTTGCCGATTGCCGCGAACCGACCCGGCATCGTGAAGACAGTGAAGTCGGCGGGATCGCAGGACTCCACTTCGGCCCAGTCGAGGGGCGCAGACACCCGGGCATCGGGCAGAGGGCGAACCGAATAGGCCGACGCGGTGGTTCGGTCCTTTGCATTCTGGTTGTAGTCGAGGAAAACGCCGTGCCGTTCTTCCTTCCACCATTTCGAGGTGGCCAGGGCTGGCGCGCGCCGCTCGATGGCCCGCGAAAGCGCCAGGGCCGCGCGTCGAACCTGGTCGAATCCCCATCGGGGATGAATGCGCACATTGATGTGCATGCCGCGCGAGCCGCTGGTTTTCGGCCAGCCGGTTAAACCGACTTCTTCAAGCAGAACTTTAACCTCCATGGCCACGCGGCGCACATCGGTCCAGCCCACTCCGGGGCCGGGGTCGAGATCCACGCGCATCTCGTCGGGATGCTCCAGGTCGCCGGAACGCACAGGATGGGGATGAAGCTCGAGGCAGCCGAGGTTGACAATCCAGACGAGGCCGGCAGCATCGTCGACCACGACTTCTTCCGCCGTGCGGCCGGATGGGAATGACAATGTCACGGTCCGCAACCATTCCGGACGGTCGCCCGGCGCGCGTTTTTGGTAGAACGCCTCTTCTTCAGCGCCGTTCACGAAGCGCTTGAGAACGATGGGCCGGTCCTGAATTCCCTGCAACGCGC
>Ga0210397_10001731_pt1 | contig 13969 bp, 10 predicted proteins | sample IncBWH2OmetaG_FD_160126 | JGI IMG/M metagenome (GOLD analysis project Ga0210397, IMG submission 160126) | Forest soil microbial communities from Barre Woods Harvard Forest LTER site, Petersham, Massachusetts, United States - Inc-BW-H-2-O ...
GTGGTGCGCTGGTTGAATGCGGACAGCCGCAACAGCGTCTTCTGGCCGACCTGCAGCTTGTCGATGTCCTGCGGGTTGACCTTGGCCTCGACCTGCAGATCGTCGGTCTGCGGAACGATCAGCATGATGGCGTCGCCCGCGTTGATCACGCCGCCCACGGTGTGAACGGTGGACTGCTCGACGACGCCGTCCTGCGGGGCGCGGATGTCGACCCGCCGCAACTGGTCCTCGGCGGTGACCTTGCGCTCGATCAGCTCGCCAATCTTGTCGTTGGTCTCGCGCAAATCCTTGGAAACTTCGCTGACCATGTCCTTGTCGACCTGGATGATCTGCAGCTCGGTCTCGGTGATCTTGCCTTTGGCCTGCGCTTTGGAAGCGATGTATTGCGCGCGCTCGCCGTTGAGCCGCGCGGCGTCCCGCTCCAGCGTGGTCAGCCGCGATATCTGCACCAGATGCTGGTCGTAGAGCTGGCGGACGCCGGTCAGTTCCTTTTCCACCAGCGCGGTTTCCTGGTCCTTGGCATGCTCCTGCGCGGTGAGCCCGTCGATCTCCTCTTTCAACTGCGCGATGCGCTCGTGCAATTGCGCCTTTTGTCCGGCCCTGCCGTTGACGCGGACATCGAACAGCTTGGTCTCGCTCGCCATGACATTGGCGACGTCGGGATCGCTGGCGCGATTCATCAGCTGCGGCGGGAACGTAAGCTTGTCCAGCCCGCGCTGCTCGGCTTCCAGCCGCGCGGCGCGCGCCATCGAGGCATCGAGGTTCTTGGTGACGATGGCAAGGTTCGCCTTGGTGACGGTATCGTCGAGCCGCACCACGATGTCGCCGGCCTTGACCGCGGTGCCGTCGTGCGCGAGCAACTCGCCGACCACGCCGCCGGTCGGGTGCTGCACCTTCTTGACGTTGGTTTCGACGACGATCTGCCCCGGCGCGATCAAGGCGCCCGAGATCTCCTGCGTCGAGGCCCAGCCGCCGAAGCCGCCGGCAAGAACCGCGACCACGGTAAGGCCAACAATCAGGTGCAACCGTATCGAGCGTCGCGCGCCTTTTAGCCCGCTGCCGCTCGTGAGTTGCAGCCCGAGTTGCAGCCCGCGGTCGATCATGAGTTGCAGCCAACTGCCGATCATGATTTGGCGACCCCCGATTCGGACACGATCTTGATCGGGGTTGGTGCCGCGACGCGCGGCTGCAGCACCTGCGCCAGCACCTGCTCCTTGGGACCGAACGCCTGCATGCGGCCGTCCTTCAGCACCAGGATCTGGTCGACCCCCTCGATCCCGATCGGCCGGTGCGCCACCACCACCACAATGGCGCTGCGTTCGCGCGCACCACGCACCGCCCGCGTCAGCGCCTCGTCGCCCTCGGTGTCGAGATTGGAATTGGGCTCATCGAGCACGATCAGGAACGGATCGCCGTACAGCGCCCGCGCCAGCGCCACGCGCTGGGCCTGACCGGCCGACAGTGCAGCACCCTGTTCGCCCACTTGCGTGTTATAGCCGTCGCGCATCTTGATGATCATGTCATGGACGCCGGCTTCCTTGGCGGCGGCGATGATGGCATCCGACTTGGCTTCGGGATCGAAGCGGCTGATATTCTGCGCCACCGTGCCACCGAACAGTTCGACGTCCTGCGGCAGATAGCCGATATGGCGGCCGAGCACATCCGACGACCATTGATCGAGCGCCGCGCCGTCGAGTCTTACCTTGCCGCGGAACGGCTGCCACACCCCGACCAGCGCGCGCACCAGCGAGGATTTTCCCGAACCGCTTGGCCCGATGATCCCCAGCCCGCTGCCGGCCGTGAGCGCGAAGGTGACATCCTGGACGATGACCTTCTGATCGCCGGGAGCCGCGATGCCGAGCCCCTCGACCGACAGGCTGCTGGTCGGATTCTGCAATAGCGTCGGCACCGGGCGCGCCGGCATCTCATCGAGTAGCCGGTTGAGCCGGTGCCAGCTCTGCCGCGCGGCGACAAAACCTTTCCAATGGGCGATCGTCAGATCGACCGGTGCCAGCGCCCGCGCACTCAGGATCGAGCCGGCGATAATGATGCCGGCGGTCGCCTCCTGGTGGATCACGAGATAGGCACCGACCGCGAGCACCGCCGACTGCAGCATCATCCGCAGCACCTTGGCGATCGCGCCGAGACCGCCGGCGACGTCGCTGGCGCGCTGGTTGCCCGCGAGATACTTCTCGTTGGCATCGCCCCAGCGCTGTGTCAGGCGTCCGGCCATCCCCATCGCGACCAGCACCTCGGCGTTGCGGCGGCTGGCGGCGGCGAGATCGTTGCGGCGCGCCGCCAAGCCCATCGCCTCGCGCGCCGGCTGCCGCGACATCACCTCGGTGACCAGAGTCAGCGACACCAGGATGATCGCGCCGACCAGCGCGGTCAGGCCGATCAGGACATGGAAGGCAAAGCAGATCGCCAGATAAAACGGCAGCCACGGCAGGTCGAAGAACGCGCCCGGCCCCATGCTGCCGAGGAAGGCGCGGACATTGTCAAGATCGCGCAACGGCTGCAGGCCCTCGTTGCGGCCGCCGACGATCAGCGGCAGCCGCACCACGGTATCGAACACCCGTGCATTGAGGGCTTCATCCAGCGAGGTGCCGATCCGCCCCAGGATGCGTCCGCGGATCAGGTCGAGAATGCCTTGCCCGATGTACAGCCCGCTGGCGAGAACGATCAGGCCGACCAGGGTCGGCACGCTGCGGCTCGGCAGCACGCGGTCGTAGACCTCGAGCATGAAGATCGAGCCGGTCAGGTAGAGCAGGTTGATGATGCAGCTCATGACGCCGACGCCAATGAATGCGCTGCGGCAGGCGCGCAGCGCATCACCGAGTTCGGAACGCCGGACAAGGGGCGCGGCTGCCATCAATCCCTGATCTCTCAAATGGGCGCGCGGGCCCTGATTCAGTATATGATTCCAATGCGATGGCCGAATATTACAGATTCTTCTGCAAATGGTCCAATGAAGTCCGGATTAACCTCAATGGCCGCCGTCGCGGCCGGCGAAACGGGACAAGGGGCGATCCGGCGGGATGGCCCCTTGCTCAGAAACCAGCCTTTTTCGGCTCTCGTTCGAGGAATCCCGCGGGCCGCGGATCAGAACCGGCCGCCGCTCCGAATCAGCCGCACGATCAACAGCAGGATGATGGCGCCGATCGCGGAATAGATGATCTCCGAGACCAGGCCGCTTCCGAGATGGAAGCCGAGCCGCGGAAACAGCAGGGTGGAAATGAACGCGCCGACGATGCCCACCACGATGTCGCCGATGATGCCAAAGCCGGTGCCTTGGACGATCTTGCCCGCGAGCCAGCCCGCGACCAGGCCGACGAACAGGATGACGAGAATGCTTTCACCAGACAAATACATTGGAAACTCCCCCCGGATTACAACTCGCGCTTTCCCGCGCGGTATGCGGGAGCCTATCCATAATACCCGTATGTGACGAGGCCCTCGGCGCCCAGCGTGCAGCTGGAAGGGGCTTTAGCCGCCGACCGTTACGTCGCGGCAACAGTCTCGGACCGCTCGGCCAGGATGCAGCGCGCCACACGGTCGGTCCCGATCGCCACATTCGGCGGCATCCGCTCGACGCAGCGCGCTTCCGCGAACGCGCAGCGCGGCGCAAACGAGCAGTTCTCCGGCTTTTTGTCGAGCGAGGGCGGCGTGCCGGGAATGGTCTCCAGCCGCTGGCCTCGCTTGGCGCCATGGACGGTGGAAGCGAGCAGCCCCTTGGCATAGGGGTGGACCGGCGCGCGCACGATCTCGCGCAGCGTGCCCTGCTCGACGATCTGGCCCGCATACATCACCGCGACGCGGTCGCAGATTTCGACGGCGACCCCGATATCGTGGGTGACGAAGATGACCGACATGCCGAATTCGCGCTGCAATTCGCGCAACAGCAGCAGGATCTGGATTTGCACGGTGGCATCGAGCGCCGTGGTCGGCTCGTCCGCCAGCAGGATTTTCGGCTTACAGGCGAGCGCCAGCGCGATCATGGCGCGCTGCCGCATGCCGCCGGACATTTCATGCGGATAGGCGTCGAGCCGGCGTTTCGCCGAGGGAATGCGTACGACTTCCAGCATTTCCAACGCCCGCGCGCGGCCTTCCGCATGGCTTTTTCCCTCGTGACGCATCACGGTTTCGGCGATCTGCGCCCCGATGGTGTAGACCGGGTCAAGCGCCAGCGCCGGTTCCTGAAAAATCATCGACACGGTCTGGCCGCGGAACGCCGACAACGCATCGTCGTCGAGCGCGAGCACGTCGCGCCCCATCACGGAAATCCTGCCGGAGATCTGCGTGCGCTTGTTCGGCAACAGCCGCATCAGCGCGCGCAGGGTGACGCTCTTGCCGGAGCCGGATTCGCCGAGCAGCCCGAGCACCTCGCCGTCGCCAAGCGACAACGAGAGATCGTTCACGGCATACACCGTGCGCTCGCCGCTGAAGCGAATGTTCAGGCCGCTGATCTCGACAAGCTGGCTCATGGCAGCTTCGGCACTTTCTCGTGGAAATCGGTGGCGCGCTGGAACGCCGCGCCGATCCCGAGCAGCGTGGCTTCATCGAAGCAGCGGCCGATCAATTGCATGCCGACGGGCAGGCCGCTCTTGGTGAACCCTGACGGGATCGAAAGCGACGGCAGGCCGAGATAGTTGATCGGACGGGTGAACCGCGTCAGCCGCTGGATGATGGCCTCGGCGCCGGGGCTGTTGCCGACGTCGCTCTCGGCGCTGCTCGGAGCCGCGACTGGGGCGACCGGCGCCAGCACGGCATCGACGCCTGCGGTGGCGGCGATGTGCGCGGCGAGCGCCGGGCCGCGCCAGCGCAGCGCTTCGAGATAGGTCACGCCGGGGATCGCGAGCCCGTTCTGCAGGCGCATCAGCACCTGCGGACCGTAATCCTGTGGCCGCTCGATCAGCCAGCGCTTATGGAAGGCGGTCGCCTCGACCGCAAGCACGAGCTGGCAGGCGGATGTGAGCTGGCGCTGGTCCGGCAATTCGACCTTGACGATATCGGCGCCTTCGCGCTTGAGCACCGCGATGCTGTTGTCGAGCACGCGCGCGACTTCCGGATCGAGATCGTCGACATAGAAAGCGGTGGGCACGCCGATCTTGAGGCCTTTGAGCGACGTCGTCGTCGCCGCCATATAATCCGGAACCGGTGCCGTGCTCGCGGTGGCATCCTCGGGGTCGGCCCCCGCCATCAAGCCGAGCAGCAACGCACAATCCGCAACCGTGCGCGCCAACGGGCCGACGGTGTCGAGCGACTGCGACAGCGGCATCGCGCCGGCGCGGCTGATGCGGCCATAGGTGGTCTTCAATCCGGTGACGCCGCAGAAATGCGCGGGCATCCGGATCGAACCGCCGGTATCCGAGCCGAGCGCCGCGAAGGTCAGTCGCGCCGCGACCGCCGAACCCGAGCCTGAGGACGAGCCGCCGGTGATGTGGCCGAACCCCCAAGGGTTATGGACCGCGCCGTAATGGAAGTTATGGCCGGTCGGCCCATAGGCGAACTCCACCATCTGAAGCGAGCCGAGGCGGATCGAGCCCGCATCCTTCAGCCGCTGCAGCGCGGTCGCGGTCGAGGTCGCGACGAAATCGCGCCGGATCAGCGAGCCGCAGGTCACCACCTTGCCGGCGTCATAATACATGTCCTTGTGCGCCAGCGGCACGCCATGCAGCGGGCCGCGGTTGTTGCCCTTTGCCAGCGCCGCGTCGGCTTCATCGGCCGCTTTCAGCGCGGCTTCCGCCTCGAGCGACATGAACGCATTGAGACGGGGCTGCCATTGGGCGATGCGATGCAGGCAGGAACGCGTCACCTCATGCGACGACAATTGCTTCGCGGCGATCGCCTGCGCGACCTCGGTCAGCGACATCAGGGCCGGCTCATCGCTCATTTTACAACCTTCATGGCCTGCGCGAGCAGGAAGCTCGCAGGTTCCAGATCGAACGGCAGCGTGCCCGCGATCGCTTCGAATCCTTCGAACGCGGGGCCGATCGAACCGGCGATGCGGGCGGCGACCTCCGCATCGACGGGGACGCCGCCGACGTCGGCGATCGCCTTCACTTCTTTTGGACTGGGTTTGGTCATGCTGCGCTCGCTTCCTTGTTCGCTGCTTTGGCCGGCGCGCGACTGTGGCCCGAGCCTGGAATGGCCATGTAGCACGCCACCTGATGCCCCATTGTATCCAGCGCGGTGAGTTTGGGCGTGGCTTTTGCGCAGAGCGGTTCTGCGAAAGGACATCGGGTGTGAAACCGGCAGCCCGGCGGCGGGTCGATCGGATTGGGCGGATCGCCCGAGATCGGCGGCGTTTGGGTGCGGTTATCGGGGTCGGCGGACGGCATCGCCGCGAGCAGCGCGCGCGTATAGGGATGCGCGGGCGCGTCCCACACCTGATCCACCGGGCCGAGCTCGACCACCTCACCGAGATACATCACCAGCACGCGGTCGGAGATGTAGCGCACCACGTTGAGATCATGGCTGATGAAGAGATAGGTCAGGCCGAATTCGCGCTTGAGATCGGCCAATAGATTGAGCACCTGCGCTTCGACCGATTTGTCGAGCGCCGATACCGCCTCGTCGAGGATCACGAGCCGCGGCGACAGCGCCAGCGCGCGTGCGATATTGACGCGCTGGCGCTGGCCGCCGGAAATCTCGTGCGGATAACGGTTGGCGAACGTATCCGGCCGCAAGCCCACCTTGCCGAGCAGTTCGCGCGCCAGCGCGCGCGCCGCGCCATCGGCCATGCCATGCACCTTCGGCCCGAAAGCAATGGATTCCTCGACGGTCAGGCGCGGGTTGAGCGAGGCGTAGCTATCCTGGAACACCATCTGCATGGCGCGACGCAATTCGCGCAGCGACAGCGCTTCGCCGACCTGCATGCCGTCATAGATGATTTCGCCGGCATCGCGCTTCATCAGATGCATCAGAAGCCGCGCGGTGGTCGACTTGCCGCAACCTGATTCGCCGACGATGCCGACGGTCTCGCCCTTGGCAATGGAGAACGAGACGTCGTCGACCGCGCGCACGGTCTTGCGCGCGGCGAACAGTTCGCCGCGCACCGGAAAATGCTTGGTCAGGCCGTTGACCTGGAGCAGCGGCTGCGCCGCGCCGCCGAGGTCCTTGATCGGCTCAAGCCTGTCGACGGGTGGGCTGATCTGGTTCATGATTCAGTTCCGGATATCCATGGCGCTGCGCATGCCGTCGCTGAGCAGGTTGAAGCAGATCGAGACCATGAAGATCATGGCGCCGGGCAGCGCCGCCACCCACGGATTGACATAGATCGCGGTGCGCAGCGTGTTGAGCATCAGCCCCCATTCCGGTTCCGGCGGCTTGGTACCAAGCCCGAGGAAGGACAGGCCCGCCGCCAGGATCATCGACACCGAGATCAGGCCGGTCGCATAGACGAAGATCGGCCCGAGCACGTTACCCAGCATGTGCACCCGCATGATGGTGAAGGCGTTGGCGCCGGAGGCGCGCGCCGCCTCGACAAAATCCATGTTGCGCACGCCGGTGGTGACGCTTTCGGCGACGCGAGTGATCTGCGGCACGAAGACGATGGTGAGCGAGACGATGGAATTGACGATGCCGGCGCCGAGCGCGCCGGAAATCGCGATCGCCAGCAGCACGGACGGAAAGGCATAGAACACGTCGATGGTGCGCATGATCGCGGTATTGACCTTGCCGCCGACATAGCCCGCGACCAGGCCGAGCGAGGTCCCGACGCCGAACGCGAGAATGACGGGCAGGATGCCGATCAGCAGCGACAAGCGGCCGCCATAGATCAGGCGCGCCAGCATGTCGCGGCCGAGCTCGTCGGTGCCGAGCGGATAGCCCACCGTGCCGATATGACGAAGCCTGCGGATCATCGAGCCCTGATAGGGATCGGCCAAGCCCAGCCATGGTGCGATCAGCGCGGAGAGAAAGATCGCGATCAGGATCAGCGCGCAGGCCATGCTGACCTTGTCGCGCAGGATGCGGCGGCCGACGGTGGCCCAATAGCCGCGCGCCTTGGTGATCGGCGCTGCCTGCAGCGCCGCATCCGACAACGCGCCGATCGGGAGCTCGCTCACGTCAACCTCGCTTGATACGCGGATCGATTGCGGCCTGCGCGATATCGACCAGGAGATTGAGGATCACGAAGAACAGCGCCAGCACCAGGATGGTGCCCTGCAACAGCGGCAGGTCGCGCTGGAAGATCGCGGAATTGAGCAGGAATCCCGAGCCGGGCCAGGAGAACACGGTCTCGATCAGGATCGAGCCGCCGAGCATGTAACCCAACTGCAGCCCCATCACCGCAAGCGCCGTCGGCGCCGCGTTCTTGACGACATGGCGAAAGACGTCGGTCTCGCGCAGGCCCTTGGCGCGCAGCGCCTCGACGAAATCCTGGCTCAAGATGTCGCCGGTCAGCGCGCGCACGGTTCGCGTGATGATGCCCATCGGGATCACCGAGGTGGTGATCGCGGGCAGGATCAGAAAGCGCAGATGCTCCCAGTCCCATGCCCAGGCGCCAGAGCCGCCGGAACCGGCGCCGACCGCGGGCAGCCAGTTCAATTCCACCGAGAAGATGATGACCAGCACCATGCCGAGCCAGTAATGCGGCACCGAGACGCCGGCGATGGCAACCGAGGTCGCGACCTTGTCGACCCAGGTATCGCGGAAATAGCCGGCGATCAGGCCGAACAACAGTCCGAGGGTAAATGCGATCATCGCGGCCGCGATCGCCAGCGTGACGGTGTTGCCGACCGCGCGCAGGACTTCGCTCAATACCGGGCGTCCGGTGGCGATGGAATGGCCGAGATCGCCGTTGACTGCGCGCCACAGCCACAGACCGAACTGCACCGGCAGCGGCCGGTCGAAGCCGTAGGCGGCGCGCAGTTGCTGTGCCAGCTCCTGCGAGGCGTCCGCCGGCAGCACGGCGACCAGCGGATCGCCCGGCGTGATGTGCACCAGCATGAAACACACCAGCGCCACGCTGATGACGATGGGGATCACATAGACGATGCGTCTGGTGATATAGGTGAGCACGGATGACCCTTGGTTAGTAGCCGCAACCTCACTCATGGAAGATGCGGCCGCAACTCTCTCCTTCCGTCATGCCCGGGCTTGTCCCGGGCATCCACGTCTTGTTTCACGTGCGGCGAAGGCGTGGATGGCCGGGACATCCAGCTTGAAGACGCGCTTCGCGCTCTTGCCCGGCCATGACGGCTGAAATCGCCGAGACGCCATCGCCTCCGCGCGAACTAGGGCGTCATGCTCACCGGCGAGAAGTCCACGAACCAGCTCTTCGGCTGCACGAAACCCTTGATCTTCGGGCTGAGCGCGCGCGGCGCGACGTCGTGGGCGACATAGAGGAACGCCGCGTCGTCGACCGAGGCCGCATGCAGTTCGGCCAGCACCGCATCGCGCGCCGCGGGATCGAAGGTCTGCCGTGCCTTGGTGACAAGGGCGTCGAATTCGGGGTTTTTGATGTAGCCCCAATTATTCGACACCGGAGGTGCCATCGACGACTGCAGGAAGCGCACCAGCGCGAAGAACGGGTCCATCGCCGCATACGTCACGTTGACCGCGTTGGAGCCGTTGGCGGAAGCATCCGTGGCGCCGCGCCGCCAGTTGGTAAGCAGCGTGTTCCACTCGATGACGTCAAGTTGCACGTCGAAATAACATTCGGCGAGCGCCTGCTGCAGATATTCGTTCATCGGCAACGGCATCATCTGGCCCGAACCCGAGGCCGAGGTCTGGATCTTGACCGAGAGATGCTTGTCAGGACCGTAGCCCGCCTCCTGCATCAATTTCTGCGCAGCCGGCTTGTCGTATTTGATCTGGAAGGTCGGCTTTCCCCGCCAGGGATGGCCCACCTCGAAGGTGCCGGTCGCCGGCACCATCAACCCGCCAAGCAGGCCATCCTTCAGGCCTTCGCGGTCGATGCAGAGATTGGCCGCCTTGCGAACGCGGATATCGTTCCAGGGCGAGCCCGGCAGCCGCGAGAACTGCCACGGCCAAACATGCGGCTCCTCGTTGCTATAGATAAGAAAGCCGCGCTGCTTGATTTCGGGAAGCGCGTCGGGCGCCGGCGCTTCGATCCAGTCGACCTGCCCGGCGAGCAGCGCGGCGGTGCGCGCATTCGCCTCCGGCATCGGCAACAAGACCATCTTGTCGACATGGGGAACGCGCGCCTTGTCCCAGTAATCGGCGTTCTTGACGAGTTCGAGCCGCTCGCGTGGCGTGAAGCCCGACATTTTCCAGGGCCCGGTGCCGGAAGCGTCGCGCGCGAACGCTTCCCAGGCGGCCTTCGACTTCGCCTTGGTGTCGGTGCCGCTCGCTGCGTCATAAAGCTTCTGCCATTTCGCCGGGCTCGCCATGAACAGATTGGCGAGATTGATCGGCAGAAAACTGTCCGGCTCCTTGGTGACCAATTCCACGGTCAGATCGTCGATCTTGCGCGCGGACATCAGCGTCGGCATGCGCGAAGCGGTGAGGCCGACCTGGCTCGCATCAAATTGCGGCGCATCCTGCCTCAGCACCTTGTCGACGTTCCACACCACGGCATCCGCATTGAACGGCGAGCCATCATGGAATTTAACTTCCGGACGCAGCTTGAACGTCCATTTGGTCTTGTCGGCGTCGTCGACCTTCCATTCGGCAGCTAACCCCGGGATCAGGACGCTCGCCTTCTCGGCGGAGGAGAGGTCCCACATCGTTAAGCCGTCATACATGGTCAGGCCGGCGAAGCGGTTGCCCTCAAAACCCTGGTCGGGCTGCCCCGACGTGCGCGGAATATCGGCAGCCGTCATGCCGATCCGCAGCACGGTTTCCGCAAGCGCATTGCGCGGCAGCGCGGTCGCCGCCAGCGCCAGCAGAACGGCCGCCAGCGCGGCGCGATTCTTCCCGGATCTCTTTCCGGATCTTGCCAAACCCATCGTCACAATTCCTTCTTGGCTTCGATGATTAATTGTTATGCAATCGTATGCAACGGCTGTGCCAATGGCCGGGACATGCGGCCATTTGCCCTTGAGTTCGCAACTCTTTGTGCGTTCGCCCCCAATGCGGGCGCTGCTGCCTAATCTGGCACCAAGCTTGCTTAGGTTTTGAAGTACCATCTGTCGATTTGCCCAACGGAGCTTTGGTTCATGCGCGCCCGAATTTCGCTGCTTCTTACCGCCCTTGCATTCGCCTTGTCCGGCGCAACCGCGCAAGCCGAGACCGTGGTGCGCTATGGCATGTCGATGGCCGATATCCCGCTGACGACGGGGCAGCCGGATCGCGGCGCCGGGGCCTACCAATTCACCGGCTATACGATCTACGATCCGCTGATCTCCTGGGACATGAGCGTTGCGGATCGGCCCGGCAAACTGGTTCCAGGCCTTGCGACCGAATGGAAGGTTGACGACAAGGACAAGACCAAGTGGCGCTTCACCTTGCGCAAGGGGGTCAAGTTTCACGACGGCAGCGATTTCAACGCCGACGCGGTGATCTGGAATCTCGACAAGGTGCTCAACGACAAGGCGCCGCAATTCGACAAGCGCCAGAGCGCGCAGGTGAAGACCCGCCTGCCCTCGGTCGCGAGCTACGCCAAGATCGACGACGACACCGTGGAGATCACCACCAAGAACGTCGACTCGTTCTTCCCCTACCAGATGCTGTGGTTCTTGATTTCGAGTCCGGCGCAGTATGAAAAGCTGGGCAAGGATTGGGACAAGTTCGCTAGCCAGCCGTCCGGCACCGGTCCGTTCAAATTGACAAAACTGGTGCCGCGCGAGCTCGCCGAGCTCAGTAAGAACGCCGATTACTGGGACAAGAAGCGAATCCCGAAGGTCGACAAATTGATCCTGGTGCCGATGCCGGAAGCGCTGACGCGCACCAACGCGCTGCTCGCCGGACAAGTCGACCTGATCGAAACGCCGGCGCCGGATGCGGTGCCGCAGCTCAAGGCCGCCGGCATGCGGATCGTCGACAACATCACCCCGCATGTCTGGAATTATCACTTGAGCGTCTTGCCCGGCTCGCCCTGGACCGACATCCGCCTGCGCAAGGCGCTCAACCTCGCCATCGATCGTGATGCGGTGGTCGGCCTGATGAACGGTCTGGCAAAATCGGCCAAGGGCCAGTTCGACCCGTCGAGCCCGTGGTTCGGCAAGCCGACCTTCGACCTCACCTACGATCCGGCGACGGCAAAGAAACTGGTCGAGGAAGCCGGCTACTCCAAGGACAAGCCGCTGAAGACGACCTTCATCATTGCGCAAGGCGGCACCGGGCAGATGCTGTCGCTGCCGATGAACGAGTACCTGCAGCAGAGTTTCAAGGAAATCGGCATCGATATCGACTTCAAGGTCGTGGAGCTCGAGACGCTCTACACGCATTGGCGCAAGGGCGCGGCCGACGAGATCAACGCCGGCATCACCGCCAACAACATCGCCTATGTCACCTCGGACCCGCTCTACGGCATCGTGCGGTTCTTCGCTTCCGACCAGGTCGCGCCGACCGGCGTCAACTGGGGCGGCTACAAGAATCCGAAGGTCGACGCGCTGATCAACGAGGCCAAGCAGACCTTCGATCCGGCAAAGCAGGACGAGCTGATCGCGCAGGCCCATGCGCTGGTTGTCGACGACGCCGCCTTGGTGTGGGTGGTGCACGACACCAACCCGCACGCGCTGTCGCCCAGGATCAAGCAGTTCGTGCAAGCGCAGCACTGGTTTCAGGACCTGACCACGATCGGGGTGGAGTGAGAGCGGCGGTCGTCCCGGCGAGGCCCGGGACCCAAGGCCCGCCGAAGCGCTTTACGGCGTTCGCCGCGGCCGCATAAGCGGTCGTCATACTCCGCGCATGCGGGGTATCCAGTACGCCGCGGCTTCTCGGCTCAATCATTGATGTCTCTGGAATACTGGGTCACCCGCCGGAGCCCGTCATCCGGCCGGCCGAAGGCCGGACCGGTTGGTGGGTGATGACAGTCGGAGGGGATGGCGCGAGCCACAGCTTCGCGATCTCGCAGCACATTTGCTCGAGCTTTGCTATCGACTTCCCGCCTTCTGATGATCAGAGGGCGCAGGGAATGCCGGGCGCCGATGCGCCCGCAGCCGCGCGTGTAGTGGTAGTAAGCACGCGCGTTAGTCACCACGGTCACACCGGAAACACCCGGCATTCCCCGCGCAATGGTTTTAACAGCTTATATCGCGCTCTCCCCGGGGACCGGGCTCTTTTGCCCCCGTCACTTCCGTAGGAAATTGCTTCCCTGCGAAAACTTAGCGCCAGCGTCGGGGCGCCAGGACCACACGATTTTGCCGTCCGCGTCGGGCTCGCCCGTCAAGCGCGCCGCCGCGTCCACCGCATCCCGCTCCACGTCCGTGACGTTCGCGAAACGCCCCTCTGGAGGAGCGGGACGGTTGCGAACATACGGCTGATTTGGGTTTCGGAAAAAGAGAAATATTTTTGGCGCGGGGGCTGGACAGGTTTTCGCGCGCGGGAGTGATTTGCCCGTCGGGCGGTCACATTGCGGTCACGCAACGCACCGTCTCGCCACATCGTCATTGCGAGGAGCGCTTGCGACGAAGCAATCCATTCTTTCTTTCCGTGGATGAATGGATTGCTTCGCTGCGCTCGCAATGACGATGGATCGGGCGCGCATTCGCGCGACCCGGTGGCTCAACCCAACCTGCGGAGTGAGATCAATCTCTAGCTACTTCGTCAGTAGCGCGTAGGCGCCGTTCCAGTCGTCCGGCGGCGGATTGGCCACGTAGCCGAGGATACGCGCCTCGTAGAGATCGTAGAGCAGCGCCAGCGCGTGCGCATCGTCGCTTCTGCGGCCGCGCTCGATCGCGGCCAGCGCGTCGTCCCAGTCGCGGCTGCGGTAGCAGGCCAGCATCTCGATGGTCAGGTTGCGCAGCCGCTGAAAGTGCTCGGAGCGCGCGACATCCTCGCGGCCGGCGATGGCATAGATCACCTCGGGCTCCCGCTTGCCCTTCACCATGATGAAGTC
>Ga0210397_10001732_pt1 | contig 13967 bp, 18 predicted proteins | sample IncBWH2OmetaG_FD_160126 | JGI IMG/M metagenome (GOLD analysis project Ga0210397, IMG submission 160126) | Forest soil microbial communities from Barre Woods Harvard Forest LTER site, Petersham, Massachusetts, United States - Inc-BW-H-2-O ...
CGCCCTTGATTATGTATTTCGTGGTGAGCATTTTTGCCTCGCGGTAACCGGGCAATAAGAACCGGCCGAAGAGCGATTGCTGCAACACGTCTTCTAAAAGGATACCCGCCGCTTGCTCCACCGCGTTGCCATAATGGCAGCTAGCCAGATGCAGCCAATGCGAAGCTGCTAACTTTAGATCGTCGAGCAATTCTTGCGCTGTCAGGTCGTCATAATCGACGACGATTTGGAGTGTCGCACCCATTTTTAGACCGTCTCCTTTCGCTCCAACTATGAGAGCGGCACCAATCGCCTGACGAACGCCTGTAACGATCAATATTTCTTTGTACCGACTCCAACCCGGCGATGGCTTCCCGGGTCTCTGCCTTTACGCTGCGCAGGTACATCGCGTCGTCGCCTTTGATGATCCTTTCGATCGCTGCTATCCGGTCTTTTACGCAGGTTAGTTCCGATAAGGCGTAATCGCGAAGTTTGTCAGGAACAGGTTTCCCGTATCTGTAATAACGAAGCATTTTGTGTCTTTCTTTAGATCAGTTTTGTGTTTTGGAACGTCCTCCTCGAGTTGGCGCTGCTAGCGTGGCTCGGGGAGCTGCTAGCATTGCGTGGCAGTGACAGTTTTTCTGGAGGTTTTCCAGGAGTCGGCATAGCTTATTGCGCCTTTCTGCCCAGGTTCTTCGAAAGGGTCTTCGAGGCCCCCGGCGTGGCGGCTTTGGAGAGCCGATCAAAATAGGCGTCCAGCGATTCCAGGTTGATCATCCGGCAACCCGCGCGTTTGTCCGGGCCGGATTTGTAAACGAACGTTTCGATCCTGGCTTCCGGATCGCCTATGATTTTGTAAAGCTCGCTCTTGGACACGCCGCAATGGTTGGTCGCGTCCCAAACCCGGCCCCATTTTCGGTGAACGGGTGCTTTTAACTCTTCTTTCGTTCGCCGATATTTCACTTTCGACGGCTTCGATATACTCATGGCACCGAGCATACCTGACACGCGTTAACCACGTAAGTGACACATCAAATTAATTTCATGTGTCACCCCCTAAAGGTGCGACCGCTGTCCCTCGCTTCAGCCTCTAAAGCCGCACGAACGGGTACAGCGCATGGAAAATTTCAGGCACTTTACTCACGCCCCGCTTGATTTGGCGCTGGAACGTTTCTGTGGCGGGACAACCCGTTAACGCAGCTATCTCACGGTAGGAATACCTCGCGCGACGCAGCCTGTACCAGCCAAGCCAGACTAGCCGAGCCATCCAATCTCGCGGCTTGCCTTCCAGAGACAGAGGAGACGGCAGGCGCGGCTGATAATAGTCGTACATCCGGCCAATCGCCTCTAATATCGCGCCCTTGGTAAATGTCAGGTCCAGGCTGACAACGATATGGTTAGCATCCTGGTGTACCTCAACACCCTGGATCAGCTTGGCCGGATAATCCGCGTTCTGCACAGCGACGGGTTCAATTTTGAACTCTGGCGTATCCCCGCGCAGCCTTTCCAACACTTCGACCCATGGCTCTTCGAGAAACCTGTCTGGTCCCAGGATAACCCGGATTGCCGTCAGAAATTTCGTCTCCAACCGTTGAGGAAACAGCATCTTGGGTCCCTGATATCCCTTGCGCAAGACAGCAGAAAGCCTCGCGTATTCCCAGATAGCCGCTCCGTGCGCGTCCTGTAGACGTACTGCGTCAAAGCCGTGAGCCTCCGGCGCAATCTTCTTGTGATGCCGCCTCGGGCGTTTCACAGGACGGGCAGCTTGCTGATAGCCATCCGTTGCAGGTCAAAACTCAAATGCGTGTAACGCTCATGAATCGAGTCGCTCGAATGACCAACCAGTTCCTTACGCAGATCCGGCCCCACCTCGAGGTTTGCCAATTGGCTCACGAAAGAGTGCCGAAGGGAGTGAAACGTAAGCCGTCGGACGCGCCGTCCCTTACCATCCTTCTCCACGCTTGCTGGTGCGACAATCCCTGCTCGGGTTACTAGTCTGCTAAAGGTATCCGACAACCCGGATGACCCCGCTGTTGTCACCCCGCAGAGATCAGGAAAGATCGGAGAGCGCGGCTCATCGGAATCTGGCAGCACGTCTTCCAAATAGGTAACCAGGGAGTCATGCAGATAGATGCGCAGCCCTCGTTGGGCAGGCTTCTTGCGCCGTGCGGTTTTCTGCGGCTCGAAACTTAAACGGCGCTCCACCAGATCGATGTTTGACCAGCAGAGATTAGCCGCGTCACTCAATCGCAGCCCGCAATAGTAGCCGAATAAAATCATTCCGTGCCATTGCCGGTCAGCTCTCTCGAGCAGTGCCGCTACTTGTGATTGATTGAATGGGAGCCGCTCCTCCGAATCGGTTTCCGGCAGGTATTCCACGCCTTCAGCCGGGTTAACTAACGCGATCCCTTGACGACGTGCGGCATTAAAGACCGAGCGCAAGATTCGCAGCCGGTTATTGCATGTCGCCGCGGTCTTACCGCTTTTGAGTTCGGCGCTGCAAAACCGTTCGATTTCTCCGGTGGTGATCGACGCCACGGAAGCGGTGCGCCTTTTCTCAGGCAGAAACTCGAGGAACCGGAAAAGGAGCGGTTGGTACTTGTCGAAAGAGGAGCGTGCTATTGACCGGGATTTGCCCTCAAGCCAGTCTCGGCAGAACTGCTCAAAGCTCTGCCCCTTGAGCGTCTCACCGATGGAATGGGTCAGGAAGAGTCCCAGCAGCTTCCTGGTTGCGTCGATTGTGGCCGGGTTTTTGGCAATCTCGCTTATCTGCCCCAGTATTTGGTTGGACCGCACTTGAGTCAGTTCCCATTGAGAGGCGAGAGACGCAGCGTGTTCCCAGCGTTCGGCGACAGCCAAAGCTTTCTTCTGGTTGGTCAGCTTGGTGGAGAGCCATAAGACGCGACCGTCGAGGCCCCTGAGTTTAGCTTGCCAAAAGGGGCTGAGCTTACCTGAACTGCCTGATTTTCTGGTGACGGATGCCATAGTAGTTCTACCGAGAGTTCTACTTGTAGTTACGGATACACACAAGTCCACTTGAGGCGGAAGCCGCTTAAATACTACATTCCTGCACACTCATGGACAAGATGGAAGGACTATCTGGTTCCATACTGCGGTCGTCCTAAGTTGCTGTAATTAAGCGTGTTGCTTTCAGAGGCAGTCTCTAAAAGTCCCAAGTTCTACCGAAAGTTCTACTTTCGGGTCTGGCAAGTGTCCTATACGTCTCTGAGCGTCCATATACAAGTTTAAGAGATTGCACGCTCGCAACGGAACCTGTGGTATGCTCCTCCTCACATGCGAAATCCTGTTTCTCAGGGCAACTCACCACGGACGGCAGACTCACGCACCAACACAAACACTGCGCCTCAGGTATTCTGGTTTCTGCGAGTCGGTGACGGTGGTGCATCCGGTGACGGGTTCGAAGGTCCATTACCCTCTGCGATTTTGGATGAGCTGTTACGGCGGCGACGGGTCGCGAAAACACCCAGGCAACGACATTTCCTGCCCTGGCTGATCGTCGGAGCCATGGTGTCCAAGCTTGTGGATACCACGCCGCGGAATGCTTGAAATCTGCGAACCGGTTGTTGGCATGGTTTACGAGCAGCAAATACAAAAGCTTAAGGGACACGCCGTCGCGTTCGTCGATGAGCTTGAATGGATCATTCAGTCTTTCGCGGTGGCAGAGCCAATGATTAAAAACAAGGCGCTGCTTGATAAAGTGATCCAGCACAAAAGTACGATGGGATTTCGCGTTTTGAGACGAAGCGTCGGGCGATATTGCATTATCGGTTTAACTCGGCTGACATACGACAAGGGATCCAAAAATCCGACTGCCCGTAACTTAATTAACGATCTGACCTGTCTTTGCACCGGTGCCGACGGACTGCGTAAGCAACTCAAAGTCAATTTTGCTCGCCCTGTGCGACCCGGTGTGGTGCCCGGGTACCCACCGACTGAACTCGATATCAAACTCTCTGAAGAAATCGATCAATTGGAAGTAGCGGAAAATCAGCAACTTTTCGAGGACTATATCTCTCGCCTCGAAGAACACTGGAAATGGTTCAGCGAACACGAGTCCAAATTTATTGAATTCCGCAACAAGCGCGTAGCTCATCTCGAAGTAACCAAATACGAGGACCGCTATGGACCGACGGAAATTGAACCAGTCGAATGGGATTTAGCCGTCGAAGCTCTCGGGCGTTTGATTCAGGTCGCGGGTTACGTATCTGCAATCCTTGAAAATGCCGGTAGCGATTGGAATCAGACTCTGTGGTTCGCAAAAAAAGATGCGCAAGATTTTTGGCAAGCTCACGAATGAAAATTCCTGACGGCGTTAAACGTCCAATCGCCCCTGCATGGTCTGACGCGAACGGCTCCAGGATAGCCGGGTCATTATTTTTCGGACTGTTCACTCGCCGGGATATTAGAATTAAATGCTGGATAAAGGCTGTAAATCAGACACGTCTTGGCACCTGCTAGCAAAGCACGAATGGAAGCTAGCATTACCCGCCCGGCCAGCCGCCGATCCGTTGCTGGATCGCCGCGTCGCCGTCTAACAACCCATCGCTGTGGACCGGCTGGCTGTCGTCGCCATACCATTGCTCCGCGCTCAAGTGCGGGTTGAATCCCCAACTGCTCCGGTCCTCATCCAAGCTGGGTCTGTAGAATCCACTGCCGTTGCCTTGTCCGCCGCGGTGCTGGCTGGGCCGGTAGAATCCATTTCCGCCGTAATAGAACGCTGCCGCAACTGCATCAGCTCGGTCCGGGCTCTTGACGCCACGGTTGCGAAGGATGTCCTTCGGCTCGATCCGCACGCGGCCTCTCGCGTCGTAAAGCAACTTCCTAGTCGTCAGTTGGGCGAACAACGTCGGGTCGTCAAGCAGCACAATTTCACCGCGCTCAATCTGGCGTGCCAGCCCGGCCCAGAGTTCGGTCGCGACGTTAGTGTAGAGCTGCTCATTCCTGGCTTTCGCTCCGAAATTTGATCTGTTAATCGGCCAACCGGCGTCCCGCAGCATGTCGCACATCGGAGTCCCGAGTCCACCCGCATCGCCCCAGATTTGGCTGGCTCGTAGTCCGTGCCGCCGAAACTCGATGATGAACCTGCCCACTGCCGCGCTGGTGTCTCGTTCGCGCCACGCAATCAGTTCCAGCAGCTTGTTCCCTGACCTTATCGCCAGGACATTCTCGTCACCGCCTGCCGCGAAGTCGCAGAAGCCCGTCGTCTCCCCGGTTAGCCGGGCGTGCGGCGGGCATTCGAGCAGGGCTCGCAGGCGCTCATAACTGACCGCCATCGGGGTCGATTCGTCCTCGGCCATGAACTCGCCGTAGATCGTACTCCTGACGAACGGGGCACGCTCGCCGTAAGTCTCGATCACGTCCTGGATGCGCTCTTTCGAGATATGCGGACAATCCTGGAGCCCGACTTGGCGGGTGTAGAGATATCGGTCGCGATGCACACTGAACGCATCGTAGAATCTCCCCATCTTCAGGCCCGGAGAGCTGACCATCAACAAGACCGAGAATGAACACCTGTCGATCGCCTGGAAGATCTCGTTCTCCACGCTCTTGGCCTCGTCGATGATGATCAGGAGCGGGGCGTCAGGCGCGGAGTGATGGCCTTCCGCTCTCGACGCTTCATCAGTCGTAAATGCGAGCATCATCCCGCCTTCAGGCGTGCGGATACTCCTGCCCAGAAAATCCCAGGCCGGGAACTTCGCGCGGTGCCGGGCCAGACTAGGCATAATCTGGCTGTCCAGTTGTTTGGCGTCCGCCGTCGTCAAAACAACTTTGCCGCGCGGATATTTGCGTAACCAGTTCAAGATTGAGACCGCCACGCACACCGAGCTTTTGCCGCTCCCGTTCGGCGCTGAGAGCGCAACTCGAATCCGATCGTATTCAGCGCCTTTTTCTATGATGCGAACCAGCTCGTGCTGCCAGGGGTAGAGCGGCGTCTGAAGGAACACCTGGGCAAACGTCAGGATGCTGTCCCGGACGATAGGTGAGACACTTGTCGCGCTGCTAGCGGCGCTAGCTCCCTGGCCTTTCGGCGTGCGGTGGCGGGCTTGGGTTTTCATATGCCGAGACAGAGCTTACTCGTCACCTGCCAGCACCCGCCAGCACCTTCCTGCCGGGCCTCGCAGCCTCCAGGGGACGCGGAGAAGCGGCAGAAGGCGTCCGACAGGTAATCTATCCCCCGAGGCGTTAAACGCGCCAGGATCGCGCAATGTAGCGCGGCGGCGGGCATCCTGGGCATCCTGGAATTCATTCGAGGTCCCGGATAGCCGATCGTCGCCGGTTGAATAGCTCGTCAACCTGGGCGTCAATCGTCGCGCTCCGGCTTTCAATCTCACGGGACTCAATGATCGTAATCGCGATCGCCGTGGTCGTCGCCACGTTGTTGGTGACCGCAACCTCGGGCGGCTTGGCGAAATCCACGGGGAAACCTTTTTCCAAACGCCATGCGTCACTGCGCCAATCCGGAGGCTTTTTCTCGTATCCCAGCCCGGCTTGTTCGATCCGTGCCCAGGCATCTTTGACCGCTTCACCTTGAGCCAGAGCCAGCTCGGCTTCCAGGACAGGGTTCTGGGCTCGCCACATCTCCAGCGTATCGGCATGGACTCCGGCTGATTGCGCACAGTATTTTAACGGCAGGCCGCTTCGCGCCGATTCCAGGATCTTGTTCCAGACTTCCTCCGTCAGCTTGGTTGGCTTGCCGTTTGGACGAAACGAGTGCCGAGGCGGCTTTCGGCTCTTCCCTTTCCCGGTTCTCTTCTTGGGTGGCGTCGCAGTAGTTGGCATCGGAAGCTTCCGTCGGTTCAAAAGATTGACACAAAGGCGACTCTAGTCCCGACAATATTTTCGGAGCGGCCAGCTCTCCGTCACGGTCCATTTGAGTTGATACATGTACATCATCAAAGTCAGGAATCCGACTTCGGCTCCCGTGCACCTTTGCCCCTTTGGCACACACGTGACATTGCCTGCCGTTCAGCCTCCAGAGCCAATCCGCGCGGGCTGCTAGCAGCGCTGGCACAGCAGAGAAAAGTCCCTGCCGAAGCCCGAACCCCGCCAGTAATCCAGGCGGATTGATCTGCCCTTCGGCTTCTTCCTTCCAGGCAAGCGGCGACCTGGCCTGGAAACTCGAGGCGGGCTGATGCTAGCAGCAATTCTCTCGGCGCTGGTGCAAGGGAGGGCGACCACTCCACCTCTACCCCGCCACCGGCACCCCCCGGCAGCGTGGGGGTATATACTAAACGCGTCTCTCGAAAAATTCCCAGTTTGCCTATTAACGCCGGTTCCTGGAGTTCCCCTAAGGCACGCTGACGACGTCTTTTTCTCCGGTTATGGCATCCGGCGTGGCTCTGCCGGTGTTTACTTGGAACCGTGCGGCGGATCTGGCGGCAACGGCGGGCACAGGCACCTGTCCGTTGCGCGGCCCCCGACGTAGACGATGCGGACCACTGACCGGCACCAGGGGCAGCGGCGGACCGGTGCTGGCGGATATGGTGTCATGGTTTGCGAGCTTCGTGCGTTCTTGCTTTCCGAAGTCTCGCGAAAAAGGATGCCTTAACCGTTCTGTGGGGTTCGTATGTCACAACTCAAGACTGGCCGCGCGATGCTTGTGTTCACGGTTCCATTTTTCCCACTGATCCACGAAATGGGCGTACGATTCCCTGACAAAGCTGTGAGGTCCCACGCATACCCAGCAATCGGATTGGATTGTGCGACAGACATTCAGACAAACGCTTATCCAGACCGGTTCGCCGCCAACAAAGAGAGAAGTCTCAGCGCCGTGATGTTTCCCGGCACTGTTGGCAAGGGAGCTATGCTCCAGTTGAGCACGCGCCGACGGATAGTTAAGGTCAACCCAGTGAACCACCTCGGGGAAAAGGGTCCGTTCCATGTGGTCCCGGGTACGCTTGTCGTAGGATGGGCTGAAGGTCCAGATAGTTTTAATGTTCATGCGCGTGGCACGCTCATTTGGTGGCACTCGATGATTGTTCTCGGAACGCGAGCAATGCGTTGGAAAAGCTTCTCTTGCTGGAGCGCCCAGGCGTTCCGATGATGCGCCACGTCTTTCTGGCGGAAGGGCGCGATATAATACCCATGAAGGTCGAAAGGTCTGCCCGGCGTGCAGTGAGCGACCCGGTGTGAAGGCTTAAAACCGTCGCTGGGATTGTACCCGTGGATGTGTTCATGGTCGCACCACAGACAGTGAACAAAAATACTCTTACCCACGACGCGACCTCGGAGAAGCGGTCTGTGCTTTTGGTGGCTCATCGAAATTTCGGGGCGTTTTTGGGCAGCTTTAACGGGCTTTTTTAAGTTAAGTCGTTGGTACTCAATATCTTAGCGCTCTTTTTATCTGCAACTCTGCAACCCATGCAACTCGGAGCACAAGAGGTCAGAGAATACATGTTTTTCTAGCTACTTTTTGGCTCCGAGTTGCATGGGTTGCAATGGGTTGCTGGGTTGCAGATGGCTGGTATGGGCGGTATAGGTAGTATGGGTGATATAGGCGAAAATGAGCGATATGGGATGAGAGACGGTCATGACAGCTCATTACTGAAGCTGTAATGCAGTATTTGCCGGAATTGTCGGCAGTCGGGGATGTACGTCTGTTCTGTTTTACGAGTGACTGTGAATCCACCCACGGACAGGGCTTGTTCACTCTTAAACAAGCTCTTGAACAGCCGCCCCAGCGCCATCAAACGGGTGTCGTCGTCCGCGTCCGGGCGGCACTGCGGGATGGCAAGCTCATGATTGGCGCAAATTTCGCTGATGTCATGCATCCGCACCCATTTCTCCAGTTTGCCATCCTGCTGCATTAAGATGGCAACGTCCCGCAGCCAGTTGAGCAGCGGATTTGCGACTCGCGCCTGCTCTTCCTGATGCCCGTCGAGAAGCGGCTTCATCCCTAGAATGTTTTGCAAAACCCAATCCAAGGCTTGGCAGATCCCTTTGAAACTGTGCCGCACATCATTGGTTCGTGGCTTTCCTTTGGCAACCCACGCCTGAATGATTGACAAGATGGCCGACAGATAATCCGGATTGTGCCGGACCTCCTCCAGCAGGTCGCGCTCACCTTCGTAAGCGCGGTATGCGTGGTTAGCAGGCTGTTTACGCATCCGGGTGATCAAAGACCGGGCGGCTAGATCAGGGGTGACGCTGGCTTTGTTACTCGACAGCAGCCAAGTGAGTTTGTCTGTTTCGACTTCAATTGGTGCCATGTAGGCAATCCGGCATGTTACCCGGCCAGCTCCGCAGATCGCTGATTCGGTTATTTGCGAGTTGATCATCCCCCGGATGTTTTCCCACAGAATAAATGATCGGCCCGCTATCAAGCCTTTAGAAAGCTGCTCGTCAGGTGAGCTTATGGACCGCTCGTTTTCACTGGTGGTGATGACCGATGGTACCTCGTTATAGAGACCACAAAGAACTCTATGTGTGTAGGTTTTTCCGGACTGCGGCTCGTCGGCTTCATGGACCAAAAGTGGGAAGTCGCCTGTGATCAATCCTCCTTGCCGCAAGGCCGGGACGAGAAAGCCAGCGATAAACCGGCTGCGGTCCGACTCTGAAACGAACCGGTAATCGTTAGCGAGCGATTTGATTACTCCCACAGCCTCGGCCAAGGGCATTTCCTTGATCGCGTAATCGCGTGCCACGTAAATGCCGCCCTGGATGGCGTGATAACCTCGGGGCAGGATTTTTACGGTGCCGTCCTGCTCAATAAATACCGGCGCTTGGGTAACCAGCTGGACAGGCAGCAGCAGTTCATGCGCCGGGGTGCATTTGAGTAATTTCTTGGCGTCCTCAATCGAGCAGCGCCTTTTCACCATTTCTACGCGACGGTTTAAGCTGACCAGCTCCCACAGGACGAAGCAGTCTTCCAGCCGCGAGCAAAAGGCAACCGGGTCCATAGGTGTCAGCTTGGCACCATCTTTATCGGTGATGAGTTCAGTTACCGTGCGATCACGCATGAAGTACTTGTTTGTCTTAGCCAGCACGGCAAAACAGTTGCGCCCGCATTCGTTGATCTCAGTCTTGTGCCCCGGCAAGATCAGGTCAGGCCGGGTCTCCGGCACGACTTTTGTTTTTGTAGCCGCCGCCGCCGATCCTTTCTTTTGCTTGTGAGACGAGGTGTCGTCGTCTTTGCGGCGACCGTCCTCGGTTTGTACCGCCACCCGCAGCTCGGCGGGAGTCAGCCCCATGACTTTTGCTGCTAGCGTTCGCAGCCGTGCCGTGGCACCGGTCTCGCCGCTGCGCTGCGCTGCACCAACCATGCGGATGATGCGGCTGAATTGCCGTTCGCGATCCGTCCCGGTTAACGCTTTTACGCGATCGGCTTCCCGCTCGAAGAGCATCAAGGCTACTGCGGTAGGATCGGATTTGCGGTCCAGCAGGATGGCGGTTTGGATCAACTCCTCGAAGAACGCGCCAAACGCTTCTCCCATCGCTTCTTTACAATCGTCAATTCCTTTCGGCTGATCGATTGGTATCCGTGGCAGAAAGACTTGCGCCGGGTAAGCAGCGGAGGCCAGGAACGCAGCCTGACGCGCAAATTCAAAGTTGGTTGCGGTGTCGGCATCGCCCAGAAAATAGATCGACCCTGGCTCCTCTTTGCTCAGTGTCACCTGGAGATCGCGCAATAGCCGGGGGTTCCCGTTCTCATCATTGGAATAAACGACGAAGCTCGGCAACCCGATCGCGTAGACGCCCAGTTCCAGCAGCGAGAGAGTTTTAAATTCGCCCTCGGTCAAAAACATCGCGTCGGCTGGTATCCCGAATATACTCCCGTTCCGGCGATAAAAGCCGGGCGGGAAATACACGCCGGTCCCCGTGTTCGGCTCTTGATGATATTTCTGACCATTGGCCCGCTCTTTCGGGAGCCGCCACCGTGCGAATCTCATCATGTCGCCGTCACGGGTCCAATACGGGATGATGATCGCTCCGATTTCCGGGTGGTTAACGATTTGAACCCCTGCCGCAGCTAGCGTGCTAGCAGAGATGCCTGGGCGGACGGGGGTGCGTGTTTCAAACATTTTATCCTCTCTCGCCCTTACCGGGCCGGTGGGTGCACGACTGGCAGTGCGAGCGGTTCTTGCGGTATAATCGCGACCGTGGCTAATGCCGGGTTGGCTGCTAGCGCCGCTGCGCGATCGAGAAAGCGGGTGATTTTCGGTGCGCCGTCCTCGTCCTGCTCAATCCTGAAATAAACGTAACGGTGCAGGACGTGTGCCGGTTTCAACTCGACCTCGATGTCGGGCTCAACCGGCCTGATCAATCCGGCGCTCGAACAGAAAGCGTCGACAACCTTTCGGGCAGGCTCGACAAACGTCAGGACGCAGGGCAAACGCTGAGCGCGCTCGCAGGGGGTGGGCGTCTGCTTGATTCGTGCTTTACGTAAATCAAGTTCCGGAGATCGAACCGGACTTGCCGCGAAGCTCGGCCTGAGCGTATCTTGAGCCGAAGCTTTTGCGCTTATTCCGCTCAACTGCTTGGCCTCGGTCGCTTCGCCGCCGCCGAGGCTTTCATTTTCTGGTGGAGATCTCATTTAAAGCCAACCTCCGGAGGCGTGGTCGGCCCGTAGAATTCGCGCGAGGTTTCTTCTCCCACCAGCAGGTCTGCCAGCTCACCGTGCTCGCGGAGGAAGCGCAACAGCGTCGGCATGTGGACCAGCCGTAAGGTTCGTCGTTTCCCTGGCGGGCGGAATTCCGAGATTCGGATTATTCCTGCTTGGTAAAGCTCATCCAGCACAGGTCCGGGGATGCCTACCAGCAGTCGTTTTCCAGTAGGCATCGGCTCGTACACACAAGGTCGTGTGTAATCGACATCCGCCATCGGCGGAACGCAGGGTAAAAGTGTTGGCATAGTTTGGTGTTTCGCTAACTTCCCACGCTGATTTGGGCTGTCTTGTGTTCTACCTGATTTAGGTAGAACATTTGACAAACTCCGAGTCCTAAAGTGCTACCGGATAGGTTCTTGCGATTAAATCCTCGGCGCGTTTTACGGCGATACGCCAATCGGCTTCGTTCAAAAACAGAGGCGGGCAATCGAACCAGTTGCCATTAGACTTCTTCCAGAGCCGAAAGGCTGCTAGCGCCTTTAAATCAGAGCGCCATTGCCGCTCGTAAGCGCCTGCTCCTTGTTGAACGCAGGGTTGGCAATCTGGTGGCCGGTTTTTCTTGAGCCAGAGCTGGAAGTCCCTTGCGAGATTGGCGTCGGAATCCCACCAATCGATTGACAGCAGATGAGTCTCCCTGATGTGTCCGGGGTGGAGAATCCAACGGGTGAACCGTTTCCAATTCTCGCGTAGCCTCAGCAGGCAGCGATCGATTGCATAGTCTGACATGGACAGTAACGGATCTGGATCGAATCGGCGCGCTCTTAGTTCTTGCTCGTGCCAGGGGTAGAGCTGCTCCAGGCACCGGGTGAGCGGCGTCGCATCAATGCGGTGAAATGCTCTTGACGGCCATTCGGGGAGCAGAGCGTAAAGATCATCACCTAGAACTACGGAAGGCGGTTTAGGCGCTTGCGGGTTCTGATAGAGCGCAAGATAGCTTTCAAAACTCTGCTCTTTAGCGTGGCCGCGCCACCGGCTTACGGCAATCGCCCGCTCCGGGCTCTGGCGTGCGTACTCGTAACTGCGAGATTCATAAAGCATCTCGTCTGGCCCGCGATAAATGTCCCACTGGTCGCGAGGCAGGAACGGACAATCGTCGAGGCGTTTCACGGTCAATCCTCCAGCCCCATCTTGAACGCATCGGCGATCATTGCGCGGGCCGTGCGCTCGACCTGCGCGTATAATGCCGGGGTCAACTCGTTCCGGGCGGCTAAATGAAAATACTGATCGAAAGCAGGATGATTCCTGATCGGGCCAGTCTTAGGTGCGGGCGCAAGTGCGGGCGTCGTTGCTTTGGCGGACTTTGTTGCCTGCCGTTCCGCCTTGCGTTCGCGCAACTCGCGATTGGTTTCGCCAATCCCGGTCTGGAGCGACTGAATCCTGAGCGCCAGCTCTCGTTTCCGGGTCTCGTAATGAGTGATTTCCGGTGTCGAAATTGTTTGCCGGACGCTCTGGGCTTTGATGTTCTTAGCAGCCCAAGTTTTTCGGAGATCTTGGATCGCTTGAGTAGCGTCCACCAACTCCTGGGAGAGACGCGCCAGACGGCGGTGCGGGGCTTCGGCTTCTAGTGGCGGCACAACAGGCCGGGCAGACGCCGATGGCAGCTCTGCGAGGCGTTTAACGACCTTCCTGGGCATCAGCTACCTCTCCTCTCTGGCAGGGCCGGGCGTCGTTACCCTCCTCTCTGGCAGGCCCGGCTTCGCTTTCCACCACGGCGCGAATCCGGCGTTCCAGCTCGCCAACTAGCCCGGATCGTCTGACCAATTCATCGTGTACCCGGTGAAACGTTTCCCTCCAGCCGTCACGTTTGGTGCGGGCCAGCTCGGTCAGTCTGTCGCGCAGCCGCTGGTTATGGTTTTCGGTGATCTGTCTGGCGAGTCGCAGCTCGTCAAAGGTTAATGGTTCGTCAGGCATTAGCAGACTCCTCCCGGCAGAGTGTTTCCAGCGCGGTAAATGTCTCGCCGTCCAGCAGTTTTCTTTTGGCTGTTTCCGTTCATCGGATCATCAGGTCCAATCTCGAATGTCCTCGACCCTGCCCTCCTCGATCGTATACTTACGTGCTAGTATATCGGCCTTGTCTCGCACCTTTTTCGCGGGTGCGATATAACAACTGGCTTTGCCTTCCATAGTTTCGGCTGGAACCACGTAGGACATAAGCATCAGCACCGGCTCGCCCTTGATTATGTATTTCGTGGTGAGCATTTTTGCCTCGCGGTAACCGGGCAATAAGAACCGGCTGAAGAGCGATTGCTGCAACACGTCTTCTAAAAGGATACCCGCCGCTTGCTCCACCGCGTTGCCATAATGGCAGCTAGCCAGATGCAGCCAATGCGAAGCTGCTAACTTTAGATCGTCGAGCAATTCT
>Ga0210397_10001733_pt1 | contig 13962 bp, 10 predicted proteins | sample IncBWH2OmetaG_FD_160126 | JGI IMG/M metagenome (GOLD analysis project Ga0210397, IMG submission 160126) | Forest soil microbial communities from Barre Woods Harvard Forest LTER site, Petersham, Massachusetts, United States - Inc-BW-H-2-O ...
CGTTATGAACTGGCCCTTCGGGAACGCTGGCCCGGCGAAGGTGAACTCGTAGATTCCGAGCGTCACGAAGTTGGTCGCCAGGCACGCGTAGATCAGCGAGTCCCGGACGGACCACCCGCGGACCAGGCCGGTCGCCTTGCGGAGGAAGAGGGTGGGTCTCTCTTCCCCCAGTGCTCCTGCCGTCATATGCATTCCTCCGGTTATCCTGATTTGTCCAGTAATGCCCGTTTAGGCGGGATAAGAAGGCTACATCTGGTTTGTCAGCGTTCATCAGGCGTCAATATAGAGCTTTGGCGCTTTCCGGCACGACCGTTTATGAAGTTGAGGCTTTACGCTCTGCTATTCCCAATGGCTAGCCAGCTCAAGTCTCAGTTAGTGAGAGCCGGCCGGGAACCCTCAGCCGTTCACGAGTAGGTATCTGGTGACTTTCCCCTTCTTCTCGTTCAGGTCGAGCACCGCGCCCTGCAGTACGCCGTCGGTGTAGGAACTGCCGGGGTTCATGGACAGGGTCCGGCCGAGCTTGGCCGTGCCCCGGCTCTCGTGGATGTGCCCGTGCACGGAAAGCATCGGCTCGTACTTGAGGATGGCTTCCCTGACCGCCTTGGAGCCGACCGGCTTCATGACCGCGCCGCCGTGCGTCGGCCGCATGTTCTCGTCCAGGGCGGGCGCCTCGTCCAGGCCGGTGCCATAGGGCGGGGCATGGAAGTTGAACACCGCCCGGCTCATGTCCGGGATCTGCGACACGACCGCGTCGATCTTGGTGGCCAGCACATCCTCAGGCGCCTCGCGGAAGGTGTTCCACGGCGTCGGGTTGGTCCAGCCCATCGAGGCCAGGTAGAAGCCGCCGATGTCGAGCACCTTGCTCTCGGCGAAGCTGACGCACGGGGACTGCTCGATGATGTCGTCGATCTCCCAGATGTCGTCGTTCCCGCCGTTGAGGATGCACGGGATGTCGCCGCCGCGCAGCTTGCCGGCGGCCATGTCCAGCCACCGGTCCAGGCCGCGGGTCATCTCCAGGGTGAACCGGCGGTCGACCGAGCCGTCCTCCTCGCTCAGCGCGTCGAGTTCCTCGGGGGCCATCACCGAGGGGTAGGAGCCCCGGTCGCGGATCTTGCGCTGGATCTCGTCGAGCTCGGTCTTGGTCTCCAGCCGCATCCGCTGGCCGCCGAACGACACTTCCCAGTAGCCGGGCATGGCCAGGATCGGCACGAGGACCTTACCGGTCACGTCGCCGCCGAGTATCACCATGTCGGCCTTGTAGAAGGCAGCGGCGTTGAGGAATTTCCGCCAGCAGATCTCGGAGCCATGGACGTCCGTGGCGAAGAAGACTTTCATCGCGGCCTCAAGTGCCTTTCTCAAACATTCACTGACCCACGGGACGAGAGATCAGTGATCCACTTCTTCGGGTAGTTCGTACCAGCGGACCCGGTCGCCGACCCTGGCCCTGGTCTTCCACTTCAGGCCCTTCGGTACCGTCTCGGCGACCTCCTGCAACTGCTTGGCCTGGGTCAGGGCGTCGAACCTCGGATACGGCGGGGCCAGGCCGGGCTGGGACGAGAGCAGGTCGGGCAGCTTGGCCAGGTTGCGCGTCACCGTCCGCCACCAGCCCCAGTCGGCGGCGAGGACCGACCCGAACCGGTCGGGGTCGATGGACGGACGGGCGGAGTCCCGGCCCACCCGCAGGCCGGACAGCAGGTGGAAGATGTCGTGCGCGTCCTTGGCGTTGAGCTCGACGATCTGCAGCTTGGACAGCAGCAGGTCAGCGGGGTCGAGGGTGATCGAGGAAGAGCCGAACGAGGACTTGAAGTCCAGCGTGTGGCACATCGACAGCCGGTCCACCATGACGTCGATCGGCCGCCCGGACGGGGCGTTGAAGTACATCTGCCGGTCCCCGTTCAGGTTGTTGAACCGCTTGTCCGGCTCGCAGCCCGCGCTCTCCAGGTAGTCGGCGACCTTACGCCGGCCCTTGCCCTGGCAGGCTAGGTCGATATCCTGCCCGGCCCGCAGCCGGGGCGGGAAGTCCGGACATAGCACCCGGACCCCGAGGCCGCCGAGGATCTTGAGCTGCTGGCCCGCCTCTGCCGCGCCCCGCACCAGCGTGGTTGCCTCGGGCAGCGGGTCGCTCGCGGCGCTGTCCCCGAAGCCAGGCCCGTTCGGTGTGGTCATCCCAGGTCGCTCCTCGTCTTACCCCGTGCCAGTTCGATCATGGTGACGGATAGCCGGTCTGTCTAGTTTTCGCCAGAATAATCCCACGTTGTGGGGTCGGCCATTTAACCATCCGAACGGCCCTGGTTCTCGCCGGTCCGTACCGGATCGCGGTCCCGGCGAAAGAACGCGACCGGCTCGGGTGGCAGCGGCGTATTGCCCAGAATCAGGTCGGCCGCCTTTTCGGCGGTCATCATCACTGGCGCGTAAATGTTGCCGTTGGTGACGTAGGGCATGACCGAGGCGTCGACGACCCGCAGGCCCTGCAGTCCGTGCACCCGCATGCTGGCCGGATCGGTCACCGCCGTCGGTCCGGTGCCCATCTTGGCCGTGCAGGACGGGTGAAGCGCGGTCTCGGCGTCCCTGGCCACCCAGGCCAGGATCTCCTCGTCGGTCTGCACCGAGGGTCCGGGTGACAGCTCGCCCGCGTTGAAGTCGTCGAAGGCCGGCTGGGTCAGGATCTTCCTGGCGACACCGATCGCCTCCACCCATTCCCGCTGGTCGGTCGGTGTGGACAGGTAGTTGAACCGCAGCGCCGGGTGCACCGCCGGATCGGTCGAGACGATCTTGCAGGTGCCGCGGGAATCCGAGTACATCGGCCCGATGTGCACCTGGTACCCGTGCCCGCCCGCGGGCTGCGAGCCGTCGTAGCGGATCGCGATGGGCAGGAAGTGGAACATCAGGTTCGGGTAGATCACGTCGTCGTTGCTGCGGGCGAAGCCGCCCCCCTCGAAGTGGTTGGTGGCTCCGGGGCCGGTCCGCCCGAACAGCCACTTCGCGCCGACCACGGGACGGTTGCGCCACTTCAGCGCGGGCGCGACCGAGACCGGCAGCTTCGAGCCGTACTGGACGTACACCTCCAGGTGGTCCTGCAGGTTCTCGCCCACGCCGGGCAGGTCGGCGACCACGTCGATGCCGAGCGCGGACAGGTCCGCGGCGGCGCCGACGCCGGACAGCTGAAGCAGCTGCGGGGAGTTGATCGCCCCGCCGGACAGGATGAGCTCGCCGGACCTGACCCGCTTGGTCTTGCCCTCGTGCCGGAACTCGACGCCGACGGCGCGGGTCCCGTCGAAGATGATTTTGGTAACGAAGGCCCGGGTGGCGACGGTGAGGTTCGGCCGGCTCATCACCGGATAGAGGTAGGCCCGCGCGGCGGACAGCCGCCGCCCGCGGTGGACGTTCCGGTCGAACGGGGCGAAGCCCTCCTGCCGGTAGCCGTTCACGTCGTCGGTCAGCTCGTAGCCGGCCTGCTGCACGGCGGAGAAGAACGCGCCGAACAGCGGGTTGGTGGCCGGGCCCCGCTCGAGCACCAGCGGCCCGGTGTGCCCGCGGAACGGGTCGTCCGGGGCGGCCGCCAGGCAGTTCTCCATCCGCTTGAAGTAGGGCAGGCAGTGCGCGAAGTCCCAGTCGGCCATGCCCTCGTCGGCCGCCCAGCGCTCGTAGTCCAGCGCGTTGCCGCGCTGGAAGATCATCCCGTTGATGCTGCTCGACCCGCCGAGGACCTTGCCGCGGGCGTGGTAGATACGCCGCCCGTTCATATGCGGCTCCGGCTCGCTCTCGTACTTCCAGTCGTAGAACCGGTTGCCGATCGGGATCGTGAGCGCGGCGGGCATGTGGATGAACGGGTCCCAGATGTAGTCCGGCCGGCCGGCCTCGAGCACCAGAACCCGGGAGCCCGGGTCGGCGGACAGCCGGTTCGCCAGGGCGCTGCCCGCCGACCCGCCGCCGGCGATGACGAAGTCGTAGGGGTGAGCTGCCATGGGTGCCTCCCGCGGGTCTGGGGTGCTCTTACCCTCTTGCCTACGCCTTTAGGCGGGGTGCTCGCGTAGCTCCCTTAGGCCTGGGTGGCGGCGTCGAGGTTCTCGCGCACAGTCTGGGTCATCTGGTGGTCCGGTCCCAGGTAACGCTCGCAGTCGGTGAGGGCCCGCTGCAAGACCGCGACCACGTCGGTGAGCCGTCCGGCCGTGTAGTAGGCGGTGGCCAGGTTGCACCGCGTGGTCAGCGTCTCCATGTCGCCGGGCCCGAGCATCCGCTCGCTGTCGGCCAGCGCCTTCTCGTACTGCGGGATGGCGTCGGTCAGCCGGCGGGCCTGCTGGTAGCAGGCGGCTAGGTTGGAACGCGCCGTGAGGGTGTCGCGGTGATCGGCGCCCTGGACCCGCACCCGGTCGGCGAGGGTGCGTTCGTAGAGGGGCACGGCCTCGCGCAGGCGTCCCGCGCTGCGGTGGGCGTAGGCCAGGTTGGCCCGGGCCGCGATGGTGTCCGGGTGGTCCGCGCCCGAGATCCGCTCGCGGTCGGCCAGCACCCGGTCGTACTGCCCGATGGCTTCCTTCTGCTTCCCGGCCGAGCGGTAGGCCGAGGCCAGGCTGGCCCGGGCCGCGATGGTGTCCGGGTGGTCTGGTCCGTGCATCCGCTCCTGGTCGGACAGGGCCCGCTGAAACTGCCCGATCGCGTCCTTGGCCCGCCCGCTGGCCGCGTAGGCGGCGCCGAGGCTGGCCCGGGCGCCCAGCGTGGTGGGGTGGCCGACGCCGAGGTGGTGCTCGGCGTCGGCGAGCAGCGCCTCGTAGGCAGCGGTCGCCTCCCGCGGCTCTCCGGACGCCTGGTACGTCTCGGCCAGGCTGGCCCGGGCGTCCAGGGTCACCGGGTGGGCCGCGCCGAGCAGCCGCGCGGAATCGGCCACGGTTCGCTCGTACAGGCCGATCGCGTCGGCGGGCCGCCCGGCCGACTGGTAGGCGTGGGCTAGGTGAGCCCGGGCCGCGATGGTCTCGGGGTGCTCGGCGCCCTGGTGCTGCTCCCGTTCGGCCAGCGCCGTGTGGAACACCGCGATGGCGTCGGCGGATTTTCCGGCGGCCTCGTAGGCCGCGGCCAGCCGGTCCCTGGCCACCACGGCGTTCGCGTGAGCGGGGCCGAGCAGCCGGGTGCTGGTGGCCACCATGGACTTCCAGTACGTGATGGCCGCCTCGGACAGCCTGCTGTGCTCCAGTGACAGTCCGGCGCGGAACAGCAGCGGGTGCGCCTCGGGCTTCCACAGCAGGCCCCCGTCGGACGCCCGGAGCGTCGCGGCGCAGTCGCGCAGGGCCTGCTCGAGCTGGGCTTGCTGGAAGGGGCTCTGCGCCGCCGCGCCCATGCCCGTGCCCGCGCCGTCGCCGTCCCCGTCCGGCCAGGTTTCCAGCAGCGCGTCCGCGGCGGCCAGCACCACCTGCTCCAGGTCGGCGGCCGGCAGGTAAGCCCGCACCGCGGCCTGCACGCTGGCGTGTATCTGCACGGTGCGCACCGGGCTGACCGGGTCGATCGTGACCAGGCCGGCCTGGGCCAGGTTGTTGATGGCCGCGCGCACCATGTTCTGGTCGGCCGCGTTGGCGGTGCTCGGCCGTCCGGCGATGTAGCCGCAGGAGGCCGGGCTGGTCAGCACGGCGCCGGGCACGCCGTGGTGATCGAGCATGGCGGCCAGCGCCAGGGCGGGCCAGGCCAGCCCGGTCGGCGGCAGTTCGTGCGCGCACTCCGCGGCAATGGACCAGGTAGCTAGCACCGCGGCCGAGACCCCCGGCACAGCGGGCATGTGACCGATCCGCTCGGCCAGCAGCGCGCGGTACTCCCGGCAGCCCTGCCTGCGGGCGCTCATCGCCGCCGTGGCCTGGGCTAGCGCGAGCGGCAGCCCGTCTAGGTCCTCGCCCAGGTCCAGCGCCTCGATCCGCTGGTCGGGATAGTCAGAGAGCCGGGAGGTGACGTAGTCCAGGGCCTCGCGCCGGTTCAGCCCGGGCACCGGGACGACCCTCAGGTTCATCCCCTCGGCCGTGCTGCCCTGAGCCGTGCTGGCCTGAGCCGTGCTGGCCTGAGCCGGGCCGCCCTCAGCCACGGCGTCCTCGAACGCGCTGGCCGGCAGCCTGGTGGTGATCAGGACCCGGCCGGACGCGCCGGACGGCCACAGATCCTCGAGGTCGCTCAGCTCGGCCAGGTCGTCGATGACCAGAGCCCACGGCCGCCTGGTATGGGCCAGCCAGGAGACGAACCTGGCCGCGGCGGTCTCGGCGCCCTCGGTCGGCTGGCTGGCGTCGACCGTGTTGGCCGCCTGGGCGAAGCCGGTGATGACCGATTCCCGGCTGGCGGCGTTGACCCAGATCAGGATCTCCACCGTCCGGGTGTTCCACATCGCGTGGGTGAACTCCACCGCCAGCTGGGTCTTGCCCGTGCCGCCCTGAGCAGCCGGGACACGTGAATCCTGCCCGCTCTCCTCGCCGTGGACCAGCACCACGGTTTGCCCTGGGCGTATGCTGCTGGCCAGGTTGGGGCCGCTCTGCTCGCGCGGGTAGTAAGCATCGGCGAGCGGCGGCACGGTCCCGGACAGCAGAACCCCAGATCCCGAACTGGTTACGGTTCCCGCTTGCTGCGCGACCATGGTGGACAGCCTTCCTCGCCCCCTTGCTTACGACTTAGTTGAATCGGAAATAAGCCAGGTCACAGAGCCACGGCGGCCGTGCAGACCGATGTAGATGGCATGATAATCAGTTCTCTGCTTGATGGCTATATGGCGCGATAAGTCACATATTGCGACTATTCAAAATGAAATTGTGACTACCTGCACACTCTCCGTGTCTAGGGCCGTGTTGTGATTCTAATTCGCCCTGGGCTCCTGCATCCGGTTTTGGCCGGATCTGGTGCATTCGATTCAGTTCCGTGAGGCCGCCTCCAGGTTGTCGCGAGCCGCTGCGGTCAGCGGGTGATCGGGGCCGAGGTAGCGCTCGCTGTCGGCCAGCGTCCGCTGCAGCAGCGGGATCACCTCGGCCCGCCGCCCGGCCGCGAAGTGCGCCGCGGCCAGGCTGGACCGGGCGGTCAGGGTCTCCAGGTCACCGGGCCCGAGCATCTGCTCGCTGTCGGCCAGCGCCTGCTCGAAATGGTAGATGGCGTCGCCGAGCCGCCCAGCCCGCTGGTAGGCCGCGGCCAGGTGAGCCCGTGCGGACCTCGTGTCCGCGTGGTCCCGTCCCTGTACGCGCTCCCGGTCGGCCAGCGTGCGCTCATAGGCAGCGATCGCTTCCCGCATGTGCCCGGCACTGCGGTAGGCGAAGGCCAGATCGGCCCGGGCCGTGATCGTGTCCGGGTGGTCGGGGCCGGCGATCCGCTCGTGATCGGCCAGCACCCGCTGGTAGAGCGTGATGGCGTCCTTCGGCTTGCCGCCCCGGCGGCAGGCCGAGGCCAGGCTGGCGCGCGCCGTGATCGTGACGCGAGCATCGCGGCCGGCCGCCGCCTCGGTGTCCGCCGCGAACCGCTTGTAGTGTTCGATGGCCTCCTTGGACTGCCCGTTGGCCAGGAAGGCGGCAGCCAGGCTCTCCCGGATGGCCAGCGTGTCCTGGTGCCGCGCCCCGTGCAGCCGCTCGGTGTCGGCCAGCAGCATCTGGTATGCGGTCAGCGCCTCCTTGCCCCGGGCCGCCGCCTGGTACGCGCCCGCCAGGTGAGCCCGCGCGGCCAGGGTGACCGGATCTGCCGGGCCGAGCTGCCGGCCGGCCGTCGTCACCACCTGCTCGTACAGCACCACCGCCTCGGCCGGCCGGCCGGCGCCCGAGTAGGCGCGGGCGAGGTTCCCGCGTGCGGTGAGCGTGTCCGGGTGTTCGGGTCCCTGGTTGCGCTCGCGATCGGCCAGCGCGGTGGAGTAAACCAAGATCGCGTCGCCGAACCCCCCGGCCGCCTCGTAGGCGGCCGCGAGCCGGTCCCGGGCCGTCACCGCGTTGACGTGGTCGTTGCCGAGCAGCCCGGCGCTGGTGACGAGCATTCCCTGCCAGTACGCGATGGCGGATTCAGCCAGTCCGTCGGCCTCCAGGCTCAGCCCCCTGCGGAACAGGACCGGATGGGCTTCCGGCTTCCACAGCACGCTCTGCTGCGGCTGCGCGCCCTGGAATGCACCGCCCGCGGCCGGGTGCGGCGCCGCGCTGTCGGCCGACTGCAGGGCGGCGGCGCAGTCCCGCAATGCTTGAACGAGCGGGGCCTGCCCGGCCTGGAGGTGCTCGAGCGGGACCTGGCTCTCGTCCGTCTCCGGCCAGGCCTGCAGCAGGGCCTCCGCCGCGGCCAGCACGGCCTGCTCGAAGTCCGCGGGCGGCAGGTAGGCGCGTACCGCGGTCTGGACGCTCGGATGCATCCGCACCGTCCGGGCCTTGCTGCCCGGCTCGATGCTGACCAGGCCGGCCCGGGCCAGGTTGGTCATGGCCGCACGGACCAGGGTCTGGTCCGCGAGGTCCGCGGTGCTGGGCCGGCCAGCGACGTAGCTGCATCCGGCCGGGCTGGTTAGCACCGCGCCGGGGATACCGTGCGAGTCGAGCATGGCGGCCAGCGCGAGCGCCGGCCAGGCCGCGCCCGCGGGCGGCAGCTCGTGCGCGCTTTCCGCCGCCAGCGACCAGGTGGCCAGCACGGCGGGGGAGACGCCGTCCACCCAGATCGCGGACATGTGCTGGCGCCGCTCGCCGAGCCGGCCCCGGTACTCCCGGCAGCTCAGCCGGTTCAGGGTCATCACGGCGGCGGCCTGGGCCAGCGCGAGCGGCAGCCCGTCCAGGTCCGCGCCCAGCTCGAGGGCCTCGGCTCGCTGGTCGGGAAAGTCGGTGAGCCGGGCGCTCAGGTACGCCAGCACCTCACGGCGGCTGAACCCGCCGACCGGCGCGATCCGCGGTCCGGCCGGGAAGATGGCCGCGGGCAGGCCGGTGGTGATGACGACCTGCCCGGCCAGGCCCGATGGCCAGAGGTCTTCCAGGTCAGCCAGGCTGGCCAGGTCGTCGAGGATCAGCGCCCACGGGCGCCTGGTATGCGCCAGCCAGCCGGTGAAGCGGCCCGCGGCGGCCTCGGCGGGCAGCGCCCGATCGGCCGCGCCGACTGTCCTGGCCGCCCGCGCGAAGCCGGTGACGATCGCCTCCCGGCTGGTCGCCGGTACCCAGACCAGCGCGTCGACCGCGCGGCCGCCCCACAGTGCGTGGCTGAACGCCACCGCGATCTGGGTCTTGCCTGTGCCGCCCTGGGCCGCGGGCGTGGCGGCGGTGTCTTCGCCGTGGGTCAGCACCACGGTGTCGCCCGGGTACAGGCCCGCCCGTAGGTCCAGCCCGGTTTCCGGGCGCTGGTGGAACGATTCGGCGAGCGGCGGGATGGCCCCGGACAACTTGACCGGAGAATGCGGACCGGTCCGCTCCCCAACCACGTCGACAGCCTCTCCCGCGTTGCCCCGGCGGCCAGGATCTTCCATCCTGACGCGGCCGCTTATGAAGTTCCGGCAGGCCGCCGCTTCCCCGCAGTCATGGCCACCCGCGACGAACGCGATCCGTCCGTCGGCGCCGGGAGACGCTGAGTGCCCGGAGCTGGCGACGGGCACCGTTCTGCACGTGCACCACAGTCCGGTATAAGGGAATGCTAGTAGTGTTGTCCGGGCTTGACCATATGTTGAGAAAAGTTGGGAAAAGCCGTTATGCGGCGTTCAATGGAGCCGGGCCCGGCACCCCTCCGTAATGAACCTGAGATAGCCCTTCGCGGTCCGCACGGCCTTGCGGTCTACGGACGAAATCCGCGGCGCAATTCCGCCCGGCATGCCAATGCGTCACACCCATACCAAAGCCCAGCCCCGCCCGATCCTGCGAAAGGCGGTCAGGCCACGCAGAACTCGTTGCCCTCGGGGTCGCGCAGCACGATCGAATGGCCCCCCACGACTTCGTTCACCCAGGCGACGCTGGCTCCCGCCTCCACGAGTTGTTCTACCTTCTCCGACATCAGCTGCTTGCGTTCCTCGCCCTGCACCTCGCGGTCGCCCACCCGGACGTCGAGGTGGACGCGGTTCTTGGCACCAGAGGTCTTCCGCTCGGGCACGCGCTGGAAAAACAACCGGGGCCCCTCGTCGGCCGGGTCGATGACGGCCGCCTGGTCGCCGAACTTTTCCTCCGGCATCCCGATGGACCGGCCGAAATCCTCCCAGGTCTCGAAGCCGTGCGGCGGCGGCTCGAGCACGTAGTCCAGCGCCAAAGCCCAGAATTCGGCCAGCTTGGCCGGCTCGGCGGCGTCGATGACCACCTGGATCTTGAAGTACACGGTCAGGCTCCCTTGCCGTCGAAGTGCCATTGGTACAGGTCGCGCAGCAGCGCGATTTCGGCGCCGTGGTGCAGCATCTCCCGGTTGATGTGCAGCACGAGCTCGGCCATGGGACGGTCGGCCCACGGGCCCTCGGCCGGGCCGATCGCCCGGGCCATCTCGCTGGGCGCGAGCCCGCGCACGCCGCCGATCCACCCGGCGTAGGCCGCGTCGAGCTGGGCCAGCGCGGTCGCGGCGTCGCCAGGGTAGCGGTGCGTGGCGTAGTCGTCCGGCAGGCCGCCGAAGTGCGAGGCCACCCGCATGCCGAGGACCCCGACGACGATGTGCCCGAGCCGCCAGGCGATCGTGGTCACCGGCGGCGGGTCGGGCTCCGGCATGGCATAGTCCATGGTGAACTCGCCGCTACCCACCGCGATCGGTGCCGTCCCCGTCCCGCGCGGCCGCACGTTCCACGCGCCGGGTACGGGCTCCCAGCGGTACTCCTTGTCGGTCAGCCCGTTCAGCCGCGGCCGCAGCTGCTCGCGCCAGTGCCAGTCCAGCTGTTGTACCAGCTGGAAGTTCCAGTCAACGTCGCTCATGTTCCCGCTCTGCTTTCTCCCCACAATCCCACCCTGCTGCTTCCCCCGACCCACCCTAGGCAGGATCCAGGACAGAACCGGTCCGCAAAGGCACGGCATGATGGGCGGGTGACCGATACCGCCGGGCGGCTCCTCCGCCTGCTGCCGCTGCTGACGGCCAGGCCGAGCTGGCGCGGTGACGAGCTGGCCGCCCGGCTGGACGTCACCACGCGTACCATCCGGCGCGACATCGACCGGCTCAGGGAACTGGGCTACCCGGTGCACGCGATCCCCGGCCGCCGGGGCGGCTACGCGCTCGGCCCGGGCGGCACCCGGCTGCCGCCCCTGCTGCTGGACGAGGATTCCGCGGTCGCGGTCGCGCTCGGCCTGCGAGTGGCCGCGGCCGACCCGGCGCTGCGCGGCAGCCAGGAGGCGGCCGCCCGCGCCGCGGCCGCCATCGACCAGGTCCTGCCGCCGCGGCTGCGCCGCCGGGTGGAGGCCCTCACCGTCGCGACCGTGCCCCTGATCCCGGCCGAGCCATCGATAGAGCCGAACGACCTCGCGCTCGTCGCCCTGACGTGTCAGCAGTCCGAGCGGCTGCGGTTCCGCTACCGGAACGGCTCCGGGCAGGACAGCCGCCGTCACGTCGAGCCGTACCGCCTGGTCTACACCGGCCGGCGCTGGTACCTGGTGGCGCACGACCTGGACAAGGGCGAGTGGCGCAGCTTCCGGCTGGACCGGATGGAGGACATCCGGCCGACCGGCGCCCGGTCCCATCCGGCCGACCCCCCCGATGCGGCCAGGTTCGTCAGCGAGGGCCTCTCCTCCGGCCCGTACCGCTGGCGGGCACGGGTGCTGCTGGACGCGCCGGCCGACGTGGTCGCGGCCATGGTGCCGTCCACGGTCGCGGTGGTCGAGGCGATCGGCGAAGGGCAGTGCCTGCTCACCTCGGGCTCGGACTCCCTCGACATGATCGCCCTGCACCTGGCCCGGCTGGACATCCCGTTCACCCCGCTGGAGCCCGCCGGGCTCCGCGACCGCTGCGCCGTGCTCGCCGAACGCCTGAGTCAGGCCGCCCATCGCTACCCAGCCGAGGAGCCAGCCCATGATTGACCTGGAGATCACCGACGGCGTCGCGTTCATCACCCTGAACGCCCCCGCGACCAGGAACGCCCTGAACAACGAGCTGGCCGGGCAGTTCGTCGCGGCCTGCGACGAGGCCGACCGCGACCAGCAGGTCGGCGCCGCCGTCATCAAGGGCGCCGGCGGCACCTTCTGCTCCGGGGCCGAACGCGGCCACCTGGATGAGGTCGGCCGGGATCCGGCGGAAGAGAACCGGTACGCCGCCCTGGGCGGCATCTACCGCGCCTTCACCAGGGTCGGCCAGCTGGAGATGCCGACCATTGCCGCGGTGCGCGGCGCCGCGGTCGGGGCCGGTATCAACCTGATGCTCGCCACCGACCTGCGCATCGTGGCCGAGGACGCCCGGCTGATCAGCGGCTTCCTGCGAATCGGGCTGCATCCCGGCGGCGGGCACTTCGGGCTGCTGGCCGGGCGTGCGGGCCCGGAGGCCGCGGCCGCGGCCGGGATCTTCGGCGAGGAGATCTCCGGCCTGCGGGCCGCTCAGCTCGGCCTGGCCTGGGAGGCCCTGCCGTCGGAGCAGGTCGAGGAGCGGGCCGCCGAACTCGCCCGGCGGGCGGCACGCGACCCGCAGCTGGCCAGGAAGGCCACGGCCAGCCTGCGCACCGAGCTGGGCCCGCCGCGGCTGCCGTGGGCGGCCGCCCTCGAGGTGGAGCGGGGCGCTCAGCTCTGGTCGCTGCGCCGCCGGGTCTCGCAATAGCCAATCCCGGCTGTATGCGGCGCTGCCGCCATTACCCGTGTCACATTGAACGGGTCAATTCACTTAAATTCCGCTGCATTTACGCGGTCATGCTGCCGCCCCGGCAGTACGGCGCATACACTCCCAGCAGCCGGCCGCATTCGAATCAGGCGGGATCTGCTGGCTATAATATATTCACGGTCCTGGGGGAGGTGCAGGTACCCGTGCCGGTCTCTCACGAGCGCCGTCAGGATCAGCCTGAGGCCCTGTTGTCCTACATCGAGAAGCGAATCAAACAGGCGGTTGTTTCGGGGGAGCTAAAACCCGGGGCGAAGCTATCACCCAGCGCGGTCGCGGCTGATCTGGGCGTATCGCACATACCGGTGCGCGAGGCGCTCACCTCTCTGGCCGCGTCCGGATATCTCGAGCACAGGCCGCGGGTCGGCTTCTTCGTCCGGGTCCTGTCGTCGGATGACCTGGCCGATATTTACCACTGGCGGGAGATACTCGAGCGGGAGGCATTCATCATGGCCATCCCCAAGCTCACGGGTGACGATGTCGAGGAAATGAGCAGGCTGTGCGGCCAGATGCGGAAGCTGACCGGGCCCGGGCAGCGCCGTGAATACCTGAACCTTAATCGCCAGTTCCATTTCATCGCCTTCCGCCGGGCCGGAAGCGATCGGCTGATGCGCTTCCTCGCCTATCTGTGGGATGTTGCCGCTCCTTATGCTTTTACCGGCCTTGTAGATATCGACGAGGCCCGCCATGACCACGAGCAGATGATGGACCTGTTCGAGGCGCGTGATGTGGACGGGATCATCGACTTGATGGCGCGACACCGCGGCCAGGCCGTCGAGGCTGTCGCCCGCTGGGAAGCCCGCTCCCGCCCCTGAGGTCCCGCCCCAATTGGGTCGATGTGCCGTTGGTCAGGTTAGAACCGGCCCAATGTGCCATCGACCCCGTTCGGTCGGCACCGCGGCCCGATGTTCCACTTCGGCAGTTGCGGTGAGTAACAGGCAGAATGTTGCCGTCGGCGGTTTTTCAGCTATTCTCGGTCGCCCTCGTCCACACGGTTACCCGGTTCTCCACAGCCCCTCCTGCCGTCCTGCTAAGGCGAGTCTGTCATCGTATCCACAGCTCGTAGATCATCTTCTCCGCCTCGTCCACAGGTTGGCCGGCCTTGTGCACATGGTGATCCACAGACCCGCGGAGGTACCGTGCTTGTTCCTGGGCAGTGCGTACAGAACACGAGAGACGCCGGGCAGGGGCCCAGGTAGGGGCGGGTTTAGGGCGCGCGGCAAGGCGGTCACTATGAGCAGAGCCGGCGACACCGCG
>Ga0210397_10001737_pt1 | contig 13951 bp, 13 predicted proteins | sample IncBWH2OmetaG_FD_160126 | JGI IMG/M metagenome (GOLD analysis project Ga0210397, IMG submission 160126) | Forest soil microbial communities from Barre Woods Harvard Forest LTER site, Petersham, Massachusetts, United States - Inc-BW-H-2-O ...
GGGTCAAGGCGGAAAGACCCGTCAACCCTTGCGGAAATGACCGATCAGGGTCCGGGCGGCGGCCGAAGGCAGGACCGTTCCGTCCGCCACCTCCGCTTCCAGGCGCCCGGCGCCCTCGGCGAGGCGTTCGTCCTCCAGGATCGCCTCGCTGACCAGGGTCTGGAGTTCGCCCCAGAACCAGCGCCGCGACTGCTCCGCCCGAAGGCGAGCCAGCCTGCCGTCCGCCGCGAGCGTACCGTGGAGGGCGGCGATCTCGGTCCAGGCGGCGGCGATGCCGGCGCCTTCGAGGGCGGAGACTTTCAGGACCTTGGGGGCGAGCCCCACGTGCCGCGGCCGCATCAGCTGCAGGGCGGCGTGATAGTCGGCGGCGGCGCGGTTGGCGGCGGCGGTCAGGTCGCCATCGGCCTTGGTCACCAGCAGGAGGTCGGCGAGCTCCATCACGCCGCGCTTGATGCCTTGCAGGTCGTCGCCGCCGCCGGGCGAAGCGAGCAGCACGAAAAGGTCGGTCATGTCGGCGACCGCGGTCTCGGACTGGCCGACGCCGACGGTCTCGACCAGCACGACGTCGAAGCCCGCGGCTTCGGCCAGCAGCATGGATTCGCGCGTCCGCCGCGCCACGCCGCCCAGCGTCGTGCCGGCCGGCGACGGACGGATATAGGCGCTCGGATCGCGGCTGAGCTTCTCCATCCGCGTCTTGTCGCCGAGGATCGAGCCGCCGGAGCGCCGCGACGACGGATCGATCGCGAACACCGCGACGCGCTTGCCCGCACCGGTGAGATGCTGCCCGAAGGCCTCGATAAAGGTCGACTTGCCGACGCCGGGGGCGCCGGAGATGCCGATGCGCACCGCGCCGCCGGTGCGCGGCAGGAGCCGGGTGAGCAGCGCCTCGGCGGCGCGCTGGTCCGGCGCCCGCGTCGATTCCACCAGCGTGACGGCGCGGGCCAGCGCCCGGCGGTCGCCGCCGGCCAGGGCGGCCGCGAGACCCGCATTAACCGCAATTGAATCGGACGGTTCGGCCATAATTGAACCATAGTAGTTTTGGAGCGTCCGCGCCGCTAGCTTGACCCGCCGAACGGAGACCGAACGATGAAAATTCGTCACGCCCTCATGCTGCTCGCCCTGCTGCCGCTCTCCGGCGCGGCCATCGCCGCCGGCGGCTCGGGCGGCGAGACGCCGACGCAGCCCGGCTCGACGCTGCAGATGGCGATGACGCTCTATGCCGGCGGCGTGACGCTCGGCAAGGTCGACATGAACCTCACCGTGCGCGGCAGCGACTATCACGTGGTCTCGAACCTGCAGACCGGCGGCGTGGTCAACGCCTTCTGGCAGTCGGAGATCCAGGCCAACTCCAACGGCACGCTGGCGCCCAGGAGCTTTCATCCGGCGCTTTATGATTCCTTCTACACCGGGCGCTCCGACAAGAAGCAGGAAGTGTCGCTGACCTATGACGCGAACGGCCCGATCCGGCTGTTCGCCGATCCGCCCTACAGCATGACCGGCTACGAGGTGACGCCGGCGCAGCAGAAGGGCACGTTCGATCCGATCAGCGCCATCACCTATCTGGTGTCGGGCGTCGGCGCGGCGGCCGACAATCCCTGCGGCGTGACGCTGCCGGTGTTCGACGGCCGCAGGCGCTACGACGTCGAGATCACCAAGCTCAAGGACACCACGGTGGCGATGGACAACGGCCTCTACAAGGGCCGCGCCCTGCTCTGCCAGCTCAAATACAAGCAGCTCGCCGGCTACAAGCCCAAGGTGATCAAGGAAGGCGCGAGCTTTCCGGTGATCAACGCCTGGGTCGCGGTGTTTCCCAGCGCGGTGACGGGCCGCAACTACGTCGTGCCGCTGCGCGTCTGGGCCGACACCAGCTATGGCGTGATCGCGGCGGTGGCGACGAGCGTGAAGATCGACGGCGCGGCGATCAAGCCGCAGGGCTGAGCGGCGGGCACCCTGCGGGGACGCAGAAAATCTGTTAGTTTGTGCCGCAGCAACGGAGAGAGCGGATGCCTGCCCTGGATTGGTCCCAATGCCCGGTCGTCGAACGTATCCCCGGCAAGGTGAGCGGCACCTGGCTGTTCAGAGACACACGGATGCCGGTCGCGACGATCTTCGAGAACCTCGAAGACGGAATGAGCGTCGACGAGATCGTCGAACAATTCCCCGTGACTCGCGAACAGATCAATGCGGTGCTGGATTTCGCCGCGTTCAAATAAAAATTCGATGTCATGGCCCGCATCTGCGGGCCACCCAGGTGACATTTGCTTCGGCGGTGCAGGGTTCACCTGGGTCCGCCGCATTCGCGGCGGATGACACTGAGGAGCTTTACGCTATCCGGCGCCCGGACTCACGGCCTTTAATATAGGCACCAGCACGTCGCTGATCGGCGTGGCGATGCCGTGCCTGGCGCCGAGGCGCGCAATGACGCCGTTGCGCGCGTCCCATTCGAGCGGCTTGCCGTCGCGGCGGTCGTAATACATCGAATTGCCGCGGGCGCCGGGCCTCTGGAACATAGCGACGACCTGGGCCGCGAAGCCGTCCGGGAATTTCGCACCTTCGGCACGGCCGACCGCCATGCACTCCTCGACCAGCAGGCGCGCCAACTCGGCGAGGTCTTTGGACTGCGCGATCGGCCCGGGATGCAGCGTCAGCACGCTGAGCGCACCGCCGGGCGCGTTGAGGCAGAGCTTCTCCCAGGCACGCGACGGGAAATCGGCATCGGTACCGGCGCGCACGAAAGAGCCGGCGAACAGCGCGGCGAAGTCACGGCCCGCCGCGTCGTCCGGCACGGTCAGGGCGGCGCTGCCATGCAGCACGATCTCGCCGGGCGCGGTGCGCTCGGCCGGCAGCATCACCATCACCGGCACGACAGCATTGCCGCCAGTCACATAGGGCGCGACACGGGCGCGGTGTTCGACGCCGTTCTGCAGCACGGCGAGCCTGGTGTGCGGCCCCAGCGTTGCCTTGAGCCACGCCGCGGCCGACGCCGTCTGATGCGACTTGACGCAGAGCAGGACCCAGTCGGCAGGACCGGCCTCGGGCGGCGCCGTGATCACCGTCACCGGACGCGATCTGCGTTCCTTGCTGTCGGCCCGCGTCACGGCGAGCTCGGAAAATTCCTGGTTGGCGCAGACGACGAGATCGTGCCCCTGCTGCGCCAGCGCCAGACCGACCGTGCCGCCGATGGCGCCGGGACCGATGAGGGCGATGCGGGTCACGGCGACGTCTCGCGGCTCGTCGGCAGGCGCATCTACTCCGCCGCGCGGCTGAGCTTGCGGGCGCGGATCAGCTTGAGCACGCCGCGCGCGGCGTCGGGGATGTTGGTGCCGGGGCCGAAGATGGCGGCGACGCCGGCCTTTCTGAGCGCCTCGTAGTCCTGCGCCGGGATGACGCCGCCGACCACGACCAGGATGTCGTCGGCCTTCTGCGCCTTGAGCGCGTCGATCAGCATCGGCACCAGCGTGAGGTGGCCCGCCGCCTGGCTGGAAATGCCGACGACATGGACGTCGGCGTCGATGGCGTCCTTGGCGACCTCCTCCGGCGTCTGGAACAGGGCGCCGATATCGACGTCGAAGCCGAGATCGGCGAAGGCGGTGGCGATGACCTTGGCGCCGCGGTCGTGGCCGTCCTGGCCCATCTTGGCGACCAGCATGCGCGGGCGGCGGCCCTCCTCCTTGGCGAAGGCTTCGATGTCGCCGCGGATGGCGCCGAATTCGTTGTCGCCTTCATAGGCCGCGCCGTAGACGCCCGCGATGGAGCGGATCTCGGCGCGGTGGCGCCCGAACACGCTTTCCATGGCGTCGGAAATCTCGCCGACCGTGGCGCGGGCGCGCGCCGCTTCCACCGCGAGCTCGAGCAGATTGCCCTTGCCCCTGGCGCCGGCGACCAGCGCCGCCAGCGCCGCCGTGAGCTTCGCCGGATCGCGGCTCGCCTTGACGGATTTCAAACGCGCGATCTGGGAGAGGCGCACCTGCGCGTTGTCGATGGCGCGGACGTCGAGCGCGTCCTCCGTCTTGAGCTGGAACTTGTTGACGCCGACGATGACGTCCTCGCCGCGATCGACGCGGGCCTGGCGGCGGGCGGCGGCTTCCTCGATGCGCAGCTTGGGGATGCCGGCCTCGACCGCCTTGGTCATGCCGCCCATGGCCTCGACCTCGTCGATCACGGCGCGCGCCGACGTCGCCAGCGCATGCGTCAGCGCCTCGACGTAATACGAACCGCCGAGCGGATCGACCACCTTGGTCACCTGGCTCTCGTTCTGCAGGATCAGCTGGGTGTTGCGCGCGATGCGGGCGGAGAATTCGGTCGGCAGCGCGATCGCCTCGTCGAAGGAATTGGTGTGCAGCGACTGCGTGCCACCCAGGACCGAGGCCAGCGCCTCGATCGTCGTGCGCACGACGTTGTTGTAGGGGTCCTGCTCGGTCAGCGAGACGCCCGAGGTCTGGCAATGGGTGCGCAGCATCAGGCTCTCGGCGTTCCTGGCGCCGAACTTGTCCATGATCTGCGACCACAAGAGGCGCGCGGCGCGCAGCTTGGCGACCTCCATGAAGAAATTCATGCCGATGCCGAAGAAGAACGACAGGCGCGGCGCGAATTCGTCGACGCCCAGGCCCTTGGCGAGCGCGGCGCGGACATATTCGATGCCGTCGGCCAGCGTGAAGGCGAGTTCCTGCACCGCCGTCGCGCCCGCCTCGTGCATGTGATAGCCGCTGATCGAGATCGAGTTGAATTTCGGCATCTTCTTCGCCGTGTACTCGATGATGTCGGCGACGATGCGCATCGAGGGCGCCGGCGGATAGATGTAGGTGTTGCGCACCATGAACTCTTTGAGGATGTCGTTCTGTATGGTGCCCGACAGGCTCGACGCCGGCGTGCCCTGCTCTTCGCCGGCGACGATGAAGTTCGCCATGATCGGGATCACCGCGCCGTTCATGGTCATCGAGACGCTCATCTTGTCGAGCGGGATGCCGCCGAACAGGATCTTCATGTCCTCGACGCTGTCGATGGCGACGCCGGCCTTGCCGACATCGCCGGCGACGCGCGGATGGTCGCTGTCATAGCCCCTGTGGGTGGCGAGATCGAACGCCACCGACAGGCCCATCTGGCCGGCGGCGAGATTCTTGCGATAGAAGGCGTTGGACTCCTCGGCGGTCGAGAAGCCGGCATATTGCCGGATCGTCCAGGGGCGGCCGGCATACATGGTCGAGCGCACGCCACGCATGTAAGGCATCTGGCCGGGCAGCGAATTGCCGGCTTCGAAGTCTTCGAGATCGGCGGCGGTGTAGAGCGGCTTGACGTCGAAGCCTTCGGGCGTGCGCCAGGTCAGCGTGTCCAGCGGCTTGTCGCGCAATTCCTTCTGCGCCGCCCTGGCCCAGCTTTCCGGCGTCTTGCTGCCGCTCGTCATCGCGTTCGTTCCTGCCCGGTGTCTTTTGCCGCAGTATCGCAGCTGCGAAATGAGCGTCAAACGCCGCCAAGCCACAGTCGCAAAACCGTTATATTAATCCTTATACGGAGGGCTCGGTGGATAAGCCCGGCCGACTCCACGACTGGCCTTATCCACAAGATGTAGTGGTCCGTGAATCTTGACAAACCACTAAACGTATGAGAACAAAGGATGATATTGTTTAGGTTAGTGATTCGGGCCGTGTTTGTTCGTGGAACGTACCGTCTGTCCACGGACGATCCACAGGCCGCGGCCCGAGCGGCCTTCGGTAGCGCCCTCGCCGCTTGCGAGTGACCGCCAAAGCACCCATGTTCGCCCCATCATGAACCACGCAACGGCGCAGCGCCGCCCCGACGCGATCAGCCGCGTCACGGCGGTCCTCGGCCCCACCAACACCGGCAAGACGCATTTCGCCATCGAGCGCATGCTGGCGCACAAGTCCGGCATGATCGGCCTGCCGCTGCGCCTTCTGGCGCGCGAGGTCTATGACAAGGTGGTGCGGCTGAAGGGCGCGAACCTCGCCGCGCTGATCACCGGCGAAGAGAAGATCGTGCCGCGGGAGGCGCGCTATTACGTCTGCACCGTCGAGGCGATGCCGCTCGACATCCCCGTCGCCTGCCTCGTCGTCGACGAGATCCAGCTCTGCGCCGATCCCGAGCGCGGCCATGTCTTCACCGACCGGCTGCTGCATGCCCGCGGCGAGGAGGAGACCATCCTGCTCGGTGCCGACACCATGCGCGGCGCCATACAGCGTTTCGTGCCCCGCGCCTATTTCATGAGCCGGGCGCGGTTCTCCGACCTCGCCTATACCGGCCACAAGAAGCTGACGCGCCTGCCGCGCCGCGCGGCGGTGGTCGGCTTTTCGGCCGAGGACGTCTACGGCATCGCCGAGCTGATCCGGCGCCAGCGCGGCGGCGCGGCGGTGGTGCTGGGCGCGCTCAGCCCGCGCACCCGCAACGCGCAGGTCGAGCTCTACCAGAGCGGCGACGTCGATTTCCTGGTCGCGACCGACGCGATCGGCATGGGCCTCAACATGGACGTCGACCATGTCGCCTTCGCGGGACTCGATAAGTTCGACGGCACCGGCATGCGCCCGCTTCGGCCCGACGAGGTCGGCCAGATCGCCGGCCGCGCCGGGCGGCACATGAATGACGGCACTTTCGGCACCACGGGCGAAGCGGAGGGGCTGGAGGACGAACTCGTCGCGCGTGTCGAGGGCCATCGCTACGATCCGGTGCGCGTGCTGCAATGGCGCAATTCCGCGCTCGATTTCGCCTCGCTCGACCGCCTGCTCGCCAGCCTCGACGAACCGCCGCCGCAGCGCGGCCTCGCCAAGGCGCGGCCGGCGAGCGATGTCACCGCGCTGCGCCTGCTTGCGGCGCAGGACGATGTGCGGGCGCTCGCCACCACGCGCGCCGGCGTGCACCGGCTGTGGGAGGCGTGCCAGCTCCCCGATTTCCGCAAGCTCTCGGTCGACGAGCATGTCCGCCTAGTGCAGGCGATCTACCTGTTCCTGATGAGCGACGACGGCGTCCTGCCCGACGACTGGCTGGCGCGGCAGATCGAGCGCCTCAACGTCACCGAAGGCGACGTCGCGACGCTGAGCGGTCGCTTGGCGCAGATCCGCACCTGGACCTATGCGGCGCATCGCTCGAACTGGACCCGGGACAGCGCCCATTGGCAGGGCGTGACGCGCGGCGTCGAGGACCGGCTGTCGGACGCGCTGCACGAACAGCTGACGCAGCGTTTCATCGACCGGCGCACCTCGGTCCTGTTGAAACGGCTGCGCGAGGACGACGTCATCGACCTGACGCTCGACGATTCCGGCGGCGTCGCCATCGGCGGTGAGGCGGTCGGCAAGCTCGAGGGCTTTCGCTTCGAGCCCGACGCCCGCGCCGAGGGCGTCCACGGCCGCACCCTGCGGGCCGCGGCGATGAAAGGGCTCGAAGGCGAGTTCTACGCCCGGGCGCGGCGCATCGCCGAAGCCGACGACAAGGCGATCACGCTCAGCGAGCATGGCAAGCTGTGGTGGGACGGCGCGGTGGTGGCGCATCTCGCCGCCGGCCCCGCGCCGCTTTCGCCGCGCGTCGAGATGCTGGCGGATGAGCGGCTGAAAGGCGATCTGCGCGAGGGCGTGCAGGCGCGGCTCGAAGCCTTCGTGCAGGGCCGCATCGCGGCGCGGCTGCAGCCGCTGCTGGCGCTCGGCGAAGCGACCCTGGCCAAGCCCGGAACGCCGACCGCCCTGCCCGCCGCGGCGCGCGGCATCGCGCACCAGCTGCTGGAGAATTTCGGCGCGCTGGAACGCGCCCGGCTCGCGCTGCCCGACGACATAAGGCCGCTGCTGCGGGCGCTGAAGGCATTCGGCGTCTGGTTCGGGCGGCGCTCGCTCTACCTGCCCAAGATGCTGCGCCCCGACGCGGCGTCGCTGCTCGCACTGCTGTGGGGCGTGTGGACACGGCAGCCGCAGCTGCATACGCCGCCGCAGCCCGGCCTCACCTCGTTCGTCAACGATGCCGACCTGCCGGCGCCGTTTCTCGCCGCCTGCGGCTTTCGCGTCCTGGCGCACCGCGCCATCCGCCTCGACATGCTCGAACGTTTGGAAGAAGAACTCGAGAAGGCCGCGACCGCCGACACCAACGCCGAGACCCTGCTGCCCAAACTCGTCTCGCTGATCGGCTCGAGCAATGACGAGCTCAAGGCGGTGCTCGCCGAAATGGGCTGGCAGATCGTCGAAGTCGCCGACAGCGGCAACGGCGTGACCCATGTCTGGCGCAAGGCGCTGCCGCGTCCGCCCAAGCCGCAGCAAAAGCATCGCCGCGAAAAGCGCGAGCCCAAGGAATTCAAAGTCGAGATCCGCCCGGACTCGCCGTTCGCGGGGTTGGCCGCGCTGGTGCGCAAATGAGCGGCGCCGACAAGGCCGATCGCATCCGCATCGACAAATGGCTCTGGCATGCGCGGTTCTACAAGACGCGGGTGCTGGCGCAGGAGGCGGCGGACAGGGGCCGCATCCGGGTCAATGGCAACCGGGTCGAGAAGGCCGGGCGCGGGATCAGGATTGGCGATGTGCTGACGGTTCCGGCCGGCTCTCAAGTCCATATCGTGCGTGTGGTCGCTTTCGGGGAACGCAGGGGCCCCGCGCCGGAGGCCCGGCTACTGTACGAAATCGTCGCGGCGGATGGGCTTGATCATTGACCGCCGCCGCCGATATGACACTGGTATCGCTTAAGCTGTCCTGGGACACCGCCTTATGACCTATGTCGTCACCGAAGCCTGCATCAAGTGCAAGTTCATGGACTGCGTCGAGGTCTGCCCGGTCGACTGCTTCTACGAGGGCGAGAACATGCTCGTCATCCACCCCGACGAGTGCATCGATTGCGGCGTCTGCGAGCCGGAATGCCCGCCCGAGGCCATCAAGGCCGACACCGAGAGCGGCCTGGAGAAGTGGCTGACGCTGAACGCCGACTACGCCAAGAAATGGCCGAACATCACCCAGCACGGCACTGCGCCGGCCGACGCCAAGGATTGGGAAGGCGTTCCTGACAAGTTCGAGAAGCATTTCAGCGATAAACCCGGCGACGGTTCGTAGAATTAACCGTGCGGCGCTGTGGATTGTCCGTTAACCGCAGCGCCAAGCGAATTTAACCAGTTGAATTCGTGACTATTTTCGCCACGAATCGCAATAAATGCCGTCGATTCAAGGCTTTGTCACTTTGTCCTTCCGTTTACGGATGAAGTGTGTTATATAATTGCACGATCTGAAACGCTCCATGGCACCCCTCACCGGACTGGCAACATTCCGGCGCCGGCACGCGTTTCTGTTGCAGTGCAATGTACTCGAAACAGCTCTTGGCGCGCCCTTTCGAAGCGCGACCGATGAGCCGGATGAAAGTGAACCATGACCGCCCCCAAAACCGCCCCTGCCCCCGTGATTGCTCCCAAGAAGGTTCCCGCCAACACCAACACCAGGAAGCATGACTTCAAGACCAACGATCATGTCGTGTACCCGACCCATGGCGTCGGCCGGATCATGAAGATCGAGGAACAGGAAGTCGCCGGCACGCGGCTGGAACTGTTCGTCATCACCTTCGAGAAGGACAAGATGACCCTGCGCGTGCCGACGCTGAAGGCCAAGGCGGTGGGCATGCGCAAGCTGAGCTCGCCCGACATCGTCAACAACGCCCTCAACACGCTCAAGGGCCGCGCCCGCATCAAGCGCACCATGTGGTCGCGCCGCGCCCAGGAATACGAAGCCAAGATCAATTCTGGCGACCTGGTCTCGATCGCGGAGGTGGTGCGCGACCTGCATCGCGCCTCGGGCCAGCCGGAGCAATCCTATTCCGAGCGTCAGCTCTACGAAGCGGCGCTGGCCCGCATGGCGCGCGAAGTCGCCGCCGTCGAGAAGACCGACGAGCCGTCGGCGGTCAAGCGCGTCGAAGGCATGCTGCTGAAAAAGGCGGCGTAGCGGGCGGACAATCAGGGTTGGCGTGGCGGCTGATTGGCCGCCCGCTACAAAAAAAGGCCCGGAGCGATCCGGGCCTTTTGTGTTGGGAGACCATCCATGGCAACGGCGCATTGCGAATGGGGTGCGAACGGCGTCGCGGCGCTCCGGTCGCGCGTCCGGGCCCTGGTGATCGTCGACGTGCTGTCGTTCTCGACCGCGGTCGACATCGCGGTGGCGCGCGGCGCCTTCATCGTGCCGTTTCCGCTCGGCAGCGGCGAGGCGGCGGCCATCGCCGCCAAAGCGTCCGGCGCCCTGCTAGCCAACCCAAAGCGTTCGGCTGGTGGGCAATATTCGCTCTCGCCGGCGTCGCTGCAGGCGATTGCGCCGGGCACGCGCTTGCTGCTGCCTTCGCCCAACGGCTCGCGGCTGTCGCTGGCCGGCGGCGGCGCGATCGTGTTCGCGGGCTGCCTGCGCAATGCCTCGGCCGTCGCCGCCGCGTCGCTTGCGGCCGCGGCGGGCGGCGATGTCGCCGTCATCGCGGCCGGCGAACGCTGGCGCGGCGACGACAGCCTGCGCCCCGCCATCGAGGATTGGCTCGGCGCCGGCGCGATCCTGGAGGCGCTCGACCTTGCGATGACGGCAGAAGCCCGCGCCGCGCGCGACGCCTTCCGGGCGGCGAAACCAGCGCTCGCCGAAACGATCCGGGATTCGGTGTCGGGCCGCGAGTTGATCGATGCGGGGTTCGCCGCCGACGTCGAGCTGGCGGCCGACCTGGACATCAGTACGGCCGCGCCGCGGCTGCACGGCGGGGTGTACGGCAACGGCGCCTAAGGCATGGCGGCCGTCACGGCGATTTGCCGCTCGTACCCAACCTGACGGTCGTATCCGCTGACGCAAGTCCCGTGTGCGAAACGGTGTGGGGCGTCGTTGTGGCGCTGATCGCCGTCAGGCGCTTGGCATATTTGTCCAGGTCGGAAAGTACCTCGTCCTGCGAGCCGTATGTGCCCATCGCCAAGACGTTCTTCACAAAACGCGCCCGACGCTCCTCGTGCTGCGGATCGGCGGTATCGCGCATTGCCGTGGCCAAATCGGCGAGGAAGGGTCCCAGATTGGACAAGCTGGCCGCGCGATTGACCTGGACACCGGCGCCATTCGCATTCGGTTTTGCGGTGTGACAGGCGGCGCATGTGAGGCCGACGAAAGCCTTGCCGTCATACGTCCCTTTGCCGAAACCGACCGACAGGCCATCTGGATTGTCGGCGGTCGGTACGCGTGACGGATAGCCATGGTGCCCGGTCATCGACTCATTATCGCGGATGAGTCGACCGTTGTTCTGTTCCATGACCAGAAAAAAATCATATGGTACAAGCTCCGCCCCTGGCGTCGCTTCGACAGCGAACGTGTCCTGTCCAACCACGAAATTTCCATTTTCCCAATGTGGTCTGACCTTCGTGGCGTATTTGTAGCCGGCCACCGCAACGACCAGAATTGCAACCAGCGCCAAGACGCGGACATACCAGCGCTTTGTCCAACTTGTTGCTTGTGCCATTTCTGCCCCCATCGACGCGACGCATCGTCCCCGGCTGACCCTAGCGGATTGGCGAGGCCCTTGCACCTAGCCGTCAGGGGGTGACCACCTCGATGCCCTGCGGATTGGCGGCTTCGATTTCGGGGCCGTTGAGGGACTGCACGATGCCGCGCACGCGGATCGTCTGGCCGACATAGGAACGTGGATCGACGCCGGTGCGGCGGAAATTCGGCATGTCCTCGGGCTCGACCGTCACCGTGAAATCGGTCCGCCAGTCGGCGCCGAAATTGAGATAGGCGCGGCCCTCCTTGAGGTCGGCGTTCAGCACCTTGCCCTCGACGATCTGGAACGTGCCGACGTCGCGGCCGACATTCTGCGGCGTGCGGACCTGATAGGCCGGCACCGACCACAGGCCGCGATGGGCGGCGCGCGCCTCGGCTTCGGCGGCGAACAGTTCGCCGGCGCATTCGCTGCGGTCCGGCGCGATCTCGACCCGCGCCAGGCCGCTCTTCAGCAGCGACAGCTGTATCCAGCTGCCGTCGGCGCCGAACAGCTGCCCGCGCACGCGGTCGTAGCGGTCCTCTTTCGGCGGCACGGCGGTGAGCGTCAGCGGCGCGCGGCGCGTGAGCGCCGTCAGGGCGCCGAGCGCCTGGTCGGCGAAGCCCTGCGGCGCGCGGTCCGCCACGCCGCCCGGCAGGCGAATGCCTTCGAGATGCACGGCGCGGCCGTCGGTGAAGATCACCGAGCCGTTCTTCTCCACCCGCAGCAGTAGAGCGTCGCGGATTTCGGCCGGACCGGCGCAGTCCGGCAGCGCCGCCGCCGCGGCCGGCGCCGCCACGGCAACGCCGAAAACCAATAGAAGTAATGTCAGGCGCATCGAATCGGTCCCCGAAGCCATTCAGCATGGCCCGGACCGGGTTGCACGCGCGAGTTTGCGACAAGGTAACCGGCGCCTAGATCGCCTCGTACCAGTCGATGCCGTGCTTGTCGGCGGTGCGCAGGATGCGGCCGCGGGCGCGCAGGCAGTTGAGATGCGCCAGGCTCTCGCCCGTCGCCATGCCGAAATTGCCCTGCGTGATGCGGCTGCGGAACAGCGCCGGGAAGACGTCGACGGCGCGCTTGGGCTCGGCGCACAGCGCATGGAGCTTGTCGAGGCCTTCCTCGTGGTGGTCGATCAGCTCCTGCAGGCGCAGCGGCGCCTTGCGGAACGGTTCGTTGTGCGACGGCAGCACCAGCGCCTCCGGCGGCACGACACCCTTGAGCTTGGCGCAGCTATCGATCCAGTCCTGCAGCGAATTGGCTTCCGGCTCGGTCGGGTGCACCGAGACGTTGGACGAGATCTTCGGCAGCAGCTGGTCGCCGGAGATGAAGACGTTGAGCTCCGGGCACCACAGGCAGGCATGCTCCGGCGAATGGCCGTTGCCGCCGACGATGCGCCAGCGGTTGGCGCCGATCTCGATCGTCTCGCCCTCGACGATGCGGCGATAGGCGTTCGGCAGCTTGTAGACGCCGTAGCCGAAGCCGCCGAAACGGGTGCGGTAATTCTCCAGGATGTCCTCGGGAAAGCCTGCCGCCCTGTAGAAGCGCAAGGCCTCGGTCGGCGCCTCCTGTCCGGTGTCGGCGGCAAGGTTGCGGCACATCAGGAATTCGGTGCGCGTGATCCACAGCTCGACGTCGAATTTGCGCACCAGCCAGCCGGCGAGGCCGATATGGTCGGGATGCATGTGGGTGACGATCACCCGCTTGACGCGGCGGCCCTGCATCGGGCCGGCGAAGAGTTGCTCCCAGGCCTGGGTGGTCTCCTCGTTCTTGATGCCGCTGTCGACCACGGTCCAGCCGTCGCCGTCCTCCAGCAGCCACAGATTGATGTGGTTGAGCTGCATCGGCAGGCGCATGCGCACCCAGTGGACGCCGGGCGCCACCACGATGCTTTGCCCGGTCTCGGGCCGCGCCTCGAAGGGATAGTCGAGATTGCTGCCGGGACGGACCCGGACTTCGGGGGCGTTCAACGCGAAAGACCTTTCATAGGACGCTCCCACTCGCGCGGACGATTTCCGGATGACGCTTCGTTCGACTATGGGTAGGGCGCCGAAGGCGCGTCAAGCGCGCACATTTACCGCGTCACGCCGCTGCAACCGGCGGCGATGCGCGTTATACCCTTGCCAGCCCTGTCCCCGACCGGAGGAACCATGCGCCGTCCCGCCCTTGCCGCCCTCATCGCCGCTGCCGTGGCGGGAGGTTCCGCTCTCGCCGCCGGCGTCTCCACCGATCCCAGGTCCGCGCCCGCCGGCACCTACCAGATGGAGACGCGGCACACCCAGGTGATCTTCGCGATCTCGCATTTCGGCCTCACCGACTATTACGGCCGCTTCGAGAAAGTGTCCGGCACGCTGAGCTTCAACCCCGCGGCGCCCGAGAAGAGCGCGGTGTCGGTGACCATCGACACCGCCAGCGCCAACGTCATGAGCAGCGAGCTGGTCGGCGAGATCGTCGGCCCCACCGTGTTCGACTCGGGCCAGTTCCCGACCGCGACCTTCGTTTC
>Ga0210397_10001738_pt1 | contig 13947 bp, 8 predicted proteins | sample IncBWH2OmetaG_FD_160126 | JGI IMG/M metagenome (GOLD analysis project Ga0210397, IMG submission 160126) | Forest soil microbial communities from Barre Woods Harvard Forest LTER site, Petersham, Massachusetts, United States - Inc-BW-H-2-O ...
TCCCGATCGGAGAGAACGTACATATCCAGTTCCGGCCGAATCAGCTTCAGTGCTTGCGCGAGCGTCAACCCTCGAATCAGCGACGTCGCCTCAATGCCGGTCGCGCTCAGGTACGAAGTCAGGAACTCGCGGAGGAGCGGATTGTTGTGCTGGGATGCCATCGGCACGTCGTCGTAGATGACAACCGCTTCCACACTCCCGTTCAGAATCACGGCCAGGATTGCGTCCTCAAAACTGCCCACGAACACGGGTTCGTAGACAAACTTGTCCTGCGGCCTGCGCAGTTTGCGAAGTTCCTGCGCGAGTTCTCTCCACAAGGCCTGGCGGGCAGGACTGACAAACAGCACTTCGAAATAAGGACGATGTGCGGCTCTCTGTTCTCCCCCTACCGGCAAGCGGTCACCCAGGTTGGTGAGACCTTCCTCCTCTTTGTCCCACTCCCCGACATTGGCGCGATACGAATGAGTGATGATCGCCGTGCTGATGGTGCGGGCCAGCCGCACGGTGCCGGTCACGTCCCCTGACGTGGCACGCTCAATTAGAAGATTGAGCAGCGCGGGACCCGGATAGGCGTAGTAATCCTCCCACTGGCGCAGTTCTTCCAGGCTCTTGACCACACGCGCGCCGTTCGCGTCTCCCGCCACGGCCTGTTTCGCTGACATTTCCCATTCTCTTGCTTGCTGCAAGAGTGTACGCCACCGGTCATATCTCGCTTCGGTTCCGGTGAAGAATCGATCGACTTGGGGAACTGCTGCATTGCTCATAAAGCTATATCCTTTCGCATGTTTGTGGCGCGAGGTCCGACGCTACTATTTCTTCGTTTCCGCGTTCTTGATGAAGTTGTACTTGGCGCTGAATATGAAGCGCGTATCGTCGGCGCTGGCCCTGTTTTGCTCCACCAGCCAGCCGTACAAAATCTCTGTGCCCACGTTCAGCGAGCCGAATGGGTTCCAGATAATATTGGCGGCGCCGTAATTGCTCTGGTGATAGGAGGAAGCAGATTCAAGATTCGTGTTCTCGGTCTGGGCGAAACCATACACGGCGGACGAACGAAGCTTCTTCGCCCAGTAGTGCTGGTACCCTCCGTAAATCGCCGTGATCGGTACGGCCTCGAGATGCGGGCTTGTAGGGTCTCCGGGCTGGGCATCGATGCCCAGGCCGGAAGTATCGTTCACATACCTCTCCATTCCGGCGCCATACGCTGCCTGATACACAAACGTGTCAGTGCCAAAAAGCTTCTGTGCCCCGGTCAGGTTTATGCCCCATCCAAAAACCGAGCCTTGTTTCCCATTCGGGAGGTAGGCCGCAACGTCACGAAACAGGGCGGAGAGCTGGTAGTGCCCGCTTGTATACTCCTGGCGGAACTTGATCGCCGCATCCGGAGTCGGGCTGTTGGGCAGCGCGTTGAATTGGGGCGTGGTGAACGAAACATCCGAGGACGCCTTCTCGACCGAGAAACTCAAGCTGGATCCCTCGCCGATCGGGAAGGTGTGCCGGAACTGAGGATTGCGTATGGATACCTGGCTGTTCGGACCCTGAAAATCGAGGGTATCCGGACCGGAATCGGGATCCATGAAATTTGAGAAAGTCAGCCCGAGCAGGCCGTTTTTGACCTGCGCATAGGCATGCCTCAGACGCGGCGTCGTTGCGTTGGTCCCAAACATGTCGGTCTCGATAAAGAACCGTACGCTCGTCGACTTGACCGGAATCAGGAAGTCGAGATTGAGGCGGGTGGGGCGTACCGAGATCGTGGTATTGTTCACGGTCGACGGTGAGGGGATCGGAAAAGTGGACGGAATGAAGCTGTCAACGTTGCCCGGGGGTTTCAGATCATAGATAAAGTCGGTTTTGAAATACCCGCCGATCCGCAGCAGCGTCTGCGTTCCCGGCAGGCGGAAATAGCCGGGGTACCGAGGATCCAGTGGGGCATTATCAATGCGCGGCGCGGCAATCTGATCCTGGGAGTCGGTCTGATAGCTCGCGGTAGCCGGACTTACCTGGCGCTTGGGTACAAGCTTCAATTCTGCCGCCTGGGCTGCGCCCTCCTCTTGCGCGGTGGCAGTTACGGTCGTCTGCGAAGGGCCAGTGGGCGTAGTCGTAACTGTAGTTGGAGGACGACCGGCAGCGCTTGACAGTTCCAGTATCTGCGCCTGGAGGTTTTGCATTTGCGCCTTCATGCCGTCTAGCTGCTTCTGAAGAGCTTGTATTTTGTCTGCGTCCTGGCTGTTGGACTGGGACCGGAGGTTCGTAGGAATGAACACAAAGAGCGCGAGGAGAAACGTCGAAACCGATACTCTAGGGAGGTTCATGTTCTTCACCAGGGTGTCAAAGGGTGAGTCTCTCGTTGCGAAACATACCTCTTGGTCCTGGCAGAGGAAACTAGGAATAAGCCTAGTTGGGAATCCGAAAGTTGCCAGCGGGATGCTTATAAATCGCCGCCGATAGCCAAGGCTGCGATCGATCATCTGGACAACGCCTGGCGGGGTTGCTTGAACACCGCATGAAAACACGGTGCGCCAGCCGACACAGATGATTGGGCGCGCGTTACTGCAATTTCTGCTAGTTCCCGGCTCATTGAGCTCAGTGCTACAGTGATTACCGGGCGATAATGCTCATTCCTTTGGACTTACGCCGTCGGTTGGGGCATTTGCAGTGGAAAGCGTATGAACCTAGTTTGCACGCACGTTCCGCAAATCTCCGGCAAGGGCGCATTACGCTCATGCCCGAACAGTGCTGCCCGCAGGAAATGGACATTTCTTCGCAATTTCGTCGGTTTGAATTTGCTTCTGTCTGCGGCCTTGTTGTGCTCATGGGGCGGTGTCGCAGAAGCCCGAGTTCCGTCTCGCAAGAATGTGCTACTCATCACGGATGCAGGAAACTCCAATCCCGCCACCCATGAGCTGACCCAGGAGCTCCAGACATTTTTCCGTGGAAATCCCGACTACCACCTGGAGTCTTACACGGAGAGTCTCGATACTGCGGCTCGATCCGGCGAGCAGGCGCAGGTCGAGATTTTGGAAGGGCTCATTTACAAGTTTCGCGAGCACAAGATAGACGCCCATGTAGCTATGGGGTCGGAACCCATTCGGTTCCTCGCAGCGTCGCCAACGGCTCCAGGTTTTTTCATGGTCGACTGGAAGCGGTTGAAACAATGGCACGTCCGAGAGGCGAGTCTTTCTCAAGGTAGCATCTTCATGTTTGGGGAGCAGTCGCTTTGGGAAGGTCACCGCCTGTCGATCACTGCCATTGGGTTCGTTGTGACAATCCTTTTTTTTCTGGCAGTTTATGCCTGGTTTAAGACAAGTCAGCTCCAGCTAGCGAAGAATTCTCTGATTAGGCTGAGTGGCCTGCTGATCGACTCGGAGGAGAAAGAACGTCGCCGCCTTGCGTCGGAACTGCACGACGATTTCAGTCAGCGGATGGCGCTACTTTCTATCGGCTTGGAGACCGCGGAAGAGATGATTATGCGGGAACCGCACCGAGCACGCCAGAAGATACATGAGCTTATAGATTCAGCCAGTGAGATCGGCGCCGATCTTCACAACGTGTCTCATCGTCTGCACTCTTCCACTTTGGAGCGGCTGGGGCTGGTGCCCGGCGTGAGTTCGTTCTGTAAGGAATTTGCCGCGCAGCAAGGCGTCCAGGTTGAGTTCCTTCATGGCAACATCGGGCGAAACATCTCCCCGGACATTGCGCTCTGCCTGTTTCGTATTGTGCAGGAGGCGCTTCGCAACGTGAAGAAACACAGCGGCGTCACTCAAGCTCAGGTCACCTTGAAGGTTGAAGCTAAGACTCTGCATCTTTCGGTTCGGGACCATGGAATCGGCTTCCAAATGAATCTCAACGATTGCAGAGGTTTAGGTTTGTTAAGCATGGCAGAAAGATGCCGATTGCAGGGCGGAGAACTCAAGATCATCTCGAGACCTCACAAGGGAACAACCATTGACGCCCGGTTGCCGCTCCACTCCCGGCCTAATGAGATGATGCACGTGACAGAAGCAGAGAGAGCGACAATCTCTCGCATAGCGGCAGGAGGTAAATGAGGATGACGACCGAGGGTACCCTCCCTAACCAACCGGATCACCATGCTCCTCCGCGCCCACGCTTTCTTATTGCCGATGATCACGCGATTCTTGCCGACACGCTTCGCCTGCTTCTCGAACCGAAGTATGAGGTAGTCGGAGTGATATCCGACGGCCGAGCGCTTGTTGCCGCGGCTTACCAACTTAATCCGGATCTAATCATTGTTGACATCGGAATGCCTCTGCTGAATGGATTGGACGCCGCTCAACGCATCAGGGAAGAACTTCCGGAGGTCAAAATCGTCTTCCTTACGATGCAGAACGACCCCAACCTCGCGGCTGCAGCCTCTCAGCTCGGAAAAATTGGATTTGTTCTAAAGCAACAGGCTGCCTCGGAACTGCTAACGGCGATCGATTCTTTGTTGCATGGAAGATCGTACATTACCCCGAGGCTCAGAACCACGGATTGGGTCGAGGTGAAGTCGCGAGCTCGACAATACGCGAAGGAGTTAACGTCCCGGCAAAAGGACATCCTTCAAATGTCCGCGGAAGGCCGTCAAATTAAAGAAATCGCTGCACGTCTCCAACTGAGTCAGAAGACAATCCAGTTTCACAAATATCACATCATGCAACAATACAACCTGAAGAATAATGCCGACCTGGTCTTATTCGCATTTAAACAAGGGCTGATCATGCTTGACGCTGAGGCTTCGAGTCGTCAGCAACGTGCATAGGGCTCTCCTCTCCTAGGCGTTTTCCTAGTTGTGACCAAATACAGCTCATCCGTAACATCCGTCCCAGTTGCTCGCGAAGGATTCAGTTTCATGAGACGGGTTTGGAACGCCCGGCTGGCGATTGCTGACGTGCGCGTCTCGCGGCGGAGGGTCGCAGCTTACTTCTTTCGCCGGCCCATTGTGGTTGCAGGAAGGTAAAGCAGGAGCCAAAGAAAACTGTTTTGTTCAAGCTCGAAATACTTGGTTTCTGTTTCATTGGAGAGATTGTGTGAATCGCCCTCGCGTGTTGCTGGCGGATGACCATCGAGCTTTGCTCGAGCGCATGACGGCGCTTTTGAGCTATTCATACGAAATAGTAGGAGCCGTGCGCAATGGTCAAGAATTGGTGACAGAAGCAATTCGGCTGAACCCGGACGTCATCGTGCTCGACATAACGATGCCATTGATGGATGGGATCGAAGCAGCGCGTAGATTACGGGAAATCGGGCTTTCCGCGAAGTTGGTATTTCTGACCATCCACAACGAAGACGAATTTGTCAGAGCGTGTTTAGACGAGGGTGGGCAGGGCTACGTCCTGAAGGCTCACATGAAAACACATCTTGTTCGGGCCATTGAGGCGGCCCTGATGGATTGCACATTCATCTCATCGGCGCACGCCCATCGGACTGGTCCAGAAAGTTATCCTGGCGCGTGATGCCGGTTCGGCAACTACCGCGCGAGCCCGGCGAGAACCCACCAACGACGGCCAGGGAAAGTCGATCAAGCCTCTCCGTAACCAGCGCGCATCGCGCACGCCGCAGTCACGGAAACTGCCCATCGGAGGAGGGGTCAACTAACTATTTGTCCAAACACTAATCCGGACTCTCGCTATCTTCTTGATTGTACGGAGCGGGAGACCGGGATCGAACCCGCAACCAACGGCTTGGGAAGCCGCTACTCTACCATTGAGCTACTCCCGCTCTCGAAACTCCGGTCTGATCCAGCGTGGAAATGCGGCACCGTGCCCACAATGTTGGAGAAGCGCTCTCTCATGCAAAACCATCTTTACCAGCACAAGTCACACAAGGCGCGGAACGGTCCACTCACGCAGGGTTCCAGCAGCTCGAAGAGAAGCAGGTCTACCCGTTAACGGGCCAGTTGCCTGCTCGAATTCCACACACTCGTGCTTGGAATGAACTCGATCATGGCTTGGATGCTTGAGCATTACCCCCATTCTTCTCCTCGGCTCCGATCGGCGGGAGCGTGTGAACGGCAACCAGCGATACGCCAACAACGTCGTAGCCTTTCTCGAGTCGCACCTTCAGCAAGGCCTGAAAAACGGGGAATCGCGGCGTGTCGCCAGTGTTTTCCTGGAGATGAATCGCCTTGGTCAATTCGTCCAGGCCAGGCCCTGAGGTGGCATACAAGATTGCGCCTTCTGAGCCGGTCGTATCGAGGCCGCCGAAATCCGCGATGTACCGTCCAGGCACAATTCCTGGCTGAATCGTAATCAGGCTGTAATCTGCCTTCAAGACTTGGGTGTTCGGATCGCGTTCTGTATGGTAGGTCGACGCCTCGTTGGGGCGGGGATGGGCGTTTTCGATGACGCCTCTCCATTGCTCCAGGCGCGTGTCGAAATCCCTGAAACTAAAGTCGCCCAAGTTGCTGAAGTTGGCAACCGCGATGTTTTGTGAGGATGAGCCAAGCATGATCACGTTATGCTGCGTTAGATCGTCGACAGTAAGTTCGCGGCTCGGCTTGACGATCGGCGTATACCCCATCTGGCCAAAGAGATTCGACAGCATGCCGACGGCTCTGAGTTCGCCGAAGCCCAAGTACGAATTCTCGTAATAAAGCTTGCCAGCCCGTGCAACGAGAGACGGATTCGAGGCGAATTGCGCGGCCAGGTGGGAATCGACTGGAGCGCCGCGGTAATCGGTCGCGCCTCGCTTGAAGCGAAATAAATCGTTGTAGTTGTCGAGAAGGAATACGGCATCCGGGTAAGCAATGACCGGAGTCGGATCGTTGCCGATGTACTTTGCCCAAAACGCTTTCACCGGATCGGAATACTTCTCAAGGTCCGATTTCGCGACGCTTGCGCTCTTCCTGCCGACGCCCAGTGGAGCCCACTTGCTTCCGATCCATAGACCGGCGAAGAAGGCGCCGATGACCAGCGCCACCGCAATCAAGGCGCCTCGCGATACTGGCTTGCCCGCTCGGCGAACTTGCGGATCGATGGGATCCGGAATGCTTTGCAGGGGCTGATCATTCGATAAAACAGCATCGCCCACAGAGGAGGACTTCCCGCCGGCAAGGGCTTCGACGCTGCCCGAACATTCAAAAATGGGCAGGTACTGGCCCTTCGGAATCACGATCACAATGGAATCGTGAACTCCGTCCGAGTCATAGTATTCTTTTAGCTTTTGCCGAAGGCGATGAATCTGAACGCGGACAATAGGGTCCACCTTAGGATCGAAATCCAGAGGCCGGTTCAACGCCTCTATTCCTATGGTGTATTCCTTTAGCGTCTCGGTGCTTGGATGGAAGGTCTTTTGTACGAGGTACCGCAGCAGTTGCTGCAGCATAGATGCGTTGTGAAAACTGGCAGATTGCAGGACTCTCTGGACCTGCTGTTGGCATGCATCTCGGGGAGGGGCTCCCGCCGTGATTTCAGCCTGCGCGTTCACTTGTTAACGCCTCCAAGTAGCACAATGCCTCGAACCTGAACCTGCTTGCGCTAGACCTCCCGGCGCCTACCAGTTATCGTTCAACTAGAGCTTCCGCGACACGGATTGTTTTTTCGCAAGGATTCTACGCCAGATACGCGCTGCAGGCGAATCGTTGCAGCTACGTGCCAACTTAGGCCCTAAACATCTTTCTTTGCAACGCGAGCCGTTCATGTATCGCCAGCAGAGCGGTCGTCGATGGACTGCCCGAGGGCTATGGTTCTTTCCGGCAGAGGGTTGGAAGACTCTCCATTAGAAGAGGGGGTCGGGCCGCCGGACAAGACACCCATTCTTAACTTTGCGAACCTCATCTTTAAAGCGGTTGCGATGTCGGGTCGCTTGCCTGCCTGCCCGAGCGACAGCAGATGCTCGACACCTACCGTCAGCACAACAATACGGCCTGATGTAGAAATCACTCCACTTCACAAGATGACCGGCTTTCGACCGCCTGCTCATGCAGGATGTGAAGTCTTGATCGGCAGAGGAGGGTAATCAGGCAGACTCTTGTAGCCAGCGGCTAACCCTCAAAAGGCGTCGTCAGTAGAGAAGTCTTGCCTTTGAGAGACTTAGGCACCTTAAGTGATTTTAATTTAGAAAGATAGCCAGGCTTTTCGGCCCTCCGGCTGAGCATTAGTCCAGATTGTTGGCAGCGTGATTTTACGTTACAAGGCTCTTAACATCGATGTAACTTCTCAGTTCCGCCATATTCAAACCTTAAGAGATAGCGATAGTTACCCTGGACCCTCTACGTTTCAGAACTCCAGTAACCCCGCCGTTACTAGTCAATAGAGGTTGATCGGCACAGTATGGTCGGGCGTTGTCAAGGGAGGAATTCTGCTGGGAGATCTCCACCCGTCTCGCGAGGAAGCGGGACTCACTTGACCACGCTTGTCTTGAAAACGTAAACATCGATGTTTAAATCCCGGCATCCATCGACCACCCTCGAAGCGCTCTGGAGGCTATATGCAAAAGCGAATTCTCGTTCTGGCTGCAGTTGCAGTTTGTCTCATATCGCTCCCGTTTGTCGCGAGAAATACGTTTGCGCAAGCTGTGGCAGGAACCTTGCTTGGTACGGTTCAGGATTCTTCGGGAGCCGTAATTCCGGGGGCGAATGTAACGCTTACCAATGAGGGGACAAATGTCACCAACCAAACGACAACCGGGCCGCAGGGCTTCTTTACATTTCCTAACCTCAATCCGGGCCAGTACAGCGTCACGGTGGAAGCCAACGGCTTCAAGAAGCTGGTTTCGGCGCATAACCTTGTCCAGGTGGAAAAAACGACACGCGTCGACCTGGCGCTGACGCCTGGAGCGGTAACCGCCGAGGTGAAGGTAACGGGAGCGACGCCGCTGGTCGAGACCACGACCTCCGACATCGGCACAACGATCGACCAGACACAAATAGAGAACCTGCCTGTAAACGGGAGAATCCCAGCGCTGCTGATGCAGCTTGCTCCCGGATCCACGCCGACAGCATGGGGCGCGGGCAATGGCGAAGATTCATCCACGGCATCGACGACGGCTCCGGGCGGTGGCGGCGGCGGCGCCTACACTGCCACAAACGGCTTTCCTTTCGAGTCGAATCTCTACCTTGTGGATGGCGTGACCAACGTGGAGTTGATGAACGCATACATGGGGCTCCAGATTCCATTCGACTTCATCGGTGAAATGAAGCTCGAAACCAGCGCTCCTACGGCGGAATACGGCAGCTACGGCGCACAGGTATCCAACATCACCACCAAATCGGGAACCAATAAGTTTCACGGTCAGGTCTTTGAGTACAACCGCAACACGGTGTTCAATGCGGCCGACTACTTCAGTAAAGTGAATCCGCCGTTCCACCAAAACCAGTTCGGCGGCGAAGTGGACGGCCCCATTCTCAAGGACAAGCTGTTCTTCGCAGCCGATGTGCAGTGGCTCAAGCAAGCCACGGGTTCTTCCAGCACCGCGAGCCTGCCTACGGCGGCGGCGCGGAGTGGAGATCTGTCGGCCTTCGTCAGTAACGGCAAGGGACCGATCACCAACCCGATGGCATGCTATTACAGTGCCCAGGCCAACGGCCTCGCCAACCCCGTACCTTGCACTGCCAGTGAGGCAGTCACCGTAGCCGGAACCTACGATACGGTTCCCGCTTCGGACATCGTGCCCATTGCAGGAGCCACTTCAGGCTACCTGCAGCCCTCCGTGTGGCCCTTGCCCAACCTCTCCGGGCCAGTCAACAATGCCAGCGTTGTGCAATTGAACGATGCATCCCAGCCGCAGGAAGACGCCCGCGTCGATTGGGCCATCTCGCAGAGCGACCGCTTCTTTGCACGCTTTGGGTATAGCAATCGGACGGTCAACCAGCCGTTGGACCTTGGCACCGCCACGAAGCCGGCCATCTTCATGAACAACGGAAACATCAATGCCACCAACCAACTCAGCAACAACGTTGTGGGTTGGGACCACACGTTCGGCAGTAAGAGTACCGTGATTAATCAGTTGCGTCTGGGCTACAGCCGCTACGCGACCCACGCCTTCACCACCGCGAACGGAATTGCCGAGAACAATGCTCTGGGCGTCCCCAACGGCAACATCGATGCTTATAGCGATACCAGCGGTGTCGCTCAGGTGAATATTTCCGGTTGGATGGGTACTGGGGACCCAGGCTGGGTGCCGCAAGGATTGGGCAGACTTTCCAACATCTACCAGATCAACGACGCGTTTGCACTTGTGCATGGCCGCCATAACCTCAAATTCGGCATTGCGTTCCAGCCCATCCAGGCACGCGTCTACAACTCGCAGAATGATCCTCGCGGGCAGTTCAGCGCCACCGGCAACTACACGGGCACGGGCAGCAACGGCGCGGCCCTCGCCGACTGGCTGGTGGGCGCCATGGGAAACGGCAATTGCCAGGGAAATGCGGTATGCCGGGACCACTTTTTCGCCCCGCCTAACACGCGGACCAAGCAAATTTCCGAATTCGCGCAGGACGATTATCGGTTAAGCAACAAGGTCACGCTCAACCTCGGTGTCCGCTACGACATCTACACTCACCCAGTGGATGCCAAGAACCTGCAAAGCAACTTCGTGACCACGGGGCCAAACGCCGGCTTGATCCAGTTGGCCTCGTCAAGCAACCGCGGCCCCAATGTGAACACTTATTACGGCAACGTCGCGCCGCGCCTCGGCGTCGCCTACACGCCTGATAACGGCAAGACTGCATTCCGCGCCGCCTATGGGATAAGCTACTTCAACGGCAACTTCGGCGCCAACGGAGGCACGCTGGAACGGAACTTCCCGCTACTGGATATGGAAAACAACGCTTCGCCGCAGAGTAACTGCGATACGATCGGAACTCCGACTCCGGCCCCCGGTGCTCCCACCGGGTTATTCGATTCGGCCTGCGGATCGCTGATCCTGGCCAACGGCCTTCCGGGTAACGAGACCTCCGGATCGCCGGTGTACCAGCCGCTGGTTCCTTATTCGGTGCCGCCAGGTGGGTTCATCGCATCGCCTCCAGGGTTCGGCGTCTACCAGGTGGCCAGCAACTTCCGCCAGGGCCGAGCCGACAACTGGAATGTCAGCATCGAAAAACAACTCGGCGCGAACATGGCGCTCCATGCCGCGTACGTGGGCACTAAAGGCGCCTATCTCTATAACGATTGGCAACTCAACCAGTGCAACCCGACGTCGTTCACTCAGGGCCCGACCTACGCCCAGCTGCAGGCCCAATTCAACACCCCCGGCCAACCAATCCAAAACCAACCGTATCCGGGTACTCCGTATTGCTTTCCGTTTTACAGCATCGCGCCCACCGTTTCGACCATGGATTTCCGCAACAGCGGAGCCAAGTCGCACTACAACGCCGGTCAGATCGTGTTTGATCGGCGCGCTGGCGCGAACCTGACCTTCACTGCAGCCTACACCTGGTCGAAGCTGATGGATAACTACTCCAACCAACTCGACAACTACGACCAGAAGCAGTACCTGGTCACGGCGGGCTGGCACCATGCCAACTTCCCGCAGACCCTCACCCTCACCTACGTGTACGGTCTGCCGTTCGGCCGCGGGAAGAAGTACGCTAGCGATGTCTCGCCTGCGGGAGACTTGATCATCGGCGGATGGTCGATCAGCGGCGTCACCTGGTTCCGATCAGGCGCGCCCCTGCTCGTTACCTCGGGCTCGCAGTACCTGCTGGCTCAAAACAGCGGACAGCGCGCCAACTACAGTTGCTCTGTGGCCGATAATCCGCACACCATTTCGGAGTGGATCCAGACGAGTTGCTGGTCGCAGCCCATCGGATTCGTCTTCGGCAACGCCAGTGTCGCGCAGGGCAGTGCGTATGGGCCGCGCTACCAGAGCTGGGATATGTCCTTTGGCAAGACGTTCCCTATCACTGAGCAGATACATTTGCAGTTCCAGGCCCAATTTTTCAACATCTTCAACCACACGAACCTTCAGACGCCCAATACGAGTCAAAATGCCGGCGCCGGAAGCTTCGGCGTGATCAGCAACGACTTTTTGCCGCGGCAAGGACAGCTCGGATTGGTTCTCTCGTTCTGAGGTTAGCCGTTTCAAAAGAATGTGCGTCCGGGATTGGGGCCTCAATGGAATGACTCCATTAGGCCCCAACAGGGAGATCCCCGCGACAATATCCTCTGCAACGAAGGAAATGCTGAAACCTACACATTATTCACGACACACGCGGTGAATCGCGTGTGATCCGGGTTGTATCCGGGTGATCCACATCGACTGTTTTCCGCGGTGAATGCCGTTTGCTGTGAACTGCCGAGGTGATGAAATGACAACCAAATACTCGCGACGGAGAGCGATCAAAAGAGTGGCGGCAACGGTCGCCCTAATGGGAATGCCCAATCTGCTTGAATCGCAGGCGCCCGGGGAAGGCACTGCCCGGTATAACTATTCTCCGAAGTCGCGCAATGTGCCATTGGGTACGGCGCGCGGTGTTCATCCCGGTCGCGTCGTCTGGGTGCACGATCCAAAAGCAGCGCATTGGAGCGGCGCTCGCAAATCCGTAACCGATCAGTGGTGGATGGATTCGAGCACGGATCAGGCGCGGGTTGACGAAATGGTTTCTCTGGCGCTCCACAAGCTGACTGGAGCAGTGACTGACGAAAAAGCATGGAACGTCATCTTCGCGTACTACAACCAGCAGGCAAGAGGATTGCAAGGCACCCCGTACCGGAAGGGAGAAACCATCGCCGTCAAGGTGAACTTGAACAATAGCAAGCCCGTAGTGCCCACGAACCTGGTGAACGTTTCCCCGCAGGTGACACTGGCGATGATTCGTCAGTTGGTGGAACATGCGCATGTGCCTGCGGAGGACATCCTCGTGTACGATGCACAACGCAACATTTACCCGGGGTTGCTCGACAAAATCTGGGGTGGATACAAGGAAATCCGATTTGTGCAAAGGGACGCCCCCGATCCGGAGCACCAGAAGCACCCTGCATACGGCGCCATACACAACCTCGAAGCGGCGCAATGGGTGGAAGGAGTAAGTTACTCGGCAAATCATTGCAATGCTGCGCGCTTCGCTCCGCAGCAGGTAATGGACGCGACTTACCTCATCAATCTCGCATTGCTCAAGGCTCATTCCTATCCCTTCGCAGCGGCGGAGGGCGGTGACGAGGGACAAACTGGTGTCACCTTGACTGGGAAGAACCACTTTGGCTCGATCAAGGGACCAGGGGAACTGCACGGAATCATCAACACCAATCAAGGAGGCACGCCCCACGCCTATTCGCCAATCGTGGATTTGGCCGCCTCGCCGAGCCTCGGCGCAAAGACGATACTTTATGCCATGGACGGGATCTACTGTGCCCGGCGCCACATGTCCTACCCGCTGCATTTTCCCAATGCGCCTTTCCACAATCCAGCAGACCCTTATGAGAATCCCAACTGGCCCTCGAGCATTCTGGTCTCCCTCGACGGAGTCGCGCTTGATTCCGTAGCTTTGGACATCCTCTATTCTCAGACCAAGAACAATAATGACGAAGACGGTCACCCAAGGATCGCAATTCGTGAAAACGCCGATGACTACCTGATGGAAGAGGCACTCGCTGACCATCCCCCATCTGGAACAAGTTATCGACAAAACGGCAAACATGTAACCAGTCTCGGTGTGTTCGAGCAATGGGACAGCGACGACGATCGCAGGTATTCGCGTAACCTCAATCCCGAGCAGGGCAAAGGTATCGAGTTGATTTACGTCAACCGGACCTAACTTATCCGGTTGAACAGTTGCTTTACGACGGCCCCGGCGTCGTGCTGCTGCAAGCCGGGTGGCCAGCCACCGCCACCCCATGGCGCTTGGGACAGTGCCGATTCCGGCACGAATTCCCGTGACCCGGGGAGGAACAGAGGCATGTTAAGAAACTGGGCCTCAAAAAAATGCGCCCAGCATGACCAATGAAAGGAGCAATCACCCACCGTGCACCAGGAAAAAGGCACTGCGAACATTCTGCAAACGATATGTCTTAT
>Ga0210397_10001746_pt1 | contig 13898 bp, 9 predicted proteins | sample IncBWH2OmetaG_FD_160126 | JGI IMG/M metagenome (GOLD analysis project Ga0210397, IMG submission 160126) | Forest soil microbial communities from Barre Woods Harvard Forest LTER site, Petersham, Massachusetts, United States - Inc-BW-H-2-O ...
AATCCGTCGTGCATTCAGCAGAAGGAGGTCCGGACAGCAGAAGTTGCTTGAACTTGGTTGTTAGGAAGGCTTACAGTGCCGAACATCGAGAGTCGCTGCAATCAACTAAAACTCGGACATCCTCCCAGAACATGGTTGCGGTGGCCAGCGCCCGATTAACGCGGTTACCGGAAACTTGACTAGCGGACACGCTTTTCGCCAATTCCTCTGAGAACCTCGCCAAGCCACTCAAAGAGGCTCTTCTTCACGGCTCGACCTCTTCCATCGCAGTAATCACACTTGCATGTGCCCAAGCAGACGACGCACTTTACCGTGAGACTCTGCCCAGTTCCTTCGCAGTTCGCGCAATGTCCGCTGCCACTGCATCTCCGACAGACATTTTGGTGTATCGGCATACAAACTCTCGGTAAGTATACGGCACTCGATGCGCTGTCCCGCTCAACTCCTGATAAACGCGCTTACCGGAGAAGTGGATTTCCGACAATTGCGGGCGGGTACAAGAGAAAAAACCGGGATGTCTTGATTAGACGACGCCACGCCGTAAAGCAGTGGACGGCTGGATTTGCACCAGCATTGGCCCGGCGCAACTTATTCTAGAGCCAAATATGCAGTCCCGCCATCATAGGCAGCCTGATTCGCCCTCTAGTTTCAAACTCCTGGTAAACGCCGTTATCGGAAACTCAGCCTAAAGGTTGGAACCAATTCCAAAGTCAAGGTCACTTTCTAACGCAAGAGAACTCTGCTCGCTAGGGAATGTAAGGCCCTTTTACCTCGCCCCAGCCCCATTGCGGCATCGGAGCCGAAGGCCCGATTGGATTTTCGACGACCGCAGAGTTGATGACGGCGATGCGTGATCCCCACTCCAAGTAACCCACGAGTGCGGAGCGAAATTCTGGATCATCGGGCATGCCCATCTCGTCCGCGGTATCAAGCAGCAGAGTTACCCAACGCTTTCGTTGCTGCTCGGTTAGATGCTTCTGTAGGTGTTTCGCCACCATCGTTGAATGGCTGTGCTTGCCGTCGCTAGTGTAGAGCTTGGGCCCACCGAGAACTTCCGAAACGAAATGAGCAACAGTTTGGAAGTGTTCCTCAGGCATCTCGGCGAAGACCGGACTTAGCACAGAGTCAACGCGGACGTGTTCGTAGAATTTCTTGAAGAGTGTTTCGATTCGCTCCCCGCCTCCGCACCATTCGTAAAGCGTGGGTACGTTCCTATCTGTCATTAAAGAATTATACCGACGTTGCGTGGCGGGACAAACGGTTTTGGCTCTAGATCCTGATTAACGACGAAACCGGACATCAGAATGGTCCCAAAACCACTTCTCCGGTAACCCGACTATACGGGAGTTAGGAATATAATCGCCGAGGCGCTCGCGCCGGTGAGCTAGTTCGTTGAGCCGAAATCAAGAACCCGGAGAACAAATGCCAGGCAAATCTGGGCAACGGACGCATGACCGGAACGGACCTTTCAATGCGCACGGGGTCGAGGTTTTCCTGCCGTACGAAGCCGTGGTCGATCGTTTGGAAGGTGCTGCCAAGCAGCTTGCCGGGGCGTCGGTCCTTCATCGCGGAGGACTCGCAATCCTGAGGTTGGGAGCAGGGTCAACAACGGACGGTAACGACTCGCGACCCGATGTCTGGCTGCAGGGAGGGATCCATGCCAACGAGTGGATTGGCCCGGATGAGGCTGATTGCTTCCCATTACTTTCAAACATCGAGATAGCAGTTCCGTTCCGTTGAGAGTCGCTAAAGAGAGTATGGGAATTTGCTTAGAAATCTGTCACCAAGTTGTCTGACGGTCAAGTCCTGATAAACGCAGCGTTAATCAGGACTTATGGCATTCCACTGTGTTGTGGGTAAGTCGGCAGGTGCTATTCCAAGTCTCAGAACGCCGTTTATGGATAGTCTCCGAGTTGCCGACGATGCGCTCGTGGAGGTCGGGTGTGTTCAGGGGTGTAAATCGTGGACGGAACCAAGGCTGGCGAATAAGTTGCAGGGAACCAATTTAACCTTTCTGGCGTCATTAAGTCATATACGCCAAAATTCCTCCTGGAGGGCTGTCCATGTCGATCTTTCAGGACATCCGCTACGCGTTACGACTGCTAGTCAAGAGTCGTGTGTCCACGATCGTAGCAATCCTCTCTCTAGCTCTAGGTATCGGTGCAACCACCGCAATTTTCAGCGTTGTTTATGCCGTTTTGGTCGATCCGTATCCTTACGCAGGGGCGGAACGCATTGGGGGCGCGCACGTCCTGAATTCCAAGGGCGACCACTACATCGGCTACACCATGGCCGAATATCTCGAGATGAAAGCGCGCTCCAAGACCATTGAGAGCATGATAGTTAACAACCGGCGCAGTGTGGTAATGACCGAGGCGGGCATCCCGGAAGCCGTCATTCAAGAGGACTTCTCTCCGAATGCGTTCGACTTTTTTGGCGTTCAGCCGCTGTTTGGCCGCACGTTCTCGCCACGGGATGCAGGCGATGAATCAAAAGTCGAACCCGTCGCTGTTCTGAGTTATTTGTTTTGGCAACGTCATTTCGCCGGCAGGCGGGACGTCCTGGGGCAGCAAATCCGTCTCAACGACAAGTTATTCACTGTCATCGGCGTGCTTCCGGCTCGGTTTACATGGAACGACGCCGACGCATACACCCCGCTGGAAATCCACCCCGGCAGCGACGAGCGTTATGGCGTGGTGCTTAAGGTGAAGCCCGGCATCCCCAGGGCGCAGATCAACTCCGAGTTTCAGAGCTTCCACGAGAAGTTCGCAAAAGGCGCTCCGTCGTACGCTTATCCCGAACCACCCTTCCGCACAGAGTTCAAGTCGGTCAACGAGGGCATCCTCGGAAAGTTCGCCAACACGCTCGTGACGCTGCTGGCTGCCGTCGGATTCCTACTGTTGATCGCGTGCGCAAACGTCGCAAATCTCCTGCTGGCGCGAGCCAGCGCGCGGCAGGGCGAAATCGCGGTGCGCGTCGCTTTGGGTGCCGGTCGGAAGCGTGTGGTCCAGCAACTCCTCACTGAGAGTGTAATTCTCTCCGTTACGGGAGGAGTGCTGGGCGTAGCCCTTGCCTATGGTGGAGTGAGGGCGGTGGTCGCGCTCATGCCCGAATACTCGGTGCCGCACGAGGCCGTGATAGCCATCAATCTACCCGTGATGTGCTTCGCGGTGGTAGTTTCCGTGTTGACGGGTATCCTCTTTGGCCTCGCACCTGCGCTGCAACTTTCCAGTCAGAATCAGGCTGTGTTTCTCAAGGCCGCCGGAAGAGGCTCCGGTGCAGGCGCGGCCGGGCACCGCCTACGCGATGTGCTGATCATTTCCGAGGTTGCCCTCTCCCTTTTGCTCCTCACAGGGGCCGCGCTTGCCGCATCAGGCATGCTTGAACTCAGCAAACAGAAACTCGGCTATCATCCCGAAGGTGTGCTAACGATGTATGTATTTACACCGGCTACTCACTATCCCCAATGGAGCCAACGCCGCGCCTTTTTCACAGACGTCCTCGAACACCTGCGCAAACTTCCAAGCGTGGAATCAGTGGCTGCATCCCTCACCGGAATGCCTCCCTATACCGGCGCTCCTTCGAAATTTGATATTGATGGACTGCCGTCGCCCAGCACTAAAATTCGAGTTAATCTAGTCAGCGACGGCTATTTCGGGACGCTCGGCATTCCCCTTCTGAAGGGCCGCTATTTCGATGAGATGGACGTCTCTCGCGTCAATCCAGTCGCTGTCGTTACCGAAGATCTCGTAAAGAAATACTTTCCAGTCGGTCAAGATCCTATTGGCAGACAAATTAGCCTGGATTTGTTTACGGGTGCACTTCCTCCCGACTTCACAAAATCTCCAAGGGACCCACATGCGTTTCAGATTGTCGGGATCTGCGGTACTTCCCGCAATTCCGGTCTCCGCGACGCGCCGGAACCCGCGGTCTATCTCCCCTTCTCAACCATATTTCCACCTGGAATGATGTTTGCCATTCGCACCACTAAGTCGGACCCCTTAGTACTTTCTAATGGCGCACGCCAATCTGTAAGTTCGGTGGATCCCAGTCAGCCTATTACGTTCGTCCGCACCCTGGATGAACTCGTAAAAAGCGAACTTGCTTACCCACGATTTGCTACGTTTCTCTTTGGCATCTTCGGTGTGATCGGCTTGACTCTAGCTTGCACGGGAATTTTCAGCGTGGTTTCTTACGCAGTTTCCCAACGTACGCGCGAGTTTGGCATCCGTATGGCTTTGGGAGCCACACCAGGTAGAGTGTTGGGATTAGTGGTCCGTTCGACGGGGCTCGTACTCGGCATGGGCTTCGTGCTAGGAACGATACTTAGTGTTGTATCGAGTCGTGCCCTGGCCGGCAAACTTGAGGGCATCGGAGTTGCGAGCCCATCGATTCTCGTGGTAATCACCGGCGTCTTGGCTGTAGCGGCGCTATTGGCTTGCGCCATCCCGGCGCGATCCGCCACCAAGGTGCAGCCCGTGGATGCCTTGCGCCACGAGTAATTTCAATCTAAAGAGAATGAGTGCTTTCCACTTGCCTGTGTAGTCGGGTAACCGGACATTGAGAATCTGGCCAATTCCAGTTTTCAGGTGAAGGCCTTACACGGCCACGTTGAGCGACGCCCAGCTTTCGTGTCTGGACAGTTCGAAAATATCAGACTTGCTGACCGGAGCTTTTGTGCGGCCCCGAAAACCCCTTTGCAGCCTGGTCTACGGTGGGCGACATCTCGATCAACATGTCTACCTTCGTCAATTTCAGGCTATGTTCAATCATCGGCTGTGCAGCGGCTATGCGGAGCCCGCCGGCTGCACTTTTCAGCTTCGTGAAGCACCTTACGATCGCTCCAATCGCCGCACTGTCGGCGTGCGTCACGGCCGCCATGTCAAAAATCACCAGCGTCTGCTGCGCCACAATCAAGCCATCCACTTCTCGCTCCAGCCGGGCACAGTCCGGTCCACAGTGTATGCTGCCTTTCATCTCGAGCACGGTCACATTTTGCTGCAAAGTTCGTTTTGTGAAGTCTGTCATCGCGGCGCGCCGCTCTCCTCGCCCTCATAGGGAAACTGCCGGATCAGCCGCACGCAATCCCCAAGCGCGGAAAAAATCGAAGTCCCCCAGCCGCACGGAACAAATGAAGCCATCTTCTGGTTCACTGCCTTGTCTGCCTCCGCGTAAAACCGCAATCGCTGCCCGGGAGGCGGCGTGGCAAACTCCTTCACGGTGATCGCAAACGTTACGCTGCCGTCTGCCGTCTGCTTCACAATGGAAAAGTGATGCAGCTGCATCAACTGCTCCGCGGAATTTGCTTGTATGTGTACCCAATCGCTCATCGACCCATGCCTCTTTGTCTCTGTTGCGCGCTGCCGCGGATACTAGGTCACCGCAAGGCTCAAGTCAACGTGGGCGTATTGCATAGTTTTTCGCATCGAACTTAATTTCGATAAGCAATAATAAACGCGCTTATGTTTATCAATTGACTTTCACTTGCCTGTGCCCGGCACGCATTACCGGACATTGAGGATCGGGCCGATTTCACTTCTCCGCTAACGGCGTTAACCAGGATTTAACGAGGCTACTTTCTGCGTTTCTCCTATTTGAGCTGGTACCGCACTCCCCGCAAGGTGTTTACCACCACAGTTGTTACACCTTATTTTTTCTACTTCAAAAGCAGTAGTTCTGACACTTATTTCCGAGTGTGCTCCATGCAATCGTTTACCGGGGCATCCTCGAGTCGAGGCGAAACAACCAGGCTAGGAATGCGTTCATTAGGATTCGCCGATTGCAGTCGCACAGGCATAAGAGGGCAAGCTGAGCCTGTATGACGATGGTCAATCAAAACTGGTAGTTCACCACAATTCAAGAAAGCTCGTGAAGGAATGCCGCTCGAAGGGAAAGGGTCCATGAGCGCCGCGAAATTCTCAAAATCATCGCATTCGGGACCCGTACTCGTGCCCAAGGGAGCTGTCGACGACGAGATGTCGGTGATGGCCCGGGTCGCCCCGTTAACGGGCCGCGATACTGAGGTCAATCTTCTAATGGATCGTTGGGAGCAGGCGAACGAAGGCATGGGCCAGGTCGTATTGCTCATCGGCGAGGCGGGCCTGGGCAAATCGCGTTTGGTGCACACGCTGAAGGAGCATGTCCTGGGGCAGATGCTCGAAGGGGAGGTGGACTCGCCAGTCATCGAGTGGCGGTGCTCGCCACACTTCCAGTACACGGGACTGCACCCGGCCATTGACTTTTACGAGCGAGCCCTTGACTTCGGCCTCGAGGAATCGGATGAGGCGCAGTTCGACCGTCTGCTCAGTCGCCTAGAGGCGTACGACCTTGCCCGGCCGGAAACTTTGCCTCTGTGGGCGTCGCTGCTGGGATTGCCAACCTCAGACCGCTTCGCGCCGCTTTCTTTGTCTCCGACCCGGCTGAGGGAAGAAACGTTCCGGGTCATGCGGGAATGGCTGCACACCCGCGCGGTACGGAGGCCGGTCCTTTTCGTCGTTGAGGACCTACACTGGGTGGATGCGTCCACTTTGGAGTTCCTCGGCCAGTTCCTCGCGGAAGGCCTGCACGACCGGATCCTCACGGTGCTCACATTCCGTCCCGAATTCAAGACACCCTGGCCCGCCGTCGCACACCAGACCAGTCTCGCATTGAACCGCCTGACGCGACGCCAGGTCGGAGAGCTGTTGGGGAAGAGCGCCGCAGGCTCGTTGCCACAGCAACTGATTGATCAGATCCACCAACGGACCGGAGGTGTGCCCTTTTTCGTCGAGGAACTCGCAAGGATGGTGCAAGAATCGAGGCGGCTTGACCAGGCCGGGGGAGAGAACGCGCGATGCGACCTGATTGACCGGGGACTCCCCGGAACGCTCCGAGACTTGGTGGTGGCCCGGCTGGACGGCATGACGAGGAATCCTGAGGTCGCGCAACTCGCCGCGACACTCGGGCGCGAGTTCGCTTACGAGGTGCTCGCCGCCGTCACGACGGTGAGCGAGGCGACTCTCAAGGCCGAGCTAGCGACTTTGGTACGTTCGGAGATCCTATATCAGAAGGGCTACCCGCCCCGTTCCACATATATGTTCAAGCACGCGCTCCTCGAAGGCGCGTTGCATGATGCGCTGGCTACGGAGAAACGACAGCAGTTCCACCGCGAGATCGCGGAAACGCTTGAATCACGGTTCTCGGAGACCGCCCAGACGCTGCCGGAGTTGCTCGCTCACCACTTCACCGAAGCGGGCATGGTGGAGAGGGGAGTCAGCTATTGGTTGAAGGCGGGGTTGCGTTGCCTGGAGCGCTCGGCGAACGTCGAGGCTATCAGCCACCTGACAAAAGGCCTTGCGTTTGTTCGTGCTTTAGCAGAGTCACCGGAACGTGATGCCCAAGAGTTGCAGTTCCTTAATCCCTTGGGCACCACCTATATCGCTGCGCGCGGTTATGCCGCACCCGAGGTCGGCCCCGTCTTCAGCCGGGCCCGCGTACTGGCTGACCGGATCGGGCAGCCGGCGCAGCGGTTTGCGGTCATGTGGGGCAACTTTGCGTGGCACGTGGTACGCGGCGACTTCAAGTTGTGCATGGACCTGGCGGTCGAAGCGATCCAATTTGTTGGGGCGCTCAACGACCCCGGCATGATGATGGAAGCCCTGTTCCTGTCGGGTCTGACAATGCTATACCGTGGGGATTTCGCTGGCGCCAGTGATCAGTGCTCGCTAGCAGTGGCCGACTACGATGACCGCAAGCGCACGAAGTTCTGGGCCACCCACACCGGCCAAGATTCCGGTGCCACGCACCGTTGCTATCTGGCGCTAGCTCTATGGCATCTGGGCTACCCGGACCAGGCGCTGCAACTCAGTCGAGAAACCGTCGCGTTGGCGCACACCATCGGCCACCCATTTAGCCTGGAGTACGCATTGCATCATGCAAGTTGGCTTCGACAACACTGCCAGCTCGGCGACGAGGCGCAAGCGGCAGCCGATGAACAGATCGAGATCGCGACCGAACAGGGCTTTGCCTTCTGGCATGCTACGGGCACACTCTACCGAGGCGGTGGGTTGCTGTTGCAAGGAAACCTTGGGGGAGGGCTAGCCCTGCTCGTCGCAGGCCTTGAGTCCTATCGAGCCACCGGCGCTGAACTGGCACTTCCTTATTACCTCAGCCTTCTTGGCGATGGCTACATTCGGGCGGGCCGGTTCGAGGATGCGCACCGCGCGCTGGGCGAGGGGCTGGACCTCGCGGATAAGAACGACGAACGTTTCCAGGAGGCCGAGTTGCACCGCCTCTTGGGTGAGTTGCACTTAGCTGAGACGGACAACCAAGCCACCGCCGAAGAGTGCTTCCATACCGCCATCGAAACCGCACGCCGCCAGCAGAGCAGGGCTTGGGAACTCCGCTCCACTACGAGCCTCGCCCGGCTCTGGCAGCGCCAAGGATATGGCAACGAGGCCCGCGACGCGCTCGCGGCTGTCTACGGTACGTACACGGAAGGGTTCACGACGCCGGACCTCGCGGACGCCAAAGCACTGCTGGAGACGCTCGGAAACGAGCGTATGCGTGACGATTTTGCTGCGGGCGTAAAATATGTCCTGGGCTGCATCCCGCCGCCAATGGATGGACCCATCTCGATCGACTGGCGCTACGTCCCCTCGTCAAACCTCGGCGGCGACACGATTGGTTATCATTGGATCAACGACGACCACTTGGCACTCTACCTCATCGACGTGACGGGACACGGTTTAGACTCGGCACTTCTGTCCGTCACCATCACGAACGTCTTGCGATCCGGTTCGCTGATGGGCACGGATATGAGGCAGCCGGATCAGGTGCTAGCGAAACTAAACGACATGTTCCCGAGCGCGCGGCACGGCCAAAAGTTCTTCACAGCTTGGTATGGCGTATACAAGCGCTCCACCCGATTGCTAACGTGGTCGGGCGGCGGGCATCATCCTTCGATTCTCCTCGCACCAGGTGCGCGTGATCCAATCCTGTTGTCGTCCTCCGGCATGATGATCGGGGTGATGAGCGGACAGGAATACCCAGCCGAATCGTGCGAAGTAGCAGCCGGTGCACGCCTGTTAGTTTTCAGTGACGGGGTTTTCGAGATTTTCCGCGATGGGAAGACTGTCTGGGACATGGACGCATGTATCGAATACCTCGCAACGCGGGATTCGCGGGGAGGAGCCCTCATGGATGAACTACTTGCTCGTGTGCGCACGCTCCACGGATCGCACGAGCTCGCGGACGATTTCTCCATCCTAGAGGCTTGCTTCGAACAGGATGTCAGGAACTGAACGCCCGTTACGGCGGGTAATCTGTGCGATCCGAACGGCCTGCGGCCTTCTCCGCAGGAGGGGTTTTCCGCTCTCGACGCGACTCGATCCGAACCTAACGATTCACCAAACCCCGACAGCGAGCGCTGCAGGAGACAATCATGTGGGGAAGATGACGGTACGAAGTTGGCTAAGTCCCGATTAGTCGTGCCAGCTCAACCGACAGCGTTAATCAGGACTCCGACTACTGCGAAGCCCCGATCTTCACGGAGACTCGATAGCTCCGGTAGTTCGTATAGTGATGCACGTTGCGGTATTTTCCCCCGCTGATTTCCATATACACGTCTACGTCGCTGGGGAGCCACAACGGATTGATGACGTCCTGCAATCTCACTTCATCGAACGCAACATCCGTTGTCAGCTGATCGAGTCCAAGTTCAGCGCTCGGCACCAGTAAATCGCTGCGCATGCGGAGGATTTGGAAGCTAGTTTTGTCCACCCACAGGATTCCTTGCGTGAACATCCGCACTACGCGTCCTCCGGTTCTTCTCATCGAGGTTGTGAAGGTAGCTTGGCCGGGCTTCTGCGCGAACCCCAGGACATACGTCTCTCGTGAACCAAGCTTTTCATCGCCCAGGTAGCGAAATCTCGACTGCGGCTGAGCCACCGTGGAAAAACTGATACAGCTCAAGGCAAAGCCGGAGGTGGCCACATACCCCTTGTCCAAGCCGATCGACCCTAGGCGATTCCCCCTATCGTCCATGCGGTATTCCGCGCTTGCTCCCCATTCATACCCATGATGAAAAATCAAATAATTGTCCTGAACTCGTTCCTTCGATCTCACTTTTCCTTTGGCGTTTAGCTTCTCCTGTATCACTTCTTCGTGAGCGATCAGGTCAACGATGTTCTGGACGAAATCGTCCATGGTCCGGCCCATGTTCTGCAAGATCACCGATAATTGCTGCTGGTCCGCCGCCGGTTCTAGTGCTTTTAGTTCTGGGATATGTTCGGTTAGCCGTGCCGTCGTCCAATCGAGGTAGGGAAGTTGCAGTTCCAGACCGCCACTTTGCGTTCCGCTATCAGGGGGTCCTGCCTGAGCAAGGATAGGACACGCGTACAGCAAGGGTATCAGCAAGACAATCGCGAAACGTTCGCTCACGAGCATAAGCTACCCTCCTGAACGAAGCCCCACTAACGGCTGCCCTCGCCCTTCGCAGATTATGCAGCGTAACAGAGTCTCTGTAACTGGGACGCCGCCAACGTTGATTGAGTTACAAGCTCGACATCATACCGGTGTCCCTCGCGGTCTACTCTGTCTCACTCGAATATAGCCAAAGTGCCTGGTAAGTCGCCTTACCGGAAAAGTGGTTTTGATCGAAATCCACATGATTCCATAACAATGTTCTTTGCTGAGAGTAATCTTTAGCCCCGCTCAATCATCCTCTTCAACTGAAGACCGGTTCACTTCCTATCTTGTCGTTGACAGCCTCTCTCAGTCGCTGTTTACAGCCGAGATATCTTTCCGTGGTCTGCATCGAGACGTGGCCCAACAGAAACTGAATTTGTTCCAGCGCAAAGCGGCGTCCAAAGGTAAAAAGACGATACGTGTTGGAGCATATTATTAACTCATCGTCAATCCATGTGATAGATTCTCCTCTCGATGAACTCCCGACCTTGCTTGGCGCTCGTCGCTGCGGCGATGCTCGCTGCACCGCCTCCTTCCTGGTGTCGCCAAGACACCTCGCGTCCTCAAAGTGGCAGTGCGCAAGCGTCGAACGCGAATCAGTCCTCACAAAATGTACCTGTCCTCAAGGTCGAAGTCCGTGTCGTCCTGGTGGACGTCGTGGTAACCAACAAAAAGGGCGAGCCCGTCAACGGCCTCAAGAAGGACCAGTTCACGGTATTCGAAGATGGCGCGCCAGAGAATATCGCTTCTTTCGAAGAGCACCACGACACTCCCCATGCCTCTCCGACGCAAGCCACTGCGAATTCCGCCGCGCCGCTGCCCCCAAATACCTACACCAGTTCACAGACCGTGCATCCTTCGGATTCGGTGAGTGTGCTGCTACTCGACTGGGTCAATACTCAGCCTGCTGATCAGGTCTATGTGCGCACCCAGGTCGTCAAGTATCTCAAGACCGTGCCCCCAGGAATGCGCCTGGCGATTTTCGCTCTCACGCCGGAGCTGCGCATCGTGCAGGGCTTCACCACGGAAACGGCTCGCCTGCTGGCCGCCATCAATGATAAGAAAGCCGGAGCCACCACCAAGTCCGTCGGCCTCCTCGCCACCCAGTCCCGCAAAGCCGGCGATCAGGAATTGATTGAAATGATGACCAAGGCTGACACGGCTCCCGTGGCCATCGATGCCGTGCGCGATTTTCAGAGCACCACCAGTAACAAAGAGACCAGCGACCGTTCCGCCTTAACTATCGCTGGCCTGCGCGAGCTCCAGAGTTACCTTTCCGCGATTCCTGGGCGAAAAAACGTATTCTGGTTTGCCGGCGAATTTCCAATCAAATCTTTTCCGGGCGCTGGCCCCGGCGGCGGACCCATCATCAATTTCTCTGGCACGCTCCGCCAAACGGCCGACCAGTTTGGGCCCGACCGCATCGCCATCTATCCGATCTCTGCGGTGGGCATGACCGAAGTCGCCGGGTTCGATCCCAGCCAGGGTCTGGACCGCCGCGCCGGCGCGACCATGGCGAATCAGAGGGCTGATGCCTCTTCCGGTCCGCAGCAAGCTGCGATGGAAACTATTGCCAAAGAAACCGGCGGCGCGGCCTTCTACAACACCAACGCTCTCGACCGGGAAGTCACCCGCGCTGTAGAGGACGCCGCGCACTACTACACCTTGAGTTATTCCCCCAGCAATGCTGCCAGGGATGGAAGGTTTCGTACCATTCAAGTCAAGCTGGCCGAAGGTAGGTATCAGCTCTCTTACCGTCGCGGCTACTACGCAGAAAGCGAAACCCAGCGCGCGGCCATCGCATCCCAGCAAAAAGAGAAGGATCGTCTCCTGGCCTTGATGCGCTTTGGCATGCCGGACTTCGACCAGATCGTCTACCGGGTGTGCGTCTCCCCGGAACAGAACCAGCCTGCTGCCGGAGCCCAACGCGCCGGCGTGAACCAGGACCTACCCGGACCGGTCACCCGCTACGAGGTGGATTTTACCATTCCGCTGCACGCACTAAAGCTGCCTACCGCGGAGGGCGACCTGCGCCGTGGCTTCGTCGAACTCATGCTCGTCGCCTACGAAAAGAATGGCCTGGCTCTCAACCTCGTCACCAGCACCAACGAATTCAAAGTCCCGGCGAAGCTCTACGAGAGCAATCAAAACGTCGAAATTCACGCCCGTGAAGAAATTGACCTGCCCAACCGCGAGGTCTACTTCCGCGCTGGCCTCTACGAACGCGCCTCCGGCAATGTCGGGACCATCGGCATCGCCCTAAGCCCGTTTACCGCCCCACCGGCACCAGGCAAATAGCAGGACTTGTGCAAGCAATGCAATCCATGGAGCACCGGCCCGTAGCTCCTGATTAACGCGGTACTCGTCCAAGTGAAGTATTACTTCACATCTCCGGTAACGCGACATACCAGGATTTGACGCGGCATCGGGTGGAAATACCCGGTAGAACAGAGCAATAATTGCGTTGAGGAAATTTCTTGCTGTCCCTGGCGTACCCAGAAGAGGGGTTGAATCGGCTAGGTGTCGATACTTTCTTTGATCCACGTGGCTCTGGGGCTCATGGCTGTGGCTATCGGATTCGTGATTGTGGGGCTGCGGAAGGGAGATCCGCGGCACCAGGTACTTGGATGGGGCTACGCAGGATGTATCGTTGTAGCTCTCGCCTCGATCATCGTCCAAGGACTCAGCCATCCAACACCCTTTCATGGATATGCCGCCCTCATTATGGGCGGGGTGGTCGCGGCGGTCCTGACGTCGAGGTTCCGCAGTAAGATTGGTGCTTGGCGGTCATGGCATGGTGCTTTGATGTCTTTGTCGTTGCTGGGTGCTGTGACTGCAATCGGCGGGGTTATTGGCGGCTTGGCTCTCGGCGTAGGGAGGGGACCAGTTTACTATCGAATGTTCAACGGAGTGATCGTAACCTTCACCGGAATCGGATTGTGGATTATCAATACGCGGCCCGTCATCTGGGGGCGTCAGCCTACTCCAGAACATCGCAAAGTACGCCTGTGGTTTACCGCGGCCGTAATCACGATGTCTGGAGCACTGGTTCTTGCGCAGTGGATCTTCTCACGGTAGTTGGGCCAGCCGCCCGGAAGCAGAACAGATAGGATGTTGCTGGTGGGCAGGTTGGAATCAGATCCCGATTAACGCGGTAACCGTCCATATGGATTTTCAAGTTTTCAAGTTTCCGATTATGCGGTTATCGTACAAGTGAAATCGGCCCAGATCTTATTTTCTGGTAAGGCGACTTACTAGGAGTTACATAGAGTAGTTCATTCTTGCGACTTCAACGATCCACAAACTTCCACCACCTAAATCCGATACGCTTCTCGGGCTGATTTTGAATCGGGGTGGCGAGCCCACCAGGCCACCAGTTCCAATCGCCTGCAATGCGAAGGAGCGCCGGACCAATTACAATACGAATAAGTGTCGCGTCAATTAACACGGCG
>Ga0210397_10001749_pt1 | contig 13894 bp, 12 predicted proteins | sample IncBWH2OmetaG_FD_160126 | JGI IMG/M metagenome (GOLD analysis project Ga0210397, IMG submission 160126) | Forest soil microbial communities from Barre Woods Harvard Forest LTER site, Petersham, Massachusetts, United States - Inc-BW-H-2-O ...
ATCTCCTTGTTAGCTTTGCTACACGATTTGGCGGGCCTCTCCGCAACCGTGAGCGGCCAGCTACCGATGAACTCGAACAAGCAATCCGCGCTTGCCGCCTTTCGGTCCAGAATAGTGCCGGTGATGAGATCAATAGCTCGCTTGTTGATGACACGTTCTCATGTTCGTCGGCCTGCTAATCGTATCCGTCATTTCAGGGCCCCCGGGCCGAAAACGCCCAGCACCGCTGGATGTCGCACACCAGCTCGTATCCCCTAAGGTACAGATGGTTGTGATTCCTTTGACGATGTTCTCAATCTTTTTTGGCGCCTTTTATCTCAATATCCGAAGGGCCAAGAAGCGCGTTTCCCATTGGAAACCGGGATCATCTTATTGGTTCATTCGGTCGAATGGTTTGGTTGGAGTCAAAGCAAGAGCGACGCGAGTCTGGATCAAAGAGTTGGGCTACGAAGAGCCTGAGGCGCTGACTATCGCCGGATACCAAGAATGCGCGATCGTGATGACATTTGTCGGCGTTGTTGCCTTGTTTGCGATCCTCGCAAGTCTGTTCGGGCCTTGATTTCAGGTGTCGACCCGAAACGCAATGTCTCTTCATGGCCCGTTTGAGACATCCAAGCGAGCACTGCGAATGTCTGCTCTCTGGGACACTACGGAAGTCCCGTTTCAGCGGTGTCAGGGCCGTTGTTGACACCACTCGGACATTCGAAAGCAATGGAGCCGAAAACTGCATAGGCTCGCACATTGGCCCGTGATCATCTTCGATGCGGAGGCGGTCCCAATTCTCGTCCTCGCATTGCCCGAGACCGTGCGGGGTTCTTACAGGCACCCCGACAAGGCTGCTTCGCGGCGGCGAGGCGAAACAGCCCCATCGAGGGCATGCGCTGGTCACTCTGCTTGCAAAAAGGGCCGGATGATTGATCCAGGTCAATCGTCGATGATGCAGTTCACGCCGTATCAATGTGTGCAATGTTGTGCATATAACTGAGGTTGTGATGGCGTCCGCTCTCGCGTTAACCAGAACGTTCGATACAAGCTTAATTAGACAGCATTGCTGCTGGTTGGCGCGCTTGCCGCGGGGCTATCTCGTATTGCGAGGTTCGGCGGGACCGAGAACTGAAGCAAAGAAGCTTTCGGGGAGTTCGCGTCATGATCCAAATGCCAGTGGAACGTCGCGCTCTGCCGCGCGAAGTCATCAACGTGCCCGCATTGCTTTCCTTCGATGGAATTATTGGGATCCACCCTTGTGTAGTGCGCAACATCAACGCCTTTGGTGCGTGTCTTTCCACGCCTTACTGCATGTTCGCCAGCAACTTTGATCTGTCGTTCAACGGTTTTCACAGGACCTTTGCCTGTCGGGTGGCGTGGAGGCGGGCTACCCTTTCGGGCGTCGTGTTCGTTCTGCGTCGGCGCGCACCGAACCCGGTGAGTAAAAAGGTCGAGCTTGCAAGCATCATTCAGCATAATCTGCCCAGAGCGCTCCAGCCAATCTGGACCGTCGAAGCGTGCCTGCCGGAGTGGGAGCGACCCGTCAGTCGAGACGTTGGACGACACTTCCATTCGGCAACGGCCGAAACGTCCGATCCTCAATTCAAGCTGAGTTGGGAAAATTGAGCGACGACGGGGGCTGGCAAAATTTGCCATTCCTTCTTAGGTGCCCCACGCTGTCGCTCATGTATGCTGACCTTCGTGGGGACCGTGCCATGAAGGACATGCAGCGACGGCTAGGACAACTTCGCGATGATGCCGCCGACCGCGTGGCGAAGATCATGACGCGGTGGGTGGCCAAAGAGGTTCGGACGTTATAGAGCGGTGATGACCTCGATCATTGCCGTCGCGCCCCAGTCCCGTCAAACCGGGAGGGATCGATCAATCCACCGAAGCGATATGGGTCAAAGGCCGTTTCAGTCTCGGAGGCTGAACGCTTTTTCGCCTCATGCTAACCGCTCTCATTTCCGCTTCCAGCACCCGCCTGCGGAGATCGCGGAGGTTAGACAGGGATTGGGCCAACTCCTGAACCTTTTGAAGCAGAGCTTTCTGACAGAAATTTTGACTACGGGTACTCATAGATACGCCTTCACGACACCCTGTGGAACTCTAGAAGAATGAATGGAACCGGCGGACCCTTGCACAACGGTTAATAGTCTTACAACACGGGGAAAATACTGTTCGTCTAATGGATGATGCCACAAAAAGACCCGCGGCAACGACACCAAGCTCATATGACGACGGCTAGTCGCGCCATTCCGCCGACGGCGCTTACCCGCGCCGATGAAGCGAAAGAGTAAAAGCGACGACTTCCGCTGTTGGCCCGTTCGAGACATGCCAGCGAGCACCGTGAATGTCTGCTTTCTGGGACACTTCGGAAGTCCCGTTTGAGCGCTATTAGGGCCGTTGTTGACCCTTGGCGGACATCGCTGACAACTCGTTGGATGTCCGCTGATGATCTCTCACAGCGGACATTGTTGAGACGGTCCCACGACTAATGCCGCAGCGAACAGAGCACTAGAGCTAAGGGAATTTCGCAACGTCCAAACCCGTCGCGAGCCGCCCGGCTCACAACTGACCACAGCGTAACGTCGCCCGATGCGGACTACATCGGTTGTCCGCTGTTTGCCCTTAGCGGCGCCAGCGGCGAACCCGTGCCAGGTCTGCTGAGAAGAGTCTGCAGCGCGCCAGCGTCGTTCATGGCGAAGTTTCACGCGCTGAGCTGCCCACTGGGTGTGGAGCGTGAAATCTTTAGCTCGTCCTCATTCATCTCAGCGGACACTTCGGCAAATAAAAGCGTGCTCAGATAACGCTCGCCGGTATCGGGAAGCATGCAGAGGATGTTCGCGCCCACTCCCGCCTCTGCTGCCATCTGCAGAACTCCGGACACAAATCAGGGCAAGCGGCCGGCGGCCCGCCGTTGCTCGAAAGCCTTGACGTTAGTGTAGGCGAGCAGCAGCGTGTGACAGGGGATTTGAGCCTTCACGGCCTTGTTCAGCATGAAGCCGAGGATGTGCTCCACCTCCGTTCGACCGCCCCGCTCGATATCGCGCAGCATCGACGTCGAATATTGCGAGTCCGGCTGGGAGAACGTCTCCTCCCACGATTTCATGAAGGAAGCGCTCGGTGCGTGACCGTTGGCGGCAGCGATCGAGGCACCACAACGAAGCTGATCGAGAAACAGCTCGCGCCCATGTGGAGTGCGGACGATCTCGCCAACATTGGCTCGCATCAGGCAGGTCATGGTGGCCGCGGTCGAGAGGTGAACCAGCTTTTCCCACATTCGCTGTACGATATCGGGGACCGCGGAGGCTTCCACGCCCTTTGCAGCCTCGAACAGCGCCGCCAAAGCTCTCACGCGCTCCGTCATCTCGCCTGTTTGCTCGCCGAAGGTAAGCGCTCGCCAGTCGTTGAATTGCCGAATAGCGCCGTTCGGCATAATCGTCGCTTGAATCTTAGCGGTGCCTCCGAGCACACGGTGCGGGCCGAACTTCTCATTCAAGACGTCGATATGGGCAATGCCGTTCAGGAAAGGCAGTACATAGCCGGTCGGCGCTACGGCTGGCGCGATGGCCGCAATCGCGGCATCGAGATCATATGCCTTGCAAGTCAGGATCACAGCGTCAAAGACCGGGATGATCTCCGGTGCGACCACAGTCTTCACTGCCAGTTGGGCATCCCCGAACGGGCTATCGATCCGCAACCCTTGCTCGGAGAGAATCTTGCGCCGTTCGTCACGAACAAGAAACGTGACGTCGGCTCCGCTCTCGGCGAGGCGCCCGCCGAAATAGCCGCCGGTGCCGCCGGCTCCGAGCACCAGGATCTTGGGCTTGCTCACAGTCGTTCCTCCTCATTCCACCGCCCGATCTATTTGCGCCTTGCGCACGCCCTCAAGGCGAGGATCGAAAGCAAACTCGATCCGCACGCCGCTCGGTTCCCGCACCATGAAATGGATCGTCGGGCCTGCGCCGGACCGCTGCGGACCGAACTCGACGGTAACGTCAGGCCAATTCGACACCTGTTGGTAAAGGGCGTCGAGGCTCGCTCGATCGACGACCGCGAGGGCCAGATGGTGCAAACCGACATTGGTACGTCGATTGAACGCGATCGCCTCCTTGGGCGACTCAACCTGCCACAGCGTGAGGACGCCCCGTCCATCCGACACAAACGCCGCCGGATAGTCCGACCGCTCACCGACAACGCTCCATCCAAGGCAATCGCAAAAGAACTTCCGCGAGCTTGCAAGATTGCGAACGCTCAGCCCGACATGATCGAAACCGAACGTGCTGGCGTTGACTTCGTCTGCCATGTGTCAGATCATCTCGAGATTGCGTATCTTGTCCTCGTCCCACGCGATTCCACTGCCGGGACGTCGTGATGCCAGTACCTTGCCATCAACTATTCGTAAGGGCTCCTGCAACAGCGCATCAGCCCAATCTACATATTCGAGCCAATGGGCTGTGGGAGTTGCGGAAAGGAGTTGGGCGCTGACCTCGGGCATCAGGTGAGAAGACATTTCCACGCCCTTGGCAGCCGCAAGCGCCGCGGCTTGCATCCAGCCGGTGACGCCCCCGATCCTCGCAAGATCGGGCATGACGAAATCGCTCGCACGAACGGTCATGGCGGCGAGCATGCCTTCGGGTCCGTTAAAATTCTCGCCGATCTGCACCGGCACAGCCAGCTCTCTGGTGATGGCGGCGCAGGCCTCATAGTCCTCATTAGGGATCGGTTCTTCGAGCCAGTAGATCCCTTCTTCCTCAAGTTGGCGGCCGCGCGCGATCGCCTCTGCCATTGTGAGCGCTTGGTTATAGTCCACCATAATGGCAACCGCATCACCGACAGTGCGGCGAACTGCCTTCAAGGCCGCAATATCCTCTTCAGCCGACGGATATCCCAACCGGAGCTTTACCGCCTTCAGGCCCTTTGCAAGCAGTGCATCTGCCTCCCTTGAGAGGTGGTCGGGCTCCATCAGGCCAAGACCACGGCTGTCATAAGCCCGAAGATCCCGCGGCGTGCTTCCCAGCAGCGCCGCAAGCGGCATTCGCCTGGACTGCGCAAGCAGGTCCCAGAGCGCCATGTCGAATAGCGAAAGCGCCATCCGGACCGCACCGGTGACGCCAAGCAACGCGAATTGACGCGAAAGCGACCTCGCCGCGTCGTAAGGCGTCACGGTGCTGCTCGCCAGGAGATCGAAGGCCTCCGCCAGGTGTGCCGCGATCGCGCGTGCTCCCGACGGCCGGTAGCAAAACGCATACGCATGTCCGGTCACGCCGTCGTCGGTCACAAGATCGACCAGCAAAAGCGGAACTGTCCTGACGATCGCCGCGCTCGTTCCGAGTGTGAAATTCAGCGGAACGAGCACGCCGCGCGAGCTCAGGGAGCGAAGCTTGACCGGCCCGACGCCGGTTTCGGTGGGATTCATCGTTTCCACTTCCATCTTATCAGGTTGCCATCCTTAGGGATTCCTGAGGGGGCAGGGTGTTTGTCAAAATCCTGCCGGGGCGCGACGACCAATTCCCAACCTCAGTCGTAGAATGCAGGGAGCAGCTTAAGCTTGTCGGATTGCTTCTTGTCATGATTGATGAAGAGCGTCGCCTTGTATGTTCCGATAAGCTGCCTGATTTTTTCCATCGACGCGATAGATTCTGCCTTATTGGTGTTGAGGGACGGAACTATGCTTTTCTCGAAATTATCTTCCAAGTGAACGACGTCGCCGGACAGAATGATGAAGCCAGAATTCTTGAGATGAACTAGCAGCGACTGGCTGCCGGGAGTATGCCCTGGCGTGGAAACCAAAATGACGCTCCCGTCGCCGAACACATCGGTATCGCCGTCGATGAGTTGAAGGTTCTTCGGGGTGCCCAAGAGCCTGCGCGCCAGCGCTATCAATTGATTCACGTTGTCATTCGCCCCGTCGGGGGAACGTATCCAGCTATACTCAGCCCGCTGCATCAAGATCGTCGCGTTGGGGAACAAGCTCACGTTACCTATGTGGTCTCCGTGCGTATGCGATATTGCGACCCGAGCGATATCGTCTGGCTTCAGCCCGATCTCGGCGAGTTGATCTGTCAGGGTCCGATCGAGGTGATAGACGATCAATTTTGGCAGGGTGGACCAACCACGAGGGTCGCTGTGCGCTGCTTCAGGAACGCCCGTGTCCCAAAGCAACCATTCGCTTCCATGCCTTACAAGCCAGCAAGTAGATGAGAACTCGATACTAACTCCGACGTTCTGGCCCGGCGTCCAGACCGATTCGTCGTTTGCGACGGAGCGACCACAATCCAACCGAAAAAGCTGTTGCGCAACACCGGCGTTGAGTGGATTTGGTAGTTTGGAGTCCGCACGCGCATCCAGTGCGCCTTCCACCATGAGCAAGAGGGTAACCACGACCAATAATATCGCTGCCTTTATTTGTCTCAGCATGACCATTCCTCCTCGAGGATAACGCGACGCTCGTCATCTGGCCGAGCTCTACACCGCCAACTGAAAAGCGCCAAAGGTACACCAATCGCGTTCTATTGCCGGAGTCCGGTGAATGTCACGGAACGCGTGATACTAACGGCTTGCCCTTTTCAACGATGTAATGGGCGAGAGCCTTGAACAGCCTGCCGCTGACATTACAAACGTTATGCGCTTCCCCGGGCGCGAATTGCAGCGGTTGTCCAGCTTTGAGAAACAAGTCCGGCTTACCATCGAACTTCGCGACGGCCTCTCCCTCGAGGACATAGGCACTTTCAACGCCAGGATGAGCATGCCGGCCCGTGCAGCTGCCCGCCTCAAGTTCAGCAATTACGCTCACCGTCTCGTAGCCTGGCGGGAAGTCGATCGTCTGTAGTGGCGTTCGCTTCTGGGCAAGTGAATTGCTTCCGGTAGCAGCAAACAGGATGATCGCAGCCGAAAACACCGTCAGGGGTCGCGGGACGAAGCGCATTCGTGTCTCCTATTGAAATCAAAGAAGTGGTTCTTTCACGACGGCGACCTGGCTCTTGTTTACTCACGACCAAACCCTCGACGTTGAATGCTCGGTTCGGCCCGTGCCGTGTTTTCTGTCCATACTCCTCATCGGAGTTCGAGCGAATGCCCGTTGTTCGGAAGACACTCTTCCGCCCGGCGGTTGAATGGTCGCGCATTGGGTGTCGACGGCACCCGGACGCACCTTCGCGTCGCTCGATGCGAAATGCAGGTCTTCTTGCCGGGTAGAGCTCCGAAAGTTCGGACAATACCCCTTGAAGTAACCTATAAGATGCGTTGAGGGGTGGGCGCGAGTATTTCGAGGTGGGGTGCGACCAGCCAAAGCCCAACGGAACGAAGGCCCAGGAGTGCCGAGTTGCCGGCCAGCGACGCAACTGACTGTCGCTCAGCTCGCACAGTGTTCACGCGGGTCCCGCCTCGATTTGCATCTAATGCAGTGCGACCAATGTTCCTTCTCAGGACCTCGCGCCCGATTGCGAAGTGGGTGGCAATCGACTGATAAGGGTTCATACGAAAGCTTATCAGTCGTCAAAGCGGCGCGAGCGGAAGGCCTAAGGTCGTCATGGTTGCTGGATGTGCCGTTGCCGTGTGGCAACTTCACGGCGAACATCGCAGTGACGTTTTCCCCGGCATGATGTGAACTCCTTCACACTCCCCTTGCACCGTTTTCGCAGAAGCTCAGCTTTCGGGAGACACATTCCTTCTGGCACTTGCTTGTGATGATCTGCTCGGCAGTGGGAGGAAACGATGCGGCAAGGACATCCGCAGCACGATGGGCACCGCGGGGAATTGCCCCTTGAAGGTGAACGCCGTCACGTTACGGTTCTTTTCGCCGATTTGGTCGGCTTCACCGCCTTTTCTGAGCGTGCTGGCGAAGAAGCCGCATACGGACTTATGCAGTATTTAGCCAAGCTGCTTCGGATTGAAATCGAGGCGCGCGGAGGTACGGTAAGAGGGTTTACCGGCGATGGTGTCATGGCGTTGTTTGGGGTGCCGCAGGCGCAAGAGGACGCGCCACTGAACGCCTGTCGAGCCGCACTGTCTATTCAAAGGAGAATTGTCGAAGAGTCTCAGAATATCGAAGTGAAGTACGGGCTGCGACCCGAGCTGCGAATCGGTATCAATACCGGCTTGGCAATCGTTGGCCAGGTCGAACACGGAGAAGATGCAACCGCCACTGCTCTTGGCGATGCAGTAAATCTCGCTTCTCGCTTGCAGGCACTTTGCCCTCCGGGGTCGGTTCTGTTGAGCGAGACAACCCAACGATTGGTCGAGGGGAGGGCCGAAGTCCACAGCGAGGGGGCGCGGAGGATTCGAGGAAAATCTCGACCGCAATCGATATTTAGACTGCTATCTATCCGAGCCGGAGCAGGACGATTTGACACCTCCCTTTATCGTGGCCTTACGACGTTTGTCGGGCGTAGTCAGGAGCTCGAAGTGTTGGATAAATGCTTCGTTCAAGCTCAAAATGCAACACGAGTGTGTGACATTGCGGGCGATCCCGGCATCGGAAAGTCGAGGCTGCTTTTTGAATTTCGAAAGCGGGTAAAGTCGCTGGCCTTCATCCTATCGGGTGGTTGCTCCCATGACGGGCAACGGACGCCGTTTTTGCCATTCATTGAGGTTGTTCGCGGTGCCTTCCGCATTGAGCCTGACGATGATGAGAACGCGGTCTCGGTCAAGCTTTCGGAGGGACTGACGGCGGTCGGTCTTCACTCTACCCAGAACCTCGCACTTCTCGTTAATCTATTCGGATTGAAGCCACCCAGTCAGTCGCTGGAAGGGCTGGATGCCGCGCTCGTTGGATTACGTACGCGCGATCTCTTAATAGAGTTGCTTAAGGCCCGCTGTCAGTTGTCGCTCGTGGTGATGGTATTGGAAGACCTGCACTGGATGGACAAGGCTTCCGAAGAGCTACTTGCGAATGTTATCGATGATCACAGACTGCGGTTGATGGTCATCTATTCGCGTCGGCCGGAGTATCATCCGCGTTGGCTCCGCAAGGTGAATGTTGACCGTCTGCAGCTTGAGCCCCTTTCGGCCAATGATACGGCTGTCATCGTCAAGGCCCGCCTTGGGTCCGCTCAGGTACCAAAGGCTCTTTTGCAAACCGTCGCCGAGAGATCAGAAGGAAACGCGCTGTTTGCGGAAGAAATCGCGTCGTTCATGCTCGAGCATGCGATCGCAAGCCCGCAGGGTGGGCGTCCGTTTGATGCCGCGCAGTTGACGCGGGCCCTCCCAATTAGCATCCAGTCGCTTATAAGCGCGCGAATCGATCGCCTGTCGGCGGCCGATCGAGGCCTGTTGCAAGCTGCATCTGTCATTGGGCGTCAATTCGCTCCCGATCTCCTAGCAAGCATTATTCCTGCTGCGGGATCAATTGACGCACGACTGGCCGCGCTGGAGACGCTCGACCTCGTGCATTATCATGCCCGATCATACAATTATGTTTTCAAACATGCACTGATCCGCGACGTGTTGTACAACAGTCTGCTGGGGCCTCAGCTTGCGCTGCTGCACCGTGCCATAGCGGAAGAGCTTGAGCGCAGAAGTCAGAACCGGCTTTTGGATGTGGCCGAACTCTTGGCGGATCACTATTTGGCTGCCGATTGTGCTGATAAGGCATTTGGCTATCTCGTGATGGCCGGGCGCAAGAGCCTGAATGTGTATTCAATTGAGGAAGCGCAGCAGCACTTCCAAAGAGCGCTTGCACTAATAGATGTGCCGGACGTGACAAAAAATCACGGTCTGACAGCTGATGCAATTGTTGGACTTCTCGAGGCCTTGTTTCTCAAAGGTGACATGCCGGAGACGATGTCGGTGGCGAAGTCCTATCTGCCGACACTGGAAGCTACGGGGCGTCCGTCACCTCAACTCGCATTCGCATTATACTTCCTCGGATCGGCAGTGCAAAACACCTATGATTTCAAGACAGCGGATCGCATCGCGACAAAAGCGTTGGAGATTGCGGAGCAGTGCGGGGACATTCGGGCGATTGCGTACGCCAGGATGCTTTCGTTCAACTGCTCGACAGTTCTTGGGCGGTTGACCCTAGAGGAATCTGAGAGGATCGGTTTGCAAGTCCTGCGCGAAAGCGAGGAAGCGAGGGACAATTATGTCTTGAACTGGTCATACTTCTGCATAGCTTGGGACTATGGCGTACGCGGCTTGATGCGGGAAGCGCGGGATTGGGCGAGCAAGTTATTGAATTGGGGAAAGGAACTTGGCGACCGTCGTGCAGTAGGTTTCGCCCACTTGACGATGGCATGGCTCGCAATCCTAGACGGCCGTTACAATGATGCCCTTGGCGATGCAGAAATATGCAGAAAAGTGGCTGTAACGCAGTTTGACCGTATTTACGGCGCAGCTGCCACGGCTACGGCGACTATCCTCGCCGGAGAGTTTGTTGAAGGCCTAGATCAACTGCTCAAGCTCCGGCGCTCGACCGTCGAAAGCGGCCTGAACTATGCAGCCAGCGGCATGCATGGAGCCGCAGGCGTCGGCCTAATTATGGCAGGCCGTATGGCGGAGGGGATCCGCATAATCAGGAAATCCATTCACGACGCTGATGCCAATGGCGACTGCGGAGTCGGCTTTTGGAATCGGATCATTCTAGCCGAAATATACCTCGAACTACTGACGAGTACTCGAAGGCCGACATTATTGTTTATCATCAGGAATTGCGGATCGATTATACAAGCGAGAATATACGGCAAGCGAAGAGCGCTCACGCTGCTAGAGCAAGCGAGCCGATACCAGCAGCTTCACGAGCGCGGCGTCATTCGCGCTCGGATCAATACAGATCTTGCCCTCGTGTACAAGCTTAAAGGGCAGCCGAAAGTCGCTCGCCAGCTTCTTGAGAAAGCACGTCTGCCCGCGCAGCATCAGGGGGCAACCTTTGTATTGAACAAGATTCAGGACATCGAGGCAGACCTGCATTAAAACGGTCGTGGTTGCGTCAGGGTGGCTCGAAGTCATTCGATTGGAGAGTGTGCCAATGACTCAACTTGTTTCAAACGACCTAGGCCTCAGCGATCGTTCAAAGAAGAGCACCAGCCACGTCACGTCGGGCCTTCCTGGATCTGCCAAAGTCCTATTCGAATTACTCGATAAGTACCTGAAAGGCGGGAAAGTTCACTTCCGAGTCGGCGACATCGAAGCTTCAGCCGGGACCGGCAACGGCTTCGAAATAGTATTGCGTGTAAATGACGCTCGGCTCTTTTCCCGTGTCTTGCGCTACGGAAATTTGGGGCTCGGCGAGGCCTATATGGATGGCGATTTCGTCGTCGAAAAGGGTGAGCTCCACGAATTCATGACCGCTTGTCTACGTGCAGATATCGACAAGCGGGTTGCAAAGGACGTTCGTCTGGTCGCTCGCTTACTTGCCTTCCGCGTTCGAGCCGTTTTCGAAAGTTCGACCAAGAGCGTTCGACGTCACTATGATGCGGGCGATGATATCTTTGAAAGCTTCCTTGACCGAACCAAGACCTATTCTTGCGGTTATGCCCAATCATCCGACGACGATCTCGAGAGCCTCCAGCGGAACAAGATGGATCGCATCTGCCGCAAACTGCAGCTTAGGAAGGATGATCGGCTGCTCGATATTGGATGCGGTTTTGGCGGGCTTCTTATTTTTGCCGCTCGAGAATATGGCGCGATGGGTGCCGGCATCACCACCAGCCGCTCTCATGCGGAAGGCGCAATACGGCAAGTCAACGACGCCGGTCTGGAGGACAGAATAGTTATCTCGCTTGGTGACTTCCATACCATAACGGGAAAGTACGACCGGATCGTGAGCGTAGGAATGTTGGAGCACGTGCCACGCCGAGAGTACGGCAATTATTTTCGGTGTATTGCAGGCCATCTAGTACCCAATGGTTTGGGCCTGGTTCACACGATCGGTTGTACTAGTGACCGCAATCGGCACGACCCTTTCATACAAAAATATATCTTTCCTGGCTCCAATCAGCCGAGACTATCGGAAATAACCGGTGGTCTGGAGCAGTCCGGGCTCGCCATTCTCGATGTGGAGAACATCGCAATACACTACGCTTATACAGCGCATCATTGGCTTGCGCGCTTTCGTGCGGGTCAGGAGCGACTCGCACAACGATACGATGCATCGTTCTTGCGCATGTGGGAATATTTCTTTCACTGCGCAATCGCGGCCTCGTACGCATCGGATTCTGCAGTATTCCAAACATTATTTTCCGCTGATCGGACCGCTCGGTTGCCGCTAAAACGCGTTTGACCGTGCGTGGGGCGCAGAGATGGCCTTCTCGTCTATCAACGACGATCTCGCCTCGCTCCGGGTCGAATTTCGTCGATTGGGTTTCTATAGGCCAGCCTCTTTCCTCGTATCGCTTCAGTGGGCCTACAATCTCATATTAGCGTTAGGAGGCATGCTAGGGTGGTGTCTGTTCGAAGCGTGGTGGCTCGCTGGCATCGCAATCTTGATCTCGACGCTTGGTATGAGCGGGATAGGGACATTAGCCCATACCGCTGCGCACGGCGCTGCTTTCGCGGGCCGGCGCCCAAACGCATTCTTGGCCTATTTTGGCTTTCCCTTTATGCTCATGATTTCGCTGTCTTATTGGCGCGGCAAGCACAACGGCCAACATCACCCAAACCCGAACGTTGTAGGCATCGACGAAGATTGCGATCTGATGCCGTTCTTTGCAATGTCGGAAAAGGACGTGTTGTCCGCTGGCAAAATAGGGCGTTTCTACTATCGACACGTGCAAGGGTGGATATTCCCACTCGCGGTATCCTTCAATGTGTTCAATATGCAACGAGCTTCATGGGCAAGTGTTTTCGCGGGTATCGTGAAAAAGCGGCCCCGCAAACCTATAGACTGGCTTGATCTTGGTTGCCTCGCAGCTCACGTCGGCGTGTGGATCTTGGCGCCGTGCATATTGCTTTCCCCGCTCGAGGGATTGCTGTTGTACCTCCTGCGTATTGGCTTGCTCGGACATTTTGCATTTTTTATTCTTGCGCCAGCCCATTTTCCCAACGAGGCAGATCTAGTAGGGGCGACCATGGAGAACCCGGATTTTGTCATGCGGCAGCTGCAGGGAACAATAAATTTTCGGACCGGTAGTTTGATCGGTCGCCTTGCCTGTAATGGTCTCGAATACCAGATCGAACACCACCTTTTTCCCAACATATGTCACGTTCACTATCCGCTTGTTGCACCGTTGCTCCACGAGTTTTGCTTGAGAAACGGCTACCCATACCGGTCTCTCAGTTGGGGCGAAGGCATACTGAAGTCATATGTATCAATCTTTCGTCCACGCCCTGTTCGGAGTCCGTGGACGCGAAGCAAGCTCTTGCATGCCAGCACGCGACGCGAGTAGGAGCGGGAGCTGCCCTGCTGATCGTATTGGGAGGGCGCATATTAGCTTCTTCTCCGGTTCATCCCTGACCTGCGCGTTTTTTGGCGCCAACAATTTTTTGACGGCGAGTTCAACTCCTATCGACTCGTAGGACATTTTTCGAACTTGAAAGCGGTCTTTTGGGTTGACAGGAAAATACAATATGCCCGGTCCGTGCGTTGACAAGCAATTCGCACGAACGGAGCCAGCGCGCGAACTGATAAGAAAACGAGTAAAACGGAGTCAGTTCGCCGACTGATAAGGTTTTCGCAGAAAGCTTATCAATCTTGAGGCTGGATGGGTTTGAGTGTTTGCTTATCGGAGCGGGGTCTGGATCATCCGTCGACGACCAACGTGTTCGGGTCTCAGCGCCGAAAACAACTAGTAGCGGGTGCAGCTAGCCGCGCGCGAGTTGTCCGGCCCCTTGTTAGTCGATCGTCTAGCAGGCTGTTGAAAAAGGCGCTCGCCGTCGACCGGCGACCGTGATTCATTAGCTCCGACGAGATTCGGAGAAGGTGCGTGCGCGGCGGCGACAATCGAACGGGCAAGCTGTTTAGCTACGT
>Ga0210397_10001750_pt1 | contig 13886 bp, 22 predicted proteins | sample IncBWH2OmetaG_FD_160126 | JGI IMG/M metagenome (GOLD analysis project Ga0210397, IMG submission 160126) | Forest soil microbial communities from Barre Woods Harvard Forest LTER site, Petersham, Massachusetts, United States - Inc-BW-H-2-O ...
GCTCAAACGCTGTCGATTATAGCTAGGAATGCCAGGACGATCTTGGTTTTCGTGGGCAAGTCCCTCGGATTGATCGGGTGCATGACCTCGGTATCTGGTTGATCGGCGTGTGTCGGTCGATCGTGGCTGCGGTCCTCTGTGGCGTCGAAGCGCTTCCTGCTCAGCGATGAGCAGTTGGCGCGATTTCGCTTTGCGCGGTGTATTTCGCGAGAGGCGGCCAATAGGACTTTGGTCCTGAATGAATTTTGCGGAGCCGTTTCGGTTCCGCGCGAACTTAAAGGGTGAAGGTTGACATGCCGACGATCAACCAGCTGATCGCAAGTCCGCGCGTCGTTCAGAAGTCGCGCAAAAAGGTGCCGGCGCTGCAGCAGTCGCCGCAGAAGCGCGGCGTGTGCACGCGTGTCTACACCACGACGCCGAAGAAGCCGAACTCGGCGCTGCGCAAGGTTGCCAAGGTGCGCCTGACCAACGGCTTCGAAGTCATCGGTTACATTCCCGGTGAGGGCCACAATCTTCAGGAGCACTCCGTGGTGATGATCCGTGGCGGCCGCGTCAAGGATTTGCCGGGCGTTCGCTACCATATTCTCCGCGGCGTCCTCGATACCCAGGGCGTCAAGAACCGTAAGCAGCGCCGTTCGAAGTATGGCGCCAAGCGTCCGAAATAATCGGGAAAGATTAAATGTCGCGCCGCCATTCCGCAGAAAAACGTGAAGTGCTTCCGGATCCGAAGTTCGGAAACATCGTCATTACGAAGTTCATGAACTCGGTGATGCATGCCGGCAAGAAGTCGGTTGCCGAAGGCATCGTCTACGGCGCGCTCGGCATTATCGAGAACAAGACCAAGCAGAATCCGCTGACCGTCTTCGAACAGGCGCTGGAGAATGTGATGCCGACGATCGAAGTCCGCTCGCGGCGCGTCGGCGGCGCCACCTATCAGGTGCCGGTCGAGGTGCGTTCGGTGCGCCGCCAGGCGCTCGGGATTCGCTGGATCATTTCGGCCGCGCGCGACCGCAACGAAAAAACCATGACCGAGCGGCTTTCGGCCGAGCTGCTTGATGCGTCGAATAATCGGGGGAACGCCGTCAAGAAGCGTGAGGACGTGCACAAGATGGCGGAAGCCAACCGTGCGTTCTCGCACTATCGCTGGTAACGGCGAAACTTAAGGATTCAAGGAACATCCCATGCCCCGCCAACATGCCATCGAGGACTACCGCAACTTCGGTATCATGGCGCATATCGACGCCGGCAAGACCACAACTACCGAGCGCATCCTCTACTACACCGGCAAGAGCCACAAGATCGGCGAAGTGCACGAAGGTGCCGCGACGATGGACTGGATGGAGCAGGAGCAGGAGCGCGGCATAACCATCACTTCGGCCGCGACCACCGCGTTCTGGAACGGCAAGCGGCTGAACATCATCGACACTCCCGGCCACGTCGACTTCACGATCGAGGTCGAGCGGTCCCTTCGCGTGCTCGACGGCGCGGTGTGCGTGCTCGATTCGAACCAGGGTGTGGAACCGCAGACCGAAACCGTCTGGCGTCAGGGTGACAAGTACAGGGTCCCGCGCATCGTCTTCGCCAACAAGATGGACAAGACCGGCGCCGATTTCTTCAAATGCCTGGCCGACATCGTCGATCGTCTCGGCGCCAAGCCGATCGCCATCCAGCTACCGATCGGAGCCGAGAGCAGCTTCAAGGGCGTCATCGACCTCGTGAAAATGAAGGGCATCGTCTGGAATGACGAGTCCCTCGGCGCCAAATTCGACTACGTCGATATCCCGGCCGATCTGCTCGAGCAGGCCAGGGAATATCGCGAGAAGATGGTGGAAGCCGCCGTCGAACTCGACGATGACGCGATGGCTGCCTACCTCGACGGCAAGGAGCCGGATGAGGCGACGCTGAAGAGGCTGATCCGCAAGGCCGTCTTGTCCGGCGCGTTCTATCCTGTGCTGTGCGGGTCGGCGTTCAAGAACAAGGGCGTACAGCCGCTGCTCGATGCTGTCGTCGACTATCTGCCGTCGCCGGTCGACGTGCCCGCGATCAAGGGCACCGACGAGGACGGCAACGAGGTGGTGCGCAAGGCCGACGACAAGGAGCCACTGGCGCTGCTCGCGTTCAAGATCATGGACGACCCGTTTGTCGGTACCATCACTTTCTGCCGCATCTATTCGGGCGTGCTGAGCAGCGGTACCGGCGTCATCAATTCGACCCGCGACAAGAAGGAGCGCATCGGCCGCATGCTGCTGATGCACGCCAACAACCGCGAGGACATCAAGGAGGCCTATGCCGGCGACATTGTCGCGCTGGCGGGGCTGAAGGAGGCGCGAACCGGTGACACGCTGTGCGATCCGAACAAGCCGGTGATTCTTGAGAAGATGGAATTTCCGGAGCCCGTCATCGAGATCGCGATCGAGCCGAAGTCGAAGGCCGACCAGGAAAAGCTCGGCGTCGCGCTTGCGAAACTCGCCGCGGAAGATCCCTCGTTCCGCGTCACGACCGATCACGAGTCCGGCCAGACTATCCTCAAGGGCATGGGCGAACTGCATCTCGACATCAAGGTCGATATCCTCAAGCGCACCTACAAGGTCGACGCCAACATCGGCGCGCCTCAGGTGGCGTTCCGCGAGCGGATCACCCAGCGCGTCGAGCACAGCTATACCCACAAGAAGCAGACCGGCGGTACCGGACAGTTTGCTGCGGTCACCCTCGTGGTCGAGCCCAACGAGCCTGGCAAGGGCTACGAGTTCGAATCCAAGGTCGTTGGCGGCGCGGTGCCGAAGGAATATATCCCCGGCGTCGAAAAGGGGGTCGAAAGCGTTCTCAGCTCCGGCGTGGTCGCGGGCTTTCCGGTCGTTGACGTCAAGGTTCAGCTGATCGATGGCAAATACCACGACGTCGACTCTTCGGCGCTTGCCTTCGAGATCGCAACGCGCGCCTGCTTCCGCGAAGCGTTGCAGCGGGGCAAGTCGGTGCTGCTCGAGCCGATCATGAAGGTCGAGGTGGTGACGCCGGAAGACTACACCGGCTCCGTCATCGGCGATTTGAATTCGCGGCGCGGCCAGATCCAGGGTCAAGACATGCGCGGCAATGCCAACGTCATCAATGCGATGGTGCCGCTCATGAATATGTTCGGTTACGTGAATAACCTGCGCTCCATGAGCCAGGGTCGCGCAACCTTTACGATGCAGTTCGACCACTACGCGGAAGCGCCGGCCAACGTGTCGGCGGAAGTCCAGAAGAAGTTTGCCTGATTGTCGTTGGCGGCAGCCAACGACTGAACGGAGAGTCAAATGGCCAAAGCAAAGTTTGAACGCACTAAACCGCACTGCAACATCGGAACGATCGGTCACGTCGACCACGGCAAGACGTCGCTGACGGCGGCCATCACCAAGGTGCTGGCGGAAACCGGCGGTGCGACGTTCACGGCGTATGATCAGATCGACAAGGCGCCGGAAGAGAAGGCGCGCGGCATCACGATTTCGACCGCGCATGTCGAATATGAGACGCAAAAGCGGCACTACGCCCACGTCGATTGTCCGGGCCATGCCGACTACGTGAAGAACATGATCACCGGCGCAGCCCAGATGGACGGCGCGATCCTGGTGGTGTCGGCGGCCGACGGCCCGATGCCCCAGACCCGCGAGCACATCCTGCTGGCAAAGCAGGTAGGCGTCCCCGCGATGGTCGTATACCTCAACAAGTGCGACATGGTCGACGATCCGGAGCTGCTCGAGCTCGTCGAATTGGAAGTCCGCGAGCTGCTGTCGAAGTACGATTTCCCGGGCGACAAGATCCCGATCATCAAGGGCTCGGCGCTGGCCGCCCTCGAAGACAAGGACAAGAAGCTCGGCCACGACTCGATTCTCGAACTGATGAAGAATGTCGACGAGTACATTCCGCAGCCGGAGCGCCCGATCGACCAGCCGTTCCTGATGCCGGTCGAAGACGTGTTCTCGATCTCCGGCCGCGGCACCGTGGTCACCGGCCGCGTCGAGCGCGGCGTGATCAAGGTTGGCGAGGAAATCGAAATCGTGGGTCTGCGCCCCACGCAGAAGACCATCGTCACCGGCGTTGAAATGTTCCGCAAGCTGCTGGACCAGGGGCAGGCGGGCGACAACATCGGCGCTCTGCTGCGCGGTACCAAGCGCGAGGAAGTCGAGCGCGGCCAGGTGCTGTGCAAGCCGGGTTCGGTCAAGCCGCATACCAAGTTCAAGGCCGAGGCTTACATCCTCACCAAGGAAGAGGGCGGACGTCACACCCCGTTCTTCACCAACTACCGGCCGCAGTTCTACTTCCGCACCACCGACGTGACCGGTGTCGTGCATCTGCCGGAAGGCACTGAAATGGTGATGCCGGGCGACAACATCGCGATGGAAGTGCACCTGATCGTGCCGATTGCGATGGAAGAGAAACTGCGCTTTGCGATCCGGGAAGGCGGCCGCACCGTCGGCGCCGGCGTCGTTGCAAGCATCATCGAGTAAGCGAATCGGGAATGGCGAACGGCGAATGGATCAAATCCACTCGCTGTTTGCTATTCGCCACTCACTAAAGAAAGACAACGGCGATGAACGGCCAAAACATTCGCATACGTCTCAAGGCGTTCGACCATCGGATTCTCGATTCGTCGACCCGCGAGATCGTAAATACGGCGAAACGGACCGGTGCTCAGGTTCGCGGACCCATTCCGCTGCCGACCCGCATCGAGAAGTTTACCGTCAACCGTTCGCCGCATGTCGACAAGAAGAGCCGCGAACAATTCGAGATGCGCACGCACAAGCGCCTTCTCGACATTGTCGACCCGACACCGCAGACCGTGGATGCGCTGATGAAGCTCGACCTTGCTGCAGGCGTCGACGTCGAAATCAAGCTCTAACCTTTTAGCTACCGTCCGCAAGTCAGCGGACAGAAACAACAGGAAGCACGCCGATGCGCTCCGGAGTGATCGCACAAAAGGTCGGGATGACGCGGGTCTTTACGGAGACCGGCGAACATATCCCTGTGACTGTGCTGAAGCTGGGTAATTGCCAGGTCGTCGGTCACCGTACGACCGAGAAGAACGGTTACGTCGCGCTGCAGCTCGGATCGGGCACGCGCAAGACGGTCTACATGCCGAAAGCCGAGCGCGGCCAGTTTGCCGTCGCCAAGGTCGAGCCCAAGCGCAAGGTGACCGAGTTCCGCGTGTCGGAAGATGCGCTGATCCCGGTCGGCGCCGAGATCCAGGCCGACCACTTCGTCGTCGGCCAGTTTGTCGACGTTACCGGCACCTCGGTCGGCAAGGGTTTTGCCGGCGGCATGAAGCGCTGGAATTTCGGTGGCCTGCGCGCCACCCACGGTGTCTCGATCTCGCACCGTTCGATCGGTTCGACCGGTCAGCGTCAGGACCCAGGCAAAACCTTCAAGAACAAGAAGATGGCCGGTCACATGGGCGTCGATCGCATCACCACGCTCAATTTGCGCGTGGTCCAGACCGATGTCGAGCGTGGCCTGATCCTCGTCGAAGGCGCGGTTCCCGGCTCCAAGGGCGGATGGATCGCGGTGCGCGATGCGGTGAAGAAGCCGTTGCCGAAGGACGCACCGAAGCCCGGCAAGTTCAGGGTTGCCGCAGGCAGCGAGCAGGCGGCTGAAGCGCCGGCCCAGCAGGAGGGCGCGTGAGATGGAACTGAAAGTCACGACCCTCGAGGGCAAAGCTGCCGGCTCGGTTCAACTTTCCGACGAGATTTTCGGTCTTGAGCCGCGCAAGGACATTATCCTGCGCTGCGTGCAGTGGCAGCTCAACAAGCGTCAGGCCGGGACCCACAAGGCCAAGGGGCGCGCGGAGATCTGGCGCACCGGCAAGAAGATGTACAAGCAGAAGGGCACCGGTGGCGCTCGCCACGGCTCGGCCCGCGTTCCGCAATTTCGCGGCGGCGGCCGTGCCTTCGGCCCCGTCGTGCGCTCGCATGCGACCGATCTGCCGAAGAAAATCCGGGCGCTGGCGCTGCGCCATGCGCTTTCGGCCAAGGCCAAGGATGGCGGCCTGATCGTGATCGACAAGGCCGCGCTGGAGAGCGCCAAGACCAGGGCGCTCATCGGCCATTTCTCCGGGCTCGGCGTGACCAACGCGCTCATCATTGACGGCGCCGAACTCAACACCGGCTTTGCCACCGCAGCCCGCAACATTCCCGATATCGACGTTCTGCCGATCCAGGGCATCAACGTTTACGACATCCTGCGCCGTCAGAAGCTGATACTCACCAAGGCGGCGATCGATGCGCTGGAGGCGCGCTTCAAATGAAGAACATCGATCCGCGCCACTACGACATCATCGTTGCTCCAGTCGTCACCGAAAAGGCGACGATGGCCTCCGAGCACAACAAGGTTGTGTTCAAGGTCGCAAGCAAGGCCACCAAGCCGCAGATCAAGGAAGCGGTCGAGAAGCTGTTCGACGTCAAGGTCAAAAGCGTCAACACCCTGGTGCGCAAGGGCAAGAGCAAGGTCTTCCGCGGCAATTTCGGTTCGCAGTCGGACGTGAAGCGGGCGGTCGTGACCCTCGAAGAGGGCCACCGCATCGACGTCACCACCGGGCTATAAGGCGGCACAGCGATGGCATTGAAAACATTCAACCCCACGACACCGGGCCAGCGCCAGCTGGTGATGGTCGATCGCTCGGCGCTCTACAAGGGCAAGCCGGTCAAGGCGTTGACCGAAGGAAAGGTGTCCACGGGCGGGCGCAACAATGTCGGCCGCATGGTCGTGCGCTTCCGCGGTGGTGGCCACAAGAAGACCTACCGCATCATCGATTTCAAGCGCACCAAGGTCGATATGCCTGCCACTGTCGAGCGGCTGGAATACGATCCGAACCGCACCGCCTTCATCGCGCTCGTTAAATACACCGACGGCACCCAGGCCTATATCCTGGCGCCGCAACGGCTTTCGATCGGCGACACCGTGATCGCCGGCGCCCATGTCGACGTCAAGCCGGGCAACGTCATGCCGCTCGGCAACATGCCGATCGGCACCATCGTCCATAATGTAGAGCTGAAGATCGGAAAGGGTGGTCAACTTGCCCGCTCCGCCGGCACCTACGCTCAACTGGTCGGCCGCGACCAGGAATACGTCATCATCCGTTTGAACTCCGGCGAGCAGCGCCTCGTGCACGGTCGCTGCACCGCTACCATCGGAGCGGTTTCGAATCCGGACCACATGAACATCTCGATCGGCAAGGCCGGTCGCAACCGCTGGCTTGGTCGCAAGCCCCATAATCGCGGCGTCTCGATGAACCCGGTCGATCATCCGCACGGCGGCGGCGAAGGCCGCACTTCCGGTGGCCGTCATCCGGTTACCCCGTGGGGCAAGCCGACCAAGGGCAAGAAGACACGTTCTAACAAGTCGACCAACAGATTCATTCTCATCAGCCGCCACAAGCGGAAGAAGTAAGGAACGCCGGAATGGTTCGTTCAGTCTGGAAAGGCCCGTTCGTCGAAGGCTCGCTGCTCAAGAAGGCAGATGCGGCGCGTGCGTCCGGCCGTCACGACGTGATCAAGATCTGGAGCCGCCGCTCGACCATCCTGCCGCAATTCGTCGGCCTGGTGTTCGGCGTCTACAACGGCCAGAAGCACGTGCCGGTATCGGTCAATGAGGAAATGGTTGGTCACAAGTTCGGCGAGTTCTCGCCGACGCGTACCTTCCACGGCCATTCCGGCGACAAGAAAGCCAAGAAGGCTTGAGAAGCAGGCTTTTAGGGATTTAAGCGATGAGCAAATCAAAGCGCGAACGGAGCCTCGCCGATAACGAGGCCAAGGCGGTCGCCCGGATGCTGCGGGTGAGTCCGCAGAAGCTCAACCTGGTGGCGCAGCTGATCCGCGGCCGGAAGGCTTCGGCCGCGCTTGCGGACCTGCAGTTTTCGCGCAAGCGCATCGCGGTCGATGTCAAGAAATGCCTGGAATCGGCGATCGCCAACGCCGAAAACAATCATGATCTCGACGTCGACGATCTGGTTATCGCCGAAGCGCATGTCGGCAACGGCATCGTGATGAAGCGTTTTGCCCCCCGCGGCCGTGGCCGTTCGGGCCGGGTTTTCAAACCGTTCTCGCAGCTGACGATCGTCGTTCGTCAGGTCGAGGCGAGCGCTTAACAGAGGCGCAGGAGAATACGATGGGTCAGAAAATCAATCCGATCGGACTGCGCCTGGGCATTAACCGGACGTGGGATTCCCGCTGGTTCGCCGGCAAGAACGAATACGGCAAGCTTTTGCACGAGGACGTCAAGATCCGCGAGATCCTGCATAAGGAGCTCAAACAGGCGGCGGTAGCCAGGATCGTGATCGAACGTCCGCACAAGAAGTGTCGCGTGACGATTCACTCGGCACGCCCCGGCGTCGTGATCGGCAAGAAGGGCGCCGATATCGACAAGCTGCGCAAGCGCGTGGCCGACATCACCGAATCCGACGTCGTGATCAACATCGTCGAGATCCGCAAGCCCGAACTTGACGCCACGCTGGTTGCCGAATCGATCGCGCAGCAGCTCGAGCGCCGCGTCGCGTTCCGCCGCGCCATGAAGCGCGCCGTGCAGTCGGCGATGCGTCTGGGCGCCGAAGGCATCCGCATCAACTGCTCGGGTCGCCTGGGAGGAGCCGAGATCGCGCGCATGGAGTGGTACCGCGAAGGCCGCGTGCCGCTGCACACGCTGCGCGCCGACATCGACTATGGGGTGGCGACCGCGTTCACGACATTTGGCACCTGCGGTGTGAAGGTCTGGATCTTCAAGGGTGAAATCCTCGAGCACGATCCGATGGCCCAGGACAAGAAGATGGCCGAGGGCGATAGTCCGAGGCCGCGCCGTGACGCCGCGGCCGCCTGAAGAAATAGAGAGTTTGAGGGCCTTACGCCATGATGCAACCAAAGAAAACGAAGTTCCGGAAGGCGCATAAGGGCCGCATCCACGGCGCTGCGACTTCGGGCGCGGCGTTGTCGTTCGGTCAGTTCGGCCTGAAGGCAATGGCGCCGGAGCGCATCACTGCGCGTCAGATCGAGGCCGCCCGCCGCGCGCTGACCCGTCACATGAAGCGCGCAGGCCGCGTCTGGATTCGCGTTTTTCCGGATGTGCCGGTGTCGAAGAAGCCCGCCGAAGTGCGCATGGGCTCCGGCAAGGGTACGCCCGAATTGTGGGTGGCGCGGGTCAAGCCCGGCCGCGTCATTTTCGAAATCGACGGCGTGACCGTGCAGACCGCGAAAGAAGCGCTTTCGCTTGCCGCCGCTAAATTGCCGATCAAGACGCGCTTTGTCGCGCGTATTGCGGAATAGGGAGGTGGCCATGGCCAGGATGAAGACCGCCGATATCCGCGCGATGAGCCCCGATCAGATGGACGACGCCGTCCTCAATCTGAAGAAGGAGCGCTTCAATCTGCGTTTCCAGCGCGCCACGGGGCAACTGGAGAATACCTCGCGGCTGCGCGAAGCCCGTCGCGACATCGCTCGCATCAAGACCATTGCCGCGCAAGTGCGCGCGAAGAAGAAGTAGGGGACTGAAAATGCCGAAACGTACGCTTCAAGGCGTGGTCGTCAGCGACAAGCAGTCCAAGACGGTCGTGGTGCGCGTCGATCGTCGCTTCACGCATCCGATCTACAAGAAGACGATCCGCCGTTCGAAGAACTATCACGCCCACGACGAGAACAACGAGTTCAAGCCGGGCGACACGGTGTGGATCGAAGAAAGCAAGCCGATCTCGAAATTGAAGCGCTGGACGGTAATCCGGGGCGAACATCTTAAAACGGCCTGAGGTCGTCTCCGGCCATGCCGGTTGCGACTTCGGGGATTATTTGGGCGCAACTCTGCGCAGAAAGAGGACGAGGTGCATCAATGATTCAGATGCAGACCAACCTCGACGTGGCCGATAATTCAGGCGCACGCCGTGTCATGTGCATCAAGGTGCTTGGGGGCTCCAAGCGCCGCTATGCCACCGTGGGCGACGTCATTGTCGTGTCGATCAAGGAAGCTATACCGCGCGGCAAGGTGAAGAAGGGCGACGTCATGAAGGCTGTCGTGGTGCGGGTCCGCAAGGACATCCGCCGGCCCGACGGCTCCGTCATCCGCTTCGACCGTAATGCCGCTGTGCTGATCAACAATCAGTCGGAGCCGGTGGGTACCCGTATCTTCGGACCCGTGCCGCGCGAACTGCGCGCCAAGAACCACATGAAGATCATCTCGCTCGCCCCGGAGGTGCTGTAATGGCTGCCAAGATCCGGAAGGGTGACAAGGTCATCGTATTGTCGGGCCGCGACAAGGGCCGCACCGGCGAAGTGTTCGAGGTGCGTCCCGACGAGAGCAAGGCGCTGGTGCGGGGCATCAACCTCGTCAAGCGCCACCAGAAGCAGACCCAATCGCAGGAAGGCGGCATCATCTCGAAAGAGACGCCGATCCACCTGTCCAACATTGCGATCGTCGGCAAGGACGGCAAGCCGACCCGCATAGGTTTCAAGATTCACGCGGATGGCACGAAAGTACGCATCGCCAAACGCTCGGGAGCAGAGATCGATGGCTGAGACCGCATACGTCCCGCGTCTGCGCGCGGAATACGACAGGAGCATTCGCGGCAAGCTGACCGAACAGTTCGGCTATTCCAACCTGCTGCAGGTGCCGCGGCTGGACAAGGTCGTGCTCAACATGGGTATCGGCGAGGCAGTCAACGACCGCAAGAAGGCGGAGCTGGCGGCGGCCGATCTGTCGCTGATCGCAGGCCAGAAGGCGGTAGTGACCTACTCGCGGATCGCGATTTCCACCTTCAAGCTGCGTGAGAATCAGCCGATCGGCTGCAAGGTCACGCTGCGCAAGGCGAGGATGTACGAATTCGTCGACCGCCTGGTGAACGTCGCGCTGCCGCGCGTGCGCGACTTCCGCGGCCTCAACCCGAAAAGTTTCGACGGTCGTGGCAACTATTCGCTGGGCATCAAGGAGCACATCATTTTCCCGGAAATCGACTTCGACAAGGCGGGGGAAACCTGGGGGATGGACGTTACCGTATGCACCACCGCGGGCAGCGATGACGAAGCAAGGGCGTTGTTGACCGCATTCAATTTCCCGTTCCGGCAGTGAGCAGCTTTTAGAACAAGCCTCTCAGACGCGGATACGCAAGGAGCCAAGCAGGCATGGCAAAGAAGAGTTCGATCGAGAAGAACAACCGGCGCAAGCGCATGGCGAAGAACGCGGCGCCCCGGCGCGCGAAGCTTAGGGCCATCATCGCCGACAAGTCCAAACCGATGGAAGAGCGGTTTGCGGCAACGTTGAAGCTCGCCGAGATGCCGCGCAATTCGTCGCCGACGCGGATCCGCAACCGCTGCGAGATGACCGGTCGTCCGCGCTCGAATTATCGCAAGAACAAGCTCAGCCGCATAGCGCTGCGCGAACTCGGCTCCAAGGGCCTGGTTCCCGGGCTCGTGAAGTCGAGCTGGTAAGGAGGGGCGGACATGTCAACGCACGATCCGATCAGCGATCTCATCACCCGCATCCGCAATGCTCAGATGCGCGCCAAGTCCAAGGTTTCGAGCCCAGGCTCGAAGATGCGCGCCAACGTGCTCGAGGTACTCAAGACGGAAGGTTACATCCGCGGCTATGCCAGCGTCGAGCATGCTTCGGGCCGCAGCGAACTCGAGATCGAGCTCAAATATTTCGACGGCGAGCCCGTAATCCGCGAGATCGAGCGGGTATCCAAGCCTGGACGGCGGGTTTATGCCTCGGTGAAGAACTTGCCGCGCGTCAACAACGGTCTCGGCATTTCGGTTTTATCGACGCCGAAGGGAATCATGGCTGACCACGATGCGCGTGAAGCGAACGTGGGCGGCGAAATCCTCTTCACGGTGTTCTAGTGCGCATTCCGCAAGAGTGGAGACCGGTTTTGCGGCACGAATGCGCGCAGGGTTCAGATTTGACGCATTTTCTGCGGCGAACCGGCATCCACTTCGCCGGAAAATGCTAGGTAGGAAGGCTAACCATGTCACGTATTGGCAAAAAGCCGGTGACGATCCCGTCGGGCGTCACTGCGACCGTGGAGGGTCAGACGGTGAAGATGAAGGGGCCGAAGGGCCAGCTTCAGTTCGTCGTTCATGACGATGTCGAGGTGAAGTTCGAGAACGGCGCGGTCAAGGTAGCACCGAGGGTGAAGACCAACCGGGCGCAGGCGATGTACGGTACGGCTCGCGCCCAGGTGGCAAACCTCGTCGCCGGCGTCACCAAGGGTTTCGAGAAGCGGCTCGAAATCAATGGCGTCGGCTATCGCGCGACGCTGCAAGGCAAGAACCTGCAGCTTGCGCTCGGCTACAGCCACGACGTCGTCTTCCCGATCCCGGAGGGCATCGCGATCACGGTGCCCAAGCCGACCGAGATCGTCATCGTCGGCAACGACAGCCAGCGGGTGGGCCAGGTTGCCGCCGAGATCCGCAGCTACCGTCCGCCGGAGCCCTACAAGGGCAAGGGCGTGAAATACGCCGACGAATTCATCTTCCGCAAGGAAGGCAAGAAGAAATAACGGAGCCGGAGATGTCGAGAGAGAAAGTCACGAATGCCCGGCGCAAGCAACGCGTGAGGCTGTCGTTGCGCCGTTCGGCCGGCGGCCGCCCGCGGCTGTCGGTGTTCCGTTCGTCGAAGCACATTTACGCCCAGGTCATCGACGACTTGAAGGGCGAGACGCTGGCTTCCGCCTCTTCGCTGGAGAAGGCATTGCGCGAGGGCAGCAAGACCGGGGCGAACATCGACGCCGCCAAGGCGGTCGGCAAGCTCCTGGCGGAGCGTGCCGTGAAGAACGGCGTCACCGAGGTCGTGTTCGACCGCGGCGGCTATCTCTATCATGGCCGCGTCAAGGCGCTGGCGGATGCCGCGCGCGAAAGCGGCTTGAGTTTCTAGCTGGATTGAATGCACAGGGCGGACTTTCCCGCCCCTCGAGGCAGGTTTTTTTTGAGGATCGGAAAACACCATGGCAGGTGAACGCGAACGCGGCGGACGCGAACGGAGCAGGGATCGCGAGGAGCGTGACAGCGAGTTCGTCGACAAGCTCGTCCACATCAATCGTGTGGCAAAGGTCGTCAAGGGTGGCAAGCGCTTCGGCTTTGCGGCGCTCGTCGTCATCGGCGACCAAAAAGGCCGGGTCGGATTCGGCCACGGCAAGGCGCGCGAGGTTCCCGAGGCGATCCGCAAGGCAACCGACGCCGCCAAGCGCAATCTGACGCGCGTGGCGCTGCGCGAGGGACGCACGCTGCATCACGATATCTCGGGTCGTCACGGCGCAGGCCGGGTCTACCTGCGCGCGGCGCCGGCCGGCACCGGTATCATCGCGGGCGGCCCGATGCGCGCGGTGTTCGAGACGCTCGGCATCCAGGACGTGGTCGCCAAATCGATCGGTTCGTCCAACCCCTACAACATGGTTCGCGCGACCTTCAATGCGCTCAAGCATCAGGATTCGCCGCGTTCGGTTGCGGCACGCCGCAATATCAAGGTATCCGCGTTGCAGTCGCGCCGCCTCGGCGGCGACGCCGAAGCGGTTGCCGAATAACAATCCCCGCGCCATCTGCGCGTTACGGAGTTAAAGACGATGGCCAAGGCCGCAAAGACGATCAAGGTCGAGCAGACCGGCAGCCCGATCCGCCGCCACCACACGCAGCGCGCGACGCTGATCGGGCTGAAGCTCAACAAGATCGGCCGCGTCGCGGAGCTGAAGGATACACCTTCAGTTCGCGGCATGATTGCCAAGGTTCACCATCTCGTCCGCATCGTCGGCGAGAAGCAGTAGCCGGAGCATGATCCCGAAAAGTGGGAACCGGTTTTCGGCCAAGATCATGCTCCATGGATAAGGAAAACGAACGATGAAGCTCAGCGATCTCGCCGACAACGCCGGTTCACGCAAAAAGCGGATGCGC
>Ga0210397_10001752_pt1 | contig 13870 bp, 19 predicted proteins | sample IncBWH2OmetaG_FD_160126 | JGI IMG/M metagenome (GOLD analysis project Ga0210397, IMG submission 160126) | Forest soil microbial communities from Barre Woods Harvard Forest LTER site, Petersham, Massachusetts, United States - Inc-BW-H-2-O ...
GACAATGCGCATTCGAATGCTCTCCCTCGGAGCGTTACAGTGGGCACCAGTCTTGTGGCGCGGATTTGACATCGCCTGCGATCTGGCCGGCAGCGCGACGCTTGCGGTGAATACGCAGCGCGCCGTCTCGCGATCCGGGCAGGCCGGTGTCCTGCAACCGGTGATAGGGATTTTCTTGCCGCTCCATAAAATGCGAGGGAACCACGGAGTTTCACGGAAAGAACTCGCGGGTCAAACCGTTCGGCGCAAACAAGCACTGGCATCGCAATGAATCGATCGCCGTCGGCTTCCCCTCGACGCGATCCATGGCCGTCTCGGCGTCTCGCCGGGACGGCCTCTTTCGTCGTGGCCCCGTAATGCTCTGACGAACCTGGTTGGTGTCGGCGGGCGGCGGCCTGAACATATCGCGGCTTTCCTGGAATGAGCTTCATCGTTCTCGCGGCGCTGATGCGTCCGAGCTTTTGCTGGAAAATCTGTCCCTCCGATAACAGAGGGCGCAGGGAAGGCCGGGTGTCCGCCACACCCGTGGCCCCCGTGCATAAAAAAGCACGGGGAAGGAACCACAGGTGAGGACGGAGCAATCCGGCCTTCCCTGCGCGATGGCTTTACGGCTTATACCGCGCTCTCCTCGGGGACCGGGCTTTATTGCCCCCGTCGCCGCGCGAAACCAGGTTTCGCGCAACTTGACGCCAGCGTCGGGGCGCCAGGACCACACGGCTTTGCCGTACGCGATAGCTTCGCTCGTCTGGCGACGTTATCGCGTCCCCCGCATCTCCGGTCCAACGTTCGTGACGACCGCGAAGCGCCCCTCGTGCGGGCCGGGATGGCGGAAAACAACCATAGTTTTCTGGAAAACGGAAGAGATATTTTCGCTCTCACATTCCGACGTTGTTTCGTCATTGAACGGGCAGACGAATTTCCGCTCTGCGTCGAGGCGATCGTGCCACTGCCGGGCCACGCGGGAGCCGGATCGCCGCGCGAAAACGGCCCGGTCGGGCGGATCAGTTGTGGCACAGCGATGTTGCAAAACGTCCCCCACGGTGGAAAACTTGGGGTTGTATCAGGTCCGGGACCATCAGCAGTCCCAGCGACGCAACGATAAAATCCGGGAGGGAGCCATGCTGACACGACGCGATTTTGCAACTTTGGTGTCCTGCGCGGTCTGCGCGGCGAGCGGGTTTGCCGCCACCGAGGCTTTGGCGGAGGGTGCGCCGGCCGCGACGACGCCCGGTGTCACCCGAAAGATCCTGTCGCAGGTGGATGGTCCCACAGAGGGCTACGTGACCATCTCGGTCGAAGCCGAGATCGAACCCGGCGTCACTGTGGCGCGCCACACCCATCCGGGGATCGAGTCGGCCTATTTCCTCGAAGGCGGTCTCGAGCTGCCGATCGAGGGCCAGCCGACGCGGACCATGAAAGCCGGGGATGCCGTCCTTATTCCGCCGAATACGCCGCACGCCGGCGGCAAGAACGGCGACAAGAAGACCAGGATCGCGAGCACCTACATCGTGGAGAAGGGCAAGCCGCTCGCCTCGCCGGCCTGACGACACGTTCGGGATCGCTTGCACGACATCTTCCCTCACCGCAGCGTGATGCGGCCACGTTGCGGAGCTTGCGAAATTTCAACCGCTGCGCGGGGTTTCATCCTGCAAACGGGAGGGACCGAATGGTGAAGATAGCGATCATCGCGCTTTTTGCCGCCGCTCTGATGTCGATGGCTCCAGCCGTTTCCGCGCGGGCTGCGTCCAGCAAAACCCCTGATGCGAAGCATCACGTCGCGAAGAGACCTCACGCGGGCGCCGCGCACGACGCTCGACGGCAGGTGATGCAAGCCAGGGGGGCGGGTTATCCGGGCGCGTTCGGCTACGCGCCTGCGGCGCCGAGCGTGTCAGATCAGGACTTCATCCGGTCCCGGCAATTTGGCGGCGGCGGTGGTGGTGGCGGCGGTTCCATGTAGCCAGCGTAGTGGCGGGCCGCCGTGGCGCCACATGATACCGATCCCAGGGGGCTATGGGTTTTCACCATCGCCCGTTAGATTGTTGTTTGGGCATGATCTTTTCGGAAAACCGCTGCGCACTTTTTCCCATCATGCTCAGTGCCGCCATCAAAGCGCCATTGCTATGGCGCACCAACACGCCTTGCGGCGACGGTGTTGCGTGAGTCGCGCCCTGGGGGCTTTCCGGTCGGATGAAATCTGCTTTGGTTTTGGCTGGCGTTATTGCCGGGCTTGGTGCCGCGCTGCTTCTGACGGCAACGGCCAATGAAGCGCGTGCGCAGGTCACCGGCACGGTGAACCCCGGCGGCGACCGCGCCGAGCCGGCAGCAAAAGACGCGCCGCCGCCGGGCGGCTGCATGCCGATCGGCGTGACGGCGTCTGGCGAAGTCGTCTTCCCGTTTCTCTGCAAGGGTTTCATCGAACAGCACAAGGCCGCCAGTCAAAAGCCGGCGCCGTCGGGCGACGTCGGCGAGAGGCCGGCCGTTGCGAACGGACAGCCCAGGAGCGAAGAGAAAAACGCTGCAGAGACGAGCGCCGACGAGAAGGACGTTGCGAAGCAACCGGACGTCGTTGCGCCGAACGCCGCCGAGCCCGCAAACGCAGGGCAGGAGTCCCGTCCGAGGCCGGCCGCCGCAGAAGAGCAACGGCCGGACGGCGACGGAAAGCCTGAAAGTGCCGAAAACAACAGCGCAGCGAAGCCGCCCGACAGCACCGCGGCGATTGCGAAATCTGCGCCCGAGCCGACCGGGACAGCTTCGCCAGACCGAGAGCGCATCAAGCCGCGTGAGGGCAGCGCGGGTCCACCCGGCTGTACGCGTTTCAGGAGCTACGACGCGAGTTCCGCGACCTATATGGACTTTGGCGGGCGACGTCGCGCCTGCCGATCGTGAGATGCGTCGCGGCCGAAACGCGTTCCCAATCTCACAAGAACATCTTTGCGATATCGACCGTGGAGCGGGAGCCGATATCGTCAAAATGCTGATCGAGCCATTTGCCGACGGCGTCCCGTCCTGCGTCGCGTAGCCTGCAGAGCAAGCCCCATTCCGGGTGGAATTGCGTGCCCGTGCCAAGCTCCGACATCAGGCGGTCGTTGCCGATCCAGTGCATGAACATGCGGCTGTGCTTGGCTCCGTCCAGCTCGCCATCGTCGATCAGTCTTGTCGCAAAGGCGATCGCGCGCATTTCCCGCATCAGGGACGAGTTGAAGCTGATTTCGGTGATGCGGTGCAGGACATCGGCCGCACTCGTGGGGATCTCGTCGCGCGTGATCGCCGTCACCTGCACGATGATGACGTCCTTGGCGCCCCTGCGATAGATCAGCGGAAAGATCGCCGGATTTCCCAGATAGCCGCCGTCCCAATAATGCTCGCCGTCGATCTCGATCGCCTGGAAATAGGGCGGCAGACAGGCCGAGGCGAGCACGGCCTCGACGGTGACCTGTGGCGTCTCGAACACCTTGATCTTGCCGGTGCGGATGTTGGTCGCGTTCAGGAACAGATGCGGCGCAGATGGCGACGCGTTGAGCCGCTCGAAATCGACGGTTCTGAGCAGCACATCCCGGAGCGGATTGAAGTTGAACGGGTTGAGCAGGTTTGGCGGCAGCGTGTGCGTCAGGGTGTGAATGACGGCATGATAGGGATGGTATTCCGGCGGCAGCTTCAGCGCCTGGAGCCATTGGTTCCAGCTCGAATAGAGGTCGAACATCACATCGAGCCGCGAGACGCCGTGCCAGAAATCGTGCAGCGTCTGGCGCGCCGCCTCGGGCCCGCCCTTGACCAGGCCGGACGCCAGCGCAACCGCATTCATCGCGCCGGCGCTGGTGGCGCTGATCGCCTCGACCCCGAGCCGCCCGTCCTCGAGCAGGCGGTCGACCACGCCCCAAACGATGGCGCCATGCGCGCCGCCGCCCTGGAGCGCGAGGTTCACGTTCTTCAATGGAGCGTTGTTCAACCTCGTCCCCCCGCAATTTGGTGCGGCCGCGGCGTCCCTTGCCACAGTGACAACGTTAGACCGCCCGTGCAAATCCCGCCTTGGGGGGGCCGGCACGCCGCTCACGTGACCGCTTCAGGAGAGATCGTATTCCCGTTGCGATGCAAGGGGGTCATCAGGTCGCAGCGAAGCTAAAGCCGAACGCGGTCTTCGCCGGGGATCGTGCCGGATGCCGGCTTGGAACAGCGACCCCGCAGCGGCGGGATTCAATCCAGGTCCAGACGACTGAGGACGACCGTGCGCTGATGTCTGCGACGGAACGCGCTTTCCTGTTCGATCAACGCGGCGGAGTTGCGCCACGGACATCGACGCTGAAGGAGCCGCCGATCTTCATGCAGGTGTCGGTCCCCTCGACTTTGACAAAACCGGGACCAAACGCGGCACAGGGATTGCCGGCGGCGCTCTTGGCAGGCGGAAACCGATCAGGGGGTGTGGCGTAGTCCGGCTTCGGACGGCTTACGGGAGCCGCGAGAACGGCTGAACCCGACAGGACGGCGACGAGCATGGCGAGGAAGAAGGTCCGCATTGCCGCTCCTTGTCAGGCCTTCTGAGGGCATGGCTCTCCCCGGCGGGGTGTGGCGTCCGCGAGGCAAGTGCTTGTGAAAGCGACATATATCTCGTTTCGTTGGCCTTTTCCCACTTTTTTCGCGCCATCAGTGTCCAACATGGGCAACTTCTAGCAACCTCCAACAAAACGGAAGGAACAGTATTTGCCCGCTTGCCAGCGCCGGCTAGCCGGACCTCGGTGGGATCAGCGCTTTGCGTCGGCTGCTTGAAGGCAAGGGGGACTCGTTATTCTTGCCGCGGAGATATTCCGGGCCTGATCGACGTCTAACTGGCGGGTCCGGCGCGCAAAAGTGCTGCACTGGGCAAACATTGCTATGTCGGCCATCGGCCCGTCGCGACAAATCTAGCGGCTCGCGATGAGGTCTCCTGACGGAGGCAGACCCGACTTGATTTGCTCGCTGCGAGTACGACGGCTCATGACCCCGTCGCGGGCCGCTCCCTGGCGCTCCCGGGACCTAAGGCCTTGAGCTCGCAATATGCTAGTCTGAGCCGGCGCGCTCCCCTTTTCAGCCCGGACGTTGCACCGTGACCTATGGTCGTCACCCAGCATGGACCCGCTTCCGCGGTGCCCCCGACGATGTGATCATCATTCCACTTGTTCTTGTCACGCTCGCCGCCAACAAAATCCTGCGTTTCATTCTTGCGATCTTGATGCGGCTGCTCGACTACGCCTTTCCTTTCGCAATGCAGATTGTCTGGCTTCCGCTCTTCGCGGCCAAGGTTCTTGGCAACGTCATCGTTACGACCACAAGCGGCGCGTTGCGGTTCTTTCCCCTTTCCGAGACGAAACGTCGACAGTGGAGGATATCGATCCGCCGGCGTTGGTCGTGGCTCCGGCGGAAGATCAGCTATCTCGCGTTCGAACACGCCGTGCATATTGTCTTCGAAGGCGGCATGGCATGGGTGTTCCGACAATGCCGGCATCTCACGCCGAACACCGCATTGCTCGTGATCCTGGGCGCGGTACTCTGGCTCCCACTCTCTTTCGGGATCGCAACGGCGATGCACGCGGTATTGTTTGCCAAGCTCACATCCTGGCCGGCTTGGATGCAACTCCTGCATCCGCTGGCAACGGTCATCGCCAAGAGCAAGCTTTTGGTGCTACCGGTGTACCCGGCAGCTTGGCCACAGGCCAGAAAGCATTCATTCGTTCAGCTCGTATTCAAGAGCTATGAAGCGATCCAGGGCCTGTATGCGATCAAAAAGATCGGTCTTCGTTATCGGCAGGCAGAGATCGCCGGCATCGCGGCGGTTGAGAGGCTTGAGCGCACCGCCGGCCTCGCATCGGCGATGATGTGGCTGCGCAAGGCCCATGTCGCCGAACATCTCGGCGTCGAAAAGCCCACTCAGAAATTGCGTTCGTTCTTCTCGCGATGGTCCATCAAGTTCTCAGCCGAATACTACGAGACGAAGGAACGGCAAGGTGTCCCATCATTGGAAGGCAGCAAGCTGCAAACGCTGAGATGATCATCAATCTCAAAACCGCCAGCGGTCTCACCGTCCGCCGTCGCTGCTCGGCTGCGCCGACACGCCTGCCGGTCGAGGCGGTAACCTGATTTCAACCAGGTTCGCCTATCACGAATGCATCACGGATGGGCCTGCATCCGCGATCAGCAGGCTCCCGCCGGTGCACCGCACGCCGGCGGGAGTTTCATCTGTGTGGGGGCTGCTGCTTCGGTCCCACGCCTGCACTGGCGCGCAGTGGGCCGCCAGGCTTTCCCCGGCGGCCCGATTGCCTAAGCTCAATCCCACAAAGCAGCAATTGGCTCGGCTAAAAGGATATCAGCTGCGACACGAAAAAATTCCCTGGGGCTTCGGTCCCGCGCCCAAATCCAGCATCATCCGAAATGAAACAGGCCGCCAACTGGGGCGGCCCGTTACCTGAATGGCCTCGGCTTGGGTGCCGGGGGCTGGTTTGCTTTGGAGATTTCCATCCGAGCTTCTTCTGATTCCTTGACTAATCTTAGCGTCTTGAGGCGCGCCATGTTTTGGCGAATATCAACGGCCTTTTTTGCCTCTTCTTGCATGACCACCTCGCGATGCGCGACCATGAGGCGCTCTCTGTTCGCTTTGGCAGCTAGGCGCAGGGATCGTTCTTGATCGTGACTCATTCTATGGCCTCCGGCCTTGACCTGCGGCTTGGAACATGAGCATGCGCCCATTAGGCGCTTGGCTGGCCACCAAATGCGAGTCTTTTAACGTGTCGTCGGGGTCTGGATGGGCGGCTCGGTCCCACGCTCCACTCAGCGGCCCGGAGCGTTCCGTAAGCACGCGCCGGGCCTGACCGGGCGACGTCAGGGGAGCAACATCGCCGGGCTGTCGCGAGCCTACTCCCTATGTGGCTGGGATCGCCTGCGGCTCAAACGCGCAGGGGGGGTGAGCCCGCAGCCCGAACCCACAGCAGCGGCCTTTCTAGACTCGGCAAAGGGCTCGGCCCGTTGTCACCTCCGTTGTCACCGGCGAGCGCGGTCATAATGCCAATGTATGGGACAGTCGTTGGACACGGCGCGCGACGTTACGGATAAGTGCTTGATATTGTTGGCGCTCCCTAGCGGAATCGAACCGCTCTCTCCACCGTGAAAGGGCCGCTCCCTTGTCCGCAGAAGTCCGTGGATGTCCAAAATTCAAAAGTGACAACAAATAGTTAGTCCGATATCATCCATGACAGTCCGCAGTGTTTGCCGTCAAATGCTGGACATTTGCTGGACACGGCCGGTCCAGAGGGCTGCTCTCGGGTGGTTTGATGGCGCGCAGGGTGCTTGACACGACGCTGGATACGAGGACGGCCCGTAGCCGTCTCAAGGCACGCGGCAAGCCCTATTGGCGGCAGCTCGAGCCCGGCCTGTCGATCGGCTTCCGCAAGCCGCTTAGCGGCCCAGGAAAGTGGGTTGTGCGGCACCATCTCGGCGGCAAGAACGAATATAAGACCGACACGTTCGGAACGGCCGACGATTACTCGGACCCTGACGGCATTGTCGTCCTCAGCTTCTGGGAGGCTCAGACAAAGGCCCGTCAATTGATGGTCGAACGGGCAGGCGGCGACGCGGTCGCACGCGGGCCCAGGACGGTCGCCTCGTCGGTGGAGAGCTACATTGAGTTCTTGAAGGGCAACCGGAAGTCGGGGAGCGAAGCGCGCTATGCTGCTGACGCGTTCATTCTTCCGGCTCTTGGCAAGATCAAGCTGGAGAAGCTCACATCGGACCAGATTCGGAAGTGGCATGCTGGACTGGCAAAGGTGCCGGCGAGGGTGCGTACCGCGAAGGGCAGCGAGCAGCAATTTCGGGCCGACGATAATGATCCTGAGCGCGAGCGCCGGCGCAAGTCGACGGCAAACCGGATCCTCACGATATTGAAGGCAGCTCTCAACCGATCGTGGCGCGACGGTTACCCCGCGAGCGATCGTGCATGGCGCCGCGTCGAGCCGTTCAAGAATGTCGATTCCGCGCGGATTCGGTATCTGTCGATCGATGAGGCGACGCGCTTCATCAACACCGCCGACGAGGACTTCCGGAGGCTCGTGCGTGGCGCACTAGAGAGCGGCGCGCGATATGGTGAGCTTTGTGATTTTTTAGTCTCGGACTTCAATCCCGACGCGGGGACGCTCTCTATACCGGACCCGAAACCGGGCAAGCCGCAGCATGTCGTCCTTAGTCAGGACGGCGTCGAGTTCTTCGAGCAAGTCACGGCAGGGCGCGGCGGCTCCGAGGCGATGTTCCTGAAGGCTGATGGCTCGCGATGGCTTCCCGATCATCAGGCCGAGCCCATGCGCGAGACCAATAAGCGCGCGAAGATTTCCCCGCCAATCAACTTTCATGGACTGCGACATACCTGGGCAAGCCATGCCGTTATGAACGGAATGCCTTTGCTGGTGGTCGCAAAGAATCTCGGTCATACGAGCACGCGAATGGTCGAGAAGCACTACGGCCATCTAGCTCCATCGTACGTCGCACAGGCTGTGCGCGCGCACGCGCCACGGTTCGGCGCTACCGGCGCAAGCAAGGTCAAAAAGCTGCGGCCGAAAGGAGTTCGCTCGAAATAGCCGAAGGGCATCACAACCCGCGGACGGGGTTCGAAAACTGCCCGTCGAGTAGGTCTTGGATGACGGTCTCGGGGTCGGTGGCCTCGACGTCGGTTTCGCAGTAGGCGAGCGGCCCGCCGGCAATGTTGTGCACATCGGGAAGTGAAGGTCGCCGATTGTCTCCGGCTTCAGCAGGCGTAAGCTGCCAGCGCGCGGATAGGACGGCCATCTGACAAGCCGGCACAGCACCACCGGTTTCCGCGCGCACTTTGGTGCCCCTCGCAAGGTGCGCGATGGCAAACAAAATTGGTTCTCCGCCTACACGGAAAGAGGAGCTGGAAAAACTCCCCCAGTTCGAACCCGACTATTGCGAACGGCCTAATTTCTCGTCAGACCGAGAAGCTCACATTCGAAAGCTCCTCGCCGATTTCATTGGGGTCCATGTTCGATCAATAGAGTGGGACGGCGAACTGACTGGCATGGATCGGTTCATCGAGAACGCCATGCTCGCAATTGCAAGTTTTGAGCACTGCAGGGGGATTGAGGTAAATTTCGACAGAGGGATTGCGAAGGAGGCTCTTAACCTGGCTCTCGAAAGAGTTTTGGACACCCGCCGAGCGCTTGAACAGATTGCAAGAAACCGAGAGTTATCAAAATTTCTCGAAGATATTTTTGTCACCGACATAAGGGGCAATGACGCTCAAGAGACGAAGCGGGGCCGTAGCATAACCTCTGCGTTCCGCCGCTCTCGAGGGGTACTTGAAGCCTACCGAACGATAGCGCCTCAGGCGTTGGCACACCACCTGATGAGCTTAGAACCAATTCTCACCATCGCGGTGGAAAGAGTAGAATATCAATGGGGTGATTTTCAAAGAGACACGATTGCGCAAGACCTCTGCGACGACCTCGCTCTTGCTTGGATTTCTGGCACCGGCAGGCTCCCAACATTTTCAAAGCCAAATCCTAGGTTGCGCAATAAATCTGGCTTTGCCGAGCTTCTTTCGCTCGTCAATAATTCCATTGTCGAACCTCAGTTCAAGCACAAAGCCGATTTTGGAAACTACGGGGTCAATTCACGTAACAAAATGCGAAAAAAGTTCCCCGCTTTGGCTGTTAGTCGAGAACCCCCGCGGCGCGGATAGGGGGATGGCCCCTAACAACTGATTCGATTTTAGCTTCGCCAGCATGCGCAAAGGTACGCATGTGGTCGCCGGGACTACCCCGGCTGTCAACGGCGAGGTCAAAATGAACTCTCAACAGCTTGTTTATACGGTTGCCGAAGCCTGCGCGACTGCTCGCTCCGGCCGCACCGCGCTTTACGAGGCCATTCGCAGCGGCGCATTAATCGCAAGGAAGCGCGGCCGTAGGACTTTGATCTTGGCTGACGACTTGCGGCGTTGGATCGAAGGTCATCCCGCCGCCCAGCGGAAACCCCCATCGAAATAACAAACCCCAGTCAAGGTCTCGAACACCTTGCCGGGGCTTTTGTCCTCAATTCCTACCGAAGGAAAAACAGACGTGCCCAACATAAATCATCGGCGTTCGAAGCGCCACAAAATCCCCCGGGAGATCGAACGCCTCTTCGTTGAAGACATCGACGTTGGGAACCGCCTTCGGCCAATTGATGAGGCGGCGGTTGTGGCGCTCGCCGAGAGCATGCAGCGACTTGGCCAGCTTTCTCCGATTTCGGTCTATTGCCCCGACGACAGTACGTTGCTGTTGGTGACCGGCTTGCACCGGCTCGAAGCCGCCAAGCGCCTCGGATGGGACGAGATCGACGCGTTGTTTGTCACCGGCAACGAGATCGATCGCGAACTGCAGGAGATCGCCGAGAACCTGCACCGATCTGAATTGACGGTGCTCGAGCGCGATACGCTGATCGGTCGATGGGCCGAACTAACGGCAGTAAAAGGCGTCTCAGGTTGAGACACCTTTGGGCGGGAGACAACCAAGCGAGAAAGGCGTCCGCAAGGTCGCCAACGATCTCGGCCTTGATAAGTCGGACGTCCAGCGCGCCGTCAAGGTCGCGTCAATATCGCCGGAGGCCAAACGGGCCGCGCATGTTGCCGGTCTCGACGAGAACCGCACCGCGTTGCTCCAGGTGGCTAAAGAGGCCACTCCGGAAGCTCAGGTCGCCAAGGTAGGCGCAATCTCATCAGCCGAGACTGCGAAGGCGAAGAACCGGGCGGCCGCCACCGTCGCCGTCGAGCCGAAGGCGCTGAAGAAAAGCGGCGACGTTGCGGATACCCCCCTGAGCGGCGAGGTGAATCGCTTCGCTGAATTTTGTCGCGCTAACTCGCCGGCATCGGTCGCCGTGCCGGGCGAGTTTGCGGAGATGCGCGTCCGCATCGCCGAAATCAGGGAATGGCTCGGCCAATTTCTTACAGCGCTGGGTCGTGGCGAAGCGACCGACATCGTGGCCAAGGCAGCGGAAGGCCCGCGTGGTCCTGACATCGTGCCGCCCGCAAGACACGAACCGGTAGCCGCGGCAAGCGACCTTTGGCGCGACCTCGATATGCCCCCATACCTCGACCGACGAGGGAAGGCGACCGCCGAAAAAGCGTATTCCAAATCAAGGTAACTCATGACCGCAATAATCGTACCCTTCCCGCTTGCGAGCCGACGATCGATGATCCTTCGACAAGCGCGGTATGCCGCGGCGCTAAACCCAGATGCCGCAGAGCGCCACATTCAGCGGCAGCTAAAGATTCAGGGCGAGGCGATGCGCCGAAGAGGCATCGACGAGCGTTTGATCACCCGAGAGATCGGCTGCTTGGAAACCTCGATCCGGGCCACGTTGTTGTGTGCTGCCTCAGGTGGCGTCCGATGATTGGTCCACGTGGTCGCGCCACGAGTACCGCAACCGGAAAGCGCTTCCGAAAGGCTATTAGCTTCCCGCAGGGTGTTGGCTGGTGCGTTCCGGTCCCGCGGGACCTCCTGAACAGCCCAGCCTGGCTCGCAATGTCCGACCAATGCCGCAAGCTGGTTGATGCAGTGATGGCGGAGCATGCCGATCACGGCGGCCTGGAGAACGGCAACCTCATGGCGCCCTATAACATGTTGCAGGCCAGGGGCATGCGGCGCGGCAACATCCTGAACGCCATCGTTGAGGCCGAAGCGCTCGGGATAGTGGATCCGGCACGCGGGGCGCGGTCTTACGGTTCGCGCAAGGCACCTTCGCGATATCGGCTGACTTGGCTTGGTACGCCCGACGGACTGATGCCGACCAACGAGTGGAAATCGATCAAGACTGTCGTCGAAGCGAAGACGCGTATCTCAAACGCCCTAAACAAATTGAAGCGGGAGCGCGCCATCAGGGCTGCCAATAAAGCTGAGTACGCCGCCAAGCGGGCCGAACGTTCGAGGGTGGCATGAAAGAAATTCCCCAGTGTCATTTCATGCATTCCCCGGTGACGGTTTTGGAACTTGTTGGTTACAAAACCGAAACTAGGAGGAAGCGCGAGTTTCAACAGAATTGGGCACTCGCACCAAGTTACATACGGTGGAACAGCCTTCTTAGATCTTCCCTGTATAGTTGCCGCTTCTTCGCGACAAGACCTTTGGAGAATACGACGTCGTGGTCGACGACACGCCGACGTCGCCGAACCAGAAGGAAGCCAACTGGGCGATCATCCAGCCGCTGCTTGCGATCTTCAAGGAGCAGCTAATGCAGAACCCGAAGGTGTTTGCCGAGATGCTCGAGTACTCGCCGCTGCCGGCGAAGCTCGTCGAGATGATCAAGAATTTCGTTACCGAAGCTGAGAACGATCCGAGCAAGCAGCAGGAAGTGGCAACAGCCAAGCAGCTCGTGGTCGCAGCGCAAATGGCTTCGATCGACAAGGTTCAGTCGATCGCAGAAATGAACGACGCCAAGGCAGGCGCAACGCAAGCCACCGCTTCCTACGATCTAGCGATGGTGCAGCACATGCTAGCCAGCGGAGAGTTCGACAAGTTGAAGACGCACCTGGAGGTATTGAAGACTGCGGCCGATGCGCGCAAGGCGGATGCTGACGCGCGAGCATCGAGCGCTAAAGCCAGAACGGCTCACGTCGACGCGCATACCAAGTTGATCGAGGCTCTATCCGGTCATCAGGCATCGAAGGTCGACAGCGCGGTTAAGCTTGGCCAGCTGCATAACGACACGGTTGCCACGCATGCCGGAGCGGTCCGGGATATCGCAGCAGCCCACAAGGACCATGCGACCGCGCATCGCGAACGGGTAGGCGCGGTGGTTGATGCGATGCAACCTGTCTATAGCCGGACTGCAACATGACCAGCAGCCCCCAGCGCGCGCTTACCGCCTTGTACAAAGGGATCCGCGAAGCCGTCCGTCAATCCCAGCTCGCCTACAAGTTTTCCCCGAACTCCTACACGCATGGATCGCTCAGTGCGTGTCTAGCGGCTGAGAACGCGCTCGAGGTTATCCGAGCACACCTCAGCGAGGGCAATATTCAAGGAGAATAGAATGAGAAATGCGTCGACAAAATTCCGAGAAAAAATAAACCCGAGAGCCGGTTTGTTGCACCGGTCAACGTGCCTAGTCCGCGAGCTTCTCGACCGCGGATATGGCGGAAGAGGGGTTACAAAGAATCTCGGCCAGAGAGGCAGAACATCCAATAATTATCGAGCAAAACTGAAGCGGCAGCACCGGCGCGATGCGGAGCAAAATAAGGGCGGCTGTGTGCTCGATCACCCGGTCTGGAGTGCGCCGCTCGGATGCCATTTGGGTCAGTGACCCGATTTATTTTCCTTTTTTCGTCAACGCCAAATGACGACCACTTATTCAAAAAAAGGCCAACCGTGCCGAGCCCCGCGCAGAGGTTGGGACGGGTGTGGTGCTCGAACCGCCGGACACAGCGGCCTTCGTCCTTCCGGCCTTGCTTTCCCATTGCGAGGGAAGGCCGCCGGCCCCCAGAGCACGAGCGGGGATGGCTCAGGAAGCTCGTGTGCAGGCGGTAGAGCCCCTCGACCGACCAAAGACTAGCCCCATACAAGATTAACTCACGGAGCGCCTCCGCACCGTTCACAAGGAAACGTTATGAACGCCGTTGAACCACCGTTTGGAAATGTGCTCGGCGACGAAGAAGCACTCAGCTGGCTCCAGAATCGGCCTACCGGCCGCCTCGAGGTTTCGGTCGCCGAACTCGCGAGCCTGTGGGGATGGGGCCGAACGCGCGTCTATCGCCGCCTCGAGCGATGGGAACAGGAAGGCCGGATCGCCAAGTGCGGCGGGCCAGGCGGCCGCTGGCTGGTGTCCGCCGTGGCGGACCGCCCAATGGCCTTGACGGGAGCGGTGTCCG
>Ga0210397_10001754_pt1 | contig 13867 bp, 9 predicted proteins | sample IncBWH2OmetaG_FD_160126 | JGI IMG/M metagenome (GOLD analysis project Ga0210397, IMG submission 160126) | Forest soil microbial communities from Barre Woods Harvard Forest LTER site, Petersham, Massachusetts, United States - Inc-BW-H-2-O ...
ACATTGTATTTAATATTTGCGCTATTTTCAGGGTTAATTGGTACTGCCTTTTCTGTATTGATCAGATTAGAGTTATCAGGACCTGGTGTTCAATATATAGCCGATAATCAATTATATAATAGTATAATAACAGCTCATGCTATAATAATGATTTTCTTTATGGTCGAAAAAGGCTTTAATATGTTAAATATGAAATTACAACCATCACTACTTATGTACAAGATAAATGATAATAATGTTGTAAAAATAGGTTACTATAATAACAATATTGTAAAAATAGGTAGTGATATTAACAATAATGATAATTACAAAAAACCTAAACATAAGTATGTTAAGATTTTAGTAGATAACCCTTTTAATAATAGAGATATTATACTTAAAGTAACTAAAAAACAAAAAGGTGTTTATATATGGGAAAGTTTAGATGATAAACATAAGTATGTGGGTCATTCTATTAATTTATATAATCGTATAAGTTCTTATTTTATGCCTTCTATACTTAAGACTAAAGCACGTAGAGTTCTACGTTATTTAAATAAGCATGGTTTTAATGATATGAAGTTAACTATATATATTATGGATGAAAATTCTAATTTAGAACAAGTAGTAGAATTAGAACAACATTTTATTGATAATATAAAGCCAAATCTTAATGTAGATCTATTAGCTAGTAGTTCTGGGTATCACGAACCTATGGCTCAAGAAATACGAGAAAAACTTCGTAAACAAAGAGGTATTCCTGTGTATATCTATAAGGCTGATGATTTTACTTTATTGTATGTATTTGAATCAAAACAATATATGTTTGATTCAATAAATATTCATCATAACACACTAAACGATTGCCTAAATTTAGGTACATTATATTTAGATACTTTATTTTTTTCTTTAGATTTAATAGAGGAATCTACTAAAACTAATATACTTACATTAGATGAAATTAAAACTTTAGTTAAGGATAAACGAGATGTTTATAATGTTAAACATCCTGCAGCTAAAGCTATTTTAGCGGAATTTAAAGACGATTCAAGAAAAAATTTAGTCTTTTCTTCATTAAATAGTTTAGCTAAACACCTAAAAGGTGACCGTCAGGTTATAAGAGATTATCTAACAGGAAAAAAATCAGGTTATTATCGAGGTAAATGAAAATTTACTTATCAAAATTAAATATATTTAACATTTTAAAAAGGCATGGCCGGGTAAGATAGAAATATTTTACTTTCTTTTCACTGTATGCTGGAATCCCTTTAGAGCTTTTGAAACTAGTATTGCAGACTTTATTTTAAATAAAAGTGGCAGAATACAGTTACATTTCAAAAGATTAGGCAATCAGCCGGAAACCAAAAATAAAAGGGCTTACTATAGCATTAAACACTTTTATTTAGTAGGATCCTCAGAGACTACACGTGAAATACCTTAGTAAATATTATACAGATATTTAAAGGTAAAGATATAGTCCAAACATTAATAAAAGTTAATGAAAATGCATGCCAGCATTAATAGGAGGTTTCGGTAAAATCAAAAAAAATAATATACAAATGCAAAAATATACAACATTAGATTCAAAAATTGAAGAGCCAAAATTAAGATTAAAACTAGGAGCTTATTTAGCAGGGTTAATAGAAGCAGATGGGTCTTTTGCTATACATGATAAAGATTCAAAAGCTAAAAAATATTTACCCAAAATACTAATAGTATTTAGTTTAAATGATAGTCCTTTAGCTGAAAAATTAATGTCTATAATTAAAGTAGGTAAATTGTATAATAAACCACAACAAGGTTGTGTTATATGACATATTCAAAAAATAGAAGATGTTATAAAAATTATTAACCTTATAAACGGTTATATGCGTACACCTAAAATAGAAGCATTACATCGTGCAATAAAATGATATAATGGTTTTTATAATATTAATATAGAACCTTTAGGTTTAGATCAATCACCTATAAATAGTAATGCATGATTAGCTGGTTTTACTGATGGAGATGGTAATTTTAGTATAAATTTAATAGATAGAAAGAAAAAAGGTGCAATTACTACAAAAAGAGTACAGGTTTTTTTTCGTATAGAATTGAGACAAAATTATCATAGATATTGTTCAGTAGAACAAGGAAGTACTAGTTATTTTAATATATTGAGTATTATAGCTAGATATTTAGAAGTTAATCTATATTCTAGATCTAGAGAGCAAAAGGATAAAATTTTTTATTCTTATATGGTTGTATCACATAATATACAAAGTCATACTAAAGTTATAGAATATTTTGATCGTTATCCTTTGTATTCTTCAAAGTATTTAGCTTATAAAGATTGAAGATATGTAGTTCAAGAGATTATATTACGTGCAGGTAAACCTTTAACTGTTGAAGATATATTGGAAATTGAAAAAATAAAAGCTCAATTTAATAAAAAACGTACACAATTTGATTTTTCACATTTAGATTCTATTGTTTAAAATTTTTTGTATTTGCATTTTTGTATAAAAAAAAAGAAATTGCCGAAGGTAATAGTAATATTACTTATTAAAACATAACTATATGCGGGAAGTTCCTAAAGTTTTATTATAGGAGTTATGAAAGTTTATACTTAAAGATTTTTTATTAAATGTACATGACCCTAAAAATTAATAAAAATAGTTACAATGGATAATCCGCAGGAAACGAAAATAAAAAATATATTTTATGTAGGATCCTCAGAGACTACACGTTATGCTCCATTAGATTAAATCAGTGGATGAAGATATAGTCCAAATACAATTTAACGATTGTAGTACAATGAATTTCTTACTTCCATTAATAGTAGGGGGGCCTGATATGGCAAATACAAAAGCCCTCCTTGGAATAAATGTACATAATATTAAAACTTGTAATTATTCTAGTAGTATAGTAAGTATAGATAAAATAAATAAAAATAATCTAAGCTCTTATTTAGCAGGATTATTTGAAGGGGATGGTCATATTTGAATTTCTAAAGATAATGTAAAGAAAAAACATAATCCTAAGTTTTGTATTACTTTTAGTTTCAAAAATGAACCTTTAGCTAAAAAATTACTTGGTATAATAGAGTTTGGACATATTAGATATAAGCCTAAAGATAATGCCTGTGTATTAATTGTTTCACCTGTTAAAGGATTAAAAATAATAGTTGACTTAATCAATGGTGAATTAAGAACACCTAAGATAAATCAATTATTTAATTTAATAGATTGATTAAATAATAATCATAGTTCAAACATTAAAAAACTGCCTGTAAATAATAAACCCTTAAGAGATAATAGCTGATTGTCAGGATTTATAGATGCTGACGGTAGTTTTTCAGTACAACACACTAAAGTAGAAAATAATGCTAAAAAGAGAAAAGTATCTTGTAAATTAAGAATTGAACAAAGAATGTTAGATCCTGTAACTAAAATTAGCTATTTTTCTGTTTTAAATCAAATAGCTAATTTTTTAGGTTGTAAACTTTTAACTAGAAAACAACTATCTACAAATAATGAATACTATACCCTGGCAGCATCCAGTCGTAAATCTCTTCTAGTTATTGTAAACTATTTAGAATTATATCCTTTATTTTCATCTAAATATCTAGACTATAAAGATTGAAGTAAAGCAGTGAAACTAATTTTAACAGATAAACATTATACTGAGAAAGGTCTTATTGAAATAGATCTTATTAGAAATAATATGAATAAGAATAGAACTTATTTTAATTGAGATCATTTAAGTAAATTATAGTACATTTATTACCTAAATCAGGGAATGCCGTTGAAAGGTGTAAATCTTTCAATTATTACTTCGCTATATGCATAGAATCTCTCGAAAATGTAATTAATTTTCCAGTTAACAGATATATAGACACCTAGTTAATCTTTGTTTTGTCCAATTAGTTATAAATTTTATTATGGACAAACAAAGTTATAAAGTTGTATTTTCAACTGAACTAGTAGTAACACTTATATATACATGGGAAGAATGTGCAGGAAACCAACGTAATTTGCATTTAAACTTGCATATACAAGTAGGATCCTCAGAGACTACACGCGAAGCCCCATATAAAATATATGGGTGAAGACATAGTCCGGCCGGGTGGGAAACTACTTCAATAGATTTAGTTTATTAAGCTAAATGGATTAATGATTCCCTAGACTTAATAACATCAGTTTTTGATTACTACCCCCTAGTCTTATATTATTTTTATTTGCTAGTGGTATAGAAAATGGAGCAGGTACAGGATGGACACTTTACCCGCCTTTATCAGGTATACAAAGTCATAGTGGGCCTAGTGTAGATTTAGCTATATTTGGGTTACATTTATCTGGTGTTAGTAGTTTACTAGGAGCTATGAACTTCATAACAACAATATTAAATATGAGAAGTCCTGGTATAAGATTACATAAATAGCTAATTTGTGTATAAGAACCAAACTCCGGGGAAGCCCTAAAGCTCTTTTAACCAAGATTAATAAGGAAACTTTTTAATTGGCCTGATTAATGCCTCAGGGTACGGTAATATCAAAAGAGATTATAGAAATATAAATGGGTGATCGCGGATCTAAATCAAATTTTATAACAAAATTTGTAAAAGAGCAACGAGTAGACGGTTCTTTAGCTTTAAAAAGCTATAAGGTGTACTCTTAGACGCCATGAAAGTGGTTATGAAGATATATAAATAATTATATATTATCTTCCGAATTTGTTTATATTTATAATTAAAATAAATAAAACAAGAATAAAAACGAAATATTCTACTAATAGTAAAAATTTAAATTCTTATTATGTAACAGGGTTTTGTGATGCAGAGTCATGTTTTTTTTATTAGTAAAAATCCAAAATATACTTTAGGTTGAAGTGTAAAGTTAGTATTTTCTATCCATTTACATTATAAAGATGTTGATATTTTATATCAAATTCAACGATTCTTTGGTATAGGTAGTGTTACTATCAATAGAGATACAGCTAATTATCAAGTAGTTAGTTTAAATGATTTGTTATGTATAATAAATCATTTTAATAATTTTCCTTTGAAAACTAAAAAATCTATATATTTTTTACTCTTTAAAAAGGCTTATAATATTATAAGTAATAAAGAACATTTAACACCAGAAGGGTTAGAAAAAATTAAATCAATAAAATCAAAGATGAATTTTAAAAGATAGTAGTTTATGATAATTATATATTAAGATTTATATTTATTTGCAAATAAAAAAAAAAATAATTAAATCTTTGTATGATATTCGGTAAAATATAACTTCATATTAAAGTAAAAAAAAAAAGAAATTAGCTTTATTTGGTTGAGCAGTTGTTATTACAGCTGTTTTACTGTTACTATCATTACCTGTACTTGCCGGTAAACTACAAATTGTGCCGGCTTTAAATCTGGCTATTTGCTGGAAACTGTGATATATTAACTTCACACAATCAGCAGGAAACCTATTAAGTTTACACCTTTTAGGTATCTTCAGAGACTACACGCCAGAGTTTATTTGTTGTACTGTTTTAGGTGTAAGTTATTGTTTATTACATTCTGAAGTAAGAAGAAGACATGGTTTAAAATATTATACAAACCAAGCTTCCTTACTTAGTAAAAGAAATAATTTAAATACAGATTTTTCTCATTACATTGCAGGTCTTATAGAGGGAGACGGTACAATACATGTACCTAAAACCGAAAGATCATTCAAAGGTAATCTTAACTATCCGTCTATTCAAATAGTATTTCACTTGAAAGATTTACCTTTAGCTTTATTAATTCAAAAAGAGTTAGGCCATGGGTCTATTTCTAGGAAGAAAGGTAAAAATGCTTACATATATACCGTAAACAACTTAGACGGTTTATTATTGTTAATGTCTTTACTTAACGGTAATATGAAGACTAACAAAATTTATACATTACACAGATTAATAGACTGATATAATCACTATATCAGTAATTCTTTTGAAAAGAAAGGACTAAATAATGATTCTATGTTATCTAATGCATGGTTATCTGGATTTATAGAAGCTGATGGTCATTTTTCCCTTAGAAGTACTGAATCAGGTAAATACCCTAGAATAGAGTGTAAATTTGAGATAAGTCAAAGACAAAAAGATCAAAATAATAGAGATAATTTATTCTTTTTTAAGGAAATTGCTCTCAGTTTTGAATCTTTAGTAAAACCTATTAGAAACGATAGTAATAACCCTCAATACAGAGTTAGAACTACAAACCTAAAAAGTAATTTAGCGGTTGTTAATTATCTTACAAAATATCCTTTATTTGGAACAAAATTTTCAGATTATAAAGATTGAGTAAAGGTTGTAGAACTTTTTGATCAAAGTTCTTTTGATCAAAAGCTTAATATGGGTTATGTAAAACTTATTAAATCAGGGATGAATGATAAGAGAACTATCTTTGTATGAGATCATCTACAAAACTTTTACAACTTAAATAAATAAAATATAGTCCCAACATATGCGTAAGTATATGAGAGTTTGCTCTGGACTTATTTATTAAGTATAATCTATACTTAGATATAAGTCTTTAAGATAGTTACACTATCATGAGATTATGTCTCGCAAACCAAGATAAAATTTTGGCAATTACTATGGTGCTAACAGATAGAAATTTTAACACATCATTCTTTGAAGCAGCAGGAGGAGGTGATCCTATATTATATCAACATCTTTTCTGAAAACTATTTTTTATATTATTTTTATTTATTTATACTGTATGTTTTATATCATCATATTACAAATTTAAATTTGTACTTATTAAGATATATAATTTTTTTAAATTTTCTACAAGAAGATCTATTAAACCTAATACATTTATAAATGTGCCTTTACAAAGTAATGTTTTACTTGGAACATTAAGTCTAATATATTCTTTTATATTGACTTTTAGTATTATTTCTTATTATTTAGACGATTTTAGGTTGTCTAGAAATTTTATTGTAAAATGTATGCAAATATTTTCTTTTATTAGTATATTATTCTGTATTTTTATTTCTTATTTTTATATAACTAATCATATGGATTTTATAAGTTATGCTAAGGATAATGATATAAATTTACATGGTCAGGTGGCTATAGATAAAGAAGGAGCAAAGGTTATAGGTAATGGTTTAAATACTATTGGTAGCCAGATAGGATTAGGTGCTACAATAGCTGGAATAGGTGCAGCAGTTGGAAAAGGTATAGCTAAATCTTCTATGCCTCCTTTACAAAAAGCAGGGGTTATAGTTGGTAGTGGTCTGGTCGCTGGTATAGGTCATTCTATGATAAGTGCTATGAATAGAAATAAGGTTATATCTGATTCTATTAATACATCTACTGCATCTACTGTTTCATCTGCTACTGTGTATACAAATACTAGTAATAATATTAGCAAACTTATAGACGATACTTCAATATCTAGCCCTTTACAAGACTTACTGTTTTACTTAGAATCTATGAATTATATTTGTTTAAGTTTAATATTTATATTAACTATACAAATATTATTTAAATTTTATTTAAAAGACAATGTTAAGTTAAAATTATTTAATATAATAGGTGTAAACGCTAATAATTTTATGGAGTATTATTTGAATAAAATCATTAAATTAAATAAGAATATGAGTAATATTTACATATGATTAATATTAATTATATTAGTAATAGCATTGTCTTTTTCTGCATATACTTGTGCAGAATTATATAATAATATAGATGAATATGTTAATGTTCATTATTCATTAAAAGAAAATAGTACATTACTAACTGGTTTTGTTTTTTTAAAAAAGAATAAATCGCGTATTTTTGGTTCACCTAAAATTATTTTTAATAAATTTAGCATTATATCTAATTTTAGCACATTTACTAATGTTATTCTTGAAAATAGTAAACAAGGTAAGTCCTTTGATTTTTCATTGTTCTACAATAGATTTACTAAAATCTACCCTGATAAAAAAAAGCCAGATTCTAAGTTTTTAGAATGGTTAATTGGTTTCTCTGAAGGAGAGGGTTCATTTTGTTTAGCTAAAAGAGGTGATCTATCTTTTATAATTACTCAATCAACTTATGATATAGGAGTGCTAAATTATATTAAAGATAATCTTTGTTTTGGTAAAGTCATAGTTCAATCAAAGATACAAAAAACACATAGATATGTTGTCCAAGATATTAACAACATATACTTACTATGTTTATTATTTAATGGTAATATGGTTTTTCCTACTAGAAATGCAAGATTTATAACATTTCTGTCTTTCTTTAATGAAAGATTACTAAAAAAAGGTCTTATACCTATACCTTTAATAAATAATTATGTTTCACCATCATTAAATGATGGTTGGCTATCTGGTATTACGGATGCTGAGGGTTGTTTCACTAGTTCTATATTATCTAATAGTAGCGCATACAGAATTAGGTATATATTAACACAAAAATGAGATATAAATAAATTTGTATTAGAAAGTATACTGAACTTGTATAACACACCTAAAAAAATAGGATTAGTAGTTCCTCATTCTGTTTCGGGAGTATGAGAAATTAGAATAAATGGTGTAAAAAATTGTAAATTATTAATACCATATTTTGATAAATATAATTTGCAATCTAAAAAAAGTATCAGTTATGCTAAGTGAAAAGAATTATTGTACAAATTAGAAAAAGGTGAACATTTACACAGTGATAATAGATTAAAATTAAAAGATATTAGTAAAGAAATAAATAAGAGATAGACGAATAAAAATAATATAAAATACGGAAAAAAGGGTGTGGTTTAGCTTAAGCTATGAAGCTTTATAAGACAGATGTAAAACAAATTAAGATCTTATAAAGCGAATGTTATTTATATACCATAACCCTAGTTTTTGCTATAAATTTGTTTTTATAATTCTTAGAAAGAAATAACAAAATGCAAAAGCGATACTGGTGGTACGGTCAAAGTTACTCAGACTAAGACCGTCGGTTTTCTAAGAGACCGCTACAGACTGCTTCACCGGTGGGTGGCTTATAATCTAAAAATATATCTATGTGTATATATTTTACTTGATAATATGCTGCTTAATGTACAGTCGGATTTCTCTTTTATGGCCAAATAAACATATATAAAAGGTTAACTAAATTTAGTTAAGTTTTAGAATTGAGAGTGTAGAAATGATTTTAAAATATGAAATTGGATTCTTTGGTCATCCTGAGGTTTATATATTAGTTATTCCAGGTTTTGGTATAATTAGTACTACTATATCAGCTAGTTCAAACAAAAGTGTATTTGGGTACCTTGGTATGGTATATGCTATGTGTTCTATTGGTATTTTAGGGTTTGTAGTTTGAAGTCAAAGGCTGGCTTTCCATATCCGTGAGGATATGGTAATAAATTTCGCTGTATGCTGGAACAGCTTAGTGTCTATATGTACTTTTTATAGTAAAAAACATATAGGCTATGCTCAATCAGCAGGGAATCTTAGTTTCTTAATAAAAACTGACAAGAGCCCCTCAGAGACTACACGCGAAACATCTTTTAATTACGATAAGTATAGAAAAATATCTGGAAATGATAAAGTAACTGAGGACTGATTAACTTGATTTATCGGTTTTTCTGAAGGAGACGGAGCTTTTCTAACTGGAAAAGATAACCGTCTAATATTTGTATTAACTCAAAAAGAAACTGCAATATTAAATCATGTACATGAAACATTAGGCATAGGAAGAGTTAGAACATATGGACAATATAGTCGATATAGAGTTGACGATAAAAAAGGTATATTAATATTAATAGCTTTGTTTAACGGTAATTTAGTTTTAGATAAAAGAAAAGCCCAATTAAAAAATTGATTGGATGTTCATAATTTAAAATTAATAGACAACAATATTCTACCTTCATTAAATAATAGTTGAATATCTGGATTTATAGATGCAGAGGGTTGCTTTAATGTAACATTACTTAAGAGAGTATCTATGTTTTTAGGTTATCAAGTAAAATTGAGATTTATGATTGATCAAAAAGATAGTTTAAATACTATGCTAAATATAAAGGACAAACTAAATTTATTTTTAACACATAGAAAACTTAAAGAAGGCTCTATTGGAACTATGCACAGGATAGAGAGTAATTCATTTATTAAGGTACCCCTTATAATTGAATACGTTAATAGATTTAATTTAAAAAGTAAAAAACAAGAGTCTTTTAATAAATGGGTAACAGTTTACGAGTTAGTACAAAACAAGGCTCATCTCACAAAAGAAGGACTTGCAGAAATTAGAAAATTAAGTAAAGAAATCAATATAATAACGAGTATTACAAAGAAAATCGGAGATAAAAAGATGAAGATATAGTCCACATTTAACACGTGCACCACATGTATACTGTTGGTTTAGATGTAGATACAAGAGCTTATTTTACAGCTGCTACATTAATAATTGCAGTACCAACAGGTATTAAAATATTCTCATGATTAGCTACTTGTTACGGAGGATCTATTCATTTAACACCTTCAATGTTATTTGCATTAGGTTTTGTATTTATGTTCACTATAGGAGGATTAATAAACCACTTAGTTCTCCCTTTAAAGGCAGCTATATGCTGGGAAGTTCTGACAATTATACTACTAGTGTTTTATTTAACTTTAGTGAAAATGTATAATTTTGAACAATCAGCAGGTAACCAACAGGAATATAATTCCTTAATAGGAACCTCAGAGACTACACGCAGCCACTGTAATAAATTTACAGTAAGATATAGTCCATGAAATAAAAATTCATTAATGAATCTAAACCCGCGCAGCCCCATTATCAAAGGACAAGCGGGCAGGGATAATCAAAGACAAATAGGTAGCAATAAAAATATTATTCATTTTTATTCTATTTATGCAAATACTGTAGATAATATAAAAAATTTAAATCCTATAAAAGTATATGATAATTTAAAAGAAGATAAAATCAATATTCTAAAAGAACAAAAAGACAAATCTGGTGTATATTGTTTAGTAAATAATATTAATGGTCATTCTTATGTAGGAAGTTCTATTAATTTAGCTTCTAGAATGAAAAATTATCTTAATAAGACTTTTTTAAAAAGTAGACAAAATATTAATATGCCTATTGTAAAAGCTTTACTTAAATATGACCATTCTAATTTTAGTTTACTAATATTAGAATATGTAGAACCTAAATCTTTAACTACTAGAGAAACTCATTATATAACATTTGTAATGCCTTATTATAATGTATTGAAACAAGGTTATTCTTCTTTAGGTTATAAACATACTAAGGATACTAAAGAATTATTATCTCAATTAGCAAAAAATAGAGTACACAGTGAAGAAACTAAAAGTTTAATAGCAAGAGCTTTAACAGGTGAAAATAACCCTTTTTATAATAAAAGTCACTCTATTGAAAGTAAGGCAAGAATGATAGAAGCTAGATCATCTTACCCTGTTTATGTATATAATTCATATAAAGAGTTATTAGTTATTTTCCCTTCTGTTTTAACTTTAGCTAAATTAATTAAATCTAATCATTTTACAATAGTTAATATAATAAAAGAACAAACTATATTTAGAGGAGAATGATATTTTTCAAATATACCTTATAATATAAGTGATACTCCTATTATAACTAATTGAAATTCAAAAGAATGTGAAAAATTAATATTAGATATTAATAATAACAGTCATATTAGAAAAGCAGTATTTGTATATGATAAAAATAAAAATTTCATTTGTAAATATGAAGGAGTAACAAATGCTCAAAAAGCTTTAAATATAAACCATAGCACTATAAAAAAATATGCTAAATTAGGTAGTGTTTATCAAGATTTTATATTTAGTTATGAAAGATTATAAGATTAATGAATTTTTATTCGTAAGTGGAGTTGTTTTAGCTAATGCTTCATTAGATATAGCATTTCATGATACATATTATGTTGTTGCTCAAAAGAAAATGGGCCTTAATTATTTATCAATAATTGATAATAATTTTGTAACTGACTATATGCTGGGAACTATATTCTTTGTGTATTATTTACTATTTATTTATACGTTTTATCTTTATAAACTAGATGTTAGTAGGAATAATATTCTTTTAAATAGTGAAAATAATAATACTACAATAAATTCAAAAGAATTTATGGATGTACAATCAGCAGAAAACTGAAAAGGATTCTCAGAGACTGTATGTCAGTTGCCTGAAGATAAAAAATTTTGAAGTTGATTTGCGGGTGTTATAGATGGTGATGGGAATTTTGACATTAGAATATCTGCTACTGGTAAAAGAGTTCTTAAACAAATTAGAATTAAATTACATAATAGAGATGTTAGAATCTTAACCCGAATACTAGATACTTTACATTTAGGTAGAATTAGAGCTGATAAAAATAAGCCTTATTCAACATATATAGTATCAACTACAGAAGGTATGATGTATATAGTTAAAAATCTTAATGGTTTAATTAGACTTAAAGTACCAGGTATTAAAGAAGCTTGTAAATTATATAATCTAGATTATATTGAACCTAATTATAATATAGGTTTATATGACCCATATTTTTCAGGCCTAGTTGATACTGATGGTAGTATAGTGTTTAATTATGCAGGTAATAGAATAGAGTGTAATTTAGAATTTCAATATAATGAATATTCATCCAAATTAAATTTTGATAATACTATATTAAATAGTAAACCTACTATTCTTTATCGAAAAAGATCTTATAAATTAGGAGATTCTAAAGATTTCTTATCTATCGCATTTAAATTTCAAAATGTTAATAATATGTTATTTATATATGATTATTTTATGCATAATAGATTATATTGTGATATGAAATTCTATAGAGTTACAAAAATTAAACCCTTTATAGAAATTAGAAAATATAAAACATCTCCCAAATATAGTATAGAACATAAAATATATTCAGACTTTATGATAAATTGACTTAAATATGAGAATTCTTTATGGTATAAAATTCCTTGTGTAAGTAAATATTTATTATATAAAGATAAATAGAATTTTTATTTTCAGGTAAAGAGACAGTCCATAATTTATACTATACGTATAAATTGCATTTCCATTATGTATTAAGTATGGGAGCTGTATTTGCATTATTTAGTGGATGATATTTCTGAATACCTAAAATATTAGGTTTAGATTATAACATATTATTATCTAAAGTTCATTTCTGAATTTTATTTATAGGAGTTAATGTTACATTCTTTCCACAACACTTCTTAGGACTACAAGGAATGCCTAGAAGAATAAGTGATTATCCTGATGCTTTTGCAGGTTGAAATTTAATCAGTAGTTTTGGTTCAATTATATCTGTTATTGCTACAATATTATTTTTACATATTGTATATTTACAATTAGTAGAGGGTAATGCTGTATCAAGATATCCTTGAGCAATACCTCAATTCTTTACTGATACATATCAAGCACTTATAAATAGAGCTTATCCTGGTTTAGAATGATGTTTACAAAGTCCTCCAAAACCTCATGCTTTTGTAAGTTTACCTTTACAAAGTTCAGCAGATTCTTTAATTATTACTATTTCCTTTATAGTTAATTATATTTTTAATAGTTGCATAGATTTTTGTGATGCACCAAGAGCTTGAGGTGTATATTTTCAAGATAGTGCCAGTCCACAAATGGAAGCTCTAGTAGAGCTACATGATAATATTATGTATTACTTGGCAATAATTTTGTTTGGTGTAGGTTGAATAATACTATCAATTGTTAGAAATTTTGTTAGCAGTAAATCTCCAATAAGTAATAAATATTTAAACCACGGTACTTTAATAGAACTAATTTGAACAATAACTCCTGCATTAATATTAATATTAATTGCTTTTCCATCTTTTAAACTATTATATTTAATGGATGAAGTAACAGATCCATCTATAACATTATAC
>Ga0210397_10001756_pt1 | contig 13865 bp, 18 predicted proteins | sample IncBWH2OmetaG_FD_160126 | JGI IMG/M metagenome (GOLD analysis project Ga0210397, IMG submission 160126) | Forest soil microbial communities from Barre Woods Harvard Forest LTER site, Petersham, Massachusetts, United States - Inc-BW-H-2-O ...
CTCGGTGCGATCTTCGATCGTGGTCGCCGGATTGAGATAGCCGAATTGCGCATGCTGCCACGCCGCGACCGTTGGTAAATGCGACGGATGGTCGGCCAGATATTCGATCTTCATGTTTCGCAACTTTACTCAGTCTTCGCCGAACGGTCCCATCGCGCCAAGCCGTATCGTGAGCAATTCGACGTCGCTGATGGCGATATGAGGACCCTGCCGCGTGCCCGCAGGCGTGGTCCAGAAGGTGCCGGCTTCGCAGCGCCGGCCTCCGGTCTCAACCGTGCCCGACACGACCTGCACGAATTCGTCGGCGGGATGGGTGTGAACGGGAATGATCGTGCCGGCACTGAGGCGGGCGCGGTGGACCGAGCCTGCCGGCACCGGTTCGGCGAGCGGCATCAGTTCGACGCCCGGCAGCGCGTCGATCTTCACCCAGGTGCCATCGCCGGGATCAACAAAGGTCTGGCGCTTGGTCATTTGCGCCGTCTGACGGGGAATCAGAACTGACCGGGCTGGGCCGGCGCCGACGGATAATCGTGGCGCAGATTGTTCGGATTGTTGCGAGAAAACAGATCCTGCCGCAGCACGCCCGGCGCTACATAGTCTCCCCACGCCGGGGCCTTTTTCGTGGTCACCACCGGCTTTGGGCGCCAATCCTGTGCGACCGCAATGCCAGGGGCGAACACACACAGGATGGTCAGGATACGAACGAGTTTCATTCAGGCTACTCCCCGGGGCGCCGGCTGATTTGCTGGATGGTTATATAGACCCGGAGCATCGAAAAGCCGAGACAAAACGGCTTTACCGGTCATGGGAGGGGGCAGGTTTTCAACTTCGCCCGATCCCTCCGATCCCCTCGCTTTGCGATGGGACGATGCTTCGCATCGCCCGCGAGCAAAGCTGACCTCCCCTTTTCAAGGGGAGGTTTCAACCTGCAGCGCTCCAAATTCAGCGGCAGCCAGACGATCTCGCAGGCGATGTTGCAGGTGTTGCAGTGCGCCGGCTGGGCAAAGGTGTCGGCCAGCTCCCACTCCTGCTTTTCGTTGCTCCACTGTGCGGTCGCCTTGGAGATGATGTCGTCGGAGCGGCAATGGCCGCAGACCGGCGTTGCCCGCGTGGACACCACCGCCCGCAGCCGCGTTTCTTGCGCGCGCTCCTGCACATTGTCCTGTTTCGAATGAAACGGATTGGAAAGAAGGTGATGCGTCATTTTACGAAAGAATCCCAGCCTTACTACCCCAGTTTGAACTTAGCGCGGTTGCAGCCAATGTCTGCACCCGTGATGAATTGTGGCTTTAATAGCTGTGGATTGCGTTCGACCCGCCACGTCCCGCCCACACTCATCCGCCGCATCGCGATCCCAGACGCTCGTGAGCCGTGCCGTGAACTTAATGCCGCCTGGTTGCGACCAATGCGGCGTGGGGTCAGCGGGCGAAGCGGTTGCGCGGGCCGTGGCCCTTTGGCCGGCTCCCCGGCACAGGCGTGCATCATCCAATCACAGGGAAAAATCCATGCTTCGGCGCGAAATCCTCTTCCGCGGCTCACTTGCGGTCCTCCTCTGGGTCACTCCCGGCCTGATCACCGCGACCTTGGCCGAGGAGAGCAAGACCAGCCTGTTCAAGGTCGTCACCGTGAAGGACGAAATCGTGATCGGGCTTTCCACCGACGAACTCAAGGCGCTCGGCGGCACCGATGCGAGCGCGGTCGCGCACGCGCTGGCGCAGAAGGGCGATATGTCGGTCTGGCAGTACAACGTGCATCGCGGGGCGAACGGCGAATTGCAGCAGGCGCCGACCGCGAAAATCGGGCTGATCGCCAATTCGTCGCTGCGGGTCGAGCCCTACACCACGCCCTATGCCATCGTGCCGCATCAATAGACTCTTCGTCAGGCCGACTATCGTTCTATCGAAAAAATCGGCACCAATACGAACGCCAGGTGGCGGCGAAGTGTCGATCAGGTGTCGACGGCGGCAGTTCGTCCGAAAGTCTAGCCACCTGGCATGACTCAGAACGGAACGGGCGCCGCCTTGTTCGCATTCTTCATGACAAGATTCGGCTCATCCATCCAAGCCCGGCTTTTTACGGAGAGACGGCGATGCGACAGTGGCGCCTGAAATCGGTCTTCAACTTCACTAACGAATCGGTCCTCGACCTCTACAACCTCCTGCTGGCGATGCTGCTGTTCACCTCGCCATGGTTTTTCGCCCATGCGAGCCGGACCGCCGGCCTCGATCTGCGGCTGAGTGCTGCCACGGTCATCATTCTGTCGATCGCGGCGATGATCGCCTTCTCGACCTGGGAGGAATGGATCAACCTGGCGCTTGGCCTGTGGCTTGTGGTCTCGCCCTGGCTGCTCGGCTTTGCCCACACCCGCGCGATGCACTTCAGTATCGCCATTGGGGCGGGAATTGCGTTTTTCGCCGGCCTTGAATTGTGGCTGCGTTACGAGACCGCGCACCGCGACGAGATGCCGGGTGCGCCGTCAAAGAACTGAAAGCGGCTCACGATCCGCGCGTCCCGCACTTTGCTGGCCAACAAAAACCCCGCGGGAAGCCAAAGCTTCCTCGCGGGATCATGCACCAAATGTCGTCGTCAGGGCCCCCTTCCGAGCAGGGGACTTCGGTTATTTCAGCGAAGAGTTGATGTTCGCGAAGTTGGTATTCAACGTCGAGCCGAGACCGTTGACCGCCGCGATAATGGCGAGCGAGATTCCGGCCGCGATCAGGCCGTATTCAATCGCGGTCGCGCCGGATTGATCCGCCCAAAATTTCCGAAAAATATTTCGCAAAGTCTGCCTCCGTGTGAGCAAGGGTGCCCGCACGCCGGCACTTCTGTCGCAACCAGCGCGCGCGTCCGTAGATCTACGGTTCGCCCTCTAAGGTTGCATTAAGGAGCAGGTGCACAATTTTAACTGAAAGTGTGTTTCACGCACCAGCAAGCGGCGCGTGCAAACGGTCACTCCGTAACAAAGCTTTGGGAACCCTAGACAATTTGGAACCGGCCAAACCCCGCGGTTCCAAAGACCACCCTATCGCGGTCTCACGTCCGAGGGGCCCGGTTTGGGAAAATAGTTACTGGCTGGCTAATTGCGCGGGCGGTGCGTGGAAGACGCCGGCGCCTGATACCTGCGAGGCGATCAGAAAGGCCGCAACCACGGCCGGCACGCTGATAAGTCTCAGGAATTGATCAACGGAAAGCATTCGACGTCCCCCCAGGATTAAGCCGACACCCGCCAAACGCGCCCACCAGACTGGCAAATGTCAGAAACGCGACGCCACCACCTGCTGCTGGCCCTCAAAATCTGATCGGAGACACCGCTCCGAAAGATCGCCAGCAACGCCAAGATCGTTATGGCCGTGATGGTTACTATTTGGTTAACGTCACGCCGGATTGTGGCCGAAAAGGTCAGAGTTCTGTCCCTTTTCGGGACAAAGCCGGGATATGAGTGTGGCCGACTGGGTTTTCTGGCGGGCCCCCGCCTGCTCTCCCGTCCCCCTGAAAGGGGAGGTCAGGGAGGGGGTCAACCACATCATTCGCCGAACTTTTGATCCCCTCCCGCTTCGCTCCTTCGGAGCAAAGCGACCTCCCCTTTTCAAGGGGAGGTTTGAGACATCACGGCTTGCAGCAGCTCTAATGCCCGCCGCGGGCGATAAAGATCTGCCAGAAACCGATCACGAGCTCGAAGCCGATCAGGATCACGATGATGATCTCGAGTCTCGCGATTGGCACCGGTGCCGCGCGGTGCGCAATGCGCTCGAGGCCGCGCGTGAGGACCGGGTCTAGCCAGCGACCTCTTGACCTACATCAAGGCCGACTTGCCGCGACAAAGACGAAGTAGCCCGACGGCGCAAGTGTCACCCGAGGGCCGAACCATGATGACGAGAAGCCGACTGATCGAGATCGGGCGCGAGTTGGCCAAGATCGAACGTGAGATCGAAGACCTGCGGCGCGACCTGATCGCCCGTGGGCTGCGCCGGAAGATAGCGTTGGTCCCGCCGAGCTGCGCGCCGCCGCTGGCCATATCAAGCAACGATGGGATTGGTTGATCCACGGGTCCTAGATTCCTCCCCTAGGATCAGACTGGCCGCCGTGCGTGATGCCTGCGCGGCGGCTCTTTTTGGCGCGGTAGAATAGCTCCGTAGTTCTCCGGTGGTGCAAAACGCCTATCTGGCCTGCGAGTTGTTCCGTTGGAACCGCCGGAGAGCCAGCATACGCTCTAGCCTCACAACAGAGGTGGCGCGTGCCGACAATAGATGAGTGCAAAGCGCACGCCGCAGAATTCAGAGTCCGGGGACGCGAACCGAGTATTTCAGCCCGGCGATCCGCTGTGCTTTTGAACATTTCACGCAGTTGGGCGGCTCTGGCAAATCAGCTTGAGAACCTGGCCATCATCGTCAAGGAAGAAGGCTAGTAAGACCACCTCCGCGGGCGGCATCTACGCGCCGCGCCAGACGTGCAGAACAGCCTCGCGAAAACCACCGACAAAGTGATCTGATACGTTTGCCGGCAGCAGCCCGCTGAGGTCATCGAACGAGCCGGTCACAAGGCTCATAAGCTCTTCTGTGGAAGCTTGCTGCGCCCAGTCCCGTCCCGCTTCCAAACCGCGCCGACGTTCGTGCTCCGCGTCCATGGTCCGATCCCAGCCAAAGATTGACCCCGGCGCGTGAACGCGCCGAGGTCAAAGCGCACGACCGCCGGGTTGGGTTGAGGGGCAAGCTGGCGTCCGTACATCTCCAGCAGAGCATGACCGAGCCGGTTCGGCTATTGTCCCTGCGGACAACTCACACGCCGGAAAAACTCAGCCTTCCGCAGTAGCGTCCTGCCGCGCGGGACCAGGCGAAATGGGCCAAAAACGAGCAAGAGATTCAAAAACTGATGGCGCTCGGCCAAACACGGGAAGAGGCTTACGCGGCTCCTCAGGATGAGGGGAAAGGCCGATCCACGATGCAGCAGCTTAATGCCCGCCGCGGGCGATAAAGATCTGCCAGAAACCGATCACGATCTCGAAGCCGATCAGGATCACGATGATGATCTCGAGCCGCAGCGAGCGGCGGGTGTCGATGATGTCGGCGAGCGTATCGGCGGTATCGGCGACCACCTCCAGCTTGCGGTTGAGCGTTTCCACCCGCCCGATCAGCTCATACTCATCCTCGAGCCGTGCATAAAGCCGCTCCAGGTCGGGGCGGTCCCATAGCGCGTCGGGCTTGTCGGTGATCGCGACGCGGCCGGAGACGTTGTGCTGCACCAACAGCGCCTCGCCGATCAGCCGCAGGATGCCGCGCCGGTTGCGGAAGAACTTTCCGGAAGATGCCAGTTCGCGCACAAAGGGCTCGATGGTCTCGAACACTTTCGCGACCTCGCGCTCGTCATGGGCGAGCACGACGCTTTTCGCCAGCACGTCCGACACCACGAGCAGCCGCGCCATCGACATGTCGCGCACATGGATCGGCCCGCCCGAGCCGACCTGATCCTCGGTTTCGCCCAACAGTTCAACGGTGGCGCTCTCCTCTTCGGGCGGCGTGAGCCGGCCGCCGATGCGCGGCAGCAATCGGTCGAGAAAGGCCGCCTCCTCCTCCATCGTCATGTTGAGGAAAACCACCGCACCATAGCGAAACAGCACCGCGACGCCGTCGCTGCCTGCCCGCAGCGCCAGCGGCACCCCCGACAGCGCTTCCTTTTCGAAGCCCGCGGTATTGATCCGCTCGCCAACATTGAGCGCATGCGCCGTAATGCGATTGCGCGGCGGCTGGTTGCGAAAGGCGGAAGTTGTCATGTCCGAAATGCCTGAACAATCGCGCGAGGACTGTCCAAGCCTAGCAGCACACCTACTGGGTTGCACCCTCATCCTGAAGGATGAGCCGCGGCACAACTACGCGCGCGGGATGATCTGCAATTCGACCAGCGCGATACGTTCGAGCACGCCGACATCGCGTTCGCCGCGGCCGGCGGTGTCCAGGATCGATTCGGCGAGAGTTTGGACCTGGGTCGCGGAGACCGGTTCCGGCAGGCTCTCGATGGAAGCCGCCAAAGCCGCCGACATGATCTCGATCACTTCGGGAGAATACACCACGTTGCAACCCGAAAAGTTCAGTATCGTTGCCGTCACGCGCCAGTCCCCCATCCGGTGCGCTTCTCACGCACGATTCAAAAAAGCCCTCGATGCGATAAGTCGCGCGCAACGTCGAGGTTCCTACGGGCAACGTACGATTTGTAACTTAGGAACCTCCGGCCTGACGGATTCTGTCATCCAACACTGTGCCAGGCTCGCAACAGCGACGCCATGTCACGCAAGCTTTGCGATCTCCGACTCCATTCCTTCATCGACGCTTGATATGATGATCGACATCCGGGGCTGAACGAATTTCATCCCAATCCCTTATTACTACCCGGAAGGCCGCTGGTTTTATTGCCAGCGGCCTTTTCGTTCCCGTAGCGTTTTCAAGCGAAGCATGCCCGCGGACTTGATCCGCGGGTGGGAACCGGTTCGCGTGAAGAAAACGCGTCAAAATAAAACGATCAAAACCCGGTTTCCGAAGTTTGCATCAGAGGCTGCCGCGATCGGTTGCGGACTTCGGAATCGGAGCTCTGTTGGCGAATCCATAGAGCAGCGCCAGCCGGTCGAGGCATTCGCGAAAGCGCTTGGCGAAATAATCCATCCAGCGCTGGCCGCGCAGTCCCCGCCGCTGGCCGATCTGTTCCATGGTCAGCCCCTGCACCAAAACCTCATGCACCAGCATGATGCCATCAGTGCCGAGTTCGCGCTCGATGCGATTGAGCCGCAGCACCGCCCGGCGCTGCCGCTCGGTGATCGGCTCGCGGGCTTGCCCGCCGTCGACATATTCGCGGGTCGGATCGACCGCGCGAGGGCCGCGCTCGGCCTTCTCCCAATCGTCCTGAAAGGCGCGCCCGCCGCGATACTGCGCCTCGTCGATCTGATGATGGCTGTGCAGCCGGCCCAACGGATCGTTGCGGATCGAGCGCAAGGCGACGATCTTCTCGCCGGGTTCGAGCGCCATGGGATCGTCGATCTCGACGGCGGCTACTTGCGCATTCAAGGGAAGATCCTGCGCCCGGCGGTCGTGAACTTTGGTGCATTTTCGAATTCGGGTGCGTTTGGCGCGGGACATGATCGAGAACTCCTTTCATAAAGATCGCGCGGCTTAGGAAGTTTTTCGCGCGACATAGGCCGCGAGCTCCGCACTGACGGCAATCGCTTTGCTTTCCTTCGTCACGGGCGGCGTGGCGCCGGACTTCGCTTGCTCCCTATCGCGGGAAGAAGAAAGATTCCGATGTGAGTGTGGGTGTGAGTGGTCGGCGCCCGCCTGAGCCTCGCCCGACGCCCGAGCAGCAATTGCTGGCGGCTGCGAGCGGCCACGCGAGGCGTTTTCGAGTTTCATGCGGGCCAGCGCCGAACCGAGGCCGCCTTTCTGGCCCGCAATGGCGCGCTTTTCCGAGAGCCGCACCATGCGTTCGAGCTCGGCGTCGATCCGCTTGTGCCGCCAGCCATCGTGGAAGAAATCCTGCAGGATCGGCCGGTAGTCGCACCAGGTCTTCAGCGGCAGTTTGGTGATCTTCGACAACTGGCGATCGTCATCGGGCAATTCGCCCTTGCGCCAGTAATGCATCATCAGAAGCAAATAGGCGCCATGCTGCGCCGTGGTCAGATGACCGGTATCGCCGAGATAGTCGCCGACATAAAGCGGCATCCACGGTCGCTTCATCCCGCGCGGCCGCCTTGGGTGCCGCTGGGCGCGGTTGATCCCTCCCCCTTGCGGGGAGGGTCGACCGGCGTTAGCCGGTCGGGGTGGGGGTCATCAAGAAAATCAGACATGCCCCCCACCCTGGCCTCCGCTTCGCTTCGGCCTTCCCTCCCCACCACCCGCTCACGCTCGCGGGGGGAGGGAGAAGAAAGAGCAGGCGCTGTCGCTCGCCGCTCGTGCCGCAACAACGCGACGAGAAGCCGCGGCAGTAGCCGTTTCAACCGTGAGAGCATGGAATCGGTCTCTATGGGATGGCCCGCACCGTTCATGCCGCCTCCACGAGCCGCAACGGTGTCTTGGCGGGCGCGCGCTTCTCCAGAAGTTCCGGAGCGCTCGTCAGGTGAAAATGCGCGGCGCAATAGCTCGAACCTTCCTGGCGCGGATGGCCGCAAAACGTAATGGGCTCGCCTTCGACGTCGCCGCCGTAGGGGTAGCGGCAGTCGCCGATCTCCAGGTTGACCAGCGCCAGATGACGCGGCGTGATCGCAACGCAACGAAGCTGAAGGGTGGCGGCGCGCTCGAACGTGGTGGGTTTGGGGGCGACTTTGGCGACTTTGCGGGCGCGCAGCTCGCGGATCCGCCACGCATCGGCCTGCTTCGGCTTGTTCAGGGCGCGCGCGGCGCGCTCGCGCATCGGCACCGAAAGCCCCAGACGGCGGGCGCGGCCGATCGCGGCATTGCGGGTATAGGTGGTGCCGAACCGTTCATTCAGCGCGCGGGCGATTTCCGCAAACGACATTCCTTTTTCCAGCAGGTCGCGCAGCGCCACGGAGTGCGCTTCCTCCCATGTTGATTGCATTATTGATTTCCTGAAGTTTCACGTTGTGTTCTCTTTATTTCGGATATTCCGAAATATGTCAAGCTTGATTTCGGATAATCGGAATTGCTAGGGTGTGCACAGATTCGAACGATGGCGGGAGGAGGCCATGCTGGACATCAAGATGATCGAGCGGGGATTGGCCAAGCCGGGCAAGACCAAGGGCGGGCTTGCGGCCGCGATGGGCGTGCGCCCGGGCGCGGTGTCCGAGATCTTGTCCGAGGCGCGGCTGATCAAGGCGTCCGAGCTTACCCCGATCATCGAGTATCTCGAACTCAACGCGGTTCCGATCATGGGACGGGTCGGCGCCGGCGCCTCGATCGGCCCGGAGTTGGAGCAGATGCCGCCGGAGGGCCTAGGCGAAGTCGAACTTCCGTTCCCGATCGCGGAGGAAACCATTGCGTTCGAGGTGGTCGGCGACTCCATGCTGCCTAAATACGAAAATGGCGATATTATCGTGGTTTATCGCGACCAGCGGCACCCGCTCACGAGCTTCTATGGCGAGGAAGCCGCGGTGCGCCTGAAGAGCGGCGAGCGCTATCTCAAGACCATCGAACGCGGCAAGACCGGCCATGTCGTCAACTTGACGAGCTTCAACGCCAAGCCGATCACGGGCGTCAAGCTGGAATGGATCGGGGAGATCTGTGTGACCCTGCCCAGGGGCCAGATCGAGCGCCTGCGGGCGCGGGCCGCAGGGCGTTCGCGAAGGAAGCTGGCGGGTCAGAAGGACACCAAGTCGCCGAAATGAGACGGGCGCCACGTCATTCCGGGACGGTCCGAAGGACCAGACCCGGAATCCATCGCGCCGCCTGAAAGCTCGGATGAATGGATTCCGGGTTCGATGCTGCGCATCGCCCCGGAATGACGCCTATTTCTGATATTCAGAAATCTCAGTTGTAAAACTTCTGATTTTCAGAAATAATGGAACCACCCGTCACGAGGTGATTCCATCCCGCATGCAATATTTCGTCGTCATGATCGATTATGGAAGGCGCGGCCGCGAGGCCATCGTCGATCCCGAAATCACCCGCCGCGAAGTCATCTCGCGGATTACCTCCGGCGAATACGCCAATATCAGCTTCATCCACGAGATCGCGGACTCAAACGTCGAGGACGTCACCGAGGATATCCTGGCGGAAGCCGCCCTCCCCGAGGTCGCGACCTCAGGCACTGAGCTTCAGGCCGCGTGTTTTGATCATGTACGCGATTTGTGGAAGCACGAGATTGTGTGAGCAACCTCACGTCACCCCAACCGCCACACCCTCTTTCAGCACCGGTGCATGACCGGCCTCGTCGATCGAGGCATTGCGGGGCAGGAGTTGCACCAATAACGCGCCCAGGACCATCGCCGCCGCCATGAGGTAGAGGCCGAAATCGGTGCGCCCCGTCGCTTCCTTGGCAAGACCGACGACATAAGGCGCGACATAGCCGCCGAGATTGCCGACGGTTGCCATCAGCGCCAGCCCACCGGCATTGGCCGCGCCCGTGAGCAGCGCGCTCGGCAACACCCACAGCACCACGATCGAGGCCAAGGCCCCGCCGAGCGCGAGCGATAGACTTGCCAGCGCCAAGACCGGCGTTGCCGTCAGCGTCGCACCACCGACAAGGCCAAGCGCGCCGACGAATGCCGACAACATGATGTGCCACTTGCGTTCGCGCATGCGATCGGAAGAGCGGCCGACCACGATCATCGCGACGCAGGCGACTGCAAAGGGAATGCTGGTGACGAGCCCGTTGAGGAACACATCCTGCACGCCGAGATCCTTGACGATCTGCGGCATCCAGAACGAGATGCCGTAGATGCCGCCGAGCAGCGTGAAGTTGGTGATCGCGAGCAGCCAGACCTTGCCACTCAACAGCGCATCGATCAGCCGGTGGCCGTGACCCATCGCGCGATGGGTGGCTTCCTCGGCCTCCAGCGCCGGCACGATGATGTCGCGATCGCGCGGAGCCAACCACTTCGCGTCCTTCGGCCCGTTCGAGAGATAGAAGAAGGTCACGATGCCGCCGATGATCGCGGGCACGCCTTCGAGCAGGAACAGCCATTGCCACCCCGAGAAGCCGGAGACGCCGGCCATCGTCTTCATGATGAAGCCGCTCAGGGGACCGCCGACGAAGCCGGCGATGGGAATGCCGACGAAAAACAGCGCGCAAACCTGCGAGCGCAGTTTTCCGGGAAACCAGTAGGTCAGATATAGCACGATGCCGGGATAGAAGCCGGCCTCGGCGATGCCGAGCAGGAAGCGCAGCGTCAGAAACTGCGCCGGCGTGGTGACGAACATGAAGCAAACCGAAATGATGCCCCACACGACGAGAATGCGCGAAATCCAGAACCGAGCGCCGAAACGTTGCAATAAGAGATTGCTTGGAATCTCGCAGGCCGCGTAGCCGACAAAGAAAATGCCGGCGCCAAGCCCGAACACGGCATCGGACAATCCGATATCCGCGCTCATCTGCAGCTTCGCAAAGCCGACGTTGACGCGATCCAGAAACGAGATGATGTAGAGAACGAGCAGGAACGGAATGAGCTTCCAGGCGGCGCGATTATACGCCGCCGCCTCGTCGTCCGAGCCGAACGACACGCGCGTGAAGAACTGAGCCATGCTCCAAAACCCTCCCTGGGCTTCCCCTGATTGAACCGCGGCGTTGCGCGGAAGCGGGCCGTTTCGGCCTCGCGCTGTTTGAAATGTGTTAGTGCGTGGCCGGCATCGGATAGTCCGATGCGTTGAGCACAAAGCCTTCCCGCGACGAGAAGTCCATCCGCGGCGGCCCGAACACGTCGACCAGCCAGGTCGTGCCATCGCCGATGTCCTGCGTGGTGTGAAGCACGCGCGCAGGGATCACCAGCACTGACGGGCTTTGGTCGTAACGCGCATGCTCGTCCTCGCGCCAGCGCGTCTTGTCCGGTGACCAGGGATAACGGAGGTGATGAACGAAGGCGCCTTCCATGCTGAGCGAGATCTGCTCGAAATCATCATGGCTGTGCGGTGAGAGTTTGGTCTCGTCGCGGCGCTTCTGCCACGGCATGAAGATATTGACCATGAGATTGGTCGAGCGAAACACCCGCATCTTCAGCGGGCTCGGATCAGGGCTTTCGGTTTTGCCCAGATCGTAATGGCGCAGACGAAAACCGCCGGCAGGACTCGGCCACGGCTTCAGGTCGGCCACCTCAGGCGCGCCGTCAGCATAGGTCGCCGCGTTCACGGCCTTCGCCGCCAGATCTTCGGCGCGCTTGGAAAATACCCGCGCGACCATGTCCGCTTTGCGAACGACCACACGGCTTTGGCCCGGCGGCACGATGATAAGGCTGTTGCCCTTGCTCTCGATGCGCTCGCTGCCCGCCTCTACCGTCACTTCGGTGCCGGGCGGCAGCAGCAGCATGTATTCGTCGGGATTGTTGCGCGCGAGCACGGATTCAGCCTCTGCGCGGCTGACCACGGTGATGAAATTGGCGGCGCGCGTGATCCAGTGGCGCGTGCCGTCGGCGTCGGTGGCCTGCGGCGGCTCGGCATAATGCCGGGCATGGGTCGCGGCGCGCATGGCTTCGCTCATTCGAAAAATCCTCCTGCGAACGGCGCGATTTTCTCGAAATGACCGATTGTTTGTTGTTCGCGACCGTGATACAGCGTTCCATATATCGATACGCGGGATGCCGTCAACATGAATCTGCGCCACTGGCCGGCCCAAGGATTTCACCGTTGAAAACCAAAGCGGAATTGCCCTCGCTGCCTGAAGAACGCGGGGACGGCGGGGTGCGATCGGTGCAGGTCGCGCTCGATGTGCTGGAGGCGGTCGCCTTCTCCGATGACGAACTCGGCGTCACCCAGATCGCCGAACGGCTCGGGCTCACCAAGGGTTCGGTGCACCGTCATCTGCTGACGCTGGTCGAGCGCGGCTATCTCGTGCAGAACGCCGCCACGACGCGTTATTCACGCGGGCCGCGCAGCAGGCTGCTCGCGCATTACGCGCCCGGGACCGATCTCATTCAACTCGCCGCGGGGCCGATGCGCGAGCTGCGCGATTTGCTTGGTCACTCCGTCGTGCTGTCGGAATCCTCTCCGCGCGGCGCGCTGGTGCTGAGCATGGTGGTCGGTACTGCCGCGATCGAGATCGGCGTGCGGCCCGGCAGCGAATTGCCGTTTCATTCGTCCGCGCAAGGCAAGGTGTTTCTAGCGTTCGCGCCACCGCAGCAGAAGCAGCGTATCCTTGCAAAGCAGTTGCAGGCACAGACACCGCAGACGATCACCGATACCAAAGCGATCGAGCAAGAACTCGCACGCGTCGCGCAACAAGGTTTTGCGACCGCGCCGGAACAGGCGATGCTCGGCATCAATGCGGTGGCCGCGCCGATCTTCGATGCCAAGGATTCCTGCGCCGGTGCGCTCGCCCTGGTCGGCTCGATCCAGTTCCTGCCCGCCGAGCTCGACACCAAAAGCATCAACGCCTTGAAGGCAGCGGCGGCGCAAATCTCGCGGACGCTCGGCCACGGCCGCGTCAAGCAGAGGACGGCGTAACAGGTCAGGCGCGGCAAGCGCCCTTACTTAAAAATAAAAGGGAGAATGGTGATGAGTGAAACCAAGGTTGCCGACAAGGCCGGCACGTCAGCACGGGAAGCGCGCATCGACAAGATCCTGCAAGGCGCGGTCGATCCGCATGTCCATAGCGGGCCTTCGATTGCCCCGCGCGCCATCGATCATCTCGATCTGGTGCGCGAGTTGTCGGAGGCGGGCTTTGCCGCCGTTCTCACCAAGGATCACGATTATGCTGGCGTAGCGACCGCGCAACTGATCACCAAGCATCACCCGGAGCTGCGCACGAAAATCTTTTCCGGCATCGTGCTCAATAACGTGGTCGGCGGCATCAATCCCTATGCGGTCGAGCACACCGCGGCGATGGGCGGCAAGACAGTGTGGATGCCGACGCTCGCTGCCGAAAATCATCTGCGCTGGGAAAAGAACGCCAGCTTCGCCCATCCGGCCTCAACCTCGAAGATGCGTCACGCCACCGCCGTGCCGGTGCTCGACGCCAACAAGAATATCCTGGATTCGGTCAAGGAAGTGCTGGATGTGATCGCCAAAAACGACATGCTGCTGGCGAGCGGCCACCTGCATGTCAGCGAGACCTGGATCATCTTCGAGGAAGCCAAGCGCCGCGGCGTCAAGCGCCTCGCCTTTACCCATCCCGAAGAAATCGTCGGCGCCAGCCTCAACGACGTCAAGGGCATCGCCGCGATGGGCGCCTTTGTCGAACATTCGATCTGCATGTTCCTGGAGGGATCGAAGTTCAAGGTCGCC
>Ga0210397_10001760_pt1 | contig 13859 bp, 28 predicted proteins | sample IncBWH2OmetaG_FD_160126 | JGI IMG/M metagenome (GOLD analysis project Ga0210397, IMG submission 160126) | Forest soil microbial communities from Barre Woods Harvard Forest LTER site, Petersham, Massachusetts, United States - Inc-BW-H-2-O ...
CAAGCCCCAATGAAGCGCGCGTACTGCGCCCATGCTTTCTCATCGCGACGTGACACGTCAGCAAGTAGTGACGCGGATATCGCGCGCGCCCAGGGACGCAGGATGACGGAATACCGATCAAGCAAACGCGTCAATGTGTCCAGGTCATGCGGACTACCGCTCGCCATACCCTTGACGAGATCGCCTATGTGCTTTGCAACGCTGCGTAACTGCACCGTGAACTTAACCTCAGCATTGCGTACTCTAGCAAATGCCTCGCGCTCCTTGCGCGTATCCCGCCGCGCGTCACCCACTCTAGCTGCGGGCAACGACAACGGCGGGAGAGCATCAGGCATCGCTTGACTTTACGCAGCGGCCGGGGGCGGAGGCGGAGGCGTCGCTGCTGCCACAGCCGCATTGAGGTCATTTGTCAACGTCGAGAGCTGACTGGACAGCGATGCCATCTGCGCGAGCTGGGCTGGCGTTGCAGTACCGCCACCTGACGCGACTTCCTGCTGCAAGGTGACGACCTGCGCAGCAAGCGAAGAGATCTCAGTAGCAGCTCCAGTCACGGCAGTCGTCAGCGTCGCAACGTTTGCCGCTTCAGTCGTCAGTTCGTTCTGCAAGTTGTCGGACATCTGTATCACCTTCTGTAGTTGCTGTTGAAGGTTGGCCACCTCCCCCTGGACTATGGCCAACTGTGCAGGTGTCGCCCAGGGTAGTCTAAATAGAGGCATCGGCGATCTCCTCTGCCACTAACCTCTATCTGATCGATGGCGTAGGCACGCGATCACAGAGCAGTGACTCAAGCTCTAGCATACGCTTGTGCGAGTCATTCAAAAGCTCGGTGAGAGTACGAGCACGATGCTGCACAGTAGGTTGCGCCGCTTTCTTCTCGCTAACGCTGCTCACAGCTTGCAAATGCGTGCCGCGCACTTCAACAAGAAGTGTGTCCAACCGATCGCGCAGATTCGATGCGGACATGAGCTGCTCAGACAGCTCTTCCGCAAGGTTGAATGCGCGATCTTCTGTTTGTCCGGCTTGGTTCATCTGGTTCATGCTACTCTCCCTCCTCTACTTCACGGCGCGAACTGGCGGCTCACCTCGCCCATAGCGATGGTTGTCAAGCCATCCCTTGAGCGCTGCGACAGTCATCTGGCGAATAGTGCCGATGCGGTCTGATCCCCGACCATCAGAGAACGCTGCTTTGTATGCAGTCAGCGCTTGCTCGCGCGACGAGAAGCGCAGCATGCACTTGTGCTCATCGAACACACCGCTATCTGGGTTCAATTGCTCGATCACCCAACACTGCTCCTGCTTCTCGTCGTCGCCGATGAAGCAATCCATTTGCTCGCGAGGACCTTCAGCCGATGATGTGCCACTAATATACCCATAATGCGCAGGCATCACTGTCGACCAGCCATACCCTTTGCGCGCCTCGCCTTTCGGCGTCTCGATGATGCATGTCAGCGGCCCGACATCGACCATGCTGAGCGCATCCATCTGCCGCGCGCGAATGATGTGGCGCAGGAGTAGCGCATTGCCTGACAACGGGATGCCTTGATCGTCTGTGTCGTCGGGTTTCTCGCTTTCAGCCTGCGGTCCCTCGAGCAGCGGTTCTGTGTTCTCACCAGCAGCGGGGGTCTGGGTGCTTTCAGGCATCGCGGGAGCAGCGCCGCTCATGCCTGGACCTCCCTGCATTGGCATCCCTGTCTGCGGATCGACCTCTGGCTGTCCAGGCAGAGGCGCTAATGCGTCGGCCTGTTCCGCCATGTCGAGATCTTCGTCCGTGATGTTGCTGCCAAACCCTGTGATGCGCGAGGACTGGCGAATCTCCATCATAGCGGTCTTCAGCGTGAAGACGCGATCCTGCAGTAGATTGCTCGTCGCACCTGCGATCGTGCCGGCGATCTGCGACTTCTCGAGCTCAGTCAACTGCCATAGCGGCGCAAACTTGTAGTTGAACCCATCTGGCAGCGGTTCACCAAAATGCGACTGATGCGTGATGTGGAATAGGCGTGTGACAAACCGCCGCAAGCGCGCTTCCTGTTGGCTGCGCGTACCATCATAGTAATTGCGCAGGTCGCTATCGCCAGTCGAGTTCAGTCCTGCAGGCGACTGCGCGAACAAGCGCGTCATGGGAATGTCAGCGGCACCCGCGACCTGCTGCCCGAATTGCAGCATCATGTCGGACAGCCCAGCAAACGTGTATGACTGCGACTCAAAGTCGTCGGCTTTGTCAAGGACCGTCATGCCCTCAATCGACTGCATGACACGTATGAGCTGCATGAACTGCTTGACAGCATCCGCCATCTTGCCGCCAGCAGCGATGATCTCCCGCAGGTTCTCAATCTTGAGTACGCGTAGGTGCGCTTTGTAGATGAGCTGCGCAGCGCCTTGCGTTGACGAGTCGAATGCGATCATGCGATCGAACACCGGCTCGATCACCGACGCACCCCAACCATTCTCAGTGATCAACTGCCAGTAGGGCAGCTCAATGCCATCCAAGCGTATGCAACGCGAATGGTGAATCTTCATATTGGGGATTGACCGCGCATCAGCGACCGTGTCATAGAACTTTGGCATACCAAAGTCAGGCCCGAAGTCAGTCACGGGGTTTTCGATATGCGGCCATACCATCCAGCGATCGAGGACGAGTATTCCCTTGAACTGATTTTTGCTGACAGTCTCAACGCGCAAGGGGGTTGAGATGTCCTGCCCCTCAATCATGATGACGCCAAGCGCACCGCCATACAGGCGCGACCACTTGAGCACACTATTGAGCCGCGACCAAATCTGCAAGTCGTTCCAATACTGGTTCAGCGAGTCAATGCGGTCGGGCGGCATGTCCGACTCAATGTTGACCCCTTCCCGCGTCATGTCGTCAGCGACTACGTCAACGACCTTGCGCACGAGCCATGCGCCACGATACATCCACTCGAGTAGCGTATGGTTGCGGCTGAGCGGATTAAACCCATAGGTCGACGCGGACGAAAGGTTGTTCGTGCCATACCCAAGGTTAGCAGCAAAGTTCTGGAAGCTGTCTGCTGTACGCACACGCGCGATGGAGTCGCTCGTGTATGCCTGCACGCGCACGCGCGGCTTGATAGGTGCGATAGGCGCGTCACTCACTTGCTTGACATCTCCTGCTGCTGCTGACGTAGTAATGCCAGCGCTTGGCTCAGCTTGCTGCTGCACTCGTCAAGGCGGTCGGCAGTCAGCGCACGCACATCCTCGTTCTTGTTAGCGTACTCAATGATGGAGTCGAAGGTCCGGGGTTGTTTAGGCTTCACGATAGCAGCGGGATGCGGCGCGCACCCCTGCTCGAGATCTGCAGGAAGGTGCATGTAAGGCGCAGTCGTTGCTTGCTGCGGCGCATGCGTGCAGCAGCTAAACATCATCAACAGGCTTGCAGGAACCAGACGCAAGGATCAGTGCCCTCTGCCAGTCAGCGGTGTGTTGCTTGCCTTCTCAATCTGCTCAACGCGTACCTCGTGATTGACGTCATGCTGTTCAAGCGTATTGAGGCGCTTGCTTGATTCGCCCTGCTCCGCCTGCAGTGACGCAATCTGCTGACGCAAGACATCCAGCTGATCAGCGCGCGGACCAGCACCAACGGCTGCTGCTAGTGCTTGTGTCTGCTTTGCGAGCTCTTGCATTGAGGCTGTCACCATAGTCACACGCTCATTGATCGTCTGCACCTGCGCGGCCGTCTTCGCGGCATTGACGTCATCCCGCGAGAACACGCCAGACAAGCCAAGGATGAGCGTCAGCGTCGCAGCAGCAGCGCCAATGATGATTGCGACCGCTTGCCATGCCGACGCGTTACGTTCGAAATGTTGCCGAGCTCCATCAACCACTTTTTTGCCCCATGTCTTTGGCTCGCGGTTAACTACCTCATCAAGTTTGATGATCGACGCCAGTTGCATCGGAAGCCTCCTTCAGCATTGGGTTGAGCGAGCAACAAAAATGCTGCTCGCCGCTCGCGTTGCTTAAATGATAGCTCCCGGACCTTAGCGCCCCAAAGCGGGGCGACATATTGCTAGCTAATGCAGGTCGCTAAGAATTGACTCCTTGTGCGTGATCCGAGGCTGGATCATGCCAAAGAACATGCCTTGAATCAGCGTGCCGTACCAATGCCAGATGCCTGCCTCGCTTACCGGAGATACAAACACAGGCGTGTTGAGAGTGACATTAGGCCATTCCCCGCGCACTGTCCACTCAGGACGTCCGCGCCCATGACCAACAAAATGTATAAGACCGTGCCGACCACAACCACACGGGCATGCAAAGCGGACAGCGGATGGCGTTTCATCGTCATCCCAGTACAAGAAGTGGAACGCACCCGGCTGGCGCTTGATGATGTCTGTCGACGTCGCTGGCACCTCGAACGCTTGCACTTGTAAGCCAGTCCTCATTTGATCCCCCCTCAGAAGGCAGCAATGGTACGGTGCGCGTGCCGAAAGGTATCTCGCCGCGCACACGATCAACCATCTCATTGCTATTGGGCGGCAAGTACATGCGCTTCCAGTCAGGCGTTGTCGGGGGCGGCGCGGCATTAGCTGCCAATGCTTGCGTGATCTGAGTATGACTCGGTAATCCCAAGCGTAAGCGGCGGTCAGCAATCGTGTGTACGTTGATACCCATGCGTTCAGCTATGTCAGTGTTACGCAGGGGCGGGCGGAGATTGCAGAGAGCTATTAGCTCAGCATCACGCTTAGGCCAGTACAAAGACGATCCACGTATAGGCATTAGCGCGCATCCCTAAGGCACTTTCGCAATCGCATGGCATATATCGCCAACCTCATACCAGACCATCCAAGCACGCGTGCCGTTCGCTAGCAGCACTTGCTTTGAGCAGGATGAGTAGTCGCCTTCCTGCTGATGCTTGATAGTCGGATCAGCAACCAATTGCGGCGCAAACGGTGCGACATGGTCATCGAGAAACTGCACAGTCCATGCGCCGCAGAAGAATAGCACCATGAGCGCTATGGTTGTGATCAACGCCCAAAGACCGCGCGGCGCATGCTTCTCATTGATGATAGGCGGCAGCACGCGTTGCAGTTTGCCGTGTCGATGCACATACATCATTGCGTACCCATCTTGAGCGCCTCAGCAAGCGTGAGTTCACCCCATGTGCAATCAACGCCATACCCTTCGCCGCGTTCAACTGCTTGCCGCGCATTAGCATGCGCAAACATCACATAGGCTTTAGCGGCACCATGCGCGTAGGCATACCGCCCACCTTGAGGAGGCGTGCGAAGTTGCATGCCTCGCGGCGAGTACATGCGAAACACATCACCCGCCTTGAGATCACGCACCTCAACATACGACCACTTCTCGGACACACGGTCGTAGCGCATAGCGTACGTCCGCTCATCTTTCGGCGTCTCCGGCCACTCGTCATCCATCAGCGCGGCTTCACTTCTGCGAGCTCGTGACAAGTATCACCCGCCTCAGCCCAGACGATCTCGGCGACAGTACCATCAGACAGCAGCGCTTCACCAGCGCATGCGACCTTGCCGCTACTCCTGCCAATCGTAGCAGGCGGCGCTGACGAACGTACTATGGCTGACAGCACAGACGCATGCACAGGCGGCGGATCATCGACTGCGCTCACGAACATTACTATAGATGCGCCGCCTAGCAGCGCTACCACGACCCACGTGAGCAGCGCGCGGATCATAACCGGTACCGGACATAGCTCATCCGCCGCCCCAGCCGATACTCATTCCATTGCTGATGCCAGAGCGCACTTGCTTCCTGCGATGTCGTGATGCAGATCTCCCACCTGCCATCGCGGAACATGTAGACTGTATAGCGTATCATCCTGCCAATTTCTCCCAAACGCCAAGACCACCACGCTTGGTAATATACCCGTCAAGCGAGTAACCGACCGCATCCCACCCATGGTTGTGCGCGTCGACTACTATCGGCAGTATCAGCGGCTGCTTTGTGACTGGATCAATACGCTTCTCGTCAGTCTTGTAGGAATAGAGCCTCGCCTCCTGCGCCATACCGACGCAGCGCTCGTGAATGTGAATCTTGCCAAAGCCCTTCAGGTGCGAGATGCGGTCTTCAACGCACCCCTGCCACTTGAGTGCAGCAGACATGTTGATGCCTTGCCGCAATACATAGCTGATCGTCTCCGGCCGCGCGTTGTCCGCCTTCACCGGCCAGTCAGTGATACCAGGAATGCCCTCGTACTGCATGCCGCTGATTGGTGCGCGGCCGCCCTTCAGCGCGTAGGGGATGTCTTCCAACTCAACGCCAACGCCGAAGAACTCATGCGTGATCCACAAGTCGTTGTTGTGGATGTAGCTGCGTATGCCGCACAGCGGATCGTTCGCAAAGCCAAAGTCGACGCCGTAGAAGTACTTGTCGACGATCTCAGGTTCCTCGAACCCTTCGATCGCATAGCGGTCCTTGAAGATAGCTGCTGACGAAATATGCCGGCACATACCCTCCCACACCCAGTCGTACGCGTCTGCGTCTGTCAGCATCATTTGCTTGCGCAGACGATTGAGCGACTCAGGGAACCATGGATTGTCCTGCCAGCCTACCTTCTCGACGAGTGCGTCTGTCGAATGACCTGTGACAAACGTCGCATACATGTAGTCGTCGGGATCAACGGCATTGAAGCTGATCCAAATCTCCGGGTTGATACCGCCACGCTCGCCTCTGATCGTTGGGTCGAGGAGCAGCATGGACTCGCGTGATGTCGTCTGCCCTTCCTCAATCCAGCAAATCGTCACACCTTCAAGCGATCGTATCTCAGCGATGTTACGCTTGAGTCCGCGGAAGATGAACTCACTACCCGTCAGCTTGCATCGTATCGTGCGGTCGGTGATCTCGAAGAACGCTGCTAGTCCGAGTGCGCGTATCTGACCTGCAATGACACGATGCACGCTGTCAGCGATACTCGTCTGGAACTCACGCGTGCAGAGTATCAAATGTTTCTGCACCATCGCACGCCCAATTGCCGCACGTGCAAATGATCGGCTCTTAGCCCCGCCTCGACCGCCCCAGGCGACCCGATATCTTACCGCCTCACCCGCGTCGGTCGTGCTCGCGGATAACAGCTTGCGAAAGCGCGGCGGGAAGCGGATGCGAAGAGGACCAGGACCTTCTGAATCTGTGAGAGCGTCGAGAGGCATGACTCAATTGCCTTGCGCCTCTTGGCCATACGACTTCCCCGACAACCATATATGTCTGGGGTCGCTATTGAGATACCCTGACGACAACCCATCGATCGTTGTCATGTAGATGCGGAAGTCGTAGATGTCCTCGCCATTCGCATAGTCACAGCCACAATTGATGACTGCCCCCGAGTTGACGAATGTGTCGTAGGCCTCGCCGCCAAGCGCTGCCCAAAAGTCGACGCCATTCTTATGCACAGATAGCACGAGGTTGAGATTGACCATTAGCGGCGCGCCAAAGTTCATGACCCAACCCTGTGCGCACCAGTCAATATGACCGGCTTGCGGCTTCCACTGGAAGTTGACGTTGTCCCACTCGCCGCCTGTGTCATAGCCCTTCACGCCAGCAAAGTTGAAGTCAGTGCGGCCCTGCATCTTCGTGTAGCCGCCGACAGGACCGTGGGGGATGCCCATCTGCGACAAACTACCATTGGGTCCAGCACGAAAGCTATTGATCATTCGTCCTATGTTCCTTGCAAGTGCAGAGGCTGAGCGCCGGTTCGGGACCTTCAGTCGTCAGGGGAGCCGGGGGAGGAACGCCAGCGCGACCAAAGGGTCGCTCAGCCTCTGCTTCGTTGAGCGCTTAGCTGCGCCTTATAGTGACTCGCGCTTGATGCGCGCACGTTGTTCGACTTTTGCATGACGCACTGCATGGAGTAGTTCAAACAATGACGCATGCGCTAACCAAGAAGCGAAGTCGCGCTTGCGCACACCATCCGACTCCGCATACATCATCAACCCAAGCGTCTGCACATCGCTGCCTTCACGCACTACCATGTGCTGCAAGTCAGCGCGCGGCACAAAGCCTGCTTTCGCCCACTCAACGCGAATTGCGCGACGCATGCGATAGGTAGCGACATGCGTGATCTCTTTGTCTTCATCCGTGCGCGGCGGCCGATGCCAGCTCACTTGTACGTCGCCCATGGATGCGAGCATGGATCAGTCGTCGGCCAGTAGTTCTTCTCAACGGCAATGTTCACGCCGTTCTCGCACTCAATGAGCATCGTGCGTGATGGAGGTGCGGTCGTCAGCACTGACCCAGCAGGCGGGGAATTCTGCTGAGGCCAAGGCGGATCGTTCAACGCCCCCTCATCGCACAGCGTGATCATACCCTTGACATTATCCCACACCATAGTGCATTCCGGCGCAGGCGACGCAGCAATCGTCAGGAGAGCGGCAAGCAAAGCTAGTGCGCGCATTTGACTACATCCTGCAACGCATCCAATGGCAGCGAGTAACGCTCATGCACGAGACGAACGAACTTGTCCGCATCCCACTTGAACGTCAGCACCATCGAGTAGCGCTGCGCCTTCTGCGCATCGGTTGGCTCGTCCGCGTCGCACGTGTAGCACTCAAGCGCAATGTCCGCGAGATCATCGACTGCTGATGCAGGCATCGATGTGAAAGTCGTCAGCGCCTTTGCGGCGCCCTCGATCACCGCATGTATGCGGTTGATGCCAGCACCCTTCGAGTAGGTGACCATTATCGTGTCTTCTCAGCCCCCATCACAAAGCAGTGCGCTGATGCTAGCTGCGTCGCTTGTATCCACTGCGCTGCTAGATCACACGCCTGCAGGTTTGCCCAACCATCCTTGATGGCAACCCCATGGCTGCTCACCGTGATCAGGACTATACCTGCAAGCAAGCCGCGCACGCTACTTGTCCTTGAAGAAGGCACCCAAGAGCGAGTTGATGAAGCTGCCATCGCCTTTCGGTAGCATCAAACCAGTCACCTCACGCAACGTGCGCGGTCCAATGCCGCCAAGCTTACCGTTGGAGCGTGTGCGGCGCATGCTATTGCGACGTTCAGCGCGATAGCGGCGTAGGCTATTCCCTTTCGGCATCAGATCAGTCCCTTCTCTCGCGCGATCCCAGTTGGGATGGTATATACATCGCCGTCACGCTCAACGAGCGCCTTAGGTAACCATACCTTCTTATCGCCATCGCTCACGAGCCATGCAAGATCGGTCTCGTGAACGTAGTCCAAGGTGAGATCAACGATCTCGTCACCCTTCTGCGGCATTTGACTCTCCCTCAGCTAAGGGAGCATATACCCGACGTTCAACGCATGTCCGCACTATGCTGCACATGGCGGGATAGAGACAGGCGCCGCGTAGTGAGCACTGGTAACGATAGGCAATGGCCTCGGGCGCAGGGGACGCATCATGACACGCACTAGCCCAGCCGATCATATTCGCCTGCGCGATCGCTGCGTTGCGCCTATGCGCTCGACGCAAGCACGTGTTGTACCTAGCGCGCCACCAGCGGTATTGCGTGTCAGCGGTAAGCCTGCGCGTCGCACGTTCGCGCTCCATGAGCGTCCACGCTGCGACAAATGCTTTCATTTTGGCAGCGAGTGCGCGACAACGTGCGTACGATTGCCCATACGTTTCTTCGACATGACCTTGTAAGGATGCCCTTTTGGCACATGCAGCTCCATGGTGCCTGGATCAGCATAATCAGTATGCCCTTCAGCTACTGCATGCTTAAGGCTAGTCGCATCTAACCACACGTGCACCTCAACCATCACGCACACTTCCAGGCAGCAAGACCTAGCCCAACGCCTTCATAGAAAGAGCTATCCAAGGCATGCACAAAGTCGTGCTTGATAAAGCAGTCGAAAACAACGTTGGCTGCTACCAGCGATCCCCACAAGATCAACATGTCAATGCGACGCTTGCGGCGCTGCTCACGCACAACGCGTGTGATGGTCTCGAGCAATTGCTCGCTAGTCATGTCTCTTCAAACTCACCATCGAGGATCTCACCCTGCGCCGGACCATTGAAGTCAAAGATCAGCGTAGGTGGCGGACGCAGATTACCATCTGGGTTGTTGATGTCGACCTGACCGCGCTTCTTCCACGTATCCTTCTGACGGTTGGTCAGCCACAACTCAATAGCACCGACATCAGGCGGGTAATGCTCTATGTACGAGGCACGCTTGATATCACCCGTCTTACTGTCGTACCAAAGCTTCTCCGCCGCATGCTCATACCCCTTGGCACGATGGTAGAGCGCATGCGCTACAACACCATCAGCGAGGTCACCACCTTCATTCCAACTACTCGCGAATTCTGCGATACTACTACGCCAGTCTTCTATCGTCTGCGGACTGACTTCAAAGATCTCACATATGCGCTGGTGGGATAAGCCGCACATGCGTAACTTGCGTACAAGATCCGCATACCCCTCGCGATACAATGTAGGGCGCCCCACAGGACGCTCCTTCATCTCGTACTTGCGCTTGCGGCCGAAATGCCCCTTGGGGTACTTACCCGCCATGCGCGGCAGTGATTGACGCTTCATAGTCCATAGTCCCGCAAAGGCTTTAGGGTGCTGCCATCGCCGTTGGATGGTCGAGGAAGGAGAACACTGGCGTGATCTCAATGCGGAGCTGGTTGCTTGCCCCACCATCCCATGACGCTTGGCTGCCTGATGCATCAACCTGCACTGGCATCATCGGCGGATATGCATCGAGTGCTGCCTCGATGATGTCAACGGCTTTCAGCATGATGGACTGTTCAGGTTCAGCCATCTTCATCGATGATGCTTGCCGCTTGATCTCCGCCATGACGAGTGGCGGCCGGCCGGTTACCTTGTAGAAGCTCCACGACATAGTCGATACTCCCCCTTAGTGAATGCAGCGCCAAAGCACTGCTAGCAACATGATGGCGCAACCAATGCCGAATACCGTAGCGAATGACTGCGCGAACAGATCCAAGTATGCGCGTAGTGTCTTCATCGCAGCAGCGGCAAGCTGTGAATGGTGCCGCCAACCAAATTGAGTAGCATGAGAATGACTATCAAGCACGCAATCACGACGACAACAACGCGTGCAGCAGTAGCGAAAGGTTGAGGTAGCGGGATTTGCTGCAACACCCACAGGACGAGCCCGACAAGCAGTCCGACAATGAGTAGATAGATCAGCAGGTAGATCAACTCGTTGATCATGACGTCACACTCCCTATTGCACGAGCTCAACATTGGCTCGATCAAACATCAGCACGACCTCGCGCTGCATCCAACTCATGAGCAGCGCTACCCGTTGCTGATCGGTCCATGTGACGAACCCCTCGCGCAGCATACCAGTCTGATGATCGACTGCGAATGCTCCCTTTAGTATGCGTACCCTGCACCCCTCGAACAGAATAGGGCGCTCGGGATCGTCCATATTGGACATGGACTTGATCTCGTCGATCGCGCCAGGCGGCAGTGCGACGGGACAGTTCTCGCTGTGGGAGAACAACTGGCGTACGCCGCGCGTTGATACTATCTTCTTCCATGGATCGGACAGCAGGTCGAATGCAACAAAAGCGTACCGCGAGAACAATGGCTTAATCGCTGGCGCCTTCTTACTCGTGTAGCGCCGCAGGTAGGTCGGGCAGAACGCCTCAAACCCCTGCTGCATCATATGCGCGACAGCTAGGAACTCGGATCTAGGCAGCGTGTATACGCAATACCATTCGATCGCCATGCAGCACTATCCCCCGTCCGACAGCTAAGTAGCTGCCGCAGACCACAGCGGTACGACCGACTGTAGCCCCGCCAAGCTGTGAACGGGGGAACCTTATAGCGACCATTTTGGTTTGGCTGCAACGCTTTGTTTTTGGTGCAGCATTTACTACGCCTGCATACTGCTAGTGCTAGTCTGACTATAGCTTGAAGTAGATCGCGACTAGCATCCAAAAGATAGCCATGAGAAAGCCTCCTTTGGCTACATCATAATAGCGGGTGAAAGTCGCGATGAAGCACCCGCTCAAGTAGAAGCTACCCCCCAGTATGAGGAAGGGAATGGATGGTGCAGACAGATCTATCACGTCTGCGGACCGATGAAGTGCCCATCCTTCAACTCGCCGACCTTCTCATAGTCCATACCGTGAATCACATGGTAGGCGTAGCCATCGCTGTTGTGCGATAGTGCGAGATACTCGCCGCGCTCCTTACGCTCGAGCACGACCGTCAGGTGATTCTGCAGGTCGTCAGGCAGTGCGTTGCGCGCAAGCAACACGTCACCGACCTGATAGCTTGTGCCGGTCGTGTAACGTCGCGTCGCAGTCAGGAGGGGCTCAATGAGTACGCGCTGCCCCTTGATCATGACGGATGCAACAGGCGGTTGCTGCTTTGGACCTACGGCAGGGCGCGGCTTGATCTCGACGAGATCGAGGTACTCTTCAGTCAACCAGCAGCGAATGTCGCCGATCGAAGGGATTTGGAACAGTACGCTCCATGTGTTCGTCTGTGGGTCGAGACGCTCAAGCATACCTATCTCCTGGCGCTGCGCGAGCATGACCAAATGACGGTTCTGCTGCATGCCGCCAACGGGATTTGGCGGGACTTCCTTGATTGTGACGCGTGAACCTGCTCTGAAGTCAGACATGGGGATCTCCTTGCGATTGTCGTAGCCGAAGTGAACGATTGGTGGCCAGGGGCTCATGGTTGCCAGCTATGTAGTGCTCGCGCCTCTTGATGCGCGAAAGCGCGCAAGCGGTCCGCCTCATCATCGGTAAGCCCTTGGATTCGGCCGCTCTCAGGCGAGTAGTGCTTCGCGAGCAACGCGGCATAGATACTGGCTGCTACCAACAGCAGCACATCCCTGAAATCATCCATGATGTACCCGCCGCACAAGCGCTAGCGCGCCAAGCGCTAATGCTAGTATGAACGCACTGCGCGGTTCAGGCGTGCCAATTGAAGGCGGGAGAGGAGTACCCTCAACGCATTCGTGCAGCGCAGCATCCCAATGATGAGCTGGTTGACACGGATGATCCTCGACAGGCGTTGTCTCAATGGCGACAATACCTGGCGTGATTATGCCGAACAGCGGGAATGCTGGTATGAACGCGCCCCCTGGTAACTCCCCGCCGCCAAACCCGAAGGGTGCTTGCGGTACAGGGAATCCAAATGGCGGCCACCATGCTGCGTTGCCATTGTCTGCATTGGACAAGGGAGGCGGCGCAGCCATACCTACTGGTGGGACAGGAGGTGTTGGGAACTGTGCTGTTGCTGGTGGTGGGCATGCAACAACGAGTGCCAGCACAATGGTGGCTGGCAATGGTGGGGTTCCTGCATGCCATGCAGCAGCTCCCCATCTGGCGATCACTTCAGCTTTCGTATAGGCATGCTTGGCAACTAACACGATGCAATCACTGGCACTCGGCATCTCCTGACACTCCATAGGCTCGCATGCAATATACCCCTGTCCCCACCAATACCAATACGCTGGCGACGGGGCGCTTGCCCCGTCGCATGTTCCGAAGCGTATACGCAAGCGAAGCGCAGCGTATACGCGAAAGGAACATCGTCATGCATGCGTGTGCTAGTAGTAGGTCTAGCGGCCTAGACATGGTACCCCCTACATCCAGTCTCGGTAGCCAAACCGACCCCCATTGTCACTGCGCTGCGCTTCGCTCCGCTTGTTCGTGGGGACCTGCACGACCTTGCAGGTCGTGCGTCCAGTCATTGGTTGTCTAAGCATGAGTTGCGGTAGCTGAAGGGATCGTTCAAACGATTCCAAAGCTATCAGGACACACGTACCCCATGCCGGAGTACGTAGTATCCCGCAGGACAGTAGTGCCAAGCCCCTCCTTGTGCAGGTCAGCGGTCTCACAAGTCGATACATCTCCCCGCGGTTTCTGCCGCGTTGCAAGTGGGAGGGAGTCCGGTGGGAGCAGTACGTATCTGACGGC
>Ga0210397_10001761_pt1 | contig 13840 bp, 12 predicted proteins | sample IncBWH2OmetaG_FD_160126 | JGI IMG/M metagenome (GOLD analysis project Ga0210397, IMG submission 160126) | Forest soil microbial communities from Barre Woods Harvard Forest LTER site, Petersham, Massachusetts, United States - Inc-BW-H-2-O ...
CGCTTGGCACTCGCGGACCTTCTCCACCAGCACGTGGTCGGGCTCGCTGGAGAAGGAGAGGATGACGTGGCGGGCGCGGGTGAAGGCGATCGCCTCGGCGAGGTCGTCAGGGGTGCCCAGGACCGGGACCGTGCGCCCGTCGCGCGGCTGGGAATCGGGGAGCGGGTCGGCGTCGAGATACCCGACCGGGCGCAGGCCGTAGGACGGCTCGGAGATCAGGCGATGGGCCAGGTGTGACCCGATCACGCCGGCGCCGACGATCAGCGTCGGGGTGGCCAGGCCCTCGCGGCGGATGGCCTCGCGGCGGCTGGTGACCAGAAAGAGGCGCGCACCGCCGAGGTAGACCACGGTGAACAACCAGAGCCGCGTGGCCAGCGCCACCGGATGGCTGCCGCCGAGGATCGAGTCCGTGGAGATGGTGAGCATCGAGGCCAGCGACACGACGCCCAGCACGTTGTTGAAGGTCCCCAACGAGGACGCGTTGAGCCGATCGTCGGGGGCGGGCCGGGCATGGAGCATCAAGAGGACCGCGATGCCGAACAGCAGGGCCACCCAGTTCTCGGAGTGGGAGCGGTCGATCGCAGGTCCGGCCAGCAGCGACAGCGCGATGGTGACGCTGAGGATCATCGCGTCGACGGCGAGGCGCAGCCGGGACCACTGCTGAGCATCGACCAGCTGCGCCCAGAGGCGCTCGCGCACCGACCGGGTCCGCGCGGGGAGCGGAGCGGTGGCCACGCCGGAGCTGGCGGGAAGGTAGTTCATTCGTGATTCGCGACTGAGATGCCCCTCGGGATCAGCCCTACGACCCCTGGACGGCACGCGTTGGATTTCCAGCGCCCCGCCACCCCCTGGCTGCTGGGCCTTATGCCAGTGGTCAGAAAGCCTACCCTCCGAAGCGGCGGAATGGGAGCTTTGGCCAGGGTTTGCGTCGGAATACTCAAAAGGAGCGTTCGTCGCGGCTGCGGCACTCTGGTGAGGAGTCATGAACATTCATCCGAATTATGGAGCATACCAACGACTTTTTGCCCACTATGCACAAGTAGCACAAGTGTTTAATCGGTTCTAGGAGCTTTAAGCAGCGCCGTAGAAACTACCTAAACATCGGGAGGGAATCTCAAACTCTTCCGCGAGGCCTGCCGAGGTGGCCGAATGTTCAGTCGGGAGGCCACGAGGAGCGCGGCGCCAGACGATGTTTGTCCGTTGGGCCAATGGCGGCGCCGGCTGCCGCTGGGACACTTCTGGCCATGCTCACCACTCACAAATCGTCTCGACTCCTCCTCGTCGCCAGCGAGCGCAGCGTCGGCGGCTCCGGCCCGGTGCCGGTGCGCCGCTACCGCCTTGCTCGCGTGCGCGTCAACCCGTCGGCGGCCACGGGCGCGCCGCGGCTGGCGCGCTCCGAGCGCGCGTAGCCGATCGCGACCCGCCTCCCCGCGGATCGCCCGCGGCAAGCGCGGTTAGACCGGCGTTAGCCTGGCGGAGCCGAGAGGTCGCGGCGCTAGACTTTCCTTATGCGCTCTGATCTGGAGCAGTCCCGCTCCCGCCCTCCCATTGTTCGTAAAGCCGCCGCCGGGGTTGTCCTCGTCGTCGCGGCCGCGCTGCTGGTCAAAGTGATCATCGGCGTCGTCGCTGCGGTGTTCTGGACAGTCGTCGTCGTGGCCGCCGTGCTGGCGGTCCTCTGGGCTCTGAAGACCATCGTCTGGTAGGACGCTGAGATGGCCGGCATGGGCCTGATCGTCATCCTGTTCTTCTTCGGCCTCGCCGGCGGCATCGTTGGACGGACGAAGGGGAGCTCGTTCGTCATGTGGTTCCTGGTGTCGTTCTGCGTGCCCTTCATCGGGCTGGCCTGTGCCGTGCTCTACCGCTGGGACAACCGCGAGCTGCGCCGCCAGTGCCCCCAGTGCGGCAAGGTGATCAAGCTCTATGACGCGGTGTGCGTGAGCTGCGGCGAGGAACTGGACTTCCCGGAGTTCGCGTTGGCCAGCGAGGCGACAATGGCTGCGTCGCACTCGGGCCGCGCCGTCTCCTAAAGTCGGGCTGCGTGAACTTGGCTCGGATCAAGCGCTACGTGGCGCTGTGCCTGTACTACGGGATTGCCAACAAGCTCCCGGCCCGAGGCCCACTCGCCGAGCCGTCGCGCTGGATTCGCCAGGAGCTGTGCCGGGGGTTCCTGGCCGGTTGCGGTCAGCGGATCAACATCAGCCGGGACGTGCACCTGGGCACGGGGTCGCAGATCTCCATCGGCCACCGCTCGGGGCTGGGGCCGGGCTGCCGGGTGTACGGCGGCCTGGTCATGGGCGAGGAGGTCATGGTCGGGCCCGACGTGGCTTTCCTGTCTGAGAACCATCGTTTCGATCGGCTCGACGAGCCCATCGGGTGGCAGGGGGTCACCGAGCGTAATCCGCCGCGGATCGCGGACGGCGTGTGGATCGGCCTGCGCGCGACGATCCTGGCCGGCAAGGTGGTGGGAGAGGGCGCGATCGTGGGCGCCTGCGCGGTGGTGACCAAGGACGTGGCGTCCTACGCGATCGTGGGAGGCAATCCGGCGGTGGTCATCGGGACCCGCCGGCCCGGAGACGATCCGGCGGCCAGCGCGGCGGCGGCCTCGGCCAACGGAGCCCCGGCGCCCGACGCTGGTTAGCCTGGCGCGACGAGCGCCAGTTCGGCCTCGACGGCGCGGTCAAGCGCGGCGTGGCCCTCCTCTTGGGCCGTGAGCGGCCGGAGGGTGTGGTCTCGTACGGCGATGCGGGTCACGGTCACGTTGGGCCAGTCCTCGATCCGGGGCAGCCAGCTCCCGGCGATCAGCTCCTCTTCGAGCGGCTCTCCGGCGCTGAACAGGAACATGCAGCGCAACGGCGAGCTCTGCAGCCTGCGCATGACCGCGTCCACTCGATCGTTCAGTGACGCGGCCTCCTCGCCGCCGCGGCGGCGAGCCACCCAGCGCGCCGGCATCCCGAGCAGCCAGCGCACCACCGCCCTGAGGCGCGCGCCGGTGACGTTGTGGCGGATGCGGGCCCAGGTGAGCTTCTGGGAGAAGGCGCGCCGCATGTCGCGCGCGGCCCCCAGGCCGCTGTCCCAGACGATCCCGCGGCTGTTGAACATCACCGCCGCGCTGATCCGTGGGTCGTCCAGGCCGGCGTACATCGCCCAATAGGCCCCGGCGCAGAGCCCCGCGACCACGAACCGCTCCGCCACGCCGCGCTCGGCCAGGACGGCGATCGCCGCCTGGACCTGAGGGATGAGGGCGTCGACGTAGAGCCCATCGTCGTCCGCATAGGGCGAGACGGCGCCGTCGGCCTCACCGATCGCCTCCACGTCGAGGCGCAGCGAGGGCACCCCCCGCTCCGCCCAGCGACGCGCGGCCTCGACCCACATGCGGTTCGGCCCGGTGCGGCGGATCGCGCCGGCATTGAGCATCATCAGGCACAGCGGCGAGCCGCCGTCGCGCGGAGTGGCGAGAATGCCGGAAAGGTCGCCGAATTCCTGGGCGATGGTGAGCGGGGTCTCGACGATCTGGGCCGCGCCGGTCCCCAAGGTGATCGACTCCGACAGCGGGGGGGCATCGACGGGGGCCTGCTCCCCCGGCGCACCGGCGCGCCGCTCGCCGTCCGCCAGCCACGCCAGCACCTCGCTCAGCACCGTCTCGGGGACCTGGCTCTCCTGCGGATGCGAGGTCATCTCGCCGTAACCGTCACCGGGGCGGACCGCGACGCTCACGCCCTGGCCCTCAAGCGCGCTGCGCAGGCGCTCGTCGACGGCGATGCCGTCGCGTTCGAGCAGGAGCGCCCCGCGGGGCAGGGCCTGCGGGAGTGCGAGTGCGCTGAGGTCGATGTCGCCCAGCTCGGCCTGCGTCTCGGCGGTGAGGACGAAGCCGCCGACCTCCAGCTCACCGTCCGGCGGTGCGGGCGGCGCAGGAAGGCCCTCGAACACCTGAGAGGCCTCAAGCCGGGCAAAGGCCTTGAGCTGGCGGGTCAGGTCGCGCCCGCGCGCGGGGGAGGCCCATAGGACCAGGCCGTCGAGGGGCGCTCCGGCCTCAGCGGCGCGGCAGGCCAGCATGCCGCCAAGGCCCAGGCCCACCGCCACCACCGCGGGGGCGCCCGTGTGCCCGCGCAGGGCGCGCGCGGCCGTGCTCACCGCGGAGGTCCACGCCTCGAGGCGTCCCGGGTCGCGCGGATCGCCGCCGCTGTCGCCGCAGCTGGGCAGGGACAGCCGCAGCACCGGGAAGCCGGCGCGGGCCAGCCGTTGCGCCCATTCGCGCAGGATCCGGTAGGAGCACACCTCCTCCCAGCCGAAGGGCGGGACGAAGAGCACGGACGTGTCATGGGCCGCCGCGTCGGGCCGGTGCAGGACGCAGAAGGCCGGGGTACCGTCGACGTCGAGATACAGGGACTGCGTCATGCCGCCCGCACCTGGCTCTCGAGGTTGAGTGCGGTGACCACGGTCGACTCGGCGTGAGCCTCGCGATCGTCGCGGCGCAGCGCGACGGTGCGGCCGGCACCGGGCTCGACCGAGAACGCGTCGTCGAGCGGCGTGAACCCCGGGATGGCGAGGCGCACGCCGTACACGAGCCGGTCGGCTCGGAGCCGCACCGCCTCCTCGGTGACGGACACACGCAGGCCGAGTTCGGCGGCGGGGCGGCGCTCGGTGGGCCGGCTGGCGGGGAAGAAGAAGGCCTGGGAGAACACCTGGGCATCCTCACCGGCGGTCAGCGTGGCGACGATCACGTGCTGTGCGGGCGGGCCGAACCGATACGCCCAGGCGGCGTCGACGAAGCCCCCGACGAGCTCCTCCACGCTCACGCGCCGGGTCGCGTGGCCGGGCAGGCGCACCTCGGTTTCGGCCTCGGCGACGCGCGCGGCCCCGTCGCGATACAAGGCGACCCGCAGCCGGGCGGCCAGCGCATCCGGGCGGTCGTTGGCCACGTGGATGTCGACGCCGTTGACCTCCTCGTCGGTCATCCACACCGCGACCGGGGCCAGCGCGCGGCGGAGGTAGTGGTAGGCGACCTTAGGCGCGCCGCGATGGTCGAGCACGCCCAGTCCGGCGCCGGCGAGCATGTCCTTGAGCCACAGGACGAGCGCCCCTCGGCACGGCGACGCCTCGCGGCGCCACTCCCCCATGACCTCGGCCATGACCTCGCCCGACGCGTGTCGCGAGAGCTCCAGGTAGCGCATGAGGTCCGAGCGGCGCAGGGCGACGGGCTCGACATCGTAGAGGTGGCGCAGGTAGTAGTCGCGGACGTCGTCGAAGTCCCAGCCGGCCCCGAGGTCCCAGCCGGTTCCGGCGTCGCGGGGGACGCCCGCCTTCCAGTCGGGATGGTGGACCGGGACCTCCACCTCGTCGGGGACGTTGGCAAAGGCCAGGGACTCGGAGGCGAAGCGGACGTCGGCGCGGCGGGCGGCCGCGGGCGGCTCGAAGTACCCGCTGACCCCGAAGTAATGGGTGAGGCCGGCGTTGGCGTGGAAGGGAAGCGCACCCCCGCACGGGGTGCTGCGCACGTAGGCGCAGCCGGCCCCGCTGCCGGCGACGAGCTCGGCCAGGTCCTCATCCCACAGTGGGTCGCGGCCCAGCTCGGGGTCCAGGCCCATCATGGCCGGCTGCTGCTCGACCTCGTTGTTGCCGCAGACCACGGCAAGGCAGGGGCGGCCGCCGACGGCCTCCAGCACCTCCGCCGCCTCGCGCCGCACGACCTGGCGGAACTCCGGGTCCGAGACGGGATAGTCGAGGTTGCCGAACATCAGGTCCTGCCAGACGAGGATGCCCAGCTCGTCGCAGAGATCGAAGAATGTGGGGGACTCGTAGGCGCCGGTCCCGACAACGCGCACCATGTTCATGCCGGCGTCGCGCACTTGCTCGAGCAGGGCCCGCAGCGTATCGGCGGACGGCGACATCGAGACGAGATCCGAGGGAGTCCAGACCGCGCCGCGGACCCAGACCGCGACGCCGTTGACGTGGAGATCGAGCCCGTCGTTGAGGATGTCGTCGGCCCAGCCCAAGGTGCGGAAGCCAACCCTCCGGGTGGCGACCGTCTCGCCGTCGCGGACCACGGTCAGTTCATGGAGGGTCGGCTCGCCGTGAGTGTGAGGCCACCATGCCGCGGCGTCGGCGATCTGGACGACGCTGCGACCGCGCAGCGGGGCACGCACCTCCCCGATTCGCAGCTCATACCCGTCGGCGGCGGTGGCGTCGGGCGCGGTCACGCTGAGGACTCCGTCGCTGCCCCGCAGATCCGCCCGGACGGTCAGCCTCGCCAGCGGGTCGGGCGCGGCCAGCGACACCGGCCGCCACGGCCCTACCGGGGCCGGCCCGGGGGCGAAACCGGGCGACCGACCGAACATCATCGTCCGGTACCAGCGCAGGTTGCCGGCGTTGACAACCCGCGTGCGCCAGCGCGCGCTCGGCCGCCGCCGCTTGGCCAGCAGCGGCGTGAGCGCCCGGCAGACGATGGCCAGTTCGTTGTCGTCCCGCAGTCGCCCGGCGACGTCGACGCGATGGGCGGCGAACATCGACTCGGACGCCAGGACCAGCTCGCCGTTGAGGTAGACCTCGCTCACAGTGGCGATCCCGCCCAGCCGCAGCTCGGTGTCCCGGGACGCATCGTCGGCGGGGAAGCGGCAGCGAAACCACCAGTCGTCGAAGTCGAAGTCCCGGCCGTCGGCGCCGACCGCACCCGCCGCCGTGCCGGGCACGCGGGTCGGCATCCAGTCAAGCGCTTCGCCCTCCAGGTCCGCCGGCGTCGCGCAGCGGCCCGGGGGCGTGGAGGCAACCTCCCAGCCGTCGTCGAGATCCATGAGCGCTAGAGGATGCGGCCCAGATCGGACATGGCCTGCTCCCACGCCCCGGCGAGCGTGCCCAGCGTCTGCGTTGGGTCAAACGCTCGCCGGCGGGCCAGGCGGAAGGAGAGGATCTTGGTCGCCTCCACGATCTCGCGCAGGCTCGCCGCTACGGGCGCGCCGGCGTCGCCCAGGCACCAGTCGACGTGGTCGGCGAGGAGCTCGAAGGAGGAGCCGACCATGCGCACGGTGACAAACGCATAAGCGTGATAGTCGGCGGCGTCGCCCTCGAGGAGGCGGGGGAGATCCTCGGTCAGCCGCTCGCCCCACGCCGCGAACGGGTTGCGCTCAGGCCGCCGCGCGTAATGGTCGCGCATCAGCTCCAGCGCGACCGCGCGCAGCTCGTCGCCGCTGAGCCGGGGCCCGGCGCCGAAGCGCACGAGCTCGGTGAACGGGTCCATGACGTCCTCGGTGAAGTGGGGCAGCATGTGGAAGCACCCTCGGTAGTCCTCGCCGGAGAGCTCGTAGAGGCCGGCGTTGTGCAGATAGCGCATCCGCTCGCCGGCACGGTCGATCGCCTCGGGGACGATCGTCGTCTTGAGATGTTCGGTGCGATAGCTGGTGGCGACGGTGTCGGGCAGGTACCAGGCGTCCATCTCCACCAGGACGGTGCGCCCGTGGCGCAGCTGCTCCTCGATGTGCTCGGGCAGGGAGCGGTAGGGGAGCATCTCGTGCACCTCGATACCGAACAGGCGTGTGAGGTCGGCATACGGGGGCTTGGCGTAGGTGAACTGATCGCCCTCCCAGTCGGTGGCGAGGATGAAGCCGAACATGGCCAGCGGCTCGTCGCCGCGCGCGTGGACGAGCTCGATGAGCGCGTCGGCGTAGCAGTTGGTCTCGAGGTACGTCCGCGGCGGGTCGGATCGGTGCAGCGCGTGGGGGGTATAGCGGGCCGGATCGAGGCCCCAGAGCGACACCTCGCCCGACGAGGTCGTCGCCATCAGTCGAGCTCCAGCGTCGTCCGGACCTCCGCCGGCCACTCGTCGACGTCCAGGCCGTGCGCCGCGAACAGGGCCAGCGTGACGCGCTCCTCGCCGAAGGCCATGCACCCGGTGTGGGCGGGCTCGCCGCCGGCCGTCGTGATCCCGTAGGTGTGGCCCATGTGATCCTGGTGGTAGTTGGAGGAGGCGATCGCAGTGGGCGTGTCGCCCGCGACCGGGGACAGAAGCTCCCACTTGAGCTCCTGCTCGCGCTGCTGGGCGGCCAGCAGGCGCCCCACCCGGCCGAAGAACGGGTCGTTGGCGATGTCGAGCTCGAGCTCGAGCCCCAGCCCGCGCAGCAGTTCCTCGGCGCGCGTGCGCCAGCCGATGCGCCACTCCACCACGGTCTCGGCGTCAGCGATGCGGACGATCTCGCGCATGTGGAAGATCTGCATGCGCGCCGGGTCGTTGGAGGGCTCGCGGCGGAAGACGTAGGCGTCGCCGGTGTCCAGGGTGAGGCCTCCCTCGGGGAGAGGTCCGCGGGCAGCGATCGCCGGGTACAGCGGATAGCACGCGGCAGGGGTGAGCACCATCTCGCTCATCGTCTGATAGCCGCTCCAGTCCTCGTGGCGCGAGGCCAGATCGTGCTGGGCGGCCGCCTGCTTCTCGTCGCCCTCGAAGGCGAACACGGTGCCGGCGAGGTGGGGGAAGGAGCCGAGGTAGCCACTGGTCTCCAGCTGCTCGCGCGGCACCACCGGCGGGAAGCACAGCGGCTCGGGGGACTCGGGCGCCGCGGTGCGGGTGACCAGGGCATCGAAGCTCAGGCGCACGCGCTCGAAGAGGCCGCCGCGGGCGTACAGCCCGTGGACACCGGTGGGGGCAAGCAGCCCCGCCTCCATGAGCGCGTCGAGGTAGGCCACCTGTGCGGGACTGCCGGCGCGGAACTCGGGCACGGGTGTTCACACCTCCTTGGCGATGAGCAGGAGCGCAGCGTTCGTCTGCTGGATGCGCTCGTTGGCGATCATGAGCGGCGCCGAGAGCGCGTCGCGCAGGTGGCGACCGACGCTGAAGGGCGTGTCGTTCTTGAACCCCATGATCCCGCAGACGTCGAGCGCCCCGAAGCACACGTCGCGCGTCTGCTCCGAGGCGGCGATCTTGAGGTTGTTGAAGCGCAGCGCCATGCTCATCGTCGAGAGCTCCTCGCGGGCCGGCCCCTCGGCATACGCCTCGAAGTCGCGCAGGCCCGAGCCGACCAGGCCGCGCAGCAGCGCCACCTCTCCCGAAAGCCGCGCCAGGCGCTGGGCGGCGGGCGGCATGACTCCGGGGGTGCGCTTGGCGGCGGCCTTGACGAATGCCCGTGCCCGCTCGAATGCGTCCTCGGCGATCCCCAGCCACAGATGCGACCAGAGGATGTGCGAGAGGGGAACCATCGACTCGGCGGCGACCTTGGCAAACGGGGTGCCGAGCACCTGCTCGGCGCCGAAGCGCGCACGCACCACCGCTCCCGGAGAGCACGTGCCCCGCATCCCCAGCACGTCCCAGGTGCCGGTCGGCTCCAGCGAGTGCTGATCGGCGTGGGTGAGGGCGGCCACCTGGTCGCCGGGCTCCGATTGCGGTGCACGCCGCAGCGTCGTGAGCAGGTCGTCGGCGTAGGCCCCGTAGCTGACCGTGGGCGCTTGCTTCTCAAAGCTCATCAGCCCGCCCTCGGCGGGGGTGACCGCCGCGATCGAGCGCGCCATGTCGCCGCCTGTCCCGACCTCGGAGGTCACCGAGGCGATCAGCCGTCCCTCGGTCACCTGCCGGTGCAGGTAGGCCTCAAACCAGCCGCCGGGCTCGAGATGGCGGACGATCGTCAGAAGCTGGATGTGGTGCATGGCGAAGACCATGGCGGTGGCGGCGCAGGATCGGCCCAGCTCGTGGCAGCACTCCGCGATCACGCCCACCGAGACCCCACCGCCGCCGAGAGTCTCGGGGACAGGCGCCGACAGCGCGCCGACGGCACGGAGGGCGTCGATCGTCTCCGCGGGGAACCGGGCGGCGCGGTCGACGTCGTCGGCGTGGACGGCGGCGACGTCCCGCGCGATGGCACGAACTCCGGCGAGCAGTTCCTGCTCGCGGTCGACCGCGATGCTCATGAAACGGCTTCGGCCTGTAGCTCGGAGAGGGCCGCCTCGATCGACGCGATGCTCTCGAACACGCTGCGCTTGAGCATGCGGTCCGGGAACTCGGTGTCGAACGCGTCCTCGAGGGCCAGCATCACGTTGACCGACGCGTGGGAGGTCATGCCCGCCTGATACAGGTCGTCCCCGTCCGCCAGGCTCGCCACCGGCACAGGGAGGCGGGCGTGGTCCTCGACGGCCTTGCGAATCGTCTCGTTCATATGTCAGGTATCGGCAGGTTTGTGAATGTTCGCAATCACGACGGCGGCAGCGCACCCCTGTTCATGGCTCAAGCTCAGGGCAAATTCCGCGATCCCCGCCGCCTCCGCCAGCGTAGCTGCGCGGCCGGCGAGCCTCAAGCCGACCCATCCCGAGCGGTCGCGCACGACCTCGACGTCGGTCCACGCGACCGCCTCGTCGCCCACGCGCAGGACCTTGAAGGCGGCCTCCTTGGCGGCGAACCGCGCGGCCAGTCGCTGGGGGTCCACGCCGTCAGCCGTCCGGCAGTCAGCAACCTCGGCCGCGCTGTAGACCCGGCGGAGGTAGCGCTCGCCGTGGGCGCTCAGCGAGTCGGCGACGGTCTGCACCGAGACGAGGTCGAGGCCGACGCGGAGGCTCATGGATGGATGCGCTCGATCCGCAGGACCCGCGGCAGGTGAGGGGTCACGACGCAATTATTGACGTCTCTGACGGCGTCTGGAGGTGACTGACGCCACCCGTGGGATCGCCGATGCTCCGGCATCGACTGATCCCACGTGCGTCGTCGGTCACGTCCAGCCACTCGGCAGATCCCGCCACTGATTGCGTCGTGACCCCTTACACTCGGCTCTCGCCCGCCCGCGCGCGGGCGCGTCGTCGTACGAACTCACCGAAAGGAGGCCAGCGCAATGCGTGCCGTGGACGCTCTGATGGAATGTCTGAAGGCGGAAGGTGTCGACGTGGTATTCGGCCTCCCGGGAGGGGCCAATCTCCCCACCTACGACGCGTTCTACGACGCCGGGATCCGCCACATCCTCGTTCGCCACGAGGCCGGCGGCGGCCATGCCGCCGAGGGCTACGCCAAGGCGACGGGCAAGGTGGGCGTGTCCCTGGCCACGAGCGGGCCGGGCGCGACCAACCTGATCACCCCGATCACCGACGCGATGATGGATTCGGTCCCCGTGGTGTTCATCACCGGCCAGGTGCGGACCGAACTGCTGGGGACCGACGGGTTCCAGGAGGCCGACACGATCGGGATCACCATGCCCGTCGTCAAGCACAGCTTCATGATCCAACACCCGCTGGAGTTGCCGCGCACCATCCGCGAGGCGTTCCATCTGGCGCGCACGGGCCGGCCGGGCCCGGTGGTGGTCGACATCCCGCAGGACCTCAGCCGGGCCGACATCCCCTATGAGCCGGTGGACGACGTGCACCTGCCCGGCTACCAGCCGACCACCGACGGCAATCAGAAGCAGATCAGGCTGGCCGCCAAGGCGCTGGCCAACAGCCGCCGCCCGGTCATCTACGCCGGCGGCGGGGTCATCTCCGCCAACGCCTCGGTCGAGCTCACCGAGCTGGCCACCGCGGACCGGTTCCCGGTCACCTGCACGGTGATGGGCCTGGGCGGCTTCCCGGGCACGCACGACCAGTGGCTGGGCATGCTGGGAATGCACGGCACGCGTACCGCCAACTACGCCATGGACGAGGCCGACCTGATCGTGGCCATCGGCGCCCGCTTCGACGACCGGATCACCGGCAAGCTCTCGGAGTTCGCGCCGCGGGCCAAGTTCATCCATATCGACATCGATCCGGCGGAGATCTCCAAGAACGTCCCGGCCCACATCCCGATCGTCGGCGATGCGCGCAACATCATCCCCCGGCTCACCGCGGAGTACCGGGCGCTCGAGGCCGAGCCCGGGCGCCTGGAGGAGTGGTGGACCCGGATCCACAAGTGGCAGGAGCGCCACCCGCTCACCTACGCCGACTCCAACGACTCGGAGATCAAGCCCCAGTACATGATCGAGGCGCTGTATGAGGCGACCGGGGGTGATGCGATCGTCGTCTCGGACGTCGGCCAGCATCAGATGTGGACGGCGCAGCGCTTCCCCTTCGCGAGGCCGCGCCGCTGGATCAACTCCGGCGGCCTGGGCACGATGGGCTTCGGGCTACCGGCGGCGATGGGAGCTCAGGTGGGCTGCCCGGACGACACCGTGGTCTGCGTCGCCGGCGACGGCTCGGTGCAGATGAACGCGCAGGAGCTCGCCACCTGCGCGGAGGAGAAGATCCCGATCAAGGTGTTCATCATGAACAACGGCTACCTCGGCATGGTCCGCCAGTGGCAGGAGCTGTTCTGGGACAAGCGCTACAGCCAGGTGGACATGGGCCAGTACCCGGACTTCGTCAAGCTGGCCGAGGCCTACGGGGCCACCGGCATCCGGCTGACCGACAAGACCACCCTGGTCCCCGACATGCGTGCGGCGCTGGCCACCGACGGGCCCGTCCTGGTGGACGTGCGCGTCACGCGCGAGGAGAACACCTACCCGATGATCGCGCCGGGTCAGGCCGCGCGCGACATGGTGGGCTGAGCGATGGGTGAACCAGGTACCAAGGAGATCCTCTCGCTGGATCAGCTGGAGGCGGTCACCGGCCTGCGCACCGGGCGCAAGCACATCCTGTCGATCCTGGTGGAGAACAAGCCGGGTGTCCTGACCCGGATCGCCGGCCTGTTCGCCCGCCGCGGCTTCAACATCGACACGCTGGCCGTCGGCCCCACCGACGACGACTCGGTGAGCCGCATCACGCTCACGCTCGACGGGGCGGTGCACCCGATCGACCAGGTCACCAAGCAGCTTCACAAGCTCATCAACGTCCTGAAGATCCGCGACCTCGAGCCGGTGGAGACCCTGGCCCGGGAACTGGCGCTGTTCAAGGTCTCCGCCGACGGGTCCTCGCGCGCCGAGGTCATGCAGATCTGTGAGATCTTCCGGGCCAAGGTGGTCGACGTGACCAAGCGCTCGGTGGTGGTGGAGGTCACCGGCACCTGCGACAAGGTCGACGCCTTCGAGGCGCTGGTCCGGCCGTTCGGGCTCATCGAGATGGCCCGCACCGGCGAGATCGCGATCTCACGCGGGCGCAGCGAGACCTGAGCGGCGTCAGCGCGGGCGTCGGCGGGCGAGCGCGCGACGCACGGCGTGGATCGCCCGGGCCACCAGTGGCCCGGGCGCGAGCGCCAGCGCGAACAGCAGGTAGGTGCGCGCGTCGCCCGGAGCCAGGCGCAGGGATCGGCGCAGGTGCCGGCGGGCGGCGGCGGCGTCACCCGCCTCCAGATAGGCCTGGCCGGCCCAGGCGTGCCCGTAGGCGCGGGCACCGAGCACCACGTCCGGGGACAGGCGGATGCGCCCGGGGTCGCGCCGGAGCGCCCCCTCCATCGTGGTGAGGTAGTTACGGGCCAGGTGCAGGCGCCGGGAGACATGGGTGAGGGCATCGGGGCGGTCGGCCTGCTTGAGCACGGTGGGGACATCAACGAACGCGACCGGGCCGGCGCGGGCGGTGCGGAGGAAGAAGTCGAAGTCCTCGCCCGAGACCGGGAGCGTCTCGTCATAGCCGCCGACGTCCCGGAGGCGCGCCCGGGTGATGATCGCGGCCGACGGCAGCACGATATTGCCCACCACCATGCCGCCGTAGACGTCGCCCCAGTACAGGGTGCCGCGGACCCCGTCCCATTCGCCCCCCATCTCCGAGATCCCAATCCGGTGCGCGAACAGCTCCTCGAAGCCTGCGCGGAAGCTGAAGATGCTGCGCAGCGACGAGCCGGGAACGGGTGCGCCGCCAGCGTCCATCGCCTGCATCTCGGTCCAGATCATCCCGGCCGCCGGGACGCGTTGAAGGCAGGCGAGCTGGAGCGCCAACTTGCCCGGGAGCCACACGTCGTCGGAGTCCAGGCAGGCCACGA
>Ga0210397_10001766_pt1 | contig 13812 bp, 17 predicted proteins | sample IncBWH2OmetaG_FD_160126 | JGI IMG/M metagenome (GOLD analysis project Ga0210397, IMG submission 160126) | Forest soil microbial communities from Barre Woods Harvard Forest LTER site, Petersham, Massachusetts, United States - Inc-BW-H-2-O ...
ACAAGTCCCTGCTCGAGGAATGGCACAATCACAAGACCGCTGCCAAAGGTCAGCGAGCCGGCCTTTAAGAAGAACAGGAGCAGCTTTCCTAGGATGGAGCCTGAGGCGGGAGGCGCGAGCTGGGCCAGCACCGGAGCCGCTGCTGGAGCTGTCACCGAGAGTGCAGCAGGTGCCTTCTTGAATAGGTTGCCATAATAGAGGATGCCGACGATGCCTGCACCAATGAACAGCAGCGCCACTTCCGCCTGGAGGATCACGGTGACGGCAAGACAGACCGCCGCGATTAGCCATTGCAACCGGTCTTCCATGCCGAGCTTGGCCAGCCGGTAGCAGGAATGCAGGATCAGCGCGATCACGGCGGGACTCACCCCGTAAAAGATGCCCGTTACGGGCTGGAGATCGCCAAGATGGACATAGAGAGCGCCGAGGGCTGCGACGATGATGAAGTTCGGTAGGATGAAGGTCCAACCGCCAGCCCAAGCCCCCCAGAAGCCGCCGCGCAAATAGGAAATGTAGATGCCGACCTGGATCGCGAGCGGCCCCGGCAGCGATTGGCAGATGGCGATGGCCTCGCGCATCTGCTCCTTTGTGAGCCATTTCTTGTCGTCGACGAGCTCACGCTCCATCTGACCGACCAGCGCCACCGGCCCGCCGAAGCCGAGAAAGCCGAGTTTCAGGAAATAGCGCACTAGCTCGCCTATTCGCCCGCCTTCAGTGGATGTTGTCGTTGTCATCGCCTACCCCGTTAATCGTGATCTGCGGGCTGCAGAATTCCATCGACCATGCCGCCGAGCCCCGTCGGCGTCAGTTCGATCCGCTCGCCGGCGAGCGAGACCTGATAGCAGCCGTCATCCGAATCTCCGAGATACAGGCAGAGATCGTTCTTCTCGACCGTCCACTTGCCGAATTTCTTCACGCCCATCGAGTAGCTTCGCAGCGTTCCATCGCGCTCGTACACGAACCGATAATGCACCTCGTCGGTGAGCAGCATTCCCGAGAGCCTGGCGCGAATCTGCGCGCCAGAGAGCTTCTTTGGCGCGTCGGCCGCGACCGAGCCTGCCTCGAGCAGCGCGGAGCTGATGGTGGCGCCGACAAGCATTTTCAACGCCTCCTTCAATTTGGCAGACGTCATTTCTTGCAGGACTTCATGCACATCTGATACTCGGTCTTGCAGGTCGGTCCGGCATAGTTCTTCATGCACGCCTTCTGCTGGTCGGCGCACACCTTGCAACTCGGCGGCTCGGCCTCCCCGGAAGTGATGCTTCCGACGAGTCCGGACAGTGCCAGGATTGTTATCGCGAGCGCTCGCATGGCCGAGATTCACTCCGTTGAATGTCAGCTCTTGCCGCTCGCGGTCTTGTCCAGCGCCGCGCGCAAACCCTTGGCGAGCTTGATCGCGTCGTCATTCGCCCAGAAATGCATGAAGAACAGCCGCGGCTCCTCGTTGAGCATGTGGCTGTGCAGCGCCGTCACCTCGATGCCGTGGGTGCGCAGCGCCATGATCACCGGATTCACCTCGTCGGCAGTCATCACGAAATCGCCCGTGATCGCCGCCTTGCCGCCGCCAGTCGGCTGGAAGCCGATGCCGGTGGCAACACCGAGCGGCCCGACCGGGCTCAAGTCCATCCCGTCTTCCTTGATCGGATCGCGCCGCGGTACGCCAAATTGGTAAACGCCGCCATTGTCCTTGCCCTTGACGCCGATGATCTGATCGAGCTGAGCGGTGTCGAGATCGACGGCCGGCGGAGGCGCGGTCGAGGCCGCGACGGTCAGCGGCGTCTTGCTTTCAGCGAGCCCGTCGCGGATCGCGGTTGCAATCTTGACGGCGTCGCCGTGACCGGCGATGTGCATGTAGAAAGTTTCGGGGTTGGCACGCAATAGATGGTTATGCACCGCAGTGATCTCGAGTCCGTTGGCGATCATCTTCGCCATCACGGGATTGATCTCGGAATCGAGCAGCACCAGGTCGCCCATGACCATGACGCCACCATGCGCGGGCTTGAACGCGACCCAGCCGCCGAGCGCCAGCGCTGGCTTGATGGTCACACCATCCAGCGTCACTGAAAGGTCGGTGCGCGCAAAGCCATAGCGGCGGACGTCGCCTCCAACAGCTGGCTTCCGGCCGAGAACTTCGTCGACTTTCTGCCAATCAATGTCCTGGGCGTGGGCCGGTGAAATGAAAGGCTCTGTGAACAACCGCCAATCGACATTCTGTGCTCCCGCGGGCGTCGTCAGAGCGGCCGCGAAGATGAATGCCGCGGCCCAAATTGTCTTGCGCATGTTTGTCTCCTGTACTGGTTCGTTTTGCGCCGTGTGTTCGTGCCCCCGCCTTAATCCTCACCTATACACGAGACCGACAATTGTCTTCTCTCCATCGACGGTCTCCACGGTGACCTCGACTTGATCTCCGTATCGCACGATGTCGAAGAGAAGGCCGTCCCGGACCTTGAGTTCCTCGGCCGTCTCCGGCGATCGTTGGATCTTGATCGTGTCGTTACGTTCGTCGACGCTTGCGACGACGCCGCGAACCACCTCGGCTCTTGATGATGGAGCGACGCCAACAGTCTGGCTTGCAGCAGGCCGGGCGCGCTCGGCGTTCGACGAATCGTTGGCGACCACTAGCGAAGGCAAGCCGATGCTCGAGGTGACGGAGGCGAACACAAGGCAAATGATAGACCGCATCAAAACTTCATCCCTTCCACGTTGGTATTGCAGGATTCGCGACTAGCGATTCCGTTGCTTGATCTGGCCGCTGCTATCGACAACAAGATCAACTTCCTTGCCATCTTTAATGGCTTTGACGGCTATGCCTTCGGCCGTCGACTTGCCTTCTCCGATTTGCGAATAGCCGGCGGCCTGAAGCTTGGCGACGAGCTCCTGCTGCGTCAGTGCGTGGACTGGGATGGACCAGGCTGTCATCGTCAGGCAAAAGATCGCGGGTGAGATCGTTCGCATCCACATGCTGCGCTCCTGTTTTCTCCGCCCCATGATCGATGGCTGCTTCGCGCACATGGCCGTGACCCTGGTCATGGCTTCGCTTTGTTAGTGGGCCAGTTATGAGTTTCTTTTGTTGCGTCGCGACTCCAGCGATAAAATGCGTCGTAGAGCAGGATGCCTGCGTTCAGCTGTTCGAGGTCATCGTCATACATGCGCGATAAGCCGAGCGACGCAGCGAGGAGACCCGGCGCTTCAGGCGAAAGGTCTAGCCGTTCCGTATCAGCCGCGCGCACCATGGTGGCTAGTCGTTCCAACGGCGGAGTCGACAGTCCGAATTCCTGCACCATGACGTCAAAGGTGCAGAGCTCGCCACGATGACTCCAGAACACGTTCTCGATGTCGAACGGTACCGCGCCAAAGCGCTCAGCGACGCTGGCACCTCGGGCGACGCGACGAACAGGAAGACCGCGGTGGGATCGACAAAGCGTCGGATCAGCCAGGGACAAGCAATGCGATCGATCTTGGGCCGCGCACGCGTCACCCAGACGGTGCGACCTCGCCCGTCACGTTTTGGGATCTTGTCGGCAGGAATCGTCGGCAGTCTCGCCTTGTTCCAGGCCACCTGCCCACCCTCAAGAATCTCCGCCGCCACGTTGCTGTGGCGCAGCCACGCCGCCGTGCCTTCGCTCAGCTTTTGGCCTTCGTTACAGATGACGACGACGGATTGCCCCGAAAGGCGAGAGGCCCAATCCTGAATGTCACGGTGGGAGTGGCGCATTGCGCCGGGAATCAGTCGCGGGTCTGCGGCGAAGTCCTCGTCGATACGGACATCAACCAGCGCCGGCGCGTTCGCCGTGCCGATGAGACGAGAGAGTTTGTCTGAAGAGATCGAAGTATAAGACATGCTGCGCCCTTGGTGAACAGGACGCGATTCTTGGGCATGTCGCCTCGCGGGGAGATCGCCATCCCCGAAGCTCAAATAAAGACCCAGTGACCAGGGCTGTCAACCTGACTTTGCCCGTCGCGTTTCGAGGATCCCGGAATTGCCGTCACGAAGATTTCACCCGGAAATATAGGAACCGGTTGCTTAGAGGCCTCACGCCATGGTCTTGAAACGTCCAAGCGATTTCACGTACAGTCAACGAACGGGGACGAGGCAGACTCCCCGCGAGACCCCGGTCCAAGCTCTGCGCAGCACGCAACATCGTGGAGCTTGCGCATGGACACCGAACGACAGCCACATCTCCGGCATTCCGTAGTTATCCTCTCCCGAGGTGACGCGACCGCTCGGCGGGACGCGACGCCGCAGAACAGCCGCTTCGTGCACCTCTTCGAAGCGCTCGCCGACGTGGGGATCAAGGCACGCCCGGCGTTCTACGATGAAAGCTTCGCCGAGGAGGTCCGCGAGCAGTTGCTCGCGGCGGACGGCGTGCTCGTCTGGATTAACCCAATTCAAGACGGTCGAAACCGCGCGGGTCTGGACGCCCTGCTGCGGGACGTCGCTGCACGGGGCGTGTGGGTCAGCGCTCATCCGGATGTCATCCTCAAGATGGGCACGAAGGAGGTTCTCTATCATACCCGCTCGATGGGATGGGGGAGCGACACGGCGCTATATCAAAGCGCCGTGTCGATGCGCGCCGAGTTGCCGACACGGCTCGCCAACGGTCCGCGCGTGATCAAGCGTAATCGGGGCAACGGTGGCCAAGGCGTCTGGAAGGTCGAGAGGCTGCCGACTTCCCCCCTGATAAGGGTGCTGGACGCGACCAAGGACGCGTCCGAGGAGCTGACGCTGGATGATTTCCTCGGTCGCTGCGCGGAGTATTTCGAAAACGGCAGCGTGATCGACCAACCATTCCAGTCTCGCTTGAGCGAAGGCGTCGTGCGCTGCTACATGGCAGGCGATCGCTGCGCGGGCTTCGGCCATCACAAGGTCAAAGCCCTGGTCGACTTGCCGGCCGCACGTTCGGAGGCCGGACCACGGCTCTACACGTCCAACGCAGACCCGCGCTTCCAGCGGCTGCGTCTTTTGATGGAAGACGAGTGGACCCCACAGCTAACGTCGTTACTGAAGATTGCGAGACATGACCTGCCGATGATCTGGGACGCCGACTTCATGCTTGGTCCCATCAAGAACGACGGGAGCGACAGTTACGTGCTCGGCGAGATCAATGTCAGCTCCGTGTTTCCTTACCCCGACGAGGCGCCGGCAGAGATCGCTCGGCGGGTTGTAGATCGTCTGCGGTGTAAGCTTTGACGTCATGCTGACGGTCAGCGGGCTCAAGCGCTTCCACATCTCCGCTTCATTCGACTTGCAGGACGGGGAATGCGTCGCCCTGCAAGGGCCCTCTGGCGTCGGGAAGACGCTACTGCTTCGTTCCATCGCAGATCTCGATCCCAACGAAGGAACGGTCAAGCTGGATGGCACGCTCAGGGAGACGATGCCCGCCCCCGTCTGGAGAAAGCGAGTGACCTACCTCGCTGCTGAGCCTGGCTGGTGGTCGGAAACCGTGCAAGAGCACTTCAGCGGCTGGAATGACGCGTTACCGCTGGTAGCACGATTGGGACTGCCACCCACCTGCGGGCCCTGGCCGATCCAAAGACTTTCGACCGGGGAGAGACAACGATTAGGGCTTGTGCGGGCGCTCATGCTGCAATCGCGGGTGCTCTTGCTGGACGAGCCAACGTCCGCACTCGACTCGGCATCCGCTGCGGCCGTGGAATCCTTGATCGCCGAACGCATTTTGAACGGAACGAGCGTCCTTTGGAGCACTCACGATAATGCCCAGGCGAGCCGCGTCGGGTCGAGGGTCTTTGTGATGAGGACCGACGGCCAGATCGAGGAAAATCGACCGTGACCTACATCCAACTGACGTACGGGGATCTGATCCTGCCCGCGCTCCTTGTCGTCATGGACGGCGCTCTCTCGCTTGTTCTCCGCCTCAAGCTTGAAAGGCAACTGGCCATCGCGTCCGTGCGGATGGTGCTTCAGCTCGTCCTCGTTGGATACGTACTGACGTTCCTGTTTGCTGCGGTCTCGCCTCTCTGGACCGCCCTTGCGGCCTTCATCATGGTTCTCTTTGCCTCACATGAAATCGTCGCACGGCAGAAGCGGCGGCTGGTCGGGTTCTGGAAGTACGGACTAGGCGCTGGATGCACGTTGCTGGCTGCGGGTACGGTCACGATCTTCTCGCTTGCGACCGAGCTGCACCCGCAGCCCTGGTATCATCCGCGTTATTCGCTCCCCCTATTGGGCATGATCCTCGGCAACACCATGACGGGCATAGGCCTGGGCCTCGACGTGCTGACGAACGGCCTTGTGCGTGAACGCGCCGCGGTAGAAGCCTGCCTTGCACTCGGCGGGACCCGGTACCAGGCCGTCCTTCCGGTTCTACGAGATGCACTCCGGAGTGGGTTTATGCCGATCATCAATAGTATGGCGGCGATCGGTCTGGTTTCCTTACCGGGAATGATGACCGGTCAAATCCTTGCCGGCATCGAACCGATAGACGCCGTGAAATACCAGCTCTTGATCATGTTCCTGATTGCCGGCGGGACAGGATTGGGAACACTGACCGCCGTGATCGGTGGCGCACGCCTGCTTACCGACAACAGGCACCGATTGCGGCTCGATCGGATTGCCGCCGAGAGCGCGAGACTTTGATCAACAAATGCACGCTGTTTTCAACTCAAGTGACGCATCGCCATGCGAATAGATCAACCAACTTCGCGATAGCGGATCACGTTTGATCCCGCCAGGAATTGTGCCCAATCTCTCATGAGGGCGCGCCGCTTCTCGAGCTTTTGCCCGCGCTGATAGGCCGCCGTCGTCTCGGACTTGTACTTGTGTGCCAGCGCTGCCTCGCGGACGCCGTCGGGATAGTCCGTGCACTCCTCGGCCCAGGTTGCAAACGTCGAGCGGAATCCGTGCACGGTGACGTGGCCGTAGCCGAGACGATCCAGCACCGCGAGCATCGCATTCTCCGAGAAAATTCCACTATCGGGATTCGGGAAGATCAACTCGCCTTGGGCGGCACCATGCATCTTGTCCAGAATCGCGAGTGCCGGGTCGGAAAGCGGCACGACGTGGTCCTGTTGCATTTTCATGCGTTCGCCAGGAATCTTCCAAGTTGATGAAGACGTATCGATCTCGGACCAGCGGGCGTCCACAACTTCGTTTGTCCGGCATGCCGTGAAGATTAGAAAGCGAAGCATACGAGCCGCAATACCGCCTGCTGTGGAGAGGTCAACCATGAACTGCGACGCTTCCGCATAGGGCAATGCAGGATGATGTTGCACTACGCGTTTCGGCCGCTTTGGGAGCTTCTCACGCAACTGCTTCGTGAGTTCGGCGGGATTTCGAAAGTCGGCGTCGTCCACGTCGACGTTCTTCGCAATGATGATCTCGATCCGTCCGCGAACACGATTCGCCGTCTCGCGCTTCTCTACCCAAATCGGCCGAAGCAGTTCGTAGATATGGCTGGGTTTGATTTCTGGGATCGTCAGTCTTCCGATGGTCGTGTAAGCGTATCGTTTAAGCGATGACGGCCACTGGGCCCGGTGCTTTTTGCTCCAGATCGACCAGTGCTCGCGGATATAAGTTTCCGCGCATTCCTCGAAGATGGGAAGATTAACTTTGGTCTGTGTGGCTTTCGCGTTTTCGCGGGCGGTTCGCTTCTCCTGAACGACATCGATGCCAGGTGCGCTGCGATCACCTTTGACTTTGAGACGCGCAGCATCGCGAGCCATGCGCGCATTCTTTAATGATACGTCCCTGAGGGAGCCTAGGCCGAGCCAGCGCTCCTTACCGTCTTTGCGGTATCGGTAAATCCAATTCCTCGACGTCGCACCCTTCACGACAAGATAGAGACCATCGCCGTCGAAATATTTGCCGGGCCGCGTCTCACGTTCGACGTCGAGCGGCTTGAGCTTGCCTGCCATGTGTTTCCCCTTGGCAAACCGTCCTCCGAACCCACGGCCAAAACCCACGGGTCGCGCGGTGACTAGGGGTAACATCGCGGAACTAGCCGCAACATCCTTCGTCGCACTACTCGTTGTTTTACTTGCGGAATCGAACAGTCGGATACAGTGGAGAACACTGTAGTGGCGGAGAGGGAGGGATTCGAACCCCCGATAGGCTTGCACCTATGCCGCATTTCGAGTGCGGTGCATTCAACCACTCTGCCACCTCTCCTTGGGTGCCAAATCAGGGGCTTTGCCCCCGGTGGTCGGGGCCGTGTTCTAGGCGAGGAAGGCTGACCAGACAAGGCGCGGAATGATAAATCCTTCAGGGATTTCGTCACCCAACCCAGGGGAACGCCGATGATCGAGCACTCTATTGTCCGCGCTAATGGCGCGGCGTTCCATGTGGCCCGCACGGGCCACAGCAAGTCGGCGCTCAAGCCGCTGTTATTGCTGCATGGCTGGCCGGAATTCTGGCTCACCTGGGAGCCGGTCATGACCCGGCTCGCCGGCCGCTACAGCCTGATCGCGCCTGATCTGCGCGGGTTCGGCGACAGTGACAAGCCTGATGGCGCCTACGGCCCCGACCAGCACACATCAGACATGCTGGCGCTGATGGATGGGCTCGGCATCGAGCGGTTCGGCGTGGTCGGCCATGACGTCGGCGGCGCGGTCATGCAGCCGCTGGCGCGGGCGGCGCCGGATCGCTTGGCCGGGCTGTTCTTCTTCGACTTCGTCTATCCCGGCATCGGGCCGCGCATGGGCATGCCGGACCGGCTCAATCACATCTGGTATCAGTCGTTCCACCAGATGGAGATGGCGCCAGCGTTGGTCGGCGCGACACGCGAGAGTTGCCGGACCTATATCGGGCATTTCCTGAAAAACTGGTCGCACCGCAAGGACGCGTTCGATGATGTGCTGGAGGCCTTCGCCGACAACTTCTTCAAGCCCGGCAACCTCGCCGGCGGCTTTGCGCATTACCGCGCATCGCATGCGGGGCGCGTGAAGATGATGCAGGGTGAAGCGCCGAAACTACCGCCGATCGAGGTGTCGACCTGCGTGCGCTGGGCCGAGCATGATCCGCTGTTTCCCTATGCGTGGACCGATCGCATGGGCGAGACGTTCTCAAATCTCGATCTCGCGATGTTCGATGGCGTCGGGCACTTTCCTCATCGCGAGGCGCCCGACCGCGCGGCAAGCGAGATCGCTTCGTTCTTCGAGCGGATCGGCTGGCGCTAGCTCGCTGGAGAAAAAGTGGGACCGCCATACGCGGTAAAAGTTGGCGGTCCCGTGTCTCTCATTGAAATGCCGGACGGAAAGTTGGGGCTTACCGCCAAGCGTGAGGGACGAAGACACGCTAGCAATTGCAGGGGATGCGGCAATGCGAAGCCGGTTTTAACCTAACCGGTCAAGGTTACTGGCCCGCGCTTTCGTCATTGCGAGGAGCGAGGCGACGAAGAAGGCGATTAACCCTTCTTCTTGTCGCCGTTCTTCTTCTCACCCTTGCCGTTCTCTTTCTTGCGATTGGTGAAGCGCGCGTTGCCGAGCCCGGTGCCGATGGTGAGTACGCCCCAGTGCTCGACGTCCTGCATGAAGGGCACCTCGGCCAATCCCTGCACCACACCGTCATTGTGCATGAGGATCGCGGTGTCGTGCTCGCCGATCGTGGGGATTGCTTCCACCAGGCTCGCCGGCAGGTTGAACTTGCTGCTCACCCAATTGCCTGGGAGGTTTTGCGCGCCCTTCTCGATCCCGCCGTCTTCCTTGATGACGCCTGGACAGGCGATGCCGATGAAGGGCGCGAGCTTGAAGCCTTCCTCGTCGGCGGCGTCGATGAGGTGTTTGAGCATCTTCACCAGGCGTTTCACCGCACCTTCGCGGGTCGGCTCGTCATCGGCGTGACGCCACAGCTCAGCCTTCCACACGGCCGCCTTGGACAGGTCCTCCGCTTTCTTCCAGCGCGTCTCGACCACGCCGCAGCGGATGTTGGTGCCGCCGATATCAACCGCCAGGATGCTGTCATGGCCTTCGAAAATCCAGGAGGGCGCGAGATGCAGCGCGCCGATCAGCGCGGCTTCGTCGGGGTGGAAGTCGATCGGCCGGATCTCGATCTTGAAGTCTTCCGCCTTGAGGATGATCTCGGTGCGCGCAATCACGAGCTCGCCGAGCCTGGAGTCACGAAAGCCGCCGCCGACCACGATGCGCTCCGTCTTGGCCCAGGCCTTGGTCGCGAGGAAGCGACGGGTGACATGGGCGAGTTCCTGCGCGAACTCCTCGATCGCGCTGTGCACCACGGCGGAGGCCTCGACATCGTCGCCGACCAGCATGTCGTCGAGCGCCTTCTTGCTGATCTCCTCCGACGGCACGTCACCGAACGGGTCCTTGCCGGTCTTGCGCAGCGGCTTGCGCCAGCGGTCGAAGATTTCCCGGAACGCGCCCTTGGAGGCGCGGTCGCCGAGAAACCCTTCGTCGTCCTTCAATTCGATATTAAAGCTGTCGACATCGACCGAGGGCAGGCGCGCAGCGCCATGGTGGGCGATGCCCGTGGTGGTAATGACATCCTCAGCCATGCTTCCCTGCCCTCGCCCTGCTGCTTGCCTGGCGGGACAACGGCGCGGGAACCCATTGGTTTCACTGGGCATGCGGGCCGAGCGGAGGGGGCCGCGAGCTGCGAAAATCGGCCAAATCCTTCATTTTGGGCCGGTTTTCGGCCTCCTTTGCCTTGACTCACGGGCCCGAGCCGCTATAAGTCCGCACCATTCCGGCGCGGGATTTCTCGCGCCGCTTGTTTTTGCGCTGAATCGTACTTGGTTTTCCAACATCGATCGCGCGAAAAGTACCCATAACGACTGACCAAAAAGCCGACCCGGGCAAAGCCTGAGGCCGGGATCGAACACGAAGGAATTAAACGATGTTCGCAGTCATCAAAACCGGCGGCCGGCAGTACCGCGTCGTTCCGGATGATGTGCTCGAGATTGGCAAGATCGCCGGCGACGTCGGCACGATCGTGCAGTTGGGTGAAGTGCTCGTGCTCGGCGGTGACACGCCGACGCTGGGAGTGCCCACCGTGGCAGGTGCTACCGTTGCGGCCGAAGTGCTGCAGCACAAGCGGGGTCCGAAGGTGATCTCGTTCAAGAAGCGCCGCCGCAAGAACTCGCGCCGCAAGCGCGGCTATCGCGACGAGATCACGGTGCTTCGCATCACCGAGATCCTCGCCGACAACGCCAAGCCTTCGATCGGCCCGCGGCCGAAGAAGGAAAAGGTGGCGAAGCCGGCGGATGACGGCGACGAAGCGGTCAAGCCCGCCAAGAAAGCGGCCGCGAAGAAGCCGGCTGCCAAGGCTGCGGCTAAACCGCGCGCCAAGGCTCCCGCGAAGAAGGCCGCGGCGAAGAAGTAAGGTCTCCGTCAGCTTCATGACGGCGACCAAAAGAGCGTGACAAAAAGTGAAATGATTCCTTCAAGGAATTGACCTAAGAGAACGGTTAAGTTTGGAGACGGGCCATGGCTCACAAAAAAGCAGGCGGTTCATCGCGGAACGGACGTGATTCCAAGGGCAAGCGCCTTGGCATCAAGGCCTTTGGTGGCGAGCGTGTGATTCCCGGCAACATCATTGCGCGTCAGCGCGGCACGACCTGGCACCCCGGCCTTAATGTCGGCATGGGTACCGATCATACCCTGTTCGCCAAGATTGAAGGTCGCGTTGAGTTTCAAGCCAAAGCCAACGGCCGCACGTTCGTATCGGTTCTCCCGATGACGGAAGCTGCGGCCGAATAACGGTGGATCAATTCGAGTCCGCCGGGTCCTGTTGAACCGGCGGAGCTCCTAGAGGCTCCAAGGGGAGGCGGGAAACCGGCCTCCCCTTTTCAGTTTGATACGTTGATACTGACGGAGCCGACCATGTTGCACGATATCCCGCCCCCCACTTCATTGCGCGAGGCCTGTCCTTGCGTCCTCGAGACCGAACGGCTGACCTTGCGCAGCCCGACGCTCGCGGACGTAAAAGCAATTGCGCGGCTCGCCAACGACCGCCGCATTGCAGAAAACACCCGTCGCCTTCCGCATCCCTATTTGCAGGAACATGCCGTCGAGTTCGTGCGCACCACTGCCGCCGGCGGCAATGAATTGGTGTTCCTGATCGAACAGAATTTCGTGCCTGTCGGCATGACCGGCATCAGCTGGAGCGAGCCGGAATCGCCGGAGCTCGGCTATTGGCTCGGCTTCGAGCATTGGGGCCAGGGTTTCGGCACCGAGGCCGCGCGCGCGGTGATCGACCATTTCTTCGACGATTACAGCCACGACATCCTGTTTGCCGGCGCCCGCGTCGCCAACCCGATGTCGCGCAACATCCTGGAGAAGTGCGGCTTCCAGTGGAGCGGCGTCGAGCTGCACCGCTTCGAGGCGCTGGGCTCCTCCAGCCCGGTCGACTGCTTCCGCCTCTCGCGCAGCGTCTGGTCCTCGCTGAAGAACTGGGCGAGCTCGACGAAGAAGGTGCGCTGAGCACCTTCTCACGCCGGCGGATTGACCGCGGTCTCCTCCCGCCCGAGGCCGCGCTCACGCAGGAAAATATAGAGCCCGGCGCCGATGATGATGGCGGCGCCGATCACCGTCGCTGGCTTTGGCACATCGCCGAACACGGTGACGCCGAACATCACGGCCCAGACGATCATCGAATATTGGTAGGGCACGACGACGCTGGCCGGCGCCAGCTTCAATGAGCGATTGACGCAGAACAGCGCAGTCACGGAGATGCAGCCGGCGGCCGCGAACAGCGCGAGGCTGCCAACGCTCGGCGTCACCCAGCCGAACGGCGACATCAGCGCACCCAGCAGGAACGTGCCGACGAATTGCGAGCTCGCCATCACGATGTCGGGCGTCGCGCGGAGTGAGCGCGTGATCAGCATCAGAATCGAGAATGAAAGGCTGCCGCCGAGCGCGATCATCGCAGGCCAGCTGATCGTCTGCGCCGACGGCCGCAGCGCGATCAGGACGCCGCAGAAGCCAACCAGGATCGCCGTCCAGCGCCGCCAACCGACCTGCTCACGAAGCACGATCGCCGACAGCGCGGTGACGAAGATCGGACAGGCGAGATAATAGGTCGTGACGTCGGCGAGCGGCAGATAGACGGTTGCCAGAAAGAACGCCGCAACTTCCAGCGTGGACAGAATGACACGGACCAGTTGCAGCCACGGCCGCTCCATCCGCACGAACTCTTCGCGGCGACGCCAGATCAGGGGTGACAGCACGAACAACGCGGCGCAGGCGCGCAACCACAGCAATTGCCCGACGGCATAGGTCGCCACCAGATATTTCCCGAGTGCGTCGCCGAACGAGAACATGAAGACGCCAAGCAGCATCAAGCCGATGCCGTAGAGCCGCGCGGAGCGTTCGTCGGATTGGGCAGAGATTCGCGTCAAAAGGCTCATGATCGCGCCGTTGTACCGGCATGAGGGCGCCAGACAAGCCCGATTGCCGCAAGGCGACCTCTGCGATACGGATGGGTCCAACACCATAAGGAAACGCCAAGGAAACGTGATGACCGAGTTCGATCCACACGCCCATCGCATGGTGAAAGAGCAGCGCTGGTTCGAGGATTTCGCACTTGGCGAGCGCTTCGTGTTGCCTAGCCGCACGCAGACCTCAGCGATCTTCGCCGCGTTCCAGACCGCGAGCGGCGACACCCATCCTGTGCATTATGACGTCGAATATTGCCGCGCCCGCGGCATGCCGCATCTGCTCGCGCATGGCTTTCAGACCTTGATCCATACCGCGCCGGGCGCCGGATTGTTTCCGTTCATGGTCGAGGAATCGCTGGTCGGCTTTCTCGAACAATCGAGCCGGTTCCTGAAACCGGTCTATGCCGACGACACGATTTACCCCGCGCTCGAAGTCATGGAGCTCACGCCTGGCCGAACGACC
>Ga0210397_10001778_pt1 | contig 13766 bp, 10 predicted proteins | sample IncBWH2OmetaG_FD_160126 | JGI IMG/M metagenome (GOLD analysis project Ga0210397, IMG submission 160126) | Forest soil microbial communities from Barre Woods Harvard Forest LTER site, Petersham, Massachusetts, United States - Inc-BW-H-2-O ...
CGTGATCCGGGTGGCGCATGGAGGCTTTGCGACAAAAGCGACCTGCGTGACGACTTTGGGGCATCCGGCGCGGTGCGAATGCGGCGCGGCATGTGGCTGGCTCGGTGAGTTCGCGGAACGCGTATCCGGCTGGGTGAGCTGTTGCCCGGGCGGGCGGTTTTCGTAAGGTCGGTACATGGGAGCGCAGCGAACAGTGCGGGAGGCCTGGCGGCGGCACATCGTGGGGTTGCTCGATCAGGCGCTGGAACGGAACGACGCGGCCATCGACGGCGTGGCCGCCGCGATCACCACGCCGATCCTGGCCGGTCGGCACGTCTACGCGTTCGGGGCCGGTCACTCGCTGGCCCTGGTCAGCGAGATGCACCGGCGGGCCGGGAGCATGAAGGCGGTGCGGCCGCTGTGGAACGCCGAACTCACCTCGCGGACCGACGCGGAGGCCGCCGGGAAGCTGGAGAACCAGGCCGGTTACTACAAGGAGCTCACCGGCGGCCTGGACTGGGGGCCGGGCGACCTGTGCTGGGTGATCTCGAATTCGGGCCGGAACACGCTGGTCGTCGAGCTCGCGCTGGAGGCCAGGCGGCACGGGGTCACGGTGGTCGGGCTGGTGTCGGCGGAGCACTCGGGCACCGTGTCGGCCGCGCCGGGCCTGCCCAAGCTGCCGGAGATCGCCGACTACCTGCTCGACAACGGCGGATGCTTCGGCGACGCGGCGCTGGACATCGCCGGCGTCGCCGAGCGGATGGCGCCCACGTCCACCATCGTGGGTGCGGCCCTGATCCACGCGGTCTGGGCCGAGGCGGGCGAGCGACTGGCGGCGCGGGGGTACGTGCCGGAGGTCTGGGGCAGCGCCAACCGGGGCCGCGTTTAGGCGGGGGCGCGTTTAGGCGAGGGCGCCAGCCAGCCCAGGAACGCCATGAAACCCCGGATCCACGGCGTTCAAACGCACTGGAAGTCGGGTTTCATAGCGTTCGGCGCGCGGGCTAACCGTCGCCGGGCTGCTGGCGGCGGGTGCGGCGGACCCGCTTGGCCTGGGCGGCGGCGAAGGTCCTTTCCAGCGCCACCCTGGTGCCGGGCAGATCCTGCTGCGCCAGCGTGACGAACAGGCAGTCGACCACGGTGAGCTGGGCGATCCGGCTAGTGGTGGCGCCGGACCTGAAGGCGGTCTCGCGAGCGGCGGTGATCAGCACGAAGTCCGCGACCTCGGTGATCGGGGACCACGGGAAGTTGGTCACCGCGGCGGTGGCGGCGCCGTGGCTGCGCGCCTCGCGCAGCGCGTCGATCGTGTCGACGGTGGTGCCGGTGTGCGACAGGCCGATCGCGACGTCACCGGAGCCGCGCAGCGCGGCCGAAGAGATGGCCATGTGCGGGTCGGGCCAGGCGAACGCGGGCCGGCCGATCCGCTGCAGCTTCATCTGCAGGTCGAGGGCGACGAAACCGCTGGCGCCCACCCCGTAGATGTCGATCCGCCCGGCCTTGGCCAGCGCCTCGGTGACCTGGACCAGGATGGCGATGTCCAGGTGGCTCGCCGTGTCGGTGACCGCCCGGGCATCGGCGTAGGCGATCTTGGAGGTGATCGTGGCCGCGTCGTCGCCCGGGTCGATGTCGTGCGAAGCCGCCGCGACGGCGGCCGCGTCGTCGTCGCGGGCCACCGCGCCGGCCAGCGCCAGCCGGAGATCGGGGTAGCCGCGCAGCCCGACGGCCCGGCAGAACCGGACCACGCTGGTCGCCGACGTGCCGCAGGTCCGGGCCAGCTCGGAGATGCTCCGCCAGGCCACGCCCTGCGGATCGTCGAGGACCGCCTGCGCCACGCGGCGCTCGACCGGCGCCAGGTTCGGCAGCAGCGACCGGATGGTGACCAGGATCCCGACGTCAGCCCCGAACTCGGGTCGCGCCTGATGTTCGGCCACGCGGCCAGATTACCTGTTTCTGTTGTTAAATCCGTAGTGGTCTGATGTTTACCGATCTGCCGAAAACAAGTTGACCCGTTTTAGGCGGTTAAGTCATCGTTGAGACGGAACGGGGCCATCGGCAGGTGCGCGGTGCGGCGTTTGCCCCGCGGACACCTGCCGCATAGGAGCGGGGTGCCGCGCCCTGTCAACGGCACCCCGCTCCCCCGTCTGGGCCCGCTGGGTCAGGAACCGGGCACGGCGTCGGCCGCGATGGCCAGGATGTCGTAGTCGGCGTCGGACAGCCAGCCGAGGTCGTAGGCGAGCACCACGTCGTCGAACGAGCCCGGCACGTAGGGCTCGGGGTCGTCGATGGCCTCGCGGGCCGGCTCGAGCTCGGGCGGGCAGACGTCCGGGACCCGGGGCCAGCGGCGGGCCCGGAACTCAAGCGAGAGGTCATCGAGGCTGAGCAGGCCCTCCCGGTAGGAGGCGAGCATCGCGATCACCGCGCTGCCAGGGAAGGCGCCGGTGCCGATGGTGCCGCCAATGGCCCCGGCGGATCGCGCGCCGACCGCCCACCTGATCCGGTTCCCGGCCGCGGCTGCGACCGGGCTGGCCAGCGCGCGGATGGCGGCGGCCGGGACGTCCCGGCCGCCGTGGCCCAGCCCGCGGCGGAACTCCTCTTCCCCGCGGCGGCGGGCGTCGCCGGCCCGTCGCACCGCCTCGTCCACGCTCATGTCGGCGAACACCGCGGTGAGCGTGTAGTCAGCGAACCGTAGCGCGTACGTCCAGGCCTCGGCGGCGCGCCAGGACGCGAGCGAGATGTCCAGGATCAGGTTCCTGCCGTCCATCAGGGCCCGCAGCAGGACCCGCTTGGCCAGGTGCTGGGCCTCGGCGTGGACCTGGCCCGCCCGCGTCAGCGGCGAGCGGCCGTCGTCCGCGGGGATGAGCCCGGCCCCGGCCATCTGGTCCAGGACCGCGTCGATGCTGACGGTGAGGTACCGCGACCGGTCCACGCCAGACCGGTCGAGGGCGGCGGCCTTGTCCGCACCGGGCAGGCCACCCGCGATGACCGCGCTGCGCTCGCACGAAACCCCGGCGGCGGCCTGGTACATGCCGGCGACCAGCCGGGCCTGCTGCCGGCCGCGCTCACCCGTCCAGATCACCGTCACCGCCCTCGGCTCACGCGGCCAGGCGGCTTCCTCCGGGCCGGCCGTCACTCCAGACATGGTGACCAGGCCGGTATGGGGGACGCAAGTGGTGTTCACCCGGAGCGTGCAGGACCGGCGGCTCCTGATAGCCCAGCGGCCGCCCAACTGGAACGCCATGAAACCCCGGATCCAGTGCGTAATAACGCCGTGAAGGTCCGGTTCCAGGGCGTCTGGCGGCGTCTGGCGGGCGCCCGGCAGCGGACCGGCCTTGACGATCGTTCGCGCTTACTTGTCCGGGATGAGGGCCTCGTTCCACTCCCGGATAGTCCAGTTCCGTACTACGCCGTGCCGGACGAAGGGGTCGCCGCGGACGAACTCCTCGGCCGCGGCGCGGGTGGTGAAGATAGCCATCGCGCCGTCCGCCAGGGCGTTGGCGAAGGGCCCGATCATGAGCAGCTCACCGCGGTCGGCGAACTCGCGCCAGCGGGCCCGGTGCGCGGCGGCGTGCAGGGGCGCCTTCTCCGCCAGGTCGTCGGCCGACTCGTAGAACACGACTGCTTTCATGCTTCGCTCTCCCGGGGGATCTGGAAGAACGAGGAGCGCAGGATGAACCGCGCGGAAAGGACCACGACCAGCCCGGCGATGACGATGCCGATGAGCGACCAGCGCTGGCTCCACGGCGCCTCACCCAGCGACTTGACGAAGATCCAGCCCAGGAAGCCGGCCGCGCCGAGCGGGAGCAGGCCGACGGTCACGAAGTCGACGGCGCCGCTGACGACGCGGCGGCGGTAGTACGCGACGGCCGCGAGCGCGGTGAGGATGTAGAAGATCGAGAACAGCAGGCCGGTCACGTCGATCACGTCGACGAAAGCGTTCTGCACCGTGGTGACCAGGTAGTAGACCGCGCTCAGGATAACGATGAGCAGGCCGACGATGACGCTGGAGGCGACCGGGGTGGCGTACCGGCGGGACACGGTGCCGAGGAACTCCGGCAGCACCCGGTAGCTGGCCATGCCGTAGACGATCCGCGCGCCGAGCACGATCCCGGTACCGGTGGTGGCGATGACCGACAGCGCGATCGACAGCGCCATCGCCTTGGCCCAGAAGCCGCCGCCCAGGACCTGGGCCACGGTGACGAGCGCGGTGCCGTTGTTGTCGGCTTCGGCCAGCTTGGAGGGCGAGAGAACGCCCTGGAAGCCGAGCTGCGACAGCGTGTAGATGACGGTGAGCAGGGCCACGGCGAGGATGGCGGCGCGCCCGGGGTTCACCCGCCGGTGCCTGACCTCCTCGTTGACGTACAGGGTGCCGTCCCAGCCGCCGTAGACGAACACCGCGACCAGGAACCCGGCCACCGCGTCGCCCTTGCCGTTGACGCCGGACAGGCTGAACCAGCCCCTGGTGATCGGCACCGAGCCGGCGTGGTGGCCCAGCACCCAGACGAGCCCGGCGATCGCGAGGCCGATCAGAATCAGGTACTCCACGACGGCCATGCTGACCTGGACCCGGGCCGTGATCTTGATGCCGATCACGGCGATCGCCAGCATGATCAGGCCGACGGCGCAGCCGATGCCCACATAGGCCCAGGTGTTGGTGGAACTGGAGCCGAACACGGCGAGCACCGAGGGGCCGAGCAGGAGGACCTCGGCCACCGTCCCGACGATGTAGGCGGCGATCATCAGCCAGCCGGTCAGGACGCCCAGGTACGGGTTGATAGCCCGGCCGACCCATTCGAACGACGCGCCGGTGTTCGCCTTCCACAGGTTCAGCCGGCGGTAGGCGTTGGCGATGATCAGCATCGGGATCGCGGTCAGGATCAAGATCGGCCCGCTGCCATAGGCGGTCGCCACCACCAGGGCGGCCAGCGACAGCCCGACCGTGGCGGCCGGGGCCGACGAGGCCATGCCGATAATCGTGTCCTGAGCCGCGCCGATGGCGTCGGGCTCAAGTCCCGCACCCGCGCCCGGAGCAGTCCCCGCGACCGTGGCAGCAGAATGATCGGTCATGTGGTTTCCTGTGTCATTAGCACAACGCTAACTGTGCGCAGCCGAATGAAACAGGTCAAGCGTCAGCGGTCAGACGCCAGCGGTCAGACGTCAGCCGAGCCCGGCCGGGTTTCCTCATCCTCGCCAGGATTTTCCGCTTGCCTGGTGGCGGCCCGGCCTTTGTCGACGCCGCGCTTAAGCGCGGCGAGCCGGTCGCGGGCGGCCGCGGGCGAGCGGCTCGGCATGACGGGCTCCGGGCTCGGGATAGTACCCGGTACCAGGTTGGCGTTCGGCTGCCGCTTGGGGAGCTTGGCTGCCGTCGACCCCGCGGAGGACGGGGAGTCGACTACCCTGGCCGCACGCCAGCCTGCGTCGGCAGGAGACGACCAGCCGCTTCCGGCCGCTGAAGTCTGACCAGGCGAGCCGGGCGCGCTGCGACCCTGGCTGAACCAAGCCGACTCGACCGAGTTGAAGACGGGGAGCCTTTGCTCTGCTCCGCGATCGCCCGCGGGCGGCACGATAACGGCGTCGGCGGCGGAACTCGTGCCCTGGCTCAATGGGGCCACTTCCGGCAGTTCCGCGGCCGGCGATCCGATGCTCGCATGCGACCCGGCGCGGCGCGCCGGCCGGGCGGCGGCGGGCGACCACGGCTCGGATGACGGCAGACCCGTATCAGGTACCGCCCGCCAGCTCGGCGCGGTATCCCGGATATCCGCAGGCTGGGGGGCGAACCTCGTCGCGGCTGCCTCTCGCTGGGCGGTGGCGTAGCCGGGATCTGAGACCGCCTCATGCAGACCCCGCCTTGATCCGGCGCCCGCGGAACCGCCGAGCCTCGTCGCCACCATCGCGCCCTGCTCGGTAAGGATTTCGTCCGGCAGCCAGACCAGCGCGGTCAGGCCACCGAAATCCGCTGGCTGCAACCGGACCCCGATGCCGTGCCGCGCGGCTAGCCTGGCGACAACGAGCAGGCCAATCCATTTAGGGATGTTCGTATCTGCCGTCGGCGGGTTTTCCAGCGCCCAGTTCGCGTGCGCCAGCTCTTTCGGCGTCATTCCGACCCCGCGGTCGGTGATCTCCAGCAAGACACCGCCACTGGTCAGCGCGCGGCCGGAGATATCGACCTGCATATCCGCCGCGGAGAATGACGTAGCGTTCTCAGTCAGCTCGATGAGCAGGTGGACAACATCATTTACCGCAGGTCCGACGATGGCAACGTCCGGTTGCGCAGTCGTCGAGACCCGCTGGAATTCCTCGAGCTCGGAAACTGAGGCCCTGATTACATGGGCCAGCGCTACTGGCTGGTGCCAGCCGCCGGACGGCTCATGACCGACCAGGATGAGCAGGTTCTCCGAATAGCGGTGCATGCGGGTGCCGATGCGCTTCACCCGGAACAGCGTGGCGAGGCGTTCGGCGTCCGGCTCTCCCTGTTCCAGGTGCTGCAGGAGACGGAGCTGGCGTTCCATGAGGGACTGGCCGCGGTGAGATAGGTCCGTAAACGTGGTGTTGAGCTTGCCGTGCTGGGAGGCTTCGCCGACCGCCAGCCGGAGCAGCTCCCTGCGCAGCTCGTCGAAGGCGCGCGCGATCTCGCCTAGCTCGTCGGAAGCGTCGACGTTGACGGGCCTCAGGCCGAACGGCGCGCCGTCTCTGTTGCCGTTGTTCTGGCTGGCACCGTTCTGGCTGGCCCGGCGGACTGCATCCGCCAGGCGGGCCCCGGTCAGTTCCAGGGCTCCCAGCCGTAGCCGGTACAGGGGCTGCAGTACCGACCTGGCCACGGCGATCGTGAACAACGACGCCAGTGCCACCACGATGATCACGACACCGGCCGCCAGCGCCGCCATGACAGACCCGTTCGAGTTGACCTGTGTCTTGTGCAGCGTGTCAATGATGTAGGCGACGCAGAGCCCGATGACGGCGGCCGCCGCCAGCGGAATAAGGACGAGGAGCAGCAGGCGCGAGCGGACATGCCAGTCCCTGAGCCTGCGGCGCGATTGGACCGGCACAGCCGCCGCGCCGGCGTGCGAGCGCGGGTCAGCGCCAGCTGATGGACCAGCGGACGGGCTGGCGCCCGCAGGATGCCGCGCTGGGCCGGGGTCGTGCGCCGCGACGGGCATCGCCGTCCCGGACTGTGCCCGGGAGAACGCTTCGCGGCTGCCCAGGCCGGCTCCGGCGAGCGGCCGCCTGGCGGCATCGGGTGCCTGCCCCTCGGCGAGCCCATGGAAGCCCTCATGGCGTGTCCTGACCACGTCCACGACCATGAGCGAGCTGACCGCGAGCACGATGACGACGAAGAATATTTGCTCCAGCATGCCACTCACACCTTGTAGACGGCTGACGGCATACGCGTGATGCCGTCCTTGGCGTGCTGCCGGGGCATTCTGGTCCCGCCCGGATCGAGGCGCTCAGCCCTGAGGACCGCCGGGCCCCGGCCCAGCAGTGCAACCAACATGAAAGCCTCCCTCAAGGCCCAAGCCGCGCGCCTGACCGGCACAATCAACGTTACTCTAACGACTAACCGGCGGCCGCATGCTGACAAAGAGGGAAATTCGTATCGCTTCTCATTTGCCGTAACTCATGGCACACGTTTGCCGTAACTCATGGCACACGGACCTTAACTCGCCTCGCCGAGTTGTCACGAATGCCGTGCTCACGGCGTCCGGGCACCCGAACGGGCCGGCTCGCTTCCACATCATCGTGCGGGTTCACGGGACAGCCCTCATCCGTAGAGCGGGCATGGCAGGATGAACACGGCGTAAGCCCCGGCGGTCCTCATCTTCGTACCATCCACCATGGGCCGGCTCAATGTGCAGGTGGTGTCGCGGAGGGAGAAACCGCTACAGTCGCACGGTACATCTACAGTCGCACAGTACATCCAGAGCGGGCACAGCGTCAGCGTGCTGCGCGCCAACGAATCGGAGAGTCCGTTGGAGCAGGAATCGGCCGGTCCAGCGATCATCGCGGTCGACACGGTAGCAGCCAGTGAAGAACGGACCAAGTTCCAGCGCACCGTGGGGCGCTGGGATACCACGTTCCTCATGCTCGCCGCGATCATCGTGCTGGACACGCTCGGCGCTGTGTCGAGTTACGGCGCTCAGGCCTTCACCTGGCTCATCGTCATGGTGGTGTTCTTCCTGGTCCCCTACGGGCTGATCACCGCCGAGCTGGGCACCGCCTTTGCCGAGGAGGGCGGCCCCTACGTCTGGGTCAAGCTCGCCTTCGGCCGGGCCGCCGCCGCCGTGGTCGCCACCATGTACTGGGTCGACAACCCCATCTGGCTGGCCGGGACGCTGGCCATCACGGCGATGGCCGCCTTTAGCACATTCTTCGTCGAGCTGTCGCTGTCCTGGCAGTACGTCTTCGGCCTGCTGTTCATCTGGGCCGGCATCGCGTCGGTGATCATGGCCCTGAAGTTCGGTAAATGGGTCGCCACCATCGGCGCGGCCATCCGCATACTGCTCATTGCGTTCTTTACGCTCACCGTGCTCATCTACGCGGGCGAGCACGGCCTGCACGGCTTCGGAGGCGGGGCGTTCAAGCCCACCTGGCTCGTCTTCCTGGCCGCCGCGCCCATCCTGATCTTCAACCTCGAAGGCTTCGAGCTGCCCAGCGCCGCGTCCGAGGAAATGGTCAACCCCAAACGGGACGTCCCCTTCGCCGTGCTGCGCTCCGGGATCGGCACCCTGCTGTTCTACGGCATCCCCGTTCTGGCGATCCTGCTGGTGCTCCCGCCGTCCCGGCTGTCCAACGTGGGGGGCTTCCTCGACGCGCTGCAGCAGGTGTTCGTCGTCTACGGGGGCCACCTGACCAGCTCGGGTGTCGTGCTCACCGGCGCCGGCAAGGTCCTCGCCGACATCGCGGCGATCGGGGTGATCCTCGGGTTGCTCTCCTCGGCCGTGACCTGGCTGATCGGATCCGACCGCGCCCAGGCGGTCGCGGGGTACGACGGCGCGGCCCCGCGGGCGTTCGGGTACTTCTCCCGGCGCCTCGGGACGCCGATCGTGGTGAACCTCGTCTCGGGCGTGGTCTCGACCATCGTCCTCGTCCTCACCCTGACGCTGACCAGCGGCAATACGGCGAAATACTTCAGCGCCACGCTGGGCGTGGTCATCTCGATGGTGACGATCGTGTACATCCTGATCTTCCCGTCGGTGATCAAGCTCAGGTACAGTCACCCCGACGTTCCGCGTCCGTACCGGATTCCGTGGGGGAAGTTCGGGCTGTGGACGGCCGGGATCCTGACCACGGCCTGGTGCGTGCTCACCACGATCGCGATCATCTACCCGGGCATCGGCACGGCCCATCCGGACGACTCCCTGCCAGAAGGGTTCGAGCACCAGCGGCTCGAGTACACGCTGTCGCAGGTGATACCGCTCGTGGTGATGATCGGCATCGGGCTGCTGTTCTACGCGCTCGGCGCCCCGACCCGGCGGCAAGCGCGGGCTGATGCCGCATCCAGTCAGGTTGTGCCGGACGAGGCTCCGTCCAGCGACGCCACATCCAGCGACGCCACGTCCAGCGAGGCTCCGTCGAGCGACGCCTCGTCCAGCGAAGCTACGTCGAGCGAAACCCCGGCTAGCGAAACCCCGGCTAGCGAAACCCCGGCTAGCGAAGCCACATCCAGCGACACCACGTCGGGTTAAGCGTCCCAGACGACCGGTAGCCGTTTGGCGGCCCGTACCGCCCAGCCGTGCACGGTAGCTTCCTGATCCGGATCGGGTCGCAGGTTCGGCAGCCGGGCGAACATCTCCTCCAGCATGACCTGTTCCAGTTGGCGGGCGACGAAATGCCCGAGGCAGAAGTGCAGCCCGTAGCCGAAGGAAGCATGGCTCTGCCTCGGGCGGTCCAGGTCGAAAACGTCGGGGTCGGCGTACCGCGTCGCATCGCGGTTAGCTGAGCCGAGGACCATGGCGACCTCGGTCCCGGCGGGAAACGGGATGCCTCCCAGGGTCACATCGGCGGTGGTGAGCTTCTCGGTCATGCCGAACGGCGCCAGCCACCTCAGGCCCTCCTCCACGGCCGCCGCCGACCAGGCCGACGGGTCCGCGCGGAGTCGTGCCGCCTGCTCGGGCCGGGTGAACAGCCCGTGCAGGGAGTTGGCGGCACCGTGGGCGGGTTCCTGGAATCCGCCCACGATCATGACGCCGATATCGCCGATGATCTCGTCGATGCCTCGGGTGGTTCCGTCCGGCATACCGTCGTGGAGCAGGTGGGAGACGGTGGAGCCATCCGGATGTGCCGTCAGCGAGTCCAGCCTGGTCCGCAGGTCGGCGGCGAGTTCCGCCTTTATGGCCCGGCCGTGCTCGGCGACTTCGCTGCTCCTGCCGAAGTCGACGAGATAGGCGGCGAAGCCGCGGAACCACCGGATCAAGATGTCATCGTGAACGTCCGTGAACCCCATCACGTCACCGATGGCGCGCATGCTGATGCGCTCCAGGATCTCGCTATTCGCGTCGGCCTGGCCCCGGTCTCGGATGGCGTCGATATAGCGGACGGCGGTGGCCCTGAGGATGTGCTCACGGTAGCCGTTGACCGCACGAGGCCGGAAACAGGCATTCAGCGCGGCGCGGTGGGCGAGATGCTCCGGGCCGCTGAGGCTCATCACGTTCGGATTGCCGTAGACAGCGTGGAAGACTTCACTGGTAGGCCCGAAGACCTTGTCGTTTCTCCCCGCCTCGTCACACAGATCCCAGGTGGTGATCCAGACCCGTCCCGTTTCCGGCACGAAGGCGACGGGGCGATGCTGGCGCATCCAGGCGTACGTCGGATACGGGTCGTCCTCCAGGACCTCGAGCGCGACGTCGTGGACGATGCCGGCGGCCGTGAGGTCAGTCCGGTCCACGGCTAGCTCCGTGGCCAGATGCCTGGGGCGAGGTCGGCCAGAGCTGTGTATTCGCGCTGATAGCTCCGGTCACGCGACGGCGGACCTGGGGTATCCAGTTCCTCGGCGTAGCGTCGGCCCGCCCACACCGCGCCGGCGATCGTGGTCGGAGCCCAGGCGTCACCCACGCACGTGACCGACCGGACGCCGCGCGCGGGCCACTCGCCCTCGCGCTCCTGCAACGCCAGGAATAGGTCATCGCGAGGCAGGCGGGCTGTCACCAGCAGCACGGCGTCGGCGGGCACGCTGGCTTCCGCGCCGGTAAACGCGCACGCTGTCCGCGCTTCCCCCGCGCCGACGGCGATGAGAACCCGGCTGACGTCCACGATGATGCCGACCTCGCGTACCCGCCGCTGGATGTCGTCGATCTCCAGGGTATTGGCTGTCCACGACGACACCAGCGGAGCGGGGGTGACCAGCCGGACCGCATGCCCGTACCGAGCCAGCAACTCGGCTAGCACCCCGCCGAGGTAATAGTGATCATCGTCGAACACCAGTATCCGCTGCGGTGCGGCACCAGGCCGCTGCAGCGGATGATCACCGGCCAGCAGGTCGTCAGGCGTCAGGACGCTGGCCTGTCCGTCCATCGGTATCGCACTGGTGTGCCACCGCCCGACGCCGTCCGTCCGCCACCGCGCGCCGGTCGCTACCAGGACGTCGGTGAATCCGTGGTCCAGGGCGTCATCGGGCGTGATCTCACTCTGCAGGCTGATGTCCACGTTGCGGTAGTGCCGGCTGAGTTGCCCGATCCGGTATTCGGCGACGCGGCGCCACGCGGCCAGCCCGGGGAGAGCGGCCTCACGGGGAACCCGTCCGCCAAGCTCCCGGGTGGCCTCGGCGAGCATCACGGGGTAGCCCCGCTGACCAAGCGCCCGTGCGGCTTCCAGGCCGGCCGGCCCAGCCCCGACGATCAGGACGCTGGCGTCTGACTCCCGCGGCTTGATCCGTTCCGGATGCCATCCCCGGCGCCATTCCTCGCCCATGGACGGGTTCTGCGTGCAGCGGATAGGCGACATCGTCATGTCACCGGAGATACAGATGTTGCAGCCGATGCACTCACGTATGTCGTCGAGGCGTCCCGCCTGGATCTTGGCGGGCAGGAACGGATCCGCGATCGAAGGCCGGGCCGCGCCGATCATGTCCAGGATGCCGGCGCGCACCTGGCGGACCATGGTGTCCGGTGACGTGAAACGACCCACGCCTACGACCGGCTTCGCCGATAGCTGCTTCAGGCCCGCGATCAGCGGTTCGCGTTCGGCCTCTGCCGCGAAGCGCGAGGTCGCCGAGTCCAGTTCCCAGCTGCCCAAGACCAGGTCCCAGAGATCGGGCAGATGATCGAGCAGCGAGATGACCTCCGCCGCCTCGGCGGGCGTGATCCCGGCGTCGCCGATCCCCTCGTCGACGGTCAGGCGGCAGGCGACGGCGGCCCGGCCCTCGCATTCCTCGCGCGTATCTTCCAGGACTTCGGCCAGCAAACGCGCCCGGTTGGCGACCGAGCCTCCGTAGGAATCGGTGCGCTGGTTGTACCGGCGGGACAGGAAGTGGTGCAGCATGCTCAGGTTGTGTCCGCTGTAGACGTAGATGACGTCGTAGCCCGCGGCCAGGGCGCGCCGAACTGCCAGGCGATGCCAGCGCCGCAGGTCGGCCAGGTCAGACGCGGACATCATGCGGGCCTGAACAGGGTCGTTTGACCAGGTCACGACAGGCAGGTGAGCCGGCCCTAGCGGGGGTTCCCGGCTCGACAGGTTCGGCGAGTTCATCCCGTTGTGCGCCAGCTCGATTCCGGCCAGGGCGCCGCCAGCGTGGATGGCGTCCGCGATCCTGGCCAGCGCGGGCAGGTCATCGTCGTCCCACAAGCGCAGCTCGATGAACGGGGTGATGTCGGAGCTCGGGTGAATCTCCACCTGCTCGGTGCAGACGACAGCCCAGCCACCCTCGGCCTTGACGTTGCGCATGGCCGCTTGCGCGGTGGGATCGCGGTAACCCATGCCATTGCAGTGCGGCACCTGGAAGAACCGGTTCTTGGCGCGAACAGGCCCCAGCTGAACCGGCTCGAATAGGACGTCGTACCGGCTGTCACGCACGGTAATGCTGGCTTCTGACATCCCAGGTCAGCGTATCGAACCCTCGGTCTCCCGCCGGAGGTGGAAGAACTGCGGCCGTAGCACCACGCGCGCGATGAGCATGAGGACGACGCCGACGCCGATGATCGCGACCAGCGACCAGATCTGCGATACGGAGGCAGACTGCAGCGACTTGACTAGGATCCACCCGAGGAACCCGGCGGCACCGAGCGGGAGCACGCCAAGGTTCACCGCGTCCATGACGTTGCTAAAGATGCGGCGCCAGTAGTAGATGATGGCGGCGAGCGCAGTCAGGATGTAGAAGGCCGCGTATAGCAGGGCCGTAATCGCGATGGCGTCGTTGAAGGCGGTCGCCAGCGAGGTGGAGAGCAGGTAGGCCCAGGTCAGCCCCAACAGGGTCAGGCCGACCACCAGGCTCGCGGCGACAGGGGTAGCGTACCGGCGGTTCACGTTGCCGAGGAACGGCGGAAGCACCCGGTGGTTGGCCATCCCGTAGATGACCCGGGCACCGAGCACGATGCCGACGCCGGTGGTCGCGATCACCGACAGCGCCAGGGAGAACGCCATGACCTTGGCCCAGCCGCTGCCGCCCAGCACCTGGGCGACGTAGGGCAGGGCGTCGGTCGCGTTGGCCTGCAGCTTGCCGGGCGACACCACGCCCTGCAGGCCGACCGCCGTCACGGTATAGATGATGGCCAGGAAGGCGACCGCCATCATGGCCGCCTTGCCCGGGTTGACCCGCCGGTGCTTGACTTCCTCGTTGACGTAGACGGTGCCGTCCCAGCCGG
>Ga0210397_10001781_pt1 | contig 13759 bp, 12 predicted proteins | sample IncBWH2OmetaG_FD_160126 | JGI IMG/M metagenome (GOLD analysis project Ga0210397, IMG submission 160126) | Forest soil microbial communities from Barre Woods Harvard Forest LTER site, Petersham, Massachusetts, United States - Inc-BW-H-2-O ...
GATGCCGGTGCCGTCGCGGGCCGCCATGATCGCGCCGGCTACGTCACCGTCGGTGATCAGGTGGATCCGCGCCCCTGTCTCGCGGACCTGCGTGATCAGCTCCTCGTGCCGGGGCCGGTCCAGGATGACCACGGTGACGTCCTGCGGCGCGCATCCCTTGGCCTTGGCCACGGCCGCGATGTTGGCCGACGGGGGCGCGGTGATGTCCACCGTGTCGGCCGCCGCCGGCCCGGTGGCCAGCTTGGACATGTAGAACACCGCCGAGGGGTCGTACATCGAGCCGCGGTTGGCCACCGCCAGGACCGAGATCGCGTTCGGCATGCCGTTGGCGCACAGCCGGGTGCCGTCGATCGGGTCGACCGCGACGTCGCAGGCCGGGCCGGTGCCGTCGCCCACCTCCTCGCCGTTGAACAGCATCGGCGCGTTGTCTTTCTCGCCCTCGCCGATGACCACCACGCCGCGCATCGACACCGAGTTGATCAGCATCCGCATCGCGTTGACGGCCGCTCCGTCGGCTCCGTTCTTGTCGCCCCGGCCCACCCACCGGGCGGCGGCCATCGCCGCGGCCTCGGTCACCCGGGTAAGCTCGAGAGCCAGGTTGCGGTCGGGGGCGTGGCTAGCTGGCGCGTGGGCTTCCTGCTCCGCGGTCATGGCTGGTGTCCTTCCGCTGGCCGTCAGTTGATCCTATGCAGCTACCCCCGCAGGCTCCTTGTGCACCCCGCAGGCCGGGCTACCCTGAGCTGTGGCGAACCGGGTGCTGCGTTGAACAAGGTCCTGGGCAGCGGTCTTTCCGCGCTGGGCTGCCTGCTGGCGGCCGCCGTCGTCGTTGTGGCGATCCCCGCGCCGCACGCCGCCGAACCCGTCACCGTCAGCTACCGCGCCGACCAGGCCCGGCTGGCCCGCCTGGCGCCGTACCCGGCGGTCGCCCCGCGCGGCCTGCCCGCATCCTGGCAGCCGGTCGGCTCCGGCCTGACCGTGGGCGGTGCCAACGGCGCCCGCACCGTGACCTGGGCGCTCGACTACATGACCCCGGGCGGCCTGCTGGCCTCGCTGGAGGAGACCAACGCGGACCCCGCGGCGTTCGTCCGGCGGATGACCAACAGCGGCACCGCGCTCCCGCCGTCCTCGGTCAACGGGCAGGCCTGGAACCTCAGCGCCACCCCCGCCCGCGGCCAGCGGTCGATGTACCGCACCAGCCCGGCCGGGTTCACCCTCGTGGTCACCGGCAACGCCACCTGGCCCGAACTGCGCCAGCTCGCCGCTTCCCTCCACCCGGTCTAACGGGCCGCCCTTTCCGGCCCGGCAGTCGGCTCACCCACCGCGCTCACCCTCCACACCCTCTCCTGCACCACCGCCACCACCAGCCCCAGGTGCACGGCTCACCGATTCAATGGTTGTGGCGTTCTACCCGATCTATCCGGTAGAACGCCACGTTCACTGAATTCCTGGTCGCGCGGCCGTGCCCTCATCGGCGCCGGGGCGCGGGTCCGGGACCCTGGCCTCCACTAGGGGTTCCGCGGGCGGTGCGACCTCGTCCGGTGTCCGGGGGGTCCTGACCGGCTCTTCCGTGCCGGGCCGCCGGTCGTCGAAGGTCACCTCGACGTGCTGCTCGGGGCGCCGCTGGTTCTGCAGGGCCTGCAGGGCCATACTGGACCGGTCGGCCTCGGTCAGCGGCGGCTGGACGATGGACCGCGGCCAGAGCCTGCGGGCCACCACCACGTTGATCTCGGCACAGTACACGGTGACCTCAACCGCGAGGTAGATCCAGGCCAGCAGCCCGAGCACGGTGCCGAACACGCCGTAGATAGAGTCACTGTGCAGGAAGTGATGCACCAGCCAGGTACCCAGGATCTGCAGCACGGTCCACAAGATCCCGCCGGTGATCGCGCCGGGCAGCAGCTGGCGGGTGGACACGCCCTTCGGGGTCAGCGCGCGGAAGCCGCCGATGTACATGCCGATATTGAAGGCCACGGCCAGCAGCTCGGCCAGGATAACTAGCCAGAAGCCCTTGAGGTAGTAAGTGTTCAGGCTGGCCAGCCCCGTCGTGACGATCACGCCGCCGCCGAGCAGGGCGATGAATAGACAGGCGCGTCCCAGCCGCTGAACGAACCCGGGCCGGGCGGGCCCGGGCAGGTTCCAGACCTGCTCCATCGTGAACAGCCCGGCCTGGGCCAGGCCGGTGGCGCCCCAGATCAGGCCGGCGAAGCCGATGATCAGCCCGATGATGCTGGAGCGCTGGAGTTGATGCACGTTGCCGGTCAGGGTCTTCCCGATCAGCGGGACCTGGCCTGCCACCGCGTCCAGCACACTGGTGCGCACCGTCGCGTTGACCGAGGCGACCAGGCCGAGGATCGTCGTCAGGATGAGCAGCAGCGGGAAGATCGAGACGAATACGGAATAGGCCAGGTTGGATACCAGCACGCCGCCGTTGTCGTCCCCGTACTTCTTCACCACGCCGAATACGAACGAGGTGGGCGTGAACCGCCGCTGCGTGGCGTCCAGTTTCCTGATCGCCTTCTCGACGGGGTTCATCGCGCCCACCTTGCTGTTGCCTGCTCAACCGCTGCCCAGCGAGGAGCAGGGCAAACGGGCACGACAGGTCAGAAGGGCCAGCTTAAAATGGCGCAGTCTGGTCGTCTCCTGGCTTATCGGAGTCGTCGCGGGTGGCCATGGCCGAGGCCAGCCGGGCCCGCGCGCCGTCCAGCCACTCACCGCACACCGTGGCCAGCCGCTCGCCGCGCTCCCACAGCTCGAGCGACTGCTCCAGGGTCAGGCCGCCGGCCTCCAGGCGCTTGACCACCGCGGCCAGCTTGTCCCGGGCCTGCTCGTAGCTGAGGGTCTCGGAACCCTTCGCGGGCTGAGGCTCCGTGTCCGCGCCGTCCGTCACGACCCCAACCCTATCGGCCGGTACCGTCACGGCCGGCCTGCACGGTGATCTGATCTTCGGCGAACCGAACGGTCAGCATCTCGCCCTCCTTCACCTCGGCCGCGCTCCTGACCACGCCGTCGTCGCGGTGCTGCACGATCGCGTAGCCGCGACCCAGCGTGGAAGCGGGTGACAAGGCGAGCAGCCGGGCCCGGGTGTGGGCCACGTCATCGCCGGCCCGGGCCAGGCTGCCGGTCAGCGACATCCGGGCCCGCTGCAGCAGCGCGTCGACCCGCTCGGCCTGGCGTTCGATTTCCCGCACCGGGTCGGCCAGCGCGGGCCTGGATTTGACCGCCGCCAGCCATGCCGTCTCGCGGTCCAGCCAGCCCGTGACGCACCGGCGCGCCCGGTCGCGCAGCTGGGTGATGAGCGCGGTCTGCTCGGCGACGTCGGGCACGATCCGCTTGGCCGCGTCCGTCGGCGTGGACGCGCGCAGGTCGGCCACGTAGTCGAGCAGCGGTGTGTCCTGCTCGTGCCCGATCGCGCTCACCACCGGCGTCCGGCACGCCGCCACCGCCCGGACCAGCGCCTCGTCCGAGAACGGGAGTAGGTCCTCGAGCGAGCCGCCGCCGCGCGCGATCACGATCACGTCGACCGCGGGGTCCTCGTCGAGGCGCCGCAGCGCGTCGATGATCTCCTCGACCGCGTACGGTCCCTGCACCGCCGTCTGCTCCACCCGGAACCGTACGGCGGGCCAGCGCCGGCTGGCGTTCTGCTGGACATCCCGCTGCGCCGCGGAATCGCGTCCGCAGATCAGCCCGATGACGCCGGGGAGAAAGGGAATCGGCCGCTTTCGTTCGGGGGAGAAGAGCCCTTCGGCGGCGAGCTGGCGGCGCAGCCGCTCCAGCCGGGCCAGCAGCTCACCCACCCCGACCGCGCGGATCTCCAGCGCGGTCAGCGCGAACGAGCCCCGGTTGGCGTTGAAATCCGGACGGGCGAAGATGACCACCCTGGCCCCGTCGGCGGGCGGCGGCTCGGCCGCGTCGAACACCGGCCGGGAGCAGATGACCCGTACGGATACGGCCGCGACCGGATCGCGCAGGGTCAGGAACACCGCGCCGCCGCGCACGGCGAGCTCGGCGATCTGCCCTTCGACCCAGACCCGACCGAGCCGGCTGATCCACCCGCCGACCAGCTGCAGCACCGTGCGGACGGGCACGGGTGAATCGGCCGACGTGTCCAGCGGCACTAGGCCTCTGCCTCCAGCTTGGCGATCCTGCGCTCGAACATGCTCAGCACGTCGGCCCGGCCGGCGTGCGCCCGCTCGTACTCTGCGAGCTGCCTGACCTGCGCGACGTCGAGGTTGCGCAGCCGGGCGCGGAGCGACGCCACCGACAGCTCGTCGTAGTTGGGCAGCGGTGCCGCGGCGGCCGACGGCTCGGCCGCGGCCGCGGGCTCAGCCGCGGCGGACGGCTCCGGCGCAGGGGACGGCTCCGGCGCAGGGGCCGGCTCCGGCGCGGCGGCGGCCGCCGCAGGCGCGGCGCTGGCCACGGGGCTGTCCGCCTTATCGCCGAGTACCCGCACGTTGCCGGTCTTGTCGAAGTCCCTGGGGCTCTGCCGCTTGGGCGGCTTCGGTACCGCCTCGCCCGCGGATTCCGCGGCTTCAGCCGCGGCCGCCTTGGCCGCCGTGCGCCGCGGCGTGACCGGCTTCGCCGTGGCGGGCTTGGCCGGGGGCTTCGCGGTAACGGGCTTACGGGTCACCGGCGTGGCGGCGGCGCGCCGTGGCCTGGCCGCCGCCTTGGCCGGAACGGGCTCAGCCGTGACCGCCTCGCCCTCGGCGACCGCCTCCGCCGGAGCCGGAGCCGACGGAGCCGCAGTCGCAGCCGCCGGAGCCGCGGCAGCGTCGACCGGAGCAGTCTCGGCGGCCCGGCCGACCGGGCTGGTGACGGCCGTGTCAGTGACGGTTTTCGACGCCACGGGCGTCCGAGCCTGCGGGACGTCCTGGTGCGAGGCCTTGTTCCTGAGCTTGTCGGTTATCAGCAGCAACTGCCCGATGCCGGCGAAGACGCCGCGCAGTGCGTGGGCCGGGGCTTCCTTGATGCGTTCGCTGACCTGCGGAACGCGCATGTCACACTCTCCCTCGAGGACGGGATACCACGAGGCGCCCGGCAGTTCCCAGCGTCTGCCGGCGCCATCTGTATCGCTGTTACTCAGCGCGTGTTCCCTGACGGGATATCTTCCGCCTCTGCGTTGCGCATCGCAACATTCCGCGCTGTGGACGCCGAGAGCATCCCCTTGGCGCATCCTTGCGTCTCATACGTACCCTGGAGTTGTGACGAGGACAGACGCGGCGCCCTCAGGCCGAACGGAACGGCGGGTCCTGCTCGCCAAGCCCCGGGGCTACTGCGCCGGGGTCGACCGCGCTGTGCAAGCGGTCGAGATGGCGCTGGACAGGTTCGGGCCCCCGGTCTACGTGCGCAGGCAGATCGTGCACAATACCTACGTCGTGAGCACGCTCGAGCGACGTGGTGCCGTCTTCGTGTCGGAAGTAGACGAGGTGCCGTCCGGCGCGGTCGTGGTGTTCTCCGCGCACGGCATCGCCCCCGATGTCCGTCGCGACGCGGAGCGCCGGGATCTGCGCACCATCGACGCGACCTGCCCGCTGGTAACCAAGGTGCACAACGAGGCGCGGCGGTTCGCGGCCAAGGACTACGACATCTTGCTGGTCGGCCACGAGGGACACGAGGAAGTAGTGGGGACGGCCGGCGAGGCCCCGTCCCGGGTCCGCCTGGTCGACGGCGCCGACGGCGCCGCGCAGGTCGAGGTCAGGGACCCGTCCAAGGTGGTCTGGCTGTCCCAGACGACGCTGTCGGTGGACGAGACGATCCAGACCGTCGACGCGCTGCGCGAGCGCTTCCCGGCCCTGCTCGACCCGCCGAGCGACGACATCTGCTACGCCACGCAGAACCGGCAGGCCGCGGTCAAGGTCATCGCCGGCCAGGCCGACCTGGTGATCGTGGTGGGCTCGCCGAACTCCTCGAACTCGGTCCGGCTGGTCGAGGTAGCCAAGGACTACGGCGCCCCGGCCGCCCACCTGGTCGATGACGCCGGCGAAGTCGACGAGCGCTGGCTGGATGGCGTGAGCACGATCGGCGTGACGAGCGGGGCCTCGGTGCCCGAGGAACTGGTGGCCGCGGTGCTGGACAAGCTCGCCGGGCACGGCTTCGGCGACGTGGAGGAGGTCGAGGCGGTCGAGGAGCACATGACGTTCGCCCTCCCGCGCGAACTGCGCCCCGCCAGACCCGCCGGACCCGCCGGACCTGCAGACCCGGAGTCCCGCCCGCCCGGCTGACCTGCCGACTCTGCCGACGGCGCCCGGCTCGCCCCGGCACGATGCCATACTGGTGCGAAATTACGGTCGGTGTCCGCAGGCTCGCCGTGGGCAAGCCCTGAACGGCACCGCGCGAACGCTAGAACAGGTGAGCATGAACCCGCTTGCTCCCCCGTTGCGGCTGGCTGAAGCCGCCGGGGTGCTGTCGCTGGCCACGGACCTGGCCATGGGCCAGCCCTTGGAACATGGGCTGCGCACCGCGATGCTCGCCCTGCGCACGGCCCAGGCGATGGGGCTGCCGCAGGACGACCAGGTCACCGTGTACTACACCGGCCTGCTGCACTTCGCCGGGTGCACCGCCGAGAGCGAGATCGACGCGCGGTTCTTCGGTGACGAGATGGCGGCGCGGCCGCGGATGCTGACGGTGGCGCATGGGTCCCGGCTGGAGCTCATCGCCACCGCGATGCGGACCGCCCACCAGGACAGTGCGCCGCTGGCGCGGGTGGCGATGATGATCAAGACGGCCTTCGGCGGCATCGCGGAGTTCCGTAAGTGGGCGGCCAGCCACTGCGATGTTGCCCGCCTGCTCGGCACCCGGATGGGTCTGTCTGCGCAGGTCCAGCAGGCGCTGCGTCACTTGTACGAACGGTGGGACGGCAACGGCATGCCGGGTGACCTGCGCGGCACCCAGATCCCGCTGGCGGTACGGCTGATGCAGGTGGCCCAGGACGCGGACGTGGCCTGGCAGTACGGCGGGACCGCGCTGATCGGCCCGACCCTGACCCGGAGGGCCGGGTCGGGCCTCGACCCGGAGGCGGTCAGGATCTACCTGTCCCTGGGGGACCGTCCCTACAAGGACCTGGACGCCCCCTCCATCTGGGCTGACGCGATGGCCGCCGAACCGGGCCCGCAGCCTGAGATAACCGAGGCGCGGCTGGACGCCTGCCTGTCGGCGATCGCGGACTTCGCCGACCTGAAGAGCATGTGGACGGCCGGTCATTCCCGCGGCGTCGCGGATCTCGCCGAGCGGGCCGCCGGGGTGGCCGGGCTCGCCGCCACCGAGGTGGTCGCGCTGCGCCGGGCGGCGCTGGTGCACGACATCGGGCGCGTCGCCGTACCGGTCAGCGTGTGGGCGAAGCCAGGCCCGCTGACCCGCGGGGAGCACGAGCAGGTGCGGCTGCATGCGTACCACAGCGAACGGGTGCTCGACGCCTGTCCGGCGCTGCGCCCGCTGGCCCGGCTGGCCGGATCCCACGGCGAGCGGTGCGACGGGTCCGGATACCACCGGGGCAGCCGCGCCGGTGACCTGCCCGCCGCGGCCTGGCTGCTGGCGGCGGCGGACTGCTACCAGGCGATGCGGGAGCGGCGGGCACACCGCCCGGCGCTGTCGCCGCAGGCAGCGGCCGACGAACTGTCCCAGGAGGCGCAGGCGGGCAGGCTCCCGCACGATGCGGTCCGGGCGGTACTGGCCGCCGCGGGCCAGCCGCGCCGGCCAGTACCCCTACCCCGGCCCGCCGGACTGTCCGAGCGCGAGTGCGAGGTACTCGGCCTCATCGCCCGCGGCATGGCCACCAAGCAGGTAGCCCGCCAGCTGGGGATCTCCCCGAAGACCTGCGACCATCACATCCAGCGGCTGTACCGCAAGACGGGCCTGTCCACCCGGGCCGGCGCCACGCTGTTCGCCCTCGAGCACGGACTCATCGACCCAGGCTAGTGGTCGTGACCGCTGCCCTCGATAGGGAGTTCTCCCGACTATCCGGGCCAGCCGGTCTTGCTTAGCCTGATCTCTTAGCGCCGGTCACCGGGAGGGAACGGCTGCCTGACTCTCTACTCGGGGCGGCGGTCGTGGTGGCCCGGCGCTTCACATGCTTGACCGGCGCCCCTGAAGCTAGCGCCCCGTAGGCCCGGCACCGGCCGCTATCGGCGCTCGATCCACCGGCCACCGCGCGGCCGCATGTCCCGCACGGCCTCGCGCAGGTTGGCGAGCACGGCTAGCTCGGGCCGCCAGCCGCGGCCGAGCGCGATCACCACGGTCAGCCCCGTGCCGGTGAACAGCCACGGCGCCGAGGTTCCCAGCGTCACCAGGATCCCGGCCGCGGCCGAGAAGGCATCGGCCGCGGTGATCGCCTGGGCCAGTATGCTCCCGGCGAGGAAGGTCAGCGGCGGGCACACCACCAGGCCGCGCAGCCCGCTAGCCCGCGTGTAGCAGGCGACCAGGCCGCAGGTCATCACGAACAGCGCATCGGCCAGCAGGTCCCAGCCGGTCCAGGCCGCGATCAGCAGGCTGAGGAAGCAGGCCGCGAACAGTGCCACCGCCGCGCCGCGACCGGTCAGGGTGATGGATCCCGAACGTGTCCGGCGTGACGGTCCCTGCGCCGGCGCGTTGCGGCCGGCGACCCGCGTCTGCGTCATCGAACGGCACGCACCAAGCCGACCTCAGCCGGGTCGATCAGGGCCCCATCCACATCAGCGGAATCCAGCTCAGGCCCTGCCGCCAGATCGGGCGCCAGTTCGGGCGCGGACAGGGCCCGGGGCGTCTCCTCCACCACACCAGGCGCGGTGAGCTCCCCGTCGACCACGCCAAGCTCGCTGAGCTTGCGAGCGCTCGGCAGCACCCGGCTCTCCAGCGAGCCGACGGCCTGGTTGTACGTTGACACCGCCTTGGCCAGCGCGCGACCCAGCCGGTCCACGTGGCCGCCCAGGCCGGAGATCCGCTCGTAGAGTTGCCGGCCGAGGTCGAACACGGCGCGGGCGTTCTCGGCCAGCGCGGCCTGCTGCCAGGCGTACTGCGCCGTGCGCAGCATCGTGACCAGGGTGGTGGGGGTGGCGATGTGCACCTTGCGGCCGAGCGCGTACTCCAGCAGCGCGGGGTCCCGCTCCAGCGCCGGGGCCAGGAAGGCCTCGCCCGGGATGAACAGGATCACGAACTCGGGCGACGTGCTCAGCGCCGTCCAGTAGGCCTTGGCCGCCAGCCGGTCCACGTGCTCGCGCACGTGCCGGGCGTGCGCGTCCAGCCGGGCCGTGCGCACGTCGTCGTCGTCCGTCTCGGCGGCCTCCAGGTACGCGGCCAGCGAGACCTTGGAGTCCACCACGATGTTCTTGCCGCCGGCCAGCCGGACCACCAGGTCGGGCCGTACCGCTCCGTCCGGCGTGGCCACGGTGACCTGCTCGTCGAAGTCGCAGCGGGCGCTCATCCCGGCCAGCTCGACGACCCGGCGCAGCTGCAGCTCGCCCCAGCGGCCCCGCGCCTCCGGCCGCCGCAGCGCGGTGACCAGCGCCTGCGTCTGGGTCCGGAGCTGCTCCGAGGTGTGCCGGGCGAGGTGAACCTGCTCGGCCAGCGCGGCGTGCGACCGGTTCCTGGCCGCGTCGGACTCGCGCAGCTGCTCCTCGACCCGGGCCAGGGTTTCCCGCATCGGCTCGACCAGGTGCTCGACCGCCGCGCGGCGCAGCTCCAGCTCGCCCGCCGCGGTCGCGTTCGCCGCCCGCAGCCGGCCCTCGGCCACCTCGAGGAACCGCGCCGTGCTCGCGTCCAGCGCCTGCGCGGACAGCGCCTGGAACCGCTCGGCCAGCTGATTTTCGACCAGCGCGGCCCGCTCGGCCGCGCCGCGCTCGATCATCCTGGCCCTGTCCTCGGCGGCCCGGGCCCGCTCATCGGCCGCCGCGAACCGTCCGCGGGCGAACAGGTATCCGATCGCTGCTCCGATGAGAATCCCGAGCAGCAGTCCGACCAGCAACAAGACTGCACCCATATGCAGCGATGATCTCACCGTAGGTGCCAAACCCGGCGCAGACACGCCCGGCGCCCCCACCGATCGCGGGAAAGCCCGCTACGCGCACAATGGGGCGATGGCGCAACCGTCCGATTCCGGCCCTGAAACCACCGCCGCCCTGCTGGCCGGTTACCTGCACGCGGCCGGGGTGCGGCACGTGTTCGGCTATCCCGGCGAGTCGATCCTCGACTTCATGGAGGCGGCCAGGCACCGCGGCGTCCAGGTCGTGTCGGCGGTGCGCGAGGGTACCGCCGCGTTCATGGCCGAGGCGGCCGCCATGACCTCAGGGCGGCCCGGGGTCTGCCTGTCCACGCTGGGACCAGGGTCGACGGCGGTGCTGAACGGGGTGGCCTCGGCCACCCTGGACCGGGTGCCCATGCTCGCGATCTCCGGGCAGATCGAGAGCAGCCGCGAGCAGTTCTTCACCCACCAGGTAGTCGACCACGACCGGATGTTCGCGCCGGTCAGCAAGCTGGCCCTGCGCCTGGACCCGGCCTCGGCGGACACCGTCATCCGCAAGGCGCTGCGCACGGCCGTGGCCGAGCGTCCCGGCGCCGTCCACCTGACCGTGACCGCCGACGCCTGGTCCGTGCCGGCCGAAGGCCAGGTCAGCCTGCCCCCGCTGGCCCCGGCGGCGATCTCGGTCGACGTGCACGGGGACGGCGACCCGGTGCGGACGCTGAGCGCGGCGCGCCACCCGGTGATCCTGGCCGGCATCGCCGCGCTGCGCTGCGCAGCAGGCCCCGAGCTGGTCCGGCTGGCCGAACTAGCCGGGATCCCCGTCGTGGTCTCGCCCATGGCGAAGGGCGTCTTCCCCGAGGACCACCCGTACTTCGCCGGGGTGCTCGACATGGCCGGCTACCGCGTCCTCTGGGACCTGCTGGCCGGTGCCGACCTGATCCTGGCCGCGGGCTTCGACCCGGTCGAGCTGATCAGCCCGTGGTCGCTCGCCACCCCGGTGCTGCACCTGGACACCACCCCGAACACCGATCAGGTCTACGCCAGCGCCTGCGAGCTGACCGGCCACGTCGGGGCGATCCTGGGCTGGCTGTCCGCGCAGTGGACGGGCGAGCCCCGCTGGGCTGCAACCGAGGTGGCCGCGCACCGCGCCCGGCTGCATAAGGCCTGGCTGGCCGGGCGGGCCGAAGGCAGGCTCAACCCCTCCGACGTGGTGGCGATCGCCCGCGAAGCCGCCCCGCCCGGCACCATCCTGACGACCGACGTCGGCTCGCACAAGATCATGGCGGGCCAGGTGTGGCAGGCGCACGAGCCGCGTTCGGTGCTGATCCCCAACGGGCTGTCCGCGATGGGGTTCGGCGTGCCCGCGGCGATCGCGGCCCGGCTCACCCGGCCCGACCGGCCGGTGATCGCCCTGGTCGGCGACGGCGGTTTCGCGATGGCCGCCACCGAGATGCGGATCGCCTCGGCCCTGGGCCTCCCGGTCACCGTGGTGGTGTTCGCCGACAACAGCCTGAACCGGATCGAGCTGCGCCAGCAGCTGATGGGCTACCCGCCCACCGGCACCCGGATGGACGGCATGGACCTGGTCACCCTGGCCGAGGCCATGGACTGCGATGGCATCCGCGCGGACACCACCGCCACCCTGGAAAAAGCCCTCGAAGGCTTCGCCACCCGCTCCCGCCCCCTGATCATCGAAGCCCGCGTCGACCCCTCCCAGTACGAGACCCAGTTCTAACCCACCTACCCCACCCCACCCCCACCCGTATCAGCGCCCCCCGCTACCCGCCTCCGCGCGCTCGTCGACCACCGGGGGTTGTGTGCCCCTACCCCCGATAGACAGGGGTTGTGTGCCCCAACCCCGAATGCCCGCGCCCACCCGAACCTCAGCAGCCCCTACTTGCGCCGCCATCACACCAGCACCACGACCTGGGCGGCCGAACCGTCCCGGCGCACTAAACTCGCGCGGGTGAGTCTGTCTATCGGCATCGTCGGCCTGCCCAACGTCGGCAAGTCCACGTTGTTCAACGCGCTGACCCGGGCCGGCGCGCTGGCCTCGAATTACCCGTTCGCCACGATCGAGCCGAACGTCGGCGTGGTCGGCGTGCCCGATCCGCGGCTGGCCGAGCTGGCCAAGTTGTACGACTCGGCCCGGATCGTGCCAGCCAGCGTGCGGTTCACCGACATCGCCGGCCTGGTCCGCGGCGCCTCGCAGGGCCAGGGCCTGGGCAACCAGTTCCTCGCCCACATCCGCGAGACCGACGCGATCTGCCAGGTGGTACGCGTCTTCGCCGACCCGGACGTGACGCACGTGGACGGAGACGTGTCGCCGGAGCGCGACATCGAGACCGTCGTCACCGAACTGATCCTGGCCGACCTGCAGACGCTGGAGAAAGCGCTGCCACGGCTGGTCAAGGAGACCAGGTTCGCCAAGGATCCCGAACGGGCGCGGACGGCTGCGGCGGCGGAGGCGGCCCAGCGGCTCCTGGACTCGGGGACCCCGCTGTCGTCCGGCGCGGCGGCCGCGGGCATCGACGTCAGGGACCTGCGCGAGCTGCAGCTGCTGACGGCCAAGCCGTTCCTGTACGTGTTCAACATGGACGTGACCGAGCTGGCCGACGAGGACCTGCGCAAGCGCCTATCCGCCCTGGTCGCTCCGGCCGAGGCGATCTTCCTGGACGCCAAGACCGAAGCCGACCTGGCCGAGCTGCCCGAGGATGAGGCCGCCGAGTTGCTCGCCGAGGCCGGGCTGGGCGAGCCCGGCCTGGCCCAGCTGGCCCGGGCCGGGTTCCGCGCGCTGGGGCTGCAGACCTTCCTGACCGCGGGCCCCAAGGAGACGCGGGCCTGGGAGATCAAGGCCGGGGCGACCGCCCCGGAGGCGGCCGGCGTCATCCACACCGACTTCCAGCGCGGCTTCATCAAGGCCGAGGTGGTCTCCTACGACGATCAGATCGCGGCCGGCTCGCTGCCCGCCGCCCGCGCGGCGGGCAAGGCCCGCATCGAGGGCAAGGACTACGTCATGCGCGACGGCGACGTCGTCGAATTCCGCTTCAACGTGTAAGGGTCGTCCCCGTCTGATAGTTCCATCACCTGCCGGTCGAGGGATTCCCTCACCTGAGAGGCGCGCCCGAGAACCCGGCCGATGCACAGCGCCATCACGACCGCGACCAAGCACCAGGCGGCCAGACCGATCGGCACCCACCACCATGCATTCACGTTTCTCCCCCGTGGTTACCGACCCCGTAACCAGGTCACACTGCGTACAGTGACACAGTAATGCCATATTGTAGGCATTTCGCCGGATCCCCCGTGGATCCGGCCGAAGCCCCTGGGCGCAGTGTGGCACCCGCCGCTGGAACAGGCCTGACGTGGCGCTGGAACGGCCAGTGGAAACCGGTTCACGCAACCAGACTCGGGCGGGGGCGCCAAGCCTGGGCTGACCGAGCCGTCAGCCGGCGCCGGGCGGGCCGGGCGGGAGTTGCCTGGAGCTGCGGTCTTCTGGCCGGGACGGCCGGGAGTGCAGGAGCAGCACGCCGCCCAGCGCCAGCATCCAGACCGGGCTGAGCAGCAGCACGATAGCCAGCACGTGCAGCGGGCTCCCGATGCCGTTGCCGATGAGGGCGACCAGCATCACGCCTGCCACCAGGGTCGCGAGCACTCTCGCCTCGGCGCGGTTGCCCTCCTGCAGCCGGGTCATGTCCTGATCGGCCCCGCGCGGCCGCCCGGCCGTGGCCAGTTCGTCCGGGAGATCACCGGTGAGCGCGGCGAGTTCCGCGTGGGTCAGCGGCGCGAGCGCCCGGCCCAGGCGCTCGTCGAACTCGTCTTTCGTCAGCC
>Ga0210397_10001782_pt1 | contig 13759 bp, 12 predicted proteins | sample IncBWH2OmetaG_FD_160126 | JGI IMG/M metagenome (GOLD analysis project Ga0210397, IMG submission 160126) | Forest soil microbial communities from Barre Woods Harvard Forest LTER site, Petersham, Massachusetts, United States - Inc-BW-H-2-O ...
ACAGGCCTGAAACCCGCATCGCGAATGATCCGCCGCAGCTCTTCTTCCGTAGTGCAATTCGAAGTGCCCGCGGCCCGCACCACGTTTTCTTCCAGCATCACCGAGCCCACATCGTTGCCGCCGAAATGCAATCCAACTTCCAGCACCTTCAGGCCCTGCGTCACCCAGCTGGCCTGCACGTTGTCGATGTTGTCGAGGTAAAGCCGGGCGATCGCCAGCACCTTCAGATACTCGACCGAAGTCGCTTCATCCCAGCCTCGCCCCCCCAGTGCCGTGTGCTTGGGCTGGAAACTCCAGGGAATGAAGGCCGTGAAGCCGCCGGTTTCTTCCTGCAATCGCCGCACCACTTCGAAATGGTTGATGCGCTGCTCAAACGTCTCGCCCACACCGAACATCATGGTGGCCGTGGTGCGCATGCCCAACTCGTGGGCGGTGCGATGCACGCTTACCCAGTCATCTGTGCGGCACTTGAGGCGCGCGATCCGCTTGCGCACGTCGTCGTCGAGAATTTCCGCGCCGCCGCCCGGAATCGAATCCAGCCCCGCGTCGCGCAGGCGCACAATGGTGTCGCGCAGGCTCAGCTCGGAGTACTCCGCGATGGCTAGCACTTCCGACGCGGATAGACAATGCAGCCAGATATTCGGAAAGCGCTGCTTGATGCCGGTGAACAGGCGTTCGAACCAGTCTATCTTCAGGTCGGGATGAATGCCCCCCTGCATCAGCACGCCCGTGCCGCCCATCTCCTCTGTCTCGGCGATCTTCTCGTAGATCTTCTCGAAGTCGAGGATGTAGCCTTCGCTCGCCTTGGGTCCTTTCAGAGGCCGGTAGAACGCGCAGAAGGTGCAGTACTCGGTGCAGAAGTTGGTGTAGTTGATGTTGCGATCGATGATGTAGGTGACAACGCCTTCGGGATGCAGACGGCGGCGCACCGCGTCGGCTTCAAACCCCAGGCCGATCAGGTCGGGGGAATGGAAATAGTCGAGGGCCTGTGGGCGGGTCAGCGGCATAGGTCGATTCTACCAATTCGCGAGATCAGAGCCGGAACCGGATCGATCACGCCGGATTCAGGGGTTCCTTGGAGGAAGCAGATTCCCTTGACTTCTCCGGCTTGCGGAACAGAAATAGCCCGCGCCGACGTACAGGTTTCCCGCGGGTGCGGGAAAGATTCGACGCCGTCGAAACTCCGCCGAAAAGCACGAAGAAGTCCAGAAATGCGCGCCAGAAGGATTTCTTGTCGCCCATACCCACCTCTCCCTCCCCGCTCCGATTGGATTCACCGCCATCGAGGCACGATGCTCATGAAACTTTCTTGCCGTCAGGGGTTGGAGTCTGTACCGGTCTTTGGCCGCGGCTTCTTGGAGTCCGGGCTGGATACACCCATGCTCATCAGCAGGAAACTGAATCCTTTGCGTAGCACTTCGAGCAGCTTCATGCGGGGTTCCTTGCGGCCATTCTACCGCCCGCCGCATATGACGCGCGTGAGCGGGGCTCACTTCTTTGCGGGAGGTTCGCTCGAGACCGGGGTTGCAGCGGAAGTATCGCCGTTCAGAATCGCCACCGCTGCCGGAGGCAATGGCTTATCGGCATTAGCCAGTAGAAGGCTGACCTGCCACATCTCGGGTTCGGAAAGCAATTCCTTGTAGGCAGGCATGCCGGTCAGCCGGATACCGTTGGCGACTTTCCAGTAGGTTTCCCCGGGGGGATCGTCGCTTACGCCCACCACATCGCCATGGCGATGCTTTTCCCACAGGGGCGGAGCCGAGGGGAACATGTGAGTGCCGAAGGGAGACGGCTTGCCGTGAAAGCCATGGCACACGGCGCACCTATCGCTGTAAATATGCGCACCAGCCACCAGATTCGTCTCGTCGACCTGCAATGGAGGATTCTTCACCAGTTCCCGATCGATGCGCGCCTCAAGGGGAACGCTGGTGATCAGCCTCTCCTGAGGAAGAGGCGGATCGGTCACTGCGACCGGCACGCGTCCCATCTTGAAGTACAAGAGCACCACCAAGGGCACCAGGATAATTCCAATCAAAGTTCCAAGCAAAAAGCGACCCATCCTCGACAAGCCTCCAATGGCCTTCATGGTATTGCATATCCGTCGATATCCGTGTGACGTCGATGTGACAGTTCAGGACTCAACATGGGTCCGAAGTTTGCTGGATCGTCGGATTCGGCAATCGATTGACCCGGCGGTGCGTCCAAAGAACAGCCGGTTCACCCACAAGCCTCCCCTTCAGGTGATTTAATACCTTATGGGGGAAGCGCTGCTTACGGCAGTTTTCCAATCGACGCTGGCTTGCACCTGACTGACGGCAGCGCTCATGGAAAGCCTGTCGCAGTGGTGTGCTTCCGCACTCCCGTGGAGGATACCCGAAGCCGATGTTTTTATTTCGCCGTCCTGCTCTTTTGCTGGCAGTTTCATTGGCTGCAGCGAATGTCTTAATGGCCCAAAGTTCGAGTTCAAACCCATCCCAGGATCAGGGCCAGCCGCCGCAAACCACTGCCAGTCAAGACCAGGGGCAGGTGAGCGTGCAAGCCCGCATCCGCAAGCGAAAGGAGCAGCGCCGCGCCCAGGCGATTCACGACGTCTACTCGCACCTGTACGAAGCCTATGCGGGCATGGGCTACCTGCGATTTTCGCCTGGAGACAAGCTCCAACACCTCACTTACTATGCGTGGGACACCGGATTCACGCGCTACTACAGCGAGCGACTTGGCGTGACCATCGATTCGCGCGGCTACTACGGCACCGCCTATGTCGGTCTGAACTACAGTTCCGTGACCCGGCCGTCGGTCAGTACCTATGCTGTGATGGGGGGGGCGACTTACCGGTTTTATCTGCAGCCTAAATACTCGATTTCCGGGCGGATTCTGGGTGGATGGGCGCTGGGCAACTTCTCGGGAGACACCAACGGCTTTCCCCCCACAAGCCTGGGACTCTGGCCGGATGGCAACTCCTTCGCGCTCAACCCCAGCCTGAACGGCGAGTACAATCTCTCGCCGGCGATCGGCCTGCGCCTCACTGGCGACTACTTCGGCACCGGCTTCGGATCAAACATCCAAAGCAGCTTCGGCTTTACGGGCGGCATCGTTTACCGCTTCGGCAAGCAGTGAGACCAGGAACAAGAAAAAAGGTCGCCCCAGGTTTCGTCCGCCGCGGAGGATGAGACCGGTGACTCGTTGCGCACACCTAAGCTACGAGGGCTTGTGTGCGGCGTATTCGCCCGCCCCCATCAGGTGAACCGATACATACGGCTCCTCACCGACCACCCAGCTGTCATGACCCGGTTCGATGTAAAACAGGTCCCCGGCCTTCATCTCGATCACGCGCCCATCGTCCATGGCCGCAGTGGCGCGCCCCGAGATCACGATGCCCACGTGCTCGACATCGCAGCTCGCCTTGCCCAGGGGCTTGCCGACATGCGTTGACCACTTCCAGCCGGGCTCATAGGTGGCTCGTCCGATGGTCATGCCGCCAATGTGCACCAGCTCGAACCGGCCTTTTTCGAAGGTACGCACCTCGTCAGGCTCTTCGAATCGCTTCAGTATCACCTCATACACCCATGACCTCCTGGTCCCTAGTCCTTAGTCCCTGTCTTTCTCACTGCAGTATGGGAATGCCTGCGATGCGCTGCTGCCACTCGGCGGGGCCGGTCTGATGAACACTGGTTCCTTTTGCGTCGACTGCCACAGTAACTGGCATGTCGCGCACGTCGAATTCATAGATGGCTTCCATCCCCAGATCCTCAAAGGCCAGCAGGCGCGAGCCGTGAATCGCCTTCGAAACCAGGTAAGCCGCGCCCCCGATGGCCATCAGATACACGGCGCCGAACTCCTTAATGGCCTCGATCGCCGTGGGTCCGCGTTCGGCTTTGCCCACCATGCCAAGCAGGCCAGTTTCGGCCAGCATCTGACGCGTGAATTTGTCCATGCGCGTGGCAGTCGTTGGGCCGGCGGGGCCCACCACTTCTTCGCGCACCGGGTCGACCGGTCCCACGTAGTAAATAAAACGATCGTGAAAATCCACGGGCAGCTTTTCGCCGCGATTCAGCATGTCGGTCATGCGCTTGTGGGCGGCATCGCGGCCGGTCAGGAGCTTCCCGGTCAGAAGCAACACCTCTCCCGGCTTCCAGGTCGCTGCCTGGGCACGGGTCACGGTGTCGAGATTCACGCGCCGCGCATTCGAAACATCGTAGGTGAGCTGCGGCCAGTCTTCGAGATTGGGCGGATCGAGATATGCGGGCCCGGAGCCATCAAGCACCACGTGCGCATGGCGCGTCGCGGCGCAATTGGGAATCATGGCAACAGGCAAATTGGCGGCGTGGGCGGGGGTGTCGAGCACCTTCACGTCCAGCACCGTGGTCAGGCCGCCAAGCCCCTGGGCGCCGATGCCCAGGCGGTTCACCTTGTCGTAGAGTTCAATGCGCAGTGTTTCGGCGGTGGTCTTGGGGCCGCGCGCGATGAGTTCCTGGATGTCGATGGGATCCATCAGTGACTGCTTGGCCAGCAACATGGCCTTCTCCGCTGTGCCCCCGATGCCGATACCCAGCATGCCTGGCGGACACCAGCCCGCACCCATGGTCGGCACCGTCTTCAGCACCCAGTCCACGACAGAATCAGACGGATCCAGCATGGCGAATTTGCTTTTTGCCTCCGACCCGCCTCCCTTGGCCGCAACCGTGATCTCGACCGTGTTGCCGCGCACCAGTTCCACATGCACCACCGAGGGGGTGTTGTCGCGCGTGTTCTTCCTTGCGCCGGCAGGGTCGGCTTGCATCGAGGCGCGCAATTTGTTGTCGGGGTCGAGATAGGCGCGGCGCACCCCCTCGTCCGCCATTTCCTGCAGATCCAATGCCTTTTCGCCCGGCGCAGCTTCGAAGTGGACATTCATGCCCAGCTTCACAAAGACATTCACCACGCCCGTGTCCTGGCAGATCGGCCGATGCCCCTCGGCGCACATGCGGCTGTTGATCAGGATTTGCGCCATCGCATCTTTGGCGGCCAGCGAGTCCTCTTTCTCATAGGCCTTGGCCAGGCTCTTGATGTAATCCGCCGGGTGGTAATAACTGATGTACTGCAACGCGCCTGCAACGCTGGCGATAAAGTCTTCCTGCCGGATGACGGTCATGGGTGAAGCTCCCTCGGTTTGTTGACGCTTCTAGGGTAAAGGATGGCACGCACGACTGGCAGGTTGGCATCTACAGCATGCTACTTCACGTCCTCAGCTAACCGCTTGGGTGCGACCCGCGCCTAGCTTCCCAACAACAGGTCCCTTACCTTCCCGATATCCAGGCGAAACGCACCCAGCCCCTCGATGCAATATAAGCAGGAAAATAAAACCGCCGCGGTTGAGCCTCGACCAGCGCCTGTTGTCACGGGAAGCACCTTGCACGTAACCGCGACGATGCCGTCTCCGTGATGGTTATCGAGGCACTAAGCGAAGGTCTTCTTCCGCACCAGGAACTGCGCATGAGTACCAGCAATCAATCGCGTGGCCTCCGGAAGGGCCAGGGCCAGGGCCAGTTGAGACAGGCGGGTAAGGCGCGGATCTTCGGTTGATGGATTGGCCATGCCATTCCCTGTTGAGCCGCATCATACTTCGTTCCTGAGGCTCAGACCAGTCCGCATCCCCCGTACCCCCATGCCCTAATCTAAAAACCATGACTGACTATCCTGTGGACGCAGTTCCGGTTTCAAAGCCCCAGACCATGCCCGACCGCGGCAACGAACCTGCCGATGACAAGCTTTTCGACCTCCTGGTCATCGGCGCCGGCCCCACCGGCCTGGCGTGTGCCATCGAGGCCAGGCGCGCCGGTCTGCGGGTGGTCTCGGTCGACAAAGGTTGCGTCTGCAATTCCCTGTTTCATTACCCATCGCATATGACCTTCTTCACCACTTCGGAGCTGCTCGAAATCGGCGACATCCCGTTTCCCAGTCCCAATGCCAAGCCGACCCGGAACGAAGCTCTCGAGTACTACCGTCAGGTAGCAGGCTTTTACAAACTCGACGTCCGGCAGTACCGGCATGTGGCGCGGGTGGAGGGCTCGGATGGCGCGTTCACGGTTCACATCCGGGATCGCTTCGGCCGTCCGAATATCCTTCGCGCCCGCAAGCTCGTCGTCGCCACCGGTTATTACGACCTGGCCAACTATCTCGGCATTCCTGGCGAAGACCTCAGCAAGGTGCACCACTATTACGACGACCCTCATCCCTACTTCGGAACCGATGTTGTGGTCATCGGCGGCAAGAACTCCGCCGCCATTGCTTCACTCGAGCTATGGCGTCATGGGGCCCGCGTGACACTCATCCACAGGGATGGAGAGATTCATCGCCACGTAAAGTACTGGATCAAGCCGGACATCGAGAATCGGATCAAGAACGGAGAGATCCGCGCCCTCTTCCGTTCGCGGGTCATCGAGATTACGCCCGACACCGTGGTGGTTGAAACTCCCGGCGGCCGCGAAGTTCTGCGCAACGACTTCGTTTTCGCGATGACCGGATACCGGCCCGACTTCACTTTTCTTGAGAACATGGGTGTTCGATTCGATGGCCCTGATCGTCTACCTTTATGTGATCCGGAGACGCTGGAGAGCAATGTGCCGGGCATCTATCTCGCCGGCGTCATCGTGGCCGGCTCGCGCACCAATGAGATCTTCATCGAGAATGGCCGTTTCCATGGAAAACAGATTGCGCGCGCTCTAACGTCAAGGTGAATTTACATTTCCTTTCCAACAAACACACAATCCAAGCTGGTGACTTCCGGTACACTAAAGTCACGTTCCCCTCTGGAGTTGAGGTCTCTCGATGCGCTGGTGGCCGCGCACCATCCGTTGGAAAATGCTCTTCGGGCTGGTACTCCTCGAGGCGCTCTCGATCCTGTTGTTCGCGCTTCTGCTGGTTCGGCTTCAGGGGAGAGATGTGCGCCGCCACACCCAGGAACGATTGGCCAGCCAGGCGAATTCCGTCGCCTCTCAAGCCGAAGAAGCCATTCTCCTCGATCGGTCCGACTGGCTGGCGCTCGCGGTCAGAATGATGGGCAAGGCACCCAGCGTCTCCCAGGTCAAAATCACCGATCCGGGCGGAAACGTGCTCTTTGTCAGCCCTGGACTGGCCAGCCAGACTTTTCTTGACCCGGAGGAGAAGGCGCAAGTGTCCCTCATCCGGAGCATGATCCCACGGGTATTCGTGTTCGCAAAAGACCGTTGGGAAGGAGTTCAATCGATCTACATCGGTACCCGCCTGCGCGGGTATGCCTGGGTCGAGTCCGACCGGGAGTGGGATCGTGAGCAGCTTCTCATCGTCGTTCAAGGCACTCTGGTTTTCGGCATCGTCTGGATTCTCGCCTCCACCATATTGGTGTGGTTCATTTCCCGCTCCATCTCGAGGCCTCTGGGCATACTTCACGCCGGGACGAGCGCCCTCATGACCTCGCAGGGAAGCACGGAGAGCTTCCCCCTCCCCATGACCGGCGACAATGAGTTCGGAGACCTGATCGAGGCCTTCAACCGGATGGTGGCATCGATCGAGGAGCAACGATCCGGACTCAATGACACGCTGTCTCTGCTCGACTCAATGCTGGCCAACGCCCCCATCGGGCTTTCCTTCTTCGACCGGCGCTGCCGGTGCGTGCGGGTCAACCACGTGTTCGCGGAATTGACCGCCCTCCCGCCCAGCCGGCATCTTGGAAAGACCCTTCCGGAAGTTCTGCCCCAGCCCACCGGAAATGAGCTCGAGGACGCGGTGAAACGAGTTTTCGCCAACGAGGCCCCGGAGCGCGAACTGGAGATCAATGTAACCGGAGGCGAACCGCGGCGCTCCACGACCTGGCTGGTGAGCACCTATCCCATTCGCACTACCCTGAACCAGGTGCGCTGGGCCGGAGTCATCGTGCAGGACATCAGCGCACGCAAGCAGAGCGAGGATGTCCTGCGCAAGACCGAGAAGCTCGCTGCAACCGGCCGGCTGGCGGCCTCCATTGCCCACGAGGTCAATAATCCTCTGGAAGCAATTACCAATCTGCTTTACCTGTTGCGGAACTTCTGCGATCTCGACGAAGCCGCCATGAAGTACGTGACCATGGCCGAACGAGAAGGGCGCCGGATCGCCGAAATCGCGCAACAGACACTGCGCTTCTACCGCCAGTCCACTCTCCCTCACCGCGCCAATATGGCGGAGCTGCTCGATTCGATCCTTGACCTCTACCAAGGGCGCCTGAACACCTTCAACATCCTCGTGGAACGCCAATACGATCCGCAGATGGATCTGTTCTGCTATGCCGGCGAAATCCGGCAGGTCCTCGCCAATTTCGTCGGGAACGCCATCGATGCCACCAGTAGTGGCGGAAGGCTGGTGGTGCGCGCCCGCCGTTCGCGAAGCTGGGCTTTCCCTGAAGTCAACGGTGTCCGTTTCACTGTGGCTGATACCGGATTCGGCATGGAACAGGATGTCCGCGAGCGGGTGTTCGAGGCCTTCTTTACCACTAAAGAAGCCACCGGGACCGGGCTGGGGCTCTGGGTAAGCCACGAGATCATCCTCAAGCATCGGGGAATCGTTCACGTTCGCAGCAGGGCGGGCAGTCCCGGCGATCCCTCGGGTACCGTTTTCCAGATATTTCTCCCCGACAACGAGAAACTGATCATGATGGCACGGCCTTCCCTCGCCTGAGGCATCCAACGGAGGGGGAAAGACCGTTGAACTGTCCCGGGTTTGCCTCGGGGATGAATTCTGCGGAACTTTTCCCCCTCGGTGGGGTTCAAACTGTTGACAGCGCTCGCGGTTTGTCCGTCTAAACGGATGAATCCAACAGTGCATGGACTTGCAATGGCGCCTGGGTGCCCGATCGACGACAGGGCGAGGGCATCGCAAGCGAAGGAGAAAAAACAGAGATGAAAAGGCCACGGCTTACTCGGATATTTCCTCAGGCTCTGGCATTGACTGCAGTACTTATCTTTGCCCACTTTTCGGGTTGGGCTCAGCAGGATCCTGGACAAACCCAGGATGCGGCTCAGGTGAACGGACAGCGCAGCGACGGCCAGATAGAAATGGATGTGGTGAAGGCGCTCGACGACTCTCAGGCCCTGAAGAACGATTTGATTACGGCCGCCACGATCCAGAGCCAGGTCACTCTTTCAGGCACGGTTTCGAGCGACGCCTCGAAGCAACTGGCCGAGTCGATCGTCAGCAAGATTCCGGGCGTGACCAAGGTGAACAATCACCTTAAGGTCGGCAACCCGGCAGATGCGCAGAACGACCAGTCTGCCCAGCCCGCTCCTGAATCGTATCCGGACCCGAACGACGATAATGGCGCACCGCAGGCCGCCCAAAACCAGAACCCGCCCCAGTACGCACCGAACGGGCAGGAAAATGCTCCGCCCCAATATCCGCAGCAGCCGAACGACCAGCCGCAGCCGGGTTACTCGCAGAACCCGCAGCAGCCGGGTTATCCACCGCCGGGCTATCCCCCGCCGGCCTACGGCCAGCAGCCGGGCTATCCGCCGCCCCCTCCGGGATACTCGCAGCGGTACCCCTATCCCCCTCCTCCGCCTCCGGCTCCCCGGTACTCCATTCCCAATGGGCCCATCACTTTGGCTCAGGGAACGGTACTCCAGGTCCGCACCGCCGACGCTCTTGACAACAAGCGCGCCAAGGAGGGCACTCCGATTGACTTCACGGTCATTCGCGATGTGACTGTGAATAGCTGGTTGGCTATCCCCCGCGGAGCCGCGGTGCATGGCGTGGTGACCGAAAGCAAGAACGCCGGTCAGCTCAGCGGTTCCCCCGAACTGGCCCTTCGGCTTACGTCGCTGGACCTGGGCGGGAAGAACTATCCGTTGGATTCAGATGAGTTCAGGGTGCGAGGCCCGGGCAAGGGCGCCCATACTGCCGGGAACATCATTGGCGGTGCGCTCATCGGCGCCATCATTGGTGGCGCGGCGGGTGGCGGTGGCGGGGCGGCGATTGGCGCGGCGGCGGGCGGCACGGTAGGCACTGCGGCTTCCGCTGCCATGCCCGGACCCAACGCCTGGATCCCGGCTGAAGCGCTTGTGACCTTCCACCTCAACACACCACTCACTGTGGAGCCGGTAAGCCAACAGGAGGCAGCGCGCCTGGCCCAGGGACTTTATCCAGGCGGTCCGAACCTTTACCGCCGTCCTTACCCCTATTACGCCCGCCCCTATGGGCCGGCGGTCTATGCTTATCCGCCGCCGGTCTACTACCGCCCGTACTACATGGCTGGCGGCTACTATTACTGGCGCTGACGGCCACTCCAAACCAACAAATCCGGCATCCTGGCTTGGCCTGGGCGCCGGATTTGTTTTGTCCTGATCCCTGACCCCCTAATCCCTGACCACTGTTTCCAACCTTGCGCTTCCGCAGAATGCCTGCCTTTTCCTCGTCTATAATGGTGGATAATCGCGTCCAGCGAGTATAGCTGTCCGCCTGCCGGCTGGGGCCGGGCTTCGCGGATTAGAAACCTGCGCGTAGAGAGTAGAAGGCTTTACCCACCCATGATTCGTTTTCTGCAGAGAGACAACCGCCTCACCAAGGCGCTTTTCGTCGTCATCATTGCCGCCGCTTCGGTGTCGATGGTCGTGTACCTCATCCCCGGCCTCACCGGCCAGGGCGCCACGTCGGCTGACACCTATGCGGTGATCTATCCCCACTGGTACAGCCGCTTCCTGTCTTCGGGCGATGTGGTTACCGAGCAGAGGGTGCAGCAGATCGCCCGCCAGCAGATTCAGCAGCGGAATCCGCAATACGCGGACAATCCGATGATCATGAATTTCTTCACCCAGCAGGTCGGCCAGCAACTTGTGCAGCAGCAGATTCTGCTCGCCGAAGCGGGCCGCCTGGGCATCGGCGCCACCAACGAAGATGTGGCCACTTACCTTCATACGGGTCCCACCGGCGCGGTCATATTTCCCAATGGCAAGTACATCGGCGACGAGCAGTATGCCGCGCTGGTGAACAACCGCCTCAATATCTCGGTTGCCGAGTTTGAAGACAATATCAAGCGCGACATCGTGCTCCAGCGCTTGCGCGCCCTGGTCACGGCCGGCGTTTCCGTGAGCGACCAGGAAATCCGGTCCACCTATCGCAAGGACAACATCAAGATCAAGTTCGACTATGCGGTGCTGTCGAGCGACGACCTGGGCAAGACGATCAATCCCTCCGACTCCGATCTCGAGGCCTTCTTCAGCAAGAACGCGGTTCGATATGCGAAGGCAGTGCCGGAGCAGCGCAAGATCACCTACATCGCCTTCACGCCTGAGCAATTGCCGGGTGGCGTTCCGCAGCCCAGCCAGCAGGAAATCCAGTCGTACTACACCGCGCACCAGACCGAGTACTCGGCTCCGGAAACTGCGACGTCTCGTCACATCCTGATCAAGCTGGCTCCCAATGCCGATGCCAAGACCGATGCCGCAGCCAAAACCAAGGCCGAAGACATCCTCAAGCAGATCCAGAGCGGCGGCAACTTCGCCGAGCTGGCCAAGAAGAATTCGGATGACCCCGGCAGCAAGGACACCGGTGGTGAACTCGGCCCATCGCAGCGCGGCCGCATGGTGCCGGAATTCGACAATGCCATCTTCTCCCAGAAGATCGGCGATACCAAGATCGTCAAGTCGCAGTTCGGCTATCACATTGTGCAGGTCGAATCGCGCCAGCCTGCCCATGTTCAGCCCTTGAATGAAGTGCTTCCCACCATCCAGGCGACGCTTACCCGGGAGCGGACCGCGCAGGCCGAAGAGAGCTATGCCCAGACGCTGACCGCCGAGGCCATCAAGAGCGGCCTCGACAAAACCGCGGCTGCGCACAAACTCCAGGTAGTCACCACTCCGCCGGTAGCCGCAGGCGGAACCATCGCCGCGCTTCCCGACGGATCTCAGCTCATCTCCAAGGCTTTCCAGTCCAAACAGGGCGATCCGCCGCAGTATGCGCCTACCGGCGAAGGCTACGCCATTTTCCAGGTCACCGGATCCGATCCGGCCCACGCACCCTCTTTTGCCGACTGGAAGTCGCACGTCCTTGACGATTACCGCAGCGAGCAACTGCCCAAGCTGCTGACCCAGAAGACCCAGGAGCTGGCCGACAAGGCCAAGTCGATGAACGATCTGGCCAAGGCCGCTAAGGAAGCTGGGGCGACCGTGAAGACCAGCGACCTGGTGGGGCAGAGCGGCCAGGTTCCGGACTTCGGCGAGGTGGGCCAGGTGGCCCCGCAGCTCTTTGATCTGTCTGCCGGCGCCATCAGCGGGCCCATCAACACCGGCCGTACCGGCGTGGTGGTCAAGTTGATCGACAAGCAGGAACCCACGGACGCCGAGATCCAGAAGAATTTCGATCAGACCCGCGATCGCATACTTGACCAGCGCCGCAACGAAGCGTTTGAATTGTTCGCCAGCAACGTGATGAACGACTACAAGAAAAGCAACCGCATCCGCATCAATGCAAAGGCCCAGGCACCGGATACCGGCGAGTAGCCGTGCCTGGGGTTCCAAACAGCATTACGCACGAGTAAGGCCTCAACCAAACAGTCGCATCCGGTGTCCGTAATCCGGGCAGGGGTCAATGTGTCCGACAATACATACAAGTCGCGCGTTCTCATCGTGGATGATGAGCAGAACATAGCGAACACGCTGGCCATGGTGTTCAAAATCAAGGGTCACGAGGCCCTGGCGGTCTACAACGCGGAGAGCGCCGTCGAGGCCATCGAGACCTTCGAGCCTGATGTCGTGCTCAGCGATGTCATCATGGGCAAAATGACCGGAGTCGATCTGGCCATCTATCTGTCCAGGGCGCGGCCCGAATGCAAGGTCATCCTGTTCTCCGGCCAGACCGCCACCGCCGACGTGCTGGCCGAAGCCAGCCGGAAGGGCCACGACTTCCGCCTGCTGGCCAAGCCTATCCATCCCGAGAAACTGCTCGAAGAGATAAACGGCCGCCGCTGAGTGCTGCCCAGATCCAAGCTTTCGGTTCCCATCCTTTTCGCCTGTTTTCCTGGCGGAAAGATGGGAGACCATGGAGGCCAATCGACCCTTTTTCTAAAGATCCATCTGGACGATTCTCCAAAAATGGAGTATAAACAGTCCAGTTGTTGATCGGCGGAACGAATGGCAAGCCTTACCTACCCCGTTACTCGCTACGCGCCCCCGGACATCATCGATCTGAGTTCAAAGGAGGAGCGAAAGCGCCTCAGCGCCTCCGGCCTGAAAGCCCTGTTCAATATCGCGGAGTGCTGGAAGCTGCGCAGCGACGAGGTCCGCGAACTCCTGGGGGGCGTCGCCAACGGCTCCTACTTCGAGATGAAGAAGAACCCCGAGGGCAAAATCCTCGATGCCGACCAGATGTACCGCGTCTCCTATCTGATCGGAATCTTCAAAGCCCTCAACATCCTCCACAGCCAGTCGCTGGCCGATGAATGGGTTCGGCTTCCCAATTCCAATCGCATCTTCGGCGGGCGCACTCCCCTCGAGTACATGGTCCGGGGTGGTGTCTCCGCGATGCAGACTGTCCGGCGCCTGCTCGATGCCCGCCGCGGCGGCGTCTGACAACCGCGCGAGACGCCATGTCGATCCCCACCACCCGTGTCCGCCGCCGCGATACGCACCGCTTCATCCAATCGAAGTACAGTCCGAAGGAAGACAGCGTTCTGACCCGGATTGCGGATGACGCCGGCCATCTCGCGCACCTTTTCGAATTTGACAATGCAACGAACGACCGGTTGCTCGCCGAACGCGAGATGATGCCCGGCATCAGC
>Ga0210397_10001784_pt1 | contig 13743 bp, 16 predicted proteins | sample IncBWH2OmetaG_FD_160126 | JGI IMG/M metagenome (GOLD analysis project Ga0210397, IMG submission 160126) | Forest soil microbial communities from Barre Woods Harvard Forest LTER site, Petersham, Massachusetts, United States - Inc-BW-H-2-O ...
GGGAACACGCACGGTTCCGGTACGACCTCGCAGCGGCCGTCGGCCCGCACTCCGCCGCACGGGCCCATCACCATGTGCTTCGGGCAAGAGCCCGTCATCGCATGCCCGGCGGCCACGGGCGGCCCGCGAGAACCGCGAGGTTGAGCGCCACGAGCGTGTCCTCCAGGTCGGGCAGGGCGTCGGTCCGGCCCGCGTAGACCATGGACCGGGCCAGTTCTGCGGTGGCTCCGGCCAGCGCCAGGTACGCCTCGGGCGAGACGGCCGGCCAGTCCGGGTGGCGCTCGCGCGCCCGTTCGTGCCACCGCCGGTTCAGCTCGGCGAAGCGGCGGGGCGCGGCGTCGAGCCGGCTGGCGGCCCGCGGACCCGCGGCCGGCATGTGGATGTAGAAGACCCGGGCGAAGGCGGGCTCGTCGGCGAGGAACGCGAGAAACTCGCGGACCGCGGCCCGGAGCAGGTCCTCGTCATCGGCCCCGGCCGGGAGCGCGCGGCTCGCGGATACGACGCGGGCGATCATCAGTTCCCGGCCCTCGCCGGTCGCGGCCAGGAAGCACTCCTCCTTGTTCGCGAAGTGGTCGTAGAACGCCTTCTTGGACACCCGGGCGCGGCGCACGATGTCGGCGACGGTGACGGCCTGGTAGCCGCGCTCTGACACGGCCGCGATCACCGACCGCAGCAGGCGCTCCCGCTGCGACGCGCTGACGGCCGGCGGAGGCAGGTGGCTGCGGCCGCGGGGCAGCCCGGGTTTGCCCTCGTGGGTGAGGGCGAGCATGCCCGCTTGCCTGGTTTCGGCCACAGGGTTACAGTAACCGGCATGACCCTAAAGTACGGATTCGTACTTTAGCTGATGACTATGATCAGCGACTCCGCGATGCTGAGCGAACTCTCCGCCGAGTTCCCCGGCTATGAGTTCAGCACGCAGCGGACCTGGGAGGGCGTCTCGCTGATCGCCATCCGGCAGAAGGGTTCGGCCCGGTCCGGCCTGTACGTCGTCATCACCCCCGACCTCGATGAGATGCGCCGGACCCTCCTCGACAACACGGGGCTCGACAGCACGGGGCTCGAGGACGAGAACCCCGGACGGTAGCCGAAGGCCGGCCGGCCGCGGCTACGCTGACCGGGTGGAAATCGTGGTCGATGACCTGACCGGTCCGCAGATCGCCAGGTTCCTCGACGAGCACGTCAGGGAGATGCTGTCGATCACCCCGCCAGAGAGCAAGCATGCCCTGGACCTGGAGATGCTGCGAGGACCGGGGATCACGTTCTGGTCGGTCATGGACGGCGGGGCCGTGGTCGGCTGCGGGGCGCTGAAGCGGCTGGACGCGCGGCACGCCGAGGTGAAATCGATGCGGACCCTGGCGGCGCGCCAGCGCAGCGGGATCGCGTCGATGATGCTGGAGCACATCATCACCGAGGCCAGGCGGATGGGCTTCACCCGGCTGAGCCTGGAGACCGGTTCGGCCGAGTTCTTCGCGCCCGCCCGGCGGCTGTACCAGAAGTTCAGGTTCGAATACTGCGAGCCGTTCGCCGACTACCGGCCCGACCCGCTGAGCATATTCCTGACCAGGACGATCTAGACGTGGGCGAGGATCGCTCGGCTAGGAGAAGATGGCGGTCATGACTTCGGATGCCGACACTGTCGCGTTGCTGGAACGCGCGCTCGATCAGACGGCCGGGCTTATCGCAGCCATCGAACCCGGTCAGGCTGGGCTGGCGACGCCCTGCGCCGGGTGGGACGTGCGGACGCTCGTCGGCCACCTGGCCGGGCAGGACCTGCGGAACTTCCTCGTGGCCGTGCGCGGTGAGGCGGCCGACTGGCAGGCGCCTGCCGACGAGATCGGCGACGACTGGACGGCGGAGTTCCAGGACCGGGCCGCGCCGGTGCGCGCCGCGTGGCAGGCGGCCGACCTCGACTCCCTGGTGGCCGGGCCTGGCGGCGAGGCGCCGCTGCGTATGCGGGCCGACAATCAGATCACCGAGCTCGCGGTGCATGACTGGGACCTCGCTCGGGCCACCGGGCAGCAGCTGGCCGGGCTTGACCCGGCGCTGGCCGAGCACGCGCTCGCCTGGTCCCGCGGCATGCTGCGGCCCGAGTTCCGGGGGCCGGACAAGGCGTTCGGGGTGGAGGTACCGGTGCCTGATGACGCGCCGGCCTACGACCGGCTGGCGGGCTGGTTCGGCCGGGATCCGGGCTGGACGGCGCCGGGGGCGAGCTGACCCGGGGAGATCGTCGGCTGGGAGCGGGCTAGCCGATCACCCTGAGAAGTTCAGCGCGGGCGGTGGCGAGGCTGGGGCCGTACCAGGTGAGCAGGCGGCCAGGGACGAGAACGACGCGGTGGGCCGGGAACTCTTCCGGGCCGTCGTCCGGGGTGAACCGGTAGGGCTCGTCGGGCAGCAGCACCAGGTCGGGCGCTGCCGCCCGGATCTGTTCGGCCTCGACGTGCGGGTAGCGGTCCGGGCTCGCGCCGAACACGTTGTCCAGGCCGAGCCGCGCCAGCACGTCGCCGGTGAACGTGCGCGCGCCGACGACCATCCACGGGTCGCGCCAGATCGGCACCGCGACGCGGCGCGCGGGGCGCGGCGCGGGTTCGGCCCAGGCATGCTCCGCCGCCACCAGCCAGGGCGGCGCATCCAGGTCGAGCGGCCCGGTGAGCAGCCGGCGCAGCGACGTCATCGCCTCGGGCAGCGACTCGATCACGGTCACCCACACGGCCAGGCCCGCGTCTCGTAGCCGGTCCACGTCCAGCTTCCGGTTCTCTTCCCGGTTGGCGATGACGAGGTCGGGTGCCAGGGCGATGATCGCCGCCCGTTCGGGATTCTTGGTCCCCCTGACCCGGGTCACCGACAGGCTGACCGGGTGGGTGCACCAGTCCGTGGCCCCCACCAGCAGGCCCGGTGCCGACCGCGCCACCGCCTCGGTCAGCGAGGGCACGAGGGACACCACCCGCCGGGCCGGGGCCGCCAGTTCTACCGGTGTTCCGAGGTCGTCGTGCCATACCGTCACCAGATGATCCTCCTATAGGGTGCGCTCATGGCGGGCAATGAGCGCTACGGCGGCCGTTAGATGCCGCGCCGTGATGTCCGGATCCCCGCGCCCGATGGCCACAGCCGCGGAACGCTGCACGTCTCGGACGGGGAGGGGCCGCGGCCGGGGGTGCTGGTCTTCCCGGACGCCGGCGGAGCGCGGGAGACGTTCGGCCAGATGGGTGACCGGCTGGCCGGCCTGGGGTACGTCGCGCTGGTCCCGGACATCTACTACCGCGCGGGCGAGTGGACCCCGTTCGACGTGGCCACCCTGTTCACCGACCCGCGGGAGCGGGCCCGGATGTCCGGCCTGACTCGCGCGCTCACCAACGACGCGATCATCGCCGACGCCCGCGCCTACGCGGATTTCCTGCTGGCGCGGCCCGAGGTAAGCGGATCCGCGATCGGCACCACCGGGTACTGCCTGGGCGGGCGGATGTCGCTGATCGCGGCGGGAGGGCTCGGGCCCACGATCGCCGCGGCGGCCTCGTTCCACGGCGGCAGGCTGGCCGTCGCCGGCGACGCGTCGAGCCCGCACCTGTCGGCGGACCGCATCACCGCCGCGGTCTACGTGGCCGGCGCCATCGAGGACGGTTCGTTCACCACCGAGCAGGCCGGGCTGCTGGACCGCGCGCTCACCGGCGCGGGGGTCGAGCACACGGTGGAGTTCTACCCCGCTCACCACGGCTTCGCGGTGCCCGACAATCCGACCTATGACGCTGCGGCGGAGGCCCGGCACTGGGAGGCGCTCGGGCGGCTGTACCGCGACCACCTCGACGGCTGAGCGCGGTCGTAGCGGTGCGGGCCTGGGCGGCACCGGGGTGGATGGGTGAGCCTGGCTAGGGCGGGAGTGACCAGCGTTCAAATATCGGTCAGCTGACCGATGTCTCTCACTGCAAGTTGCAGCAATATTTTTCACGCAAGCGGCACCGGGCAGTTCGTCATGTTGCCCGGGCCCCGGGAGCAGGCGTGCAGAGTACCCGCGCTCTCCCGGACCAGTGCCAGGCGGCCACCAGTCAACCGATGAATCGCTGGTATCGGCCCGTTCAACCGAACTGCACCGGTGCCGCCTGAGGAAGGCCGGCCACGTTGGCCGGCTGACTACGGCGACCGGGCGCCGTGATCGGGATTCGCAGGCAAGTACCGAGGCCATCCGCGCCTGGGCCTGCTGACCTCACGGAAGAAAGGAACCGACGATGCCACGCAGGTTCACGCGGGCAGTCCGGGTCGCCGAAATAGCCGGTGCCATCGCGGCCGTCGTCGTCCTGGCGATTTTGTTCTTGCCCCGCCTTTCCAGCGGCGGGAACGCCGCCACACCCGGCATCGAGCAGCCGGACCTGAACGTCGCCGTGGTGCCGGCCGTTGACTCCGCCGGCTTCTTCGTTGCCATGCACCAAGGGCTGTTCGCGGCGCACGGCCTGCACGTCACCTTCGTCCCGGCCGTCAGTTCCGCGACGGTCATCAACGCCCAGGCGCTGGCCAAGCCGCGCAACCGGATCGACATCTCGTGCGGCAACTACGTCAGCTACATCCAGGCGCAGGAAAACTACGACCAGGGCAAGCGGCCCTCCTCGGCCAGTGATTCCATGGTCGCCGCCAACCTGGAAATCTTCGCCGAAGGTTCGGTGATGGAACAGGGCGCCCAGGGCCTGTACGTGATGCCGGGCTCGCGCGTCAGGACGCTGACCAACCTGGAGGGCAGGACCATCGGCGTGAACGCGCCGGGCAACATCTTGTACCTGCTGGCCGCGTCCGCGCTGGCCGATCACGGGCTGCCGGTGTCCGGGGCGCATTTCGCGTACTACCCGCTGCCCAAGATGGCCGCGATGCTCAAGGCCGGGAAGATCACGGCCGCGGTGCTGCCCGAGCCGTTCGCCAGCCAGGCGGAGCTGTCGATGGGCGTCACCCAGCTCGCCGACCTGGACCAGGGCGCGACCGAGGCGTTCCCGGTGCAGGGCTGCGCCGTCACGCGGCAGTGGGCCGTTCGGCATCCGCAGACGCTGGCGGCGTTCCGCGCCGCGTTCGAGCAGGGCCAGCAGATCGCGAACACGAACCGGTCCGCGGTCGGGCGGGCCATGGAGGCACTCCCGGCGCCGTTCGGCCTGACGAAGGTGCAGGCCGCGGTCATGGCACTCGATTCCTATCCGTTCGGGGACGTCGACGTGACCCGGCTGCAGCGGGTGGCGGACGTCATGCACCAGTTCCTCGGCTTCCCGGATTTTAACGTCGGCCAGATGACCGGCTGACGGCCCTGGCCCCCGGATCAGGGTTCCCGGCGGATGTACGCTCGGACCGGGAGGCATGGTGGAGCTGATCGTTACTGATGCCGAGCTCGTCACGATGGCACCCGACGCCGGGCCCGCCGACAGCATGCTGATCCGGGATGGCCGGATCGCTGCCGTGGGGCAGGCCGAGGCGATCCGCGCGGCCGCGCCCGGCGCCGACGAAGTGCGGCTCGGCGGGGCGACCGTCATCCCTGGCCTGATCGACGCGCACTGCCACGTGGCTGACATCGGCTACCTCGCGGCCGCCGCCGACTGCGGCCAGCCGTCGGCGCCTGACATCGCGGCGATTCAGGCGCGGCTCAGGCAGGCCGCCGAACGGACTCCTGGCGGCTCCTGGGTAACCGGGGCCGGGTACGCCGAGTACAAGCTCCGCGAGGGCCGGCATCCGAACCGGGCGGAGCTTGATGCGGCCGTGCCGAACCGCCCGGCCGTGCTGTACCACACGTCGCTGCACGTCTGCGTGCTGAACACGGCCGCGCTGCGGGAGGCGGGGTTCGCCGAGAACCAGCCCGATCCACCGGGTGGCGCGTTCGGCCGCGACAGCGAGGGCCGGCTCGACGGCGTGCTGTACGAGGCACCCATGTTCGCGTTGTTCGAGCAGAACATCCGGCGTGACCTCGCCCAGGCGGGCACCGCCGGGGCCAAGCTGGTAGAGACGGCGGGCGAGCGCCTGGCTTCGTTCGGCCTGACGTCGGCCTGCGATGCCGACATGCGGCGCGACACCTTCGCCGCGTTCGCCGAGGCGGACGCGGCCGGCCTGCTCCGCCAGCGGATCTACGGCCTGGTCGTGCACGACCAGGTGGACTGGCTCCTCGGCGCCGGCCTGCAGGGCCGTCATTCCGGCCAGCTGGCCACCGAAGCCGTGAAGATCTGGGCCGATGGCGGGATGAGCAGCCGCACGGCGGCTATTCACGGGACCTACCCGGTGCCGCCGCACGGCTCGGGCATCTTGTACTTCGAGGGCGACGAACTGACCGGGATGGTCCGCGATTTCGACGCCCGCGGCTTCCAGGTCTGCATCCACGCCCAGGGAGACCGGGCCATCGAGATCGTCCTGGACGCGTACGCCGCGGTACTGACCCCCGGCGGCGGCAACCCGCGCCGGCACCGCATCGAGCATGGCGGCGCGATGTATCCGCCGCTGGCCGCGCAGGCGGCGGAGCTGGGGATCGTGGTGGCGAGCCAGCCCGGATTCCTGTCGTCCCTGGGCGACGGGTTCGCCGCGGCGTTCCCTGACCGCGGCGACCAGTTGTATGCCTTCGCCTCCTGGCAGCAGGCCGGCATCACGGTCGCGGGATCCTCCGACGCACCCGTCATCACCGCCGATCCCCGCATCGGCATCCGCGACGCCATCGTGCGCCGCACCGGCGACGGCCGCGTGCTCGGCCCCGCCGAGCGCCTGACCGCTCGCGACGCGCTCGCCCTGTACACCACCCAGGCGGCCTACGCCTGCCACCGCGAGGGCGAGATCGGCTCGCTCGAGCCGGGCAAGCTCGCCGACTTCGTCGTCCTGGACCAGAACCCGCTCGAAACGGAACCCGGGCAGATCCCGGACATCGGCGTCCTGGCCACCGTCCTGGGCGGGACTCCGGTCTACCAATCCGGGAGCATCTTCCCCGGCCGCTGACGCCTTCGCGGCGCCGCTTCCAGATTTCTGGAAAAGGCGCGGGATTGGACTGGGTGCCGCGTGGCCCGGGTAGGCTTTTTCCCGGCTAGCCGTCCCATTCCATTTTGCAGACATGCTATGGAGGCCATGATGCACATCGGATCGGTGCTGCTTATCGTATGGCTGGTCATCGGCGGTATCGCCGCCGGACAGCGCGGGGATTTCAACGGGCCAATGGGCTGCAGCTCGGCCGGCACGATCGCGGTGACACTCCTGGCCGGGCCGCTCAACTATACGGGCGTGCACCCGGACATTCACTGCACCGTGCGGCACCCTAGCAATTAGCCACGACGATTCCGGTGAATCGCTTATTTCCCGGGTTCGCTTTATCAGAATTGCCGGGCTGGCCGGCACTGGCTAACCTGCCGTCATGATCACCTGCGTCGTCGAGTACGTCATCGATCCGGCGAAGACCGACGCCTTCGAGCGCTTCGCCCGGCGGTGGATGGAGCTGGTCGACCGGCATGGCGGCCGGCACCACGGCTACTTCCTGCCCGCCGAGGGCGCGAGCGACAAGGCGCTGGCCCTGTTCAGCTTCCCCAGCCTCGCCGCGTACGAGCAGTACCGCGGGCTGTTCGGGGAGCACCCCGACTTCGTGGCGGCCGACCGGATCAGGGACGAGAGCGGGTGCGTGCTCCGCTACGAGCGGACGTTCATGCGCCCGCTGCTGCCGGGGGACTAGGTTCTCAGGAGTCGACGGCATCGCCGATACGGTGCACGCGCAGGGAGTTCGTGCGGCCCGGGGTGCCCGGCGGACTGCCGGCGACCATCACCACGAGGTCGCCTACCTGGCACCGCGTGATCTCCCGCAGGGCCACCTCGACCTGGCGGACCATGGCGTCGGTGTGCGCCACGGGCGGGACGAGGAACGTCTCGGCGCCCCAGGTCAGCGCGAGCTGGCTGCGGGTCGCGGACTCGGTGGTGAACGCGAGCAGCGGGATCGGCGACCGGCACCTGGCCAGCCGCCGCGCGGTCTCCCCGGTCATGGTGAAGGCCACCAGCGCCCTGGCCCCGACCGCCGCCCCGACCTCGGCCGCGGCCCGGGCGATGGCGGACCCGGTGGTCTCCGGCGTGCTCGCGGGCAGGGAGAACGGCCAGTCATGCTCCGCCGCCTCGATGATCCGCGCCATGGTCGCCGCGGCGTCCACCGGGTAGGCACCGACGCTGGTCTCGGCGGAGAGCATGAGCGCGTCCGCGCCGTCGAGCACGGCGTTGGCCACATCGGACGCCTCGGCCCGGGTCGGTCGCGGCGCCGTGATCATCGACTCGAGCATCTGGGTGGCCACGATGACGGGTTTGGCGGCCTGCCGGGCGAGCTTGATCGCCCGCTTCTGGACTAGCGGCACCTGTTCCAGCGGGTACTCCACACCCAGGTCACCGCGGGCCACCATGATCCCGTCGAACGCGGCGACGACCTTGTCCAGCGCCGCCACCGCCTGGGGCTTCTCGACCTTCGCGATCAGCGGCAAGCGGACGCCCATCTCGTCCATGATCGTGCGGGGAGGTTCGGCATCGTCCGGCCCCTGCACGAAGGACAAGGCGATCATGTCGGCGCGCAGCGCCAGCGCCCAGCGCAGGTCATCTGCGTCCTTGCTGGTCAAGGCAGGGACACTGACCCTGACCCCGGGCAGGTTGAGGCCCTTGTGGTCGGAGACCGGGCCGCCGACAAGGACCCGGGTGCGGACCCGCTCGCCCTGCACCGCGGTCACCTCGAGCACCACCCGGCCGTCGTCCACGAGCAGCCGCGTCCCCGGCCGGACATCGCCGGCCAGCGCGGGGTAGCTGACCGACACCTCGTTCTGGTCCCCCGGCACCTCCTGCCCGGTAATGGTGAACTCCTGGCCGGCCGCGAGCGTCACCGGGCCGCCCGCGAACCGGCCCAGCCGGATCTTGGGGCCCTGCAGGTCGACCAGCACGCCCACGCTCCGGCCGCTGGCATCGCTAGCCGCGCGGACGGCCTGGTAGGCGGCGCGATGCGCGTCGTGATCGCCGTGGCTCATGTTGAGCCGCGCCACATCGAGGCCCGCCGCCACCAGTTGCGTGATCATCCCGGGGCCGGAGGTCGCGGGGCCGAGGGTGCACACGATCTTCGCTCGGCGGCTCATGGCCGGTGCTCCTTCGCCGGTCGCCCTGTGGTCTATGCCAGTATGCCGATTGCGAGGCTCAAGTGAGTTGGCGGGCAAGGCACCGAGGCTGGATGCTAGGGCGCATGACATGGACAGCGCCGCCGATTCCCCGCCAGAGCGCGCCGACCATCGCTGGCGAGCGGCAGATGCTGGAGGCCTGGCTGGACTTTCACCGCCAGACGCTGCTGAGCAAGTGCAGCGGGCTGACCGCCGAACAGCTCAGGCAGCGCCCGGCCCCGCCGTCGACGATGTCGCTGCTCGGGCTCGTCCGGCACATGGCCGACGTCGAGCGAGGCTGGTTCCGCCGCCGCATCGCCGGAGAGGACATCGACTTCCTCTACTCCAGCGAGGCGGACCCCGACGGGGAGTTCGACAACGTCGAGGGCGCGGACGCCGAACGGGACTTCGCCGCCTATCGAGAGGAGGTCGAGCTCGCCCGCCGGGCCGCGGCAGGCCGGGAGCTGGACAGGACCTTCTACCACGAGCGGCTCGAGGTCGTGATGAGCGTGCGCTGGGTGTACCTCCACATGATCGAGGAGTACGCCAGGCACAACGGCCACGCCGACTTGCTGCGCGAGCGAACCGACAGCGAGACCGGTTTCTGACGGGACAGGCAGGCCAGGGACTAAGCCAGGGGGTGTCACGGGCGCGACAGGGCCGCCCGATGCGCGATCGTAAGGGATATCGAGGACAGGGAGGCATCGTCATGAAACCACACTGGCCCGTGCCCGCCGGGCTGCACACGGCCTCGGCCCGGCTGCCCGTCGAGAGCAGGCTGCCGTCTTTCGACGGCGCGACCGGGTGGCTCAACTCGCCGCCGCTGACAACGGACGGCCTGCGCGGGAAGGTGGTCCTGGTCAACTTCTGGACCTACACCTGCGTCAACTGGCTCCGTCAGCTGCCCTACGTCCGCGCCTGGGCCGCGAAATACGCCGACCACGGGCTGGTGGTCATCGGCGTGCATACGCCCGAGTTCTCGTTCGAGCACAATCTGGACAACGTCCGCCGGGCCGTGCAGGACATGGAGGTCGCCTATCCGGTCGCGATCGACAACGCCTACGCGGTATGGAGTGCGTTCGACAACCACTACTGGCCCGCCCTCTACTTCGCCGACGCAGAGGGTCGTATCCGGCATCACCACTTCGGCGAGGGTGAGTACCAGCAGTCGGAAATGGTGATCCAGCAGCTGCTGGCCGAGGTCGGATCCGCTGATGCCGGCCACGACCTGGTATCGGTCGAAGCCCCGGGCGTGGAAGCCCCGGCCGACTGGGAGACGCTGAGATCACCGGAGAACTACATCGGCTATGGGCGCACGGAGGGCTTCGCGTCTCCCGGCGGCGCCGAGCCGGACAAGCCTCACCTCTACACCGTCCCGGCCGGGCTGAGCCTCAACCACTGGGCGCTGGCGGGTGACTGGACGATCGAGGAAGAGGCAGCCACGTCGAACACCGCCAGCGGCCAGATCGCCTGCCGCTTCCAGGCCCGCGACCTCAACCTGGTCATGGGACCGGCCGCGCCGGGAACGCCGGTGCGATTCCGGGTCCTCATCGACGGGCAGGCACCCGGCGCGGACCACGGAACCGACGTGGACGAGCACGGCGCCGGAACGCTTACCGAGCAACGGCTGTACCAGCTCGTCCGGCAGCATGGGCCTGTCGCCGAGCGCACCTTCGAGGTCACGTTCCTCGACCCCGGCGCCGCGGCCTACTCGTTCACCTTCGGCTAGCCGCTAGACGGCTGGGCGGCTAGGCGCTAGACAGGGGACGCCAGGCCCGGTGCAGCATCGGGCCTGGCCGGCTGATCCACCCAGGCGAGGAGGCAGGATCCGTGACAACGCTCGTGATCGGCAGTGAGGCCGTGGGTAGCGACGGATACCGCGGCGAGGTACTGGCTGTGGTCGTCGACCCGGCCGCCCGCACGGTGACCCACCTCGTGGTGGAGCCGCGCGGGCGGGCGGGGCTGGCCCGGCTCGTCCCGCTCGAGCTTGCCGAACTGGCCGGCCTGGCCGATGCGGAACCGGGTCCGATCCCGCTGCGCTGCACCGAAGCGGAATTCATGAGCCTGGAGCCCGCCGAAGAGACGCTGGCGGAGTTCGTGCCGGGCTACCCGGACCCGGTCCAGTTGCTTCCGCCCGGCTGGCGCGACACGGGCGGCCCCACCGCCGACGGCGGCACGATCCTGCGGATCCCGGAAAAGGAAACCGTGGACATCGTCCCGCCCGGCGAGGTGGAAGAGCGCCGCGGCGACCATGTGCACGCTTCCGACGGCGACGTCGGGCACCTCCGCGGCCTGCGCATCGACCCCGGCAGCCGCCGGGTGACCCACGTGCTGGCCAGGGAGGGGCGCGTGTGGGGGCACCAGGACGTCGACATCCCGGCCGAGATGGTGGCCGGGTTCGGCGACGGCATCCGGCTCAGCGTCACCCGGCAGCAGGTCCGAGACCTGCCGTAAGCCAGCCTCGACGCGCTGGCCTCGAGCTTGCCCGCTCCGCCACCGATCGGCTAGGTAGCCGGCGTGGCCTGGTCGTAGGCGATGCGGGCGGCGTGGACCTCGGAGATGTGCGTTTCTGACCAGTCCTTGATCGCGCGGACGACCGGCAGCAAGGTCCGGCCGAGGGGGCTGAGCTGGTAGTCCACCCGGACCGGGACGGAGGCGGTGATGGTGCGGGTGACCAGGCCGTCGCGCTCGAGCATGCGCAGTGTCTGGGTGAGCATCTTCTGGCTGACACCCGCGATCGTGCGTGACAGCTCGCTATAGCGTCGCGGCGCGTCCGCCAGCGCGGTCAGGACCAGCGTCACCCACTTGTCGCTGAGCGCGTCGAGTACCTGGCGGGACGGGCATTCGGCGACGTACGCGTTGTACGCGGCGCGTTCGTGCTCGCGCCGCTGCGCCGCGGTCGTCGTGGCCATTGCACTCCTCGATACCAGTTACGCACTTTTAGGTGCCTTCTTCCCAAAAGAGAGTAACAAACCTAGCGTTGGGCTCTGGCGGCGCGTACCCGACGCAGCTTGCCGTGGGAGATCACATGGACGAGGGAGATCGCCTTCGCGAGGCAGATCACATGGACGAGGGAGATCACATGAAAGCGGTCATCATCCGCGGCTATGGCGGCCCGGATGTCATCGAGCTAGCCGACGTCCCGGTTCCGCAGCCCGGCACCGGGCAAGTGCGGATCCGGGTGCGCGCGGCACCGGTCCACCCGGTCGACATCGCCACCCGCGCCGGCAGGCTCGCCGAGCATGGCCTGATGGCGGCCAGCGGCGACGTCGGCCTGGGGTGGGACCTGGCCGGGGTCGTCGACGCGCTCGGCCCGGGTGCGGACGGGTTCGCGGCCGGCGACGACGTGGTCGGGATGCGCGACCTGCTGACCGCGCCGGTCGGCGCACAGGCCGAGCAGGTCGTTCTCGACATCGATGCGGTCGCGCCCGCGCCCCGCAGCGTGACACCCGTCGCGGCGTCGACCATTCCGCTCAACAGCCTCACCGCGGACCAGGCGCTGGACCTGCTCGCGCTGCGGTCCGGCCAGTGGCTGCTGGTCACGGGTGCGGCGGGCGCGGTGGGCGGGTTCGCGCTTGAGCTCGCCGCGCTCCGCGGGCTGCGCACTGTGGCCGTCGCCGCTCCCGATGACGAGGAGCTGGTCCGCCGGCTCGGCGCCGACGAGTTCGTCGCCCGTACCCAGGACCTGGGCGGCGCGGTGCGCCGCGTCGTGCCCGCCGGGGTGCACGGTGCGCTGGACGCCGGGGTCACCGGCATGCCGGCCCTGGACGCCGTCCGGGACAAGGGCGCGTTCGTCGCGGTCGCGGCCGGCGCCGCGCCCGTTCCGTTGCGCGGTACGCGCGTGCACAACGTCTGGATCCACACCGACGGGCCGCGGCTGGCCGAGCTCGCCGCTCTCGTCGACGCTGGCCAGCTGACCCCGCGGGTAGCAGCGACTCTCCCGCTGGAGCAGGTGGCAACGGCCCACCAGCGGGTCGCGGCCGGCGGTCTCCGGGGCCGGATCGTACTGACGCTGGACGGCTGAGACGTCGGCGGAGGCGACGGGGGGCGTGGCGGTCCTTTTCAGCCGAACGGGCCGACTACCTGCCCTCGCACCACGGTTCACGCGGGCCTCGCGGTGCACACCGGCAGATCATCGAGCCAGACACCCGGCCTGGCCCCAAACCACGACGATGTCACATCACCGTTGTCCTGACCACGGCGATGTCACATCACCGTGGTTCTGCACCGCTCGGGCGCCGGTGCTGCTGTGACGAGGGTGGCGACTGGGGCTGCCCTGGGGTTTGAGGAGGCGTGGCCGTCCGGGATCTGTGGCCGGGATCTACGGCCCCTGGCCCCGGCTCGCCCGCGGTTAGCTGGCTAGATGGCCAGGCTCAGTCCACGACCGCGCCACCGGTGAAGTTGATCTCGCTCGCGGTGATGGTGCGGGCCCAGTCGGACGCGGCGAAGACGGCGACGTTGGCGACCTCGCCGTAGCTGGGCAGGTGGCCTGTTAGCAGGCCGACGGTACCGGGAGCAGCCGCGGTACCGGGAGCAGCCGCGGTACCGGGAGCAGCCGCAGTACCGGGAGCAGCCGCAGAACCGGGGGCGGCCGGGGCTTCGGCCTCGCCGGGAGCCGCACCGGGAGCCGCACCCGCGCCGTCTGGCT
>Ga0210397_10001791_pt1 | contig 13690 bp, 11 predicted proteins | sample IncBWH2OmetaG_FD_160126 | JGI IMG/M metagenome (GOLD analysis project Ga0210397, IMG submission 160126) | Forest soil microbial communities from Barre Woods Harvard Forest LTER site, Petersham, Massachusetts, United States - Inc-BW-H-2-O ...
TGGTGAGCTCGACCTGAATGCGCGGCGACCTGTCGGTCGATGGACGCAGCCACGTCTCGCCCGCGGTCGCGGTGTCGACGGGGGCCGGCTTCATGTCCGACGAGTGCAGGGTGGAGCTGTGCGCCGAATCGATCTGGCCCTCCATGATCTGCGCCCAGTTGCAGTAAACATCCATGCGCACGATGCTGACTTTCGCCTCCGGCGTCGGCGCCCAGGGCGGCGCCTCGAATTCCGGCACCTTGTCGGCGGGGCCCATGTAGACCCAGACGAAGCCGCCGGCCTCGCGGGCGGGGTAGGCTTTGTGTTTCACCTTTTGCGGAAGGCGGCGCGGGGGCTCCGACGGCGTTTCCAGGACATTGCCGTCCACGTCGAACTTCCAGCCGTGATAGAGACAGCGCAGGCCGCACTCCTCGTTGCGGCCCAGCGCCAGCGAGGCCTTCCGGTGCGGGCAGGATTCGCCGAGCACGCCGAGCCGGCCTCGCGTGTCGCGGAAAGCGACGAGATCTTCGCCCAGCAGGCGAAGCCTGACCGGTGTTCCGTCCGGTTCGCGCAACTGCTCGCTCAACGCCGCGGGTATCCAGTGGCGGCGCATCAGGCGCCCCATGGGAGCATCGCCCTCGACCCGGCACAGCAGTTCGTTTTCCGCCGTCGTCAACATCGCAAATGCCCTGTCCTTTGGGCGCGGCGGCCGGCCAATGCACCGCCGCTGCAGCCGAAACCTTAGTCTCCTAAGCTTATTCGGAAGATATCGGCTGGCGACGTTCATGTCGAGGCCGGGCCGCGCGTCATCAGTCCACGCGCCTGCCTGCTTCGCTGGTGCATCCACGACGGTTGCCCAGGCCGGCTTGCCAGGGTTTGGTTAGCTTTCTAACTATCGCGGCGGCCTCCGCCTGTCGGCACCGAGAACGAAGACAGAGCGGCCCGGTCCTGGAGCTTCAACGGTGAAGATCCTCCGTGGCTGACGTGACCAAGCGCGAGCGGCTCCGCCTCGGCGTGGCCGGGCTCGGCCGCGCTTTCATGCTGATGCTGCCCACCTTCCGGCAGGATCAGCGCGTGGCGCTGGTCGCCGCGGCCGATCCGCGCCCGCAAGCGCGGCGGCGATTTGCCGAGGAGTTTTCCGCGCGCACCTTTGCTTCGGTCGAGGAACTGTGCGCGGACGCCGATATCGATGCGGTCTACATCGCGACGCCGCACCAGTTCCATGCAGCGCACGCGGCGCTCGCCGCGGCCGCCGGCAAGCATGTGCTAGTCGAGAAGCCGATGGCGCTGACCATCGAGGACTGCCGCGCGATGGTCGCGGCCGCCGCTCGGGCGAACATCCGGCTCCTCGTCGGGCACAGCCACAGCTTCGACGCCCCTTACCTGCACGCGGCGGAACTGGTGCGGAGCGGCAGGTTTGGCGCCGTGCGCATGATCCACGCCTGCAACTACACGGACTTTCTCTACCGGCCGCGCCGCCGCGAGGAGCTCGACACGCAACAGGGCGGCGGCGTCATCTTCAGCCAGGCTCCGCATCAGGTCGACGTCGTGCGGCTGCTCGCCGGCGGCCGCGCCACGACCGCGCGCGCGCTGACCGGAGCGTGGGATCCGGCGCGCCCGACGGAGGGCGCGTATTCAGCCCTCCTCACGTTCGAGAACGGCGCCTTCGCCTCCCTGACCTACAGCGGCTACGGCCGTTTCGATACCGACGAGTTCTGCGGCTGGATCGGAGAAAGCGGGCGCCGACGCGACCCGGAGAAATACGGCGCGGCGCGCAAGCAGCTGCGGGAAGCCGCAACCGCCGACGAGGAGGAGGCGCTGAAGAACCGGCGGGGCTATGGCATGAGCACAGCTCCCGCGGCCAGCGCCGGGGTGCCACGGCCGCTGCATCAGCATTTCGGCTCCGTCATCGTCTCCTGCGAGCACGCCGATCTGCGCCCGACGGCGGAGGGCGTGACGATCTACGCCGACGAGAAACGCTGGCTCGAAGCGCTGCCCGCGCCGGAAATTCCCCGCGCCGAGGTCATCGACGAACTCGTCGGCGCTGTCTTGCACGGCCGCTCGCCGCTCCATTCCGGGGAGTGGGGATTGGCGACCATGGAGGTCTGTCTCGCGATCCTGCAATCGGCGCAAGAGCGGAAGGAGATCCCGCTGACCCATCAGGTCGGCGTTCCATTCCGGCAATAGCGCGCCCCGCCTGCGGCGGCTCAGCCACGCGGGTTGTTGGCACCGGTCGCGAGGATCGCAATCGTATCGTTCTCGGCGGCAGCCGCCGTCGTATATCGTGGTGCCGTCGTCACATAGGGCTTGTCGGAATCGGCGGGGTTATAGATTTCAACGAAATACAAGCCGGTCTCCGGGTCTTCGACCGCTTCGATGCGAATGACGGCCATTTGTGACTCCTCAAGCTGCATTGAATTCGGCCGCGGCAGACGTTTTCAGGAAGCTCCATCGCATCTCGCGGGTACTCCCGTCCGATCAGAAAAGCGGCTCGTCGACCGCGCCGCCGGCACCGTCGGAGGAGGCCCGCGCGAGATTGCGCTGAATGCCGAGCAGAAACTTCAGCAGCAGCGCGACGTCGCGCTTGGAGAAACCGGCAACCGCCGTGTTCACCACCTCGGCGGCGACCGGCAGCAGCTCGGCCTCAAGGCGTCGTCCCGCCGCCGTGAGCGACACGATCCACTTGCGGCGGTCCGTCCGGTCGCGCACGCGGGCCACGAGCCCCCGGCGCTGCATGGCCAGAATGGCAATGAGTGTGGTCGGCTCGCGGGTGCCAATGCGGTGCGACAGCTCGCGCTGGGTCAGCCCGTCCTCGCGCCACAGGATGCGCAGGAAGTACCACATCCCCAAGGTGACGCCGTGCGGCCCGATCTTCACCTGCAGGTAGCGCTGGAGTGCGCGATGGGTCATGCGGACCTGGTAGCCGACGCTCTTCTCGAGCGGCAGGTCGAAAGACTGCGGCCGCGTCCGGCGCGGGCGCCCGGCGGCTTCCGCGCGAGCGCTGCGTTTCATGGCTCCCGGATCATTGATCACCGTCTGTCGGCATTTGCGTATTGTGACCTTGCTAGCACGACGATAGGCTCCTCCGTATCAAGGAATCGCCTCACACCGCCGTCAATCGGCCGGCGAACTGACTGGGCTGCGTCGCAGGCGCGTTTGCGGCTGCTTCAGCAAATCGCGAGAGAGAGGTCCCATGTGGCTGCCGATCGGGCGCGGCATTCAATCGGCGGTCTTCTTCAGCCGTTGGTTGGTGGCGCCGTTTCTCCTGGGCATGGCTTTCTGCCTTCTCCTGATCCTCTTCCGTTTCGTCGCCGACCTGTTCCAGCTTGCCGTAAAGGTGCCAACGCTCGGATGGCACGATCTCCTGGTCGACGTGCTCAACCTCATCGACCTGACCCTCACGGCAAATCTCGTCCTCATCGTCATCTTCTCCGGCTACGAAAATTATATCCGCAAGATCGTCCCCGGCGACCATTCGGACTGGCCCGACGGCCTCATCGACGTCGATTTCAGCGTCCTCAAGCAGAAGCTTCTGGGATCGATCGTCGGAATCGCGGCCGTCGACGCACTGGCGTGGGACCTCGACCTCGACAAATCCGCCGACACGTCGAAGCTCGCATGGGTGATCGCTTTCCCGCTGATGTTCGTCACGGCGATGGTGCTGGTCGCGCTGGCGGACCGGCTCGTGCGCCGCCCCGCCGATGAGTAGTTGAAGCCGCGCGCGCGACCGTGACGAGGCGTGCGCCATGCGTTTTGCCGCTCGAGAGTCGGGGGTTTTCAGTCAGCCGGAGCCGGCGCTCGGTGCAATCCGCAGGCGGCAGCGTGCAACACCGCGCACGCCTCATCGGCCGCGTCGAGGCGCTGGCCGAACTTGCACAAAATCACGTTGCTCGTAAATTCATTCAATGACTTCGCAGACAATCTATCTGGCGACGACCTGGATCATTCCGGTCCTCGTCGCCATCACGTTTCATGAGGCGGCCCATGGCCTCGCCGCTCACCTTTTGGGGGATGACACGGCATGGCGGCTCGGGCGGGTCAGCTTCAATCCGCTGAAGCATATTGATCCGGTGGGCACCATACTCCTGCCCGGCATCCTGCTGCTGGTGCACTCACCTTTCCTGTTTGGCTATGCGAAACCGGTGCCCGTCAATTTTCGGGCGCTGCGCAACCCGCGTCGCGACATGGTTCTGGTCGCCGCCGCCGGGCCGGCAATGAACATAGCGCTGGCTGTTGTCGCCGCTCTGTTGTTCCACCTTGTCGGTTATCTGCCGCCGACCCTGGCGCCGTGGGTTACCGAAAATCTGAAGAACGGTCTGATCATCAACGCGGTGCTGGCGGTGTTCAATCTCTTCCCGATCCCGCCTCTCGACGGCGGGCGCATCCTGGTTGGGATTCTTCCAAAGGCAATGGCTGCGCCTGTCGCCCGACTGGAGCCGTACGGCCTAGCGATTTTGCTCGGCGTCCTCATTGTGCTGCCGCTCTTGGGCGCTCAGCTGGGCGTGGACCTCAACATCGTCTCCCGCGTCATTCGAGTCGTGACCGGCGCGATCCTGGAGGGAATCCTCCGCTTGACTGGAAACGTATAGTCGGGCTGCGCAGGGCGACGACCTGCGGCAATCGCACGGCCGCCTTCTGAATAGGCGTGGCTCGTTCGCGCTGACGGATCGCACGCTCCGATCACTGGACGGTCGTGAAGAACTTTCGAAATCCGGCAAGCGCATTCTCAATTCTGAAAGAAACGGTTCGATGGGCGCGGCAGCCCCAGATGTTCACGCAGCGTGGCGCCTTCGTATTCGCGGCGGAACAGGCCGCGCCGCTGCAGTTCGGGGATGACGCGGTCGACGAAGTCGTCGAGGCCGCCGGGCAGATAGGGGAACATCACGGTAAAACCGTCCGAACCCTCGCTCGCCAGCCACTCCTCCATCTCATCGGCGATTTTTGCTGGCGTACCGACCATGGCAAGGCCGGAATAGCCGCCAAGGCGCTGCGCCAACTGGCGCACGGTGAGACTCTCGCGCCGGGCGAGAGCGATCGCGCGCTCGCGTCCGCTCTTCGAGGCGTTGCTCTCGGGGATATTCTCCGGCAGCGGCGCGTCCGGATCGAACTTCGAGGCGTCGTGGCCGAGCGCGATCGACAGGGAGGCGATGGCGTTGGCGTAGTCGACGAGGCTGTCGAGCTTGGCGCGCTTCGCCCTCGCCTCCTCGATCGTGTCGCCGACCACGACAAAGCAGGCCGGCAGAATCTTCAAGTGTTCGCGCGCACGCCCGAACTTTTCCATGCGGCGCTTCACGTCGGCGTAGAACGCGCGCCCGGCGGCGAGATCGCTCTGCGCGGTGAAGACCGCCTCGGCCGTCTCGGCCGCAAGCTGCCGGCCCGATTCGGAAGCACCCGCCTGCACGATCACCGGCCAGCCCTGGATCGGCCGCGCGATGTTGAGCGGACCGCGTGCGGACAGGTATTTGCCCTTGTGGTTGAGCACATGCATCTTCGCCGGATCGAAGAAAACGCCACTCTCCACATCGCGGATGAAGGCGTCGTCCGCCCAGCTGTCCCATAGGCCCGTGACCACGTCATAGAACTCGCGGGCGCGGCGATAGCGCTCGCCGTGCTCCATCTGGTCGTCCATGCCGAAATTCAGCGCCGCATCGGGATTGGAGGTCGTGACGATGTTCCAGCCGGCACGGCCGCCGGATAGATGATCGAGCGAGGCGAAGCGGCGCGCGACGTGATAGGGCGCGTCGAACGTGGTCGAGCCGGTGGCGACGAGTCCGATGCGCTCAGTGACCTGCGACAGCGCCGACAGCAGCGTGAACGGCTCGAAGGAGGTCGCCGTATGGCTGCGCTTGAGCGCATCGATCGGCATGTTGAGCACGGCCATGTGATCGGCCATGAAGAACGCATCGAACTTCGCCCGCTCGAGCGCCTGGATACAGCGTTTCATATGCGCGAAGTTGAAGTTCATGTCCGGCCAGGCGCCGGGATAGCGCCACGCGCCGGTATGGATGCTCGCCGGGCGCATGAACGCGCCGAGGTGGAGTTGGCGGGACGACGTCATCAAAAATTCCCTTGAGCAAGCCTATATGAGGCATGATAAGGCATGCCCCGCTTCAAGCGAAGCAAGATGCGACCCGCGCGGCGTGCTGCTCACTTCGTGGAAATGGTACGGCTGCGCATGCTGCGGCTGAGGGCCAGGGATGAGCGACTCCTATCGGGCCGTGGTTTGCAGCGAACTCGGCCCGCCCGAACGCCTCCAGCTTCTACGACTGCCGCACGCGCCCCTTGCGCCGGGAATGGTCCGCGTCGAACTCAAAGCGTCGGGCATCAATTTCCCCGACCTTTTGGTGATTGAGGGCAAGTATCAGCACCGCCCCGCGCTTCCATTCGTCATCGGTCAGGAGGCTGCCGGAATTGTCGCCGAGGCGGCGCCAGACGTCGATACATTCTCGGCTGGCCAACAGGTCATCGTCCGCATGCAGACCGGCGGCTATGCCGAACAGACCGTCGTGCCGGTGGACCAGATCATCGGACTTCCCGCAGGTTTTTCCTTCGCGGAAGGCGCAACCTTTCTCGTCGCGCACCTTACGGCTTACCACGCGCTCGCGACACGGGCCGCCCTTTCCGCGCGCCAAAACCTTGTGGTCCTTGGCGCCGCCGGAGGCGTCGGCCTCGCAGCAGTGCAAGTCGGAAAGGCGCTCGGCGCCACGGTCATCGCTGCCGCGTCCACTGCCGAGAAGCTCCAGTATGCCGCTCGGTTCGGCGCCGATCATCTTGTCAACTACAGCGAAACGCGTGTTGACGAAGCGGTCAAGCGGCTCACCGCGGACGCCGGCGCCGACGTCGTGCTCGATCCTGTGGGAATCGCCCAAGACGTAGCGCTCAGATGCGTCAACCACGGCGGCAAGCTGCTCATTGCCGGTTTTGCCGGCGGCTCCATACCCGCGTACGCCGCCAACCGCATTCTGCTCAGGGGTGGCGCGGTGATCGGCATTCGCGCGGGCGAGGCCGGCCGGCGCAATCCGCAAATGCGTCGGCATGAACTGGAGGCGCTCTACGTACTCGCTGCGCAGGGACTCGTCCGGCCGCTGGTCTTAGCCACCTATCCTTTGCATCGCTACGCCGAGGCGATGCATGTTCTCGCCAGCCGCCAAGCTATCGGCCGGATCGCGCTGACGAACGGCGACTGATGGTTAGCAAGTCGCCCGGCCGCGCCTTCAAGACAACGAGCTTGCATCCGCCGACGTCCGCGGGTATGCGCTTGCGCAGCAAAAGGTAAGATTCCATGAAGAGAGCGATCTTCATTTTCGCTTGTGTCGGCATGTGCTTGCTCACCGGAGAAGCATCGGCGGCCGTCAAGTATAAGCGATTTCCCCATTGCGCCGATGGTCTTGTGGCGGAAAAAACCTGCGAATGTCGCAGGGAAGGTTTGCGGCATTTTCACTATTGTCACGCCGGCCAATATTGCCACACCTTTGATGGCAGCTGCGGGCAATAACCGCGAGCGAGGTACGGCACGCCGACGCCGCCGCAAGTGGATGCGCGCGCTGTCGCCACCGCACCTGATCGGTCGCAAGTAGATATGTGCGCCCTCACCCCAGCCCGCGCCCCTGCGGAGCGCGCGACAGGGCCTCAGGGCGGCCGGAATCAATGCCACTGCGCCAGTTCGACGGTCACGTCTTCGGGGCCGTAGACAAAAACAAGCTTGCGGTCGTGAAAATCCATCATGTGGTTGCGGACCTTGACGCCGGCGGCGGTGAGCTTGGCGACCTCGGCTTCCAGATCGTCGACGGCGAAGCAGATGTGATTGAATCCGACCTTGTTGAGCTTGGCGATGTCGGTGTCGGCGATCATCTCCGGATGACGATAGGACAGAAGCTGCACCTCGGTGTGCGGGTTCTCGATCGCCAGCGCGACATGGTCGGCCTCGATGCCCTTGATGCCCATGTAGTCTTCCATGATCTTGCCGGAGATCACGACGGACTTTATTTCCTTGAAGCCGAGCAGTGCGAAGAAGCCCTTGGCGGCGGCGACATCGCGCACGACAATGGTGATGTGATCGAAGTTGCGGACCATGGCGTTCCTCTTTTCCGGCACGGAGATCGCGGCGCGGGTTGCGTCCACGAAGGATAGACCTGTAGCGGCTGTGCTGAAAGCGCGCCGGAGAATTCGGGTGAATGAGCTGCGAGCGGCGTGCTGCTAGCCGGCAGCGCCCGGCACGCGCTCCGCGTCGGCCTTTGAGCTTGACCGTGCCGCGGGCTCGCCTGGAAGCAGCGCGCCGCTCGCAGCTCCGGCCAAGGCGAGCGCTGCGGCAGCCAGCATGACGAGCCGTATGCTGCTCGCCAGCGACTCCTTGATGATCTTCTCGGCGACCGTTCGATCGTTGCCCTGCACCGTCGACAATGCCGGGGCGGTGACGAATTGACCGTGAGCGCTTTGCACGGCCCGTGCCACGGCGCCGGACACCGGCGGCCCTTTAAGATGGTCGTCCAGAGCCTGATTGTAGGCGCCAAGCGCCAGAGCGCCGAGGACGGCGATCGCGAGCAGGTTCGCCACCGACGCGACGGCGTTGTTGATGCCGGAAGCGACGCCCGTCTGATGCGTCGGCACGGCATTGATGACGGTCGTGGTCAGCGGCGCGACGCTCACCACCATGCCGACGCCGAGGATCGCGATCGGGCCGAGAAAGGCCCAATACGATTCGCCGCCGACCGGCAGAGCCAGCAATCCGAAGCCGAGAGCCGCGACCGCCGGGCCGACCATCAGCGGCCAGCGGGCGCCGAAGCGGTCGAGCACGCCGCCCGACCAGCGCGACAGGCCGCCCATGATGAGCGTGAACGGCAGGAAGGAGGCGCCGGCGAGCGTGGCGGAAAAGCCCGCGACCTGAATGAGCGCAAACGGCAGAAAGAAGAAGGCTCCGCCGAGCGCGGCATAGAGGAGCAAGGTCAACACATTGACGGCGCTGAAGGTGCGCGAGCGGAACAGCCCGAGCGGCAGCATCGGGTTGCGGCTGTGCGCCTCCTCCCAAATGAAGACCGCCATGAGCAGCAAGCCTGCCGCCAGCGACAACAGCACGGTCGTGTCGCGCCAGCCGGCGACCGGCGCGGAAATGAGGCCATAGGCGAGACTTCCCAGCGCGGCGAATGCAAGCAGCGAGCCGCGCCAGTCAAGCCCGCCCTTGGCCTCGGCGTCGCGGCTTTCCGGCACATGAGTGAGCGCAATCCAGATCGTCGGCAGCGCGAGCAGCGGATTGATGAGAAAAATCCAGCGCCAGCTGAAATGATCGACGATCGTGCCGCCGAGGAGCGGGCCGGCAGCGCCGGCGATCGCGGAAAATCCGGCCCAGGTCCCGATCGCCTTGCCGCGCTCGGATTCATCGAAGGTCGCTCCGATGATTGCCAGCGAGCACGGGATCAGCAACGCCGCCCCGATGCCTTGAATCGCGCGCGCGAGAATGAGCTGGGTCGTGCTGGCCGACAGTCCGCACGCCAGCGAAGCGGCGGCGAAGACCGTGGTGCCGATCACGAATATGCGGCGGCGGCCGAAAAGATCGCCGGCGGCGCCCCCGGTCAGCAGAAACGCCGAAAGGCAAAGCGTGTAGGCATTGACCAGCCACTGAACCACGACGACGGACGTGGCGAGATCGGTCTCCATCGCCGGCAGGGCGACGTTGACGACGGACTCGTCGATGTAGGCGATGCTCGACGCGAGGATCGTCGCCACCAGCACCCACGGCTTGGCGCTCGCGGCGCAATTTCCGGCCGCCCGTGTCGACCGGATCGCTGCTTCCTCGCACGGTCGCGCCTTCGGGTTGATCATGCGCGGCGTCCCCAACGACCCGGCGCGACCCAAACTGCGACGTGCGACGTGCCGGAGAAACGTGCAAGGCCGATGAAGCAAGACTACTCCAGTTTCGGCGCAAGGTCTGCATCGCGGCGGCGGCAATGCCTCTTTGCGCGGTGCGGCGACCGGACGTTCCTTGCTCGACGGAACGCTCGACAATTGCAAAATTTCCCGCCGGACAACTCTTGAAATCTGCGCAGGGTAAAACAGGTAGACCGAAACGGGGTCTTGGAAGCCGGGAAAGTGACCGACACGAGCTTTTCGGTGTCCGACAAGTTTTGATTAAGTGCGCAGCCATGCGCGAACGGAATGGAGAGACACATGCTGAAACACAAGCTTGCCGCCGCGCTCGCCGTCGTCGCCTTGGCGTCGCCGGCTGTCGCCTGGGCTGAAGACGAACCGCTCCCGGTCCAGATCGTGGACGCGATGAACAAGGCGTTCGGCACGCATCCCGGATTCCGCGCCAATCATGCAAAAGGCGTGGTGGTTGAAGGCAGCTTCAAGGCTTCGCCCGAGGCGCCGGCGCTGAGCAAGGCGAAGCTGTTCGACGGCAGCACCATCCCGGCGACCGTGCGCTTCTCCGATTCGACCGGCGTACCGAACCTGCCGGACGGTTCGGCGCTTGCCAATCCGCATGGCATGGCGATCAAGTTTCTTCTGCCGAACGGCGAGGAAGTCGACATGGTGACCAACTCGCTCAAGTTCTTCCCGGTGTCGAACGGCGCCGACTTCCGCGATCTGTTCCTGGCGATTGCCGCGAGCCCGCCCGATGCGCCGAAGCCGACAAAATTCGAGCAGTTCGTCGCCGCCCACCCGACGGTAGCCGCCTCCGCGGCGACCGTGGCCACGCCCGGAAGCTTCGCCGAGGAGGAATATCACGGCATCGACGCGTTCGTGCCCGTCAACAAGAGCGGCGACCGCCAGCCGGTGCGTTATCTGATCAAGCCTGAGCGCGTCGTTCATCTCGATCCCGCCGACGCGGCGAAGCGCGCGCCGAATTTCCTGCTCGACGAACTGCCCGAGCGCGTCAAGCGCACACCGGTGACGTTTCATCTCGCGGTCCAGCTCGCCGCCCCATCCGATTCGACGAAGGATCCGTCGCAGCCGTGGCCCGACGACCGCAAGGTCGTGGACCTGGGCACGCTGACGATCGACAAGACGGTCGCCGACAGCGCCGCGGCGGAGAAGTCGCTCCTCTTCCTGCCGGGCCAGCTCACCGACGGCATCGAGCCCTCCGACGATCCGCTGATCGACGTGCGCGATGCCGCCTATCCCGTATCGTTCTCGCGCCGCAATCCCTGAGCACGCGCAAGTAGCCCGGATGAGCCAACGTGTCCGGCCCGAAGTGGCCGCCCCGATAACAGGCTCCGCGAAAGCCGGCTCGGCGTTCAAACTTGCAGGCTGCTCCCGGATTTCACTTCGTTCATACGGGCTACGAACTGCCCCCATGGATGGAGGAGACTTCACTTCCCGTCGAACACCACGAATTTGCCGCCGCGCCAGACGAACAGCGCCGGCGTCAAGCCATAGGGCCCGGCGGCGAGTTCGGCCGCCAGCGCGCGCAGCCGCGCTATACCGGCCCGGTTGCGCGAGCCGGTGACCAGGAGCGGGCCCTTTGCCGGCGCGGCCACGACAATGTCGCCCTCAACCTCGATCTGGCCGCTCGACCACAGAGCGTCGGCCAACAACAGGCTCGCGTCGTAAACGCCGTCGGCGGTGATGAGAGAGACGCCATCGGCGCCGGGGCGCATTTGGATTGGCGCTTCGGCCGGATCCAAGACCATAATGTCATCGAAAATATCAAAGACCACCCTGAAGTCTTTCCCGCTCTCCCGTAGCTCCACGAGTTTAAGAATTCCAAAATTGGCTTGAAAGTCATAACGAGCCGCGGTCTGGCTCCCAGCGCGTTCGCGCGGCACCACCGTTTCGAGGAGCGTGGCGAGATCAGATTCGGGCATTAGATCGGGCCAAGCGGGCGCAGGCGTGACACATTTGCAATTAGCACCCCAATCATCGAGATGCTTCACCCCAGACGCAATCCGGGTCGCCTGTCCAGAAACTTCTCATGGTTCATGTTGTTCGCGATTCGCCCCGACAACTTGCAAGCCTTACCTTCGCTCCTGTTCCGGCGGCGATGAGCGCGTCATGCACGTCTGACATTTATCAACGGCCACAAGCGAACTCCGCTCGCGGCACTCATGAGGGAACTTTAATTGTCCAAGAAACTCCGCAGCTTCCGCGACCGCGACGGGTGCTTCAGCTTCCGCAGCGCCTTGGCCTCGATCTGGCGGATGCGCTCGCGGGTGACCGAGAACTGCTGGCCGACCTCTTCCAGCGTGTGGTCGGTGTTCATGCCGATGCCGAAGCGCATGCGCAGCACGCGTTCTTCGCGCGGGGTCAGCGAGGCGAGCACGCGCGTGGTGGTCTCGCGCAGGTTCGACTGGATGGCGGCGTCGATCGGCAGGATCGCGTTCTTGTCCTCGATGAAGTCGCCGAGGTGCGAATCCTCCTCGTCGCCGATCGGGGTCTCGAGCGAGAGCGGCTCCTTGGCGATCTTGAGGACCTTGCGCACCTTCTCGAGCGGCATGCCGAGCTTTTCCGCGAGCTCCTCGGGCGTCGGCTCGCGGCCGATCTCGTTGAGCATCTGCCGCGAGGTGCGCACGATCTTGTTGATGGTCTCGATCATGTGCACGGGGATGCGGATGGTGCGCGCCTGGTCGGCGATCGAGCGGGTGATCGCCTGGCGGATCCACCAGGTGGCGTAGGTCGAGAACTTGTAGCCGCGGCGGTACTCGAACTTGTCGACCGCCTTCATCAGGCCGATATTGCCTTCCTGGATGAGGTCGAGGAACTGCAGGCCGCGGTTGGTGTATTTCTTGGCGATGGAGATGACGAGGCGGAGATTCGCTTCCACCATCTCCTTCTTCGCCTGGCGCGCCTCGCGCTCGCCCTTCTGCACCATGTGCACGATCTTGCGGAACTCGCCGATCTCGAGCCCGGTTTCGGTGGCGAGCGTGTGGATGAGCCCGCGCAGCTCCTTGATGCGGTCCTTGTCGCGGGCGACAAAGCCCTTCCAGCCCTTGGCGGAGAGCTTCGACACGCGGTTGAGCCAGCGCGGGTCGAGCTCGGAGCCCTGGTAGTTCTTGAGAAAATCCTCGCGGATGACGCCGTGGCTCTCGGAGAGCCGCATCAGCCGGCCCTCGTGGCTGACGAGGCGCTTGTTGATGTCGTAGAGGTGCTCGACCAGCGTGTCGATGCGCGCCTGGTTCAGCCGCAGCGATTTCACCTCCTGGACGATCTCCTCCTTGAGCTTCTTCGACTTGCGCTCCTGCGCCGGGGAGAGCGTCTCGTTCTTGAGCTTGTTCTGGATGTCCAGCTCCTGCAGGCGGCGCAGGCGCTTGAACGAGTCGGCGATCTTGTCGAAGGTCTCGAGCACCTTGGGCTTGAGCTCGGCTTCGATCGCGGCGAGCGACATCGAGTTCTCGAGGTCGTCCTCGTCGAGGTCGGGCTCGCCCAGCGGCGGCTCCTCGGGCATCTCCTCGCCGTCGGCGTCGCCGCGCGCAGCGCCGGCCGGCTGCGGCTTGAACGGGGTGGCGCCGGGCGGCGCCGAAGGCGGCGCCACGGTCTGCGGCGGCTGCGGGGCGAAGGCGGCGGGTCCCGCGGCCACGGCGCCGGCGGTCGCGGCAGCGGCCGGATCGCCGGCGGCTCCGACCGGAGGAGCCACCTGCTTGGCGTCGGGGCCGGCATAGGTCGCTTCGAGGTCGATGATGTCGCGCAGGAAGACCTTGCCCTCGTTGAGCTCGTCGCGCCAGATGATGACCGCCTGGAAGGTGAGTGGGCTTTCGCACAGGCCGGCGATCATCGCCTCGCG